>Ga0055584_100000037_pt1 | contig 108440 bp, 101 predicted proteins | sample OSDHelmetaG_FD_58716 | JGI IMG/M metagenome (GOLD analysis project Ga0055584, IMG submission 58716) | Pelagic marine sediment microbial communities from the LTER site Helgoland, North Sea, for post-phytoplankton bloom and carbon turnover... | ecosystem: Environmental > Aquatic > Marine >... | reverse complement strand
CAAGGATCAAAACCTTGTGCCTTACCACTTGGCGACACCCCAATAATTCGTCTTTCCTTTTATAGTGTTCTTGCAACTGTTCTCAAGCCGGTGCCTGATCTCAATTCTGCGCCAGCGAATCGATGCCCTTGGCAAGGAATCCTGGCAGAGAATCTGGCAGCGAATTCAGCGCTTCCCTAGCTTTTGCCTCGCTGTCGAAGCGGGCGAACAGGCTGGATCCGGTTCCGGTCATTCTGAAATCGGCGATGGCTGCCAGAATTTCGAATGCCTGATCTACCTCGGGATGCAGTTTTCGAGTGACCGATTCGCAGTCATTTCGGGCTCTGCCTCCCAGAAAGTCGGCCATTTTGATGGCTTGGGAGTTCCGTGTCAAATGTTCGTGACAAAAAATCGCCGCGGTCGAGACGGAACATTTCGGGGACACCACCACATACCAGCTATCCCCCAATTCCACGGCCTCCAGCCGTTCTCCGATTCCCTCGGCCCAGGCCGATTTACCGCGGATAAAGACGGGCACATCGGCCCCCAGTTCGACCCCGATCTCGCACAGCGCATCCTCGCTCAGATCGAGCTGCCAGAGTCGGTTGAGTACGCTCAGGCAGGTGGCGGCGTTCGAGCTGCCGCCGCCCAGACCGGCGCCGCTGGGCAGGCGCTTCTCGAGGCTGATGCTCGCGCCCAGCTGCGGGGAGCCTGCCGCCGCGCGCAGCGCCTCGGCGGCGCGTACGACGAGGTTGTTGTCCAGTGGCACGTCCTGGCTGAGGCCCGGCGCGTAAGAAAGATGCAGGCTGAGTATGCCGGATTCGTCGGTCTCGAAGCCCATGCTGTCGCCGTAGTCCAGCAGCTGAAACAGGGTCTGCAGCTCGTGGTAGCCATCGCTGCGACGGCCGGTGATATGCAGGAACAGGTTGAGCTTGGCGGGAGCGAGGTAGCGGCGAGCTTCGGTCATTGCGCGTCGGGGGTCCAGCTGAGTCGAATGAAGCGCAGGCGAATATCGTTCAGTGGGCGCGTCAGCACGACCTCGCGCGGCAGGCTAAGCGGCCCGTACTGGCGCATGTCGCTGAGCTGCACGGTCCAGTCTTCCTGCACGATGGTGGTGAGCTGATTCAGCTCGTTGAAGCTAAGCTGAGGCTGGGAGCCGGGGGCAGGGATGCCCTTGATCCAGTAATTCAGTTGCGAGACCGGCAGCTCGTAGCCAAGCTGCTGCAGGATGAGCTCTTCGGGGCTGCTGGCGGTAAGCGTCTCGCTGCCGCTCTCCAGCGTCACCAGCCCGGGCTGGCCCGTGATCAAAGTTCTGCCGGCGTTGAATGTTCCCCATAGCAGGATGCTGTAGTCATCGCCCTGTTGCTGCCAGCGAATGCTCGGGGTGTCGGACTCGTTGTCGTAGCGCACATTGACGCGGCCGCGCAGCTCCCAGGCATCCATCTGCTGCAGGCGTTCCCGTTGTCGGGCCCAGTCGCTGTTTTCCTCGGCGGGTGGGGCGATGCTGCTGCAGGCCGCAAGCCATGTGGCTAGTAGGAGTAGGCTCGCCGCCCTGTGTGGCTGTCTGTTCATTCCCTTCTGATCATTCCGTAGCTTGCAGTCTTTCCATAGCGTCGAGGATGAGCCTGCTGCCCGGATCGTCTTCGAGGCCACCCTGCCAGACGGCCATGGCCTCATCGAAGCGCTCCATTGCCCACAGCACCTCGCCCAGATGCGAGGCCACCTCGTCGTTGCGGAAGTTGGCGTAGGCGCGGCGCATCTGTACCAGCGCCTCCTCATAGCGGCCCAGCTTGTAAAGCGCCCAGCCCAGGCTATCGATGATGGCGGGGTCGTCGGGGGACACGGCGATGGCGCGTTCGATTAGCTCCAGCGCCTCTTCATAGCGGGTGGTCTGATCGGCGAGCATATAGCCGAGATGATTCAGCGCGCGGGAATCCTCCGGCTGCATGCGAATGATCTGTCTTAGGTCGCGCTCCGAGCCGGCGCGGTCGCCCTCGGAGTCATAAAAGAGCACCCGCGCGAATAGCAGGTCGGTCTCGTTCGGGTACTTGTTAAGCGCCGTGTTCAGCAGTTGCAGCGCCTCGTCGGAATAATCCTGTTGAATCAGCAGTGAGGACTCGATGGTGGTGAAGATGATCTCCAGTCGCGGCTGCCCGCGCGAGAGCTGGCTCAGCCAGTCGTGGGCATCCTCGAGTCGTCCGAGTTGGATTGAGAGTCGGGTTGCCTGCTGCTGCGCAGCGAGGAAATTATTGGTGCCGATGCGCACCTGACGGAAGTGCTCGATCGATTTCTCGATCTCGCCCTGTTCCTGATAGATAAGTGCGAGGTTGTACTGGCTCTCGTCGGCACGCTGATCGACACCGATCAGTCGGGTGTAGGCGGCGATCGCGCGGTCGTAGTTCTCGAGTTGGGTATCGAGCAGTGCGATGGAGAACAGCGTCTCCCAGTCCTGCGGGTCCTGCTCGACCAGCGCCTGGAATTGCGCCTGCGCCGCCGCGTAGTCCTCGTTCTGGATTAGCATGCGGGCGTAGCTGAGGCGCAGCGTCTTGTTCGTCTCGAAGCGGGCGGCGCCCGATCGCATGACGCGCAGAGCGCGCTCGGGCTGTTCCATGTTCTGCAGGATCTGCGCCTCCAGCATCACCATGTTCGCGGTGAGCTCGGTATCGTCTTTCAGCGTGTCCAGCTCAGAAAGGGCCTCGTCGAAATCGCCGTTCTGCGCGAGCAGCTGCACCAGCGTGAGGTGCACGGTGTCTTGCTCGCTGAAGTCGGCACGCAGTCGGCGCAGGTGCTCGATCAGCACCGCTCGGTCATTGGCATTGAGTCGGCCGGTGCGGGATGACAGCGCGGCGAAGTCTATATTGCCACCCAGCTCGAGCACGCGGGCCATGTGCGAGATGGCCTGTTCGAACGCGCCAGTCTCCAGAAATTGAATGCTCAGCAGCAACTGCGGCTGTGAATTAAGGGGCTCGATCTCGGCCCAGAGCAGTCCTAGCTGCAGCAGCGCATTGGTGTCGCCATTGGCCGAGGCGAACTGAATGGCACGTTGAATCACGGTGAGGTCGCGGGTAGACATCGCGAGATTGAAATAGCTGTCGCCGGCCTCGGCGACCTGGCCGCGCTGCGCGCTGAGCTCGCTGACGATCGCCTCATAGAGCTGGTCTTCCGTGAAGCTGCCGTACGCGATCTCAACCGGCGCGGGATCCGGCGTCGTTTGAGCGACGGCTGCGGTGGTGCTTTCCTCGCTATCGGCGGGCGGCGCAGAGGCCGCGCAGCCGAGTAGGGCGGCCGAGGCGAGGATGATGGCAAAGCTATTGATTTGTTTCATAATTTACTACTTTGTTCGCGGCGGAGCCGGTCAATGTGCTGAGGCCCGCATTGTAGCAGCTACCGCAGCCCGCTTCAGTCTAGTTTGTGCGTAGAATGCCTCCGGTTTTTATCCAGATCACCCTTTATATCCTAATGGGAACTGGCAGGGATATTTAGTAACATAGCGGCCCCTTTAATCCGGCCCGCTGCGTGCGGGCCCGCGAAGCGCCTGGCGATAGCACTCGGACCCTCGGTTACGGTTAATTCATGGCATTGGTACTTGTAGGTATAAACCACAATACGGCGAATATCGAGATGCGTGAGAAGGTCGCCTTCCCACCGGAGATCGTGGAGTCTGCCCTTTCCGATATTCATGCGCTAGACGCCGTCGAGGAAGTGGTCATCGTCTCCACCTGCAACCGCACCGAGATCTATCTGGACTTCGCCGAGGACGGTCAGGCAGTCGGCGACGACCTAGCCCAGAACCGGGCACTGCAGGACCGACAGGCGCTGATCGTCGACTGGCTCTCTCGATTTCACAATCTCGACGTGGCGGAGCTGGAGCAATGCAGCTACTCCTTCGCCGATACGGATGTGGTTCGCCATCTCATGAAGGTCTCCTGCGGTCTGGACTCCATGGTGCTGGGCGAGCCGCAGATTCTCGGGCAGATCAAGTCAGCCTATGCCGTGTCGAAGGATCAGGCCGTCGTGGGGCAGTCCCTCACCCGCGCATTCGAGGAGGCCTTCTCGATCGCGAAGCAGGTACGCACCGACACCGCCATCGGCGAAAATCCGGTCTCGGTCGCCTACGCGGCGGTGACGCTGGCGGAACGCATCTTCTCCGACCTGCCTAGCCTGGGAGTCCTGCTCATCGGTGCCGGCCGCACTATCGAGCTGGTGGTGAAGCATCTGGTCGACAAGGGCGTGCACAAGATCGTGGTGGCGAACCGCACGCTGGATAATGCACTGGAGATCGCCAATCGATTCGACGCCCACGGCGTGCTGCTGTCCGAGATACCGGAGCAACTCGTCGCTGCCGACATCGTGGTGTCGTCCACCAATAGCCAATTACCCTTGTTAGGCAAGGGTGCCGTAGAACGCGCGCTCAAACAGCGTAAGCACAAGCCGATGCTGCTAGTAGACCTAGCCGTGCCGCGCGATATCGAGGCGGAGGTCGCGGAGATAGCCGACGCCTATCTGTATAGCGTCGACGACATCAGCGAGGTGATCGAGGATGGCGTGAAGAGCCGCGCCGAGGCGGCCGAGCAGGCTGCGTCTATCATCGAGCGTGGCGTCGAAGAATACCTGAAGCAGCTGCGCTCCCTGAATGCCGTCAGCACGGTGCGCGCCTTCCGCGAGAAGGCCGACGCCATCCGAGAGGCAGAGCTGGAGCGGGCGATGAAGGCGCTAGAGAAGGGCGAGCCGGCCGATGCCGTGCTCAGTAATTTGGCGAGAACGCTGACACAGAAGCTAGTACACTCGCCCAGCGTGCAGATGAAGAAGGCCAGCGCGGAGGGCCGCGACGAGCTGCTAGACCTCACCGCCGAACTTTTTGAGCTGAATGCTCAGGCGAAGCCTGGCGGGAAGGCAGATGGCAACAAGGAATCGGATAACTCGAAGTAACACATGAAAGACTCCATACGAAATAAGTTAGACAACCTAAAGGACCGCTTCGACGAGCTAGAGGCGCTGCTCAGCGATGCGGAGATAATCGCGGATCAGTCGAAGTTTCGCGACCTGTCGAAGGAGTATGCCGAGGTCGAGGAGCTGGTGCAGGCCTACGCGCGTTTTACTCAAGTCAGCGAGGAGCTAGAGCAGACCAAGGAGATGCAGAAGGATGCAGACCCCGACATTCGCGAGATGGCGGATGAGGAGTTCGCTAGCAATAGCGCGGAGCTGGAGAGTCTGGAGCTAACACTGCAGACCCTGCTGTTACCTAAGGACAGCAAGGACAAACTGAACGTGTTCGTCGAGATACGCGCGGGCACCGGCGGCGACGAGGCGGCGATATTCTCCGGCGACCTGCTGCGCATGTACTCGCGCTATGCCGAGCTGCAGAACTGGAAGCTCGAGATTATCAACGAGCGTCACGGCGAGCACGGCGGCTACAAGGAAGTCGTTATTCGCATCGAGGGCAAGAACGTCTACGAGAAGCTGAAGTTCGAATCGGGGGCGCACCGCGTACAGCGCGTGCCGGAGACCGAGACCCAGGGCCGCATTCACACCTCCGCCTGCACCGTCGCCATCATGCCGGAGATGGAGGAGTTAGACGACATCGAGATCAACAAGGCTGACCTGCGCGTCGATACCTTCCGCGCCAGCGGCGCCGGCGGCCAGCACGTCAACAAGACCGACTCGGCGATTCGCCTGACCCATATTCCCTCGGGCATCGTCGTCGAGTGTCAGGACGAGCGCTCGCAGCACAAGAACAAGGCGCGTGCGATGTCGCTCTTACAGGCCAAGCTGATGGACGAGGCGCAGCAGGCACAGCAGCAGGAAGAGTCGGACACGCGCCGCCAGCTGGTGGGTAGTGGCGACCGCTCCGAGAAGATTCGTACCTATAACTACCCGCAGGGCCGCGTTACCGATCACCGCATCAAGCTCACGCTCTACAACCTGGCGGAGATCATGAATGGCGATCTCGCCGCCGTGATTCAGCCGCTAATCAACGAATACCAGGCAGACTTGCTCGCGGGCCTTTCCGAAGACGACTAGTCGAGACCGGCACATGGCTACGATCAAGCAGATTCTCAGTCTTGCCGAGGCACAGCTTCAGTCCAGCGACAGCGGGCGGCTGGACGCCGAGCTATTGCTGGCCCATGCCATAGAACATCCGAGAGAGTATCTGTTCACCTGGCCCGAGCGGGAGGTTGTTGCTTCCGTGCAGGAAATATTCGAGAGCTATTGCAGCAGGCGCGCGCAGGGCGAGCCCGTTGCCTATATCGTAGGCAAGCAGGCGTTCTGGGATTTCGAACTCGCCGTGAGTCCCGCGGTATTGATACCGCGGCCGGAGACCGAGTTGTTGGTGGAGACGGCGATCGAGATTCTTGAGCCTGCTGACTCCGCGGCCATTGCCGATCTTGGCACCGGTAGCGGCGCCATCGCCATCGTTTTGGCTGCGCAGAGCAGCGGATGGCAGCTCACCGCCGTCGACAGCAGCGCCGCCGCGCTGGCGGTGGCCGAGTCGAACGCGGCGAGTCTAAATCTAGCGAATATTGAGTTTCGCGAGGCATCGTGGTGTGATGGCCTAGAGCCGGAGCACTTCGATCTGATCGCGGCCAACCCGCCCTATGTACAGGCGGGCGACCCCCACCTCACCGAGGGCAGCCTGCCCTTCGAGCCGATCACGGCGTTGGTGGCAGAACAGGAGGGGCTGGCGGATATCGCATCGATAGGCGAGCAGGCGAGAGACTGCCTCAAGCGCGGCGGCTGGCTGCTGATCGAACACGGTTTTCAGCAGAGAGAATCTGTTAGGTCGATACTAATTGAGGCGGGATACGAGAACATCGAGTGCCGGCAGGACCTCGCCGGGCTGGACAGAATGACAATGGCGCAGTACAACGGCTAGTAATCGGGACTAAGTGGAACGAAGATGCAGGACGAACAACTACTCAGATTCAGTCGCCAGATCATGTTGCCGGAGATGGATGTCGCCGGGCAGCAGCGACTCATCGATGCCACCGTGCTGATCGTCGGCATGGGCGGGCTGGGTTGTCCGGCCGCGATGTATCTCGCCGCGGCTGGCGTCGGGCACCTGATCATCGCCGACGACGACGTGGTGGAGATCACCAACTTGCAACGGCAGATCGCCCACAGCCAGGCCAGGATAGGCGAGGCCAAGGTCATCTCAGCACAACAGACACTCTTGGGTCTGAACCCGGACCTGAAGATTACGGCCCTGCAGAAGCGGCTAGAAGGCGCCGCGTTGAGCGAGGCGGTGCAGGCGGCGGATCTCGTCGTGGATGCCTGCGATAACTTCAGCACGCGCTTCGCGATTAACAGAAGCTGCATAGAACACGGTAAGCCTCTGGTATCGGGAGCGGCGATTCGGATGGAGGGGCAGATAGCGGTATTCGACTCCCGCATTGCTGAGAGCCCCTGCTATCAATGCCTCTACTCAGAAGGCGACGATGAGGATGCGAGCTGTTCGCAGAACGGCGTGATGGCGCCGCTGGTGGGTATTATCGGCGCGGTGCAGGCCATGGAGGCGATCAAACTGCTCTGCGGCATAGGTAAATCCCTGACTGGACGCCTGTTATTGCTGGATGCCACCAGCCTCGAATGGCGCGAGATGCGCCTGCCTCGGGACGCATCCTGTAAGGCCTGTGGCGGCTAATCGCCGTCATCAACGCCGTTCTCGGTACTATCTCGGTACTATCTTGGTACTATTTCGACACTAAATAAGCCCGTACAAAGTTTGAAGTGTCATGCACATAGGGCTATGATGCTCGCGCTTGGTCGCCTCGCCATCTCGTCCTGCGCCCTAATTTCTTTGTACATCTATAGTATTGCCAAATATGAATTCAGTAGCAGAACAGCCAAAACTCTCCTTCGATCACTTCGACCTGCAGAAGCCGCTTAGCGAGGCCATCAAGAAGATCGGCTTCGAATATTGCACGCCGATCCAGGCGCAGTCGCTAGTCCATACGCTGCAGGGCCACGATGTTACGGGCAAGGCACAGACGGGCACGGGCAAGACGGCGGCCTTTCTTATTACTATTATTAACGACCTGCTCTCGAATCCGATCGAAGAGCAGCGCTACATCGCCGAACCCCGCGCGCTGGTGGTTGCGCCGACGCGCGAGCTCGCTATACAGATCGCGAGCGATGCCGAGCTACTAACCCACAACTGCGGTATGCACGTCGTGACCCTGGTCGGCGGCGAAGACTATGCGAAGCAGAACCGCGCATTGGATGCCAAGCCGGTGGACATCGTCGTGGCGACGCCCGGGCGTCTATTGGACTTCGTGCAGAACGACAACTTGCATCTGGGTGCCATCGAGGTGCTGGTGTTGGATGAGGCAGATCGCATGTTGGACATGGGCTTCATCCCACAGGTGCGCGCGGTCGTCTCGCGCACGCCGAAGAAGGAATGCCGTCAGACGCTGTTGTTCAGCGCTACCTTCACGCCGGCCATCGTAGAACTCGCGCAGCGCTGGGCAGTCGATCCCATCATGGTGGAGATCGAGCCGGAGAAGGTGGCAGCCGACGCCGTCGACCAGATCGTCTATCTGGTGACCACGGCGGACAAATACAATCTATTATTTAACCTGATTGCCGAACCGCAGGCCGAGAAGATCATGGTGTTCAGCAACCGCCGCGATCAGGTGCGCCGACTCGCCGACAATCTCTACCGTAATGGCATCGAATGCGGCATGCTCTCGGGCGAGATCGCGCAGAATCAGCGCGTGCGTACCCTGGATGCCTTTAAGAGTGGCAAGATTAAGGTGTTGGTTGCGACCGATGTCGCCGGGCGCGGTCTGCACATCGACGATGTGAGCCATGTGATTAACTACACGCTGCCGGAAGAGGCAGAGGACTACGTGCACCGCATCGGCCGCACGGGCAGGGCGGGAGCGATCGGCACGTCGATTAGTTTTGCCTGCGAAGAAGATTCGTTCCTGTTGCCCGATATCGAAGAGAAGCTCGGCGCCAAGCTGGACTGCATCCACCCCGATGAGGCGATGCTAACCGCCGCGCCGGCATTCGAACGAGCCTCGAAGTTCAAGGCTAAGCCGGGTGGAAGACCTGCACGTAAGACATCCTCGGGTGGCCGCCCTCGTCGCTCGCGTTAACTCTTGCCGCTATGGCCACTTAGGGCGCCAGCGTCCTTTAGAATCTCTGCATACTCAACTGACTTCCTATGGTCTGATACCAGATCCAGGAAGGTGCTGCCGTCTGCCAGGCTCACGTTGATGTCGTGCCCCGCCTCTTTATAGAACACGATGAAGCGCGCGAAGAGTTCCGCGGTCATGCCGCGGTAGGCACGCAGGAGAATATTGTACTCGGCGGGCATGCCGGCCGGCGGCAATACATCGAGGCAGGCCTTCAGTCGCTCGTCCGACCATTCCTCGTTGCGCGTCGCCTGTTGCGTTCGCGCTGCGCCGCTCTTCTTCTCTTCCCTCATTGCATCTTCTCTCGTAGTAACTCGTTGACTTGAGCGGGGTTCGCCTTGCCCTTCGAAAGCTGCATGCATTGCCCTACCAAATAGCCGATGACCTGCTGCTTGCCGTCTTTGTACTGCTGCACCTGGTCGGGGTTGTTCTCGATGACTTCCATTACCAGCTTCTCGATCGCGCCGGTGTCTGTTACCTGCTTTAGGCCCTTGGCCTCGATGATCGCGTCCACGTCCGCCGCGTCTTCGATCATAGTCTCGAATACGGTCTTGGCGATCTTGCCGGAGATCGTGTTGTCCCTGATGCGCGCGATTAACACGCCCAGGCGTTCGGCCTGAATCGGAGAGTCTGCGATCTCCCAGTTGTTCTTGTTAAGCAGGCCCAATAGGTCCTGGCTCACCCAGTTCGCCGCGAGCTTCGCATCGCCGCTCTTGCCGGCCACGACCTCGAAGTATTCTGCCATCTCGCGGCTGCTCACCAGCACGCCGGCATCGTAGTCGCTCAGGCCATAGGATTCTACGAAGCGCGTCTTCATGGCGTCGGGTAGTTCGGGCAGTTGTGCCTTCACCGCGGCGATGTAGTCGTCGTCGATGACGACCGGCAGCAGATCGGGCTCGGGGAAGTAGCGGTAGTCGTTCGCGACTTCCTTACTGCGCATCGAGGTGGTCTCGTCAGCATCGGCGTTGTAGCGTCGCGTCTCCTGAATCACGCGCCCGCCGTCTTCGATCAGGTCTTGCTGGCGCTGCACCTCGGAGATGATCGCCTTCTCCACGAAGCGGAAGGAGTTGATGTTCTTGATCTCGGTGCGGGTGCCCAACTCGGTCTCGCCCTTCGGACGGATAGAAACGTTCACATCGCAGCGCATCGAGCCCTGCGCCATGATCGCATCGGAGATGTCGAGGTAGCGGATGATCGTGTGCAGCTTCTTCAGATAGGCCACCGCCTCTTCGGCGCTGGTGATCTCCGGCTCGGAGACGATCTCGAGAAGCGGCTCGCCCGCGCGATTGAGGTCGATGCCCGACATGCCGCTGAATTCTTCGTGCAGCGACTTGCCCGCGTTCTCTTCGATGTGGGCGCGGGTTACGCCGATGACCTTCTCGCTGCCGTCGGCCAGGGTCACGGTGAGCGAGCCCTTGCCCACGGTCGGGTAGTCCAGTTGCGTGACCTGATAGCCCTTGGGCAGGTCAGGATAGAAGTAGTTCTTTCTGTCGAAGACCGAACGCTTGCCGATCTCGGCGCCAATGGCTAGCCCGAAGCGCACCGCCATGCGCAGCGCCTCTTCGTTGAATACCGGTAGCGTGCCGGGCAGGGCGCAGTCGAAGATATTCGCCTGCGTATTGGGCTCGGCGCCGAACTCGGTGGAGCTACCGGAGAAGAGCTTGGATTTGGTGGACAGCGAGACGTGTACCTCGAGGCCGATGACTGTTTCCCATTCCATGATCAGGCCTCCCCTTTACCAGCGGACAGTCCGGCCGGCTTCTGTTTGTGCCAGTCGCTGTGTTGCTGGAGTTGATGCGCGACGTTCAACACCTTGGCCTCCTGAAAATCGGCGCCTACTATATGCAGGCCCATGGGCAGGCCGTTCGATGTGCCGACGGGGATGGAGGCGGCGGGCAGTCCGGCGAGGTTCGCGGCGATGGTGTAGATGTCTTCCAGATACATCGAGACCGGGTCGCTCTTCGAGCCGAGTTTGAAGGCGGTGTGCGGCGAGGTCGGCCCCATGATGACATCAACCTCCTCGAAGGCCTTGTTGAAATCGTTCTTGATCAGGCGACGGATTTGCTGCGCCTTGCGGTAGTAGGCATCGTAGTAGCCAGCAGAAAGCGCGTAGGTGCCGATCAGTATGCGGCGCTTCACCTCTTCGCCGAAGCCTTCGCTGCGCGTGCGCTTATACATGTCTTCGAGGTCGACCGGATCTTCGCAGCGATAGCCGTAGCGCACGCCGTCGAAGCGCGAGAGGTTAGCCGAGGCCTCGGCCGGGGCGACGACATAGTAGGCCGACACCGAAAGATGACTATTAGGCAGGTCAATCTCCTTGATCGTCGCGCCCAGCTTCTCGTATTCCGCGAGCGCGGCGCGTACCGCCTGCTCGACCTCGCTAGATAAGCCCTCGGCGAAGTGTTGCTTGGGTATGCCGATGCGCAGTCCCTTGAGGGAATCGCCCAGCGTCGCTGCGTAGTCTTCCACCGGCCTGTCGATGCTGGTGGAATCCTTGCTGTCCAGGCCTGCCATCGCATTCATCATCAGGGCGGCATCTTCCGCGCTCTTGGCCAGCGGGCCAGCCTGGTCCAGGCTGGAGGCGAAGGCGATCATGCCCCAGCGCGAGACGCGGCCATAGCTGGGCTTGAAGCCGGTGACGCCACAGAAGGCGGCGGGCTGGCGAATAGAGCCGCCGGTATCCGTGCCCGTGGCCATGGCGCAAAGATCGGCCGCCACGGCAGCCGCGGATCCGCCGGAGGAGCCACCTGGCACGCATTCGGTATTCCAGGGATTCTTCACATCGCCGAAGAAGCTGGTCTCGTTGGAGGAGCCCATCGCAAACTCATCCATATTGGTCTTGCCCAATAATACGGCACCGGCGTCGCTGAATTTCTCGACAACGGTCGCGTTATAGGGCGAGACGAAGTTGTGCAGCATGCGCGAACCGCAGGTCGTTAAGATGTCCTTGGTGCAGAAGATGTCTTTGTGTGCCAGAGGAATGCCGAGTAGTGGTCCACCTTTGCCTTCTGCGCGTGCCTTGTCGGCCGCCGCTGCCTGCTCGAGTGCGGAATCTTCACAGACGGTTATATAGGCATTCAACTCGCCATTAAACTCGTTGATGCGATCGAGGTAGGCCTGGGTGATTTCAACGCTGGAGATGTCGCCCGCGGCTAAAGCGGCGGAGAGTTCGGCGACGGTACTAGTGATCATGTGTGAATTCCGTTTGAGTTGCGTGCTGGCTTGGATGCTTGCTGCAGTCCGTGATTAGTAGTTGGATGAGATCGCGTTTCGAATAATCGGCTGGTCTAGTCGAGAACCTTGGGTACGAGGTACAGACCGTCTTCGCTCGCCGGAGCGAGTTTCTGCAGAGACTCGCGCTGGTCCGTCTCGGTGATCGCGTCGGCGCGCAGACGCTGGACGACATCCAAGGGGTGGGCAAGCGGTTCGACCGAGTCGGTATCCACCGACTGCATCTGATCGATCAGCGCCAGGATGTCGGTAATGCGAGTCGTGACTTCCTCGGCTTCGGAATCGCTGACGTGCAGCCGTGCCAAATGGGCAATCTTCTCTACTTCTGACTTGTCTAAAGCCATCCAGAATCTCCGGAATTTCTCGTGTCGGGGTGAAATTGAAGCGGTTCAAATATTTCTGACTTGCCGCTTGCTCAATGCCCTAGCCGTTGCTAGAGTGCGTGCTAATCGCGTAAGAGCGGGATTATACTTGAATTTTACCGATGTTCCCAAAAAGAGAAACCGGTCAATCGCTCCAGGAGATTCCTGCCAGAATACCTACCGAAAGTCCCGGACGGGCCTAGATGGGCAGCTGGTTAACACTAATTCATTCCCGGCATCAAATAAAAGCGGGCAATAGCTCAATCATTGGGCGGAAATGCCGCTTAAATAAGAATGTGTGTCAGCAATGGAATCTTTAAATTGAGGTCTACGAAAATCCATGTTCAAAAAAATTAGGGGAATGTTCTCCAACGACCTGTCTATCGATCTAGGCACGGCGAATACACTGATCTACGTGCGTGATCAGGGCATCGTGCTGAACGAACCATCGGTGGTCGCCATCCGGACGCATAACGGCCAGAAGACTGTAACCGCCGTGGGATCCGACGCGAAACGTATGCTGGGTCGTACCCCCGGTAATATCACCGCTATACGACCGCTCAAGGACGGTGTGATCGCCGACTTTCAGGTCACAGAGAAGATGCTGCAGCACTTCATTAATAAGGTGCACGAGAATAGTTTCTTTCCGCCCAGCCCCAGAGTGCTAGTCTGCGTACCCTGTAAATCGACTCAGGTAGAGCGCCGCGCGATTCGCGAATCCGTGGCCAGCGCTGGCGCGCGCGATGTGCGCCTGATCGAGGAACCCATGGCGGCAGCCATCGGTGCCGGCCTGCCGGTAGAGCAGGCTAGCGGATCCATGGTCGTCGATATCGGCGGCGGCACCACCGAGATCGCCATCATCTCGCTCAATGGCGTGGTGTACTCCGAGTCGGTTCGTGTCGGTGGCGATCGCTTCGACGAGGCCATTACTACCCATGTGCGTCGCAACTACGGCAGCCTGATCGGCGATGCCACGGCCGAGCGCATCAAGAAGGAGATTGGCTGTGCCTACGTGGGCGCCTCGACCGAGATTCGCGAGATCGACGTGCGCGGCAGAAATCTCGCCGAGGGTGTGCCACGCAGCTTTACCCTGAACAGCGACGAGATACTCGAAGCCCTGCAGGAGCCGCTTTCGGCAATCGTGCAGGCGGTGAAGAGCGCGCTGGAACAGTCGCCCCCCGAATTGGCATCCGATATAGCCGAGAGCGGCCTCGTGTTGACCGGCGGTGGTGCGCTGCTGAAGGACCTCGACAAGCTGCTATCCGAGGAGACCGGCCTGCCGGTGATCGTCGCGGATGACCCGCTATCCTGCGTGGCCCGTGGCGGAGGCAAGGCTATGGAACTGATGGATGCCCACGATATCGACCTGCTGACCCTGGAATAGGCCGCCTTTACCGGCGGTCGTTTACGCCAAGGTGGGCTGCTATACTTTGACCTTTGCCTTGGGGTCCTTTCCCTGAGGCTCTCGGGCCCCGTGGCTTCGAGTCGAGGTTTCACAGAAGGCCTCGTTTCGCACTCAGTGAAGAGGTTCAACCGCCATCGATAAGACTCTGTTCATAAAAGGTGTTGCGCTGGAATATCGGGCGCTTACCTTTATCGTGCTCTCCGTATGCATCATGGTTGCCGATGCCCGCTTTGGCTATCTGGAGCGGATTCGCTATGGCTTGGGCTATGCGACGACGCCTGTCTATTGGGTCGCGGACATCCCCACCCGGGTCTCCTTCTGGATCGACGATGTCTTCGTCTCCCGCACCGACCTGTTAGAAGAGAACGAGACTCTGCGCGCCGAGCTACTCGTGGCGCAGCGCGAGCTGCAGCTATTGGAGAGTCTCGCCAGCGAGAACAATCGGCTGCGAGCGCTGGACGAGGCGACAGCCAGCATCAACGGCGAGATGCTGGCCGCCGAGATCATTAACATCTCCCCCGATCCCTATTCGAAACGCGTGCTCATCAACAAGGGCGCACGAGACGGTGTCTTCGAGGGGCAGGCGCTGTTAGACGCCAATGGATTGATGGGACAGGTGCAGGAAGTGCTGCCGTTCACGTCTTGGGTATTGCTGATTACCGACTCCCATCATGTGACGCCGGTCGAGGTGAATCGCAACGGCGAGCGCGCTCTTGCCCGAGGCAGCCGCACGACGGCGACGGAGCTGGAGCTGGAATTCGTTACTCAGACCCAGGATATGAAGGCCGGCGACCGGCTGGTGAGCTCCGGCATGGGTCAGATCTATCCGAAGAACTACCCGGTGGCGGAGATCGTCAGCGTGTACGCCGATCCGGGGCAGGACTTCGCGACTGTGCGGGCGAGGCCGCTGGCGCAGATCGACAGCACCCGCCACGTCGTGTTGGTGTACAACACCGAAGCAACCCCTACTGAGGCTCCACCTGCCGATGCCATCGACGCGCCCGCTGATGATGGCGCGGTTGAAGAGCCTAATCTCGATGCGCAGGCTGCGCAGGTCGCGTCTGACGCGCCGGTGCAATAGGCGCAGCTATGCAGGCAAGACCACATTCTATCTGGGTAATCTTTCTGAGTTTCTTCATCGCCTATCTGTTGGCGATCGTGCCGTTTCCCGAGTGGGCGATGAACTACCGGCCCGAATGGGTGCCGATGGTGATGATCTACTGGGCGATGGCGCTGCCTTATCGCGTTGGCATCGGCTCGGCCTGGGTCGCGGGCCTGGTGCTGGATGTGCTCGAAGGCGCGACCCTCGGCGTGAATGCCCTGGCGCTGGTTGTCATCACCTATGTCGCGCTTAGCCTGCACCTGCGCATGCGCATGTTCTCTACGGTGCAGCAGAGCGGTCTGGTGCTGGCGCTGGTCGGGCTCAACTTAATGCTGTGTAACTGGTTGCAGATCGTTACCAATCAGAGCGTCTCCTCCAGCCTGATGTTCCTGATGGCGGCGCTAAGCAGCGCTGTCATCTGGCCCTCTCTGTTCCAACTGCTAAGACAGGTGCGGCGAAGCTTCGATGTGCACTAGGCAGGGATGTTGATGCAGCCGATTATTCTCGCCTCCGCCTCGCCGAGACGGCAGGAACTGCTCTCCCAGATCGGCGTGGACTTCAGCGTGCGCGCGCAGGATATCGATGAATCAATCCGAGCCGGCGAGTCAGCCCACGACTATGTCGTGCGCATGGCGGTAGAGAAGGCGAACTCGGCCCTGGCCGAGTTGGGCGCGGATCCAGACCAGGCGGGATCCATCGTATTGGCCGCCGACACCAGTGTCGTCTGTGACGGCGAGGTGTTGGGCAAGCCCGCGGACGAGGCGGACGCGCTGTCCATGCTGCTGCGCCTGTCGGGGCGCGAGCACCGTGTGCTATCGGCCGTGTCGGTCGCCTCTCGCGATCAGCAGCGCACGATACTCTCCCAGTCGCGCGTGCGCTTTCGCGATATCGACCGCGACGAGGCGACGCAGTATTACCGCAGCGGCGAACCAGAGGGCAAGGCCGGGGCCTATGCGATACAGGGTTTTGGCGCGGTGTTCGTAGAACAGTTGCTGGGCAGTTATAGCGGCGTAATGGGACTGCCGCTTTACGAGACGGCGCAGCTTCTTGCCGATTTCGATGTGACCCTTAACAGTTCCGAGAAGATGGCTTAGTTGAGCACTATGAGCGAAGAGATTCTCATCAATGTAACCGCACTGGAGACGCGCGTAGCGCTGATCGAGAACGGCCTGCTGCAGGAAATATTCATCGAGCGTCACAACCACCGTGGACACGTGGGAGATATCTTCTATGGCAAGGTGGCGAGGGTGATGCCCGGCATGGAGGCCGCGTTCATCGACATCGGTCTCGATCGTGCTGCCTTTATACACGCCTCCGACATCGTGCCGATCGATTCCGATGGCTTCGAAGCGCCAAGCGAGGAGCCGATGTCGATTCAGCAGTTACTGCGCGAGGGTCAGTACATCGTCGTGCAAGTCGCGAAAGATGCTATCAGTACGAAGGGGGCACGTCTCACAACCCATCTCACACTGCCTTCGCGCAACCTCGTCTACCTGCCGCGCAGCAAATACCTGGGGGTGTCGCAGCGGCTCGAGGAAGAGGATGAGCGTCAGCGACTACTGCAGCAGCTCGAATCCTGTCTGGTGCAAGAGGGCTGGGATGAGCGCGGGGGCTTCATCGTACGCACCGCGGCAGAGGGCGGCACGGCGCAGGAGTTTAGCGAGGATGTGCGTTATCTGAGGCGCCTCTGGGCGAAGGTGTCGGAGCGTATTCAGCGCACCGAAAAAATCAGCACGGTGTACCGGGAGGAGCCGCTCTACATGCGGATTGTGCGCGACCTCATTACGCCGCAGGTGGAGAAGATCCGAGTCGATAACACCCAGTCCCTCGAAGAGATTAAGCAGTTCTTGCAAGACTTCATACCGGAATCGGCATCGAAGCTGGAAGCCTACAACGGCGACCGCCCACTGTTCGAACTCTTCGGCATAGAGGACGAGATCAATAAGGCGCTGGGTCGACAGGTTAAGCTGAAGTCTGGAGGCGATCTGATCATCGATCAGACCGAGGCCATGACCACGGTCGATGTGAATACCGGCGGCTACGTTGGTAGTAAGAATCATGCCGAGACCATCCTCAAGACGAACCTCGAGGCGGCTACCGCGATAGCGCGTCAGCTACGGGTTCGCAACTTAGGTGGAATAATAATTCTCGATTTCATCGACATGGTCGACGAAGAGCATCGCCGACAGGTGCATCGCGCGCTCGAGAAAGCGCTGGAGAAGGACTTGGCGCGCACGTCCATAACAGGCATCTCGGAACTCGGCCTGGTGGAGATGACGCGCAAGCGAACCCGGGAGAGCCTGGGTCAGATTCTCAATAGCAACTGCCCGGTCTGTGACGGTCGTGGCGCGCTAAAGTCCCCCGAAACTGTGTGCTATGAAATATTCCGCGAGATTATGCGCACGGCCCGAGCATTTGAGAACGATGTGCTGCTGGTCATGGCATCTCAGGTGGTGGTCGACAGGCTGCTCGACGAAGAGTCGGATGCGTTGGCCGAGCTGCAAGAATTAGTGGCGAAGACGGTCAAATTCGAGGTCGAACCCATGTATACTCAGGAGCAGTTTGACGTTGTGCTCTCTGGCTAGAATGCTCGGTTTTGGCGGGATTGCGACTCGCTCACTTTCAGTCACGGTTCAGCAAACCTGCGCTATACCGTATAGGAAGCCGAGCAGCCGTCACGTCTACTCGTAGCGGCGGCCGCGGGCAAAACCAAAGGCCGTATCAATACTCGAGCATGCTAAGTTCTATTCTAAAAAAAGTTCGCCAACAGCTCGTGCTAATGCTGGTCGTCGCATTAGTGCTGGTGGCGGCCTATGTCAGCGCGGCACGGCAGTTCATGCCCGCCGTTTCCGGCTACGTGGCTTTCTTCGAAGAACAGTTTCTTGAGATCAGTGGAGTTCCCGTGCGCATAGAATCTCTCGAGGGTGACTTCGAGGGATTTAATCCCATCCTGCGCGTGAATGGCCTCTCGATGCTGAGCGGCGATTCGAGTGCGGCGGTGAGCACTGCAGAGCAGACTGCGCTGTACCTCGAGAACGCCACGGTAGTGCTCGATATTCCCCAGAGCATCTGGCAGCGTAGATGGGTGCTCGGTGATTTTCTTGTCGAGTCGCTGGAGCTCAATCTCGATCAACTCGAATCCGGCGCCTGGCAGTTACGAGGTCTCTCGGGGGCTAATGACACCAGCGTTAACTTCGAGAGTCTGTATCAGACACTGCAGCAGGTCTCGCAGTTGGGCCTGCGTGGCGTAGTGATCAATCTGCGTAACTTCGACGGCGAGCAGCTAACCTTCAGAGATGGTCTGGCTACGATTTCGAACAGCGGTAGCCGACACGTACTGCACGCCGACCTTAGGCTGGAAGACTCCACGGAACAGATGGCGCTTTCGGTCGAAGCGAATGGCAACAGCTTGGAGAATATATCGGGCGCGCTACATGTCGAGCTGCCACCGGCAGACTATAGCGAGATTTTCTCGCGGCAGTCCTTCGCCGAGCTGAGTGTCGATGCATTGCGTGGCGGCGGCAACTTCTGGTTCAAATTCAACGCTGGCGAAATTAACGAGGTGGTCGCGAACCTCGACCTGGATACGCTGGCTCTGCGCAGCGACTCATCAGAGGCCTTGGCGCTCAACGCGCTGTCGGGACTGGCGCGGCTGAGCAGAACTGAGGACGGCGGGGCCTGGGAACTGGCGCTGTCGGGTATGGGACTGACCTGGCAACAGATGCAGTGGGCACCCTTTAATGTGTTTGCACGCTATGAGCCTGAGGCCAGCATCGAGCTGCGCGCCGATACCATCGATGTCTCCCTGGTCGCGCAGTTCGTCGAGAGTAGCGGCCTGTTAGGCGAGGATGCACAACAGCAACTGGCGCAGTATGCACCCAGAGGCAGATTGGAGAATTTCAATCTGCAATCGACGCTAGCAGAGGGACGGGCGCAGCAGCTTCAAATACGCAGCAATCTGAATAATGTCGATGTCGGCTCGGTGCGCGGCTCACCTAATATCTGGGGCGCGGACGGCTACCTGGAGATCGACTACGACGGCGACAGTCAGCTAGCCAGCGGCCTGGCCGAAGTGGAGTCGCAGCGGTTCCGCATGAATATTCCGAATGTGTTCACCAGTGTCTGGGACCACAACTACGTGAACGGCAGTCTCGGCTTTAGCGTCGACCTGAACGACGGTGTACATCTTAGACTCAAGAGCAATGTGATCCATGCCGAGACCGATATCGTCGAGGGGCGCGTGCAGTTTACCTCGATTATCGACAGGCCCGCACAGGGAGAACCCAGCGCCGAGTTGGAGTTACTGGTCGGAGCGCTGCGTTTCGACGCGACCGGCCGGGCGGCCTATCTGCCCGACGGGCCACAGGTCGCCGAGGGTCTGGCGAATACCATGAGCTGGTTGAATGGCGCGATACTGGATGGTGTGGTGGTCAATAGCGGGGCGCTGTACCGCGGCTCAACTGTGCCGGATGCGCCTGAGGCGACGAAGACGTTTCAGAGTTTCTACCAGATGAACGAGGGCGAGCTAAACTTCAGCGACGAGTGGCCCAATCTCAGCGGCGTTTCCGCCTTCGTACTCACCGACAATAACAACATCGATATCGCGGTGCACGAGTCGAACAGCCTCGACGTCTTCGCCAGCTCTGTGAGCGGCACGGTGCGAGAGAACGACCAAGGCGAGAACTGGATCTCTATATCGGGCATGGCACAGGGTGAGACCAGCGCCGGACTTGCCTATCTGCAGGATGCTGCCGTTGGAGACAGTCTGAAGAATGCCCTGGCGAGCTGGGAGGCTCAGGGTGACTTCGATGCCGCCATCGCCGTCGAGGTGCCACTGAACCGGCCAGATCTTGCAACCGAGGTACGGCTCGAGATGAATGTGCAGGACAACACGCTGCTGATTCCCGAGTACGCGATCGAGGTGGAGCAGCTAACGGGGCCACTAGTCTTCGACACGCGTATTGGCCTGGAACCTACGGCGCTGACGGGGCGTCTCTTCGAGCAGCGTTCCAATATACAACTCTCCTCCCTCGGTGAAGAGGGTGAGCTAGAAACCATCGAGGTGAGAGCGACCGGCCTCGTCACACCGGAGCAGCTTATCGAGTGGCCCATGCAGAGCGAATTCGTGCGCGACATCCTCGGCAGCATGGAGGGGCAACTCGCCTACCGGGCACAGCTCAGTATCGATCAGACTGGCGCCAGCGACGCGACGAACAGACTGCTGATCGACTCCACGCTATTGGGCGCCTCGCTGGCTCTGCCCCATCCCTTTACCAAGCCGGTTGAGCTCGAGCTCCCGCTGCGGATAGACATGGCATTCGACGGCGATCGGCAGCAGGTCGTAGGCTCGCTAGGTTCGACACTGGGCTTCGATCTGGACCTGGAGCAGGGCGCCGTGAACAGCGGGCTGATCTACGTTGGTGAATCGCAATCGAATTTCGAAAACCTCAGGGACAATGCGCTGGAGGGCCTGGCGGTTGTAGGCAATATGGACCGCTTTCAGCTTGAGCAGTGGAGCGATTTCCTCGCCGAGTTCAATAGCGACGAGTCGGTGTCTGAAGGTCTGGGTGGCAGCATCGAGTTCGTCGACCTGCAGATCGACAGCTTCCGCTTCTACGGGCAGGAGATCAACGAAGTGCACATGCGCATCACGCCGCAGCTTGATGCGCAAAATTGGCAGATCGGCCTGGAGAGCGAATCGTTGGCGGGTCAGGTACTGCTGCCCTTTGACAGCGAAGACTATCTGAACCTCGACTTGCAATACTTACGCCTTCCGGGAGAGGAGGAAGATCGCATCGGCCCGCAGCCGCAGCCGGACTTCGAATCCCTGCTGGAGATCGAAGAACCTGTCGATGCGCTTGCGGGTATCGACCCGCGTGAATTACCGCGTATGCATTTCTCCACCAATGAGTTCCGCATCGGCGATCGTCCCTACGGTAACTGGAGCTTCACGTTAAACCCCCATGCGGATGGCGTCGAGGTCGACGACCTGGCCTTCGATTTTCGCGGCTTGCGCCTCGGTATGGATGGCTCGGATGCGGTGGAGGCCGCTGCAGACGCCGCCCCGAGTGATGCGCCCCCGCCCCTTGTGCCGCACCTGAGCTGGACCTACGATGGCGAGACCCACGGCAGCGCATTAAGCGGTGTGCTCAGCGCCGACAATATGGCCGATGTGCTGATGGCGAATGGCTACGCGGCGAGCCTGGAGAGCACCTCGGCCGAGTTCGTCGCCGATGTGAGTTGGCCGGGTAGTCCGGCGTTCTTTCGGGCCGCGAATCTTAGCGGAGATATCGCGATCGACATCGAAGAGGGCCGCTTCCTGCAGCGTGCCGGAGCGGCGGGCGCGCTGAAGCTAATCAGCATTCTCAACTTCGATGCGATCATGCGCCGGCTGCGCTTCAGCGACGATCTGCTGCGTAGCGGCCTGGCCTACGACGAGATTACCGGGCAGCTCTCGCTCGACGATGGGCAGGTACATATCGAGGACAGGCTGGTTATCTCGGGGCCCTCCAGCCTGTATCAGATCACCGGCGATCTCGACCTGAAGGAGGAGACTATAGTGGGAGAGATGTATCTCACACTCCCCCTGAGCGAGAACATACCGTGGGTGGGCCTGCTAACGGCAAATATTCCCCTCGCCGTGGGTGCCTATCTCATCGATCGCATCTTTGGCAATCAGGTAAACAGCCTGACCAGCGCGGTCTATACGCTCGAGGGCCCGTGGGAAAATCTGGAGCCGGAATTCAAACAGGCCTTCGGCTCGCCGAACAGTCCTGCTCAGGGCAGTGGTAACGTACAATAACTAATTCATAGTGAGCATGTTATGAAAAATAAAGCGCTTAAGATTTCTGCAGCTGTGCTGATTGCCTATGTGTGCCTCGTCGTCTTATTCGAATCCTTGCTCGGCTACTTCCAGCCGGAGAACGCGAGCACGCTGGAAATATCGACGCGCGATAGTAGTGGGGAGCTCAGTCCGCGCATCGTCGCGCGACTCGAGAGCGACGGGCAACTCTATGTGGCGGCCAATCACTGGCCTAGGGCTTGGTACAGCGAAGCGTTGGAAAATCCCGAGGTGGAGGTTGTTTCCGCGAGCGAGCAGGGCAGTTATATTGCGGTGCCGGTGGAGGGCACCGAACACGAGCGGGTAGATGACGACAACGCGCTCGGCCTCGCGTTTCGCTTTCTTACGGGCTTCCCGCCGCGCTATTTCTTGCGGCTAGAGCCTGCTAATTAGATGCCTTCCGCACGCGCGCCGCGCAGTATATTTCGAATCGCATAGTTGCCGGGATGACAGGCATATTCGAACAGCCTCTCATCGACACGGGTCATGGGTAGCAGCATTACGATCCGATCCTGAAAGGTGTCGGGGTCATTGATCGTGACTTCATAGTCCAGTGCACCTGCAGCGGTGGGTGTGAATCGTTCGATTAGCAGCCTGTTCTTCGCGCTGCCATAGGCCACCTCTCTTAGCCCGATACTCGCAATGGAGTCGCTGAAATTACGCGTCTCAACGACCAGACTATCGCCTTCGAAATAGCCGCGCGAATCGCCCGACCACAGGGTGATGGCGGGGTCGACATGACCGGCTTTATCGAGGGGGACGATGCGTGCATCGAAGCCCATCTCGGTCAGCAACACGATGTGGTCGCGATTCTGAAAGATCTGCACATTGTTGTTATAGGGTCCGCTCATCATCGGTGGGCCGGAATTAAAGACCAGGCAGCGCTCGGAAAGGCCCCTGTCCTCCGGGCCATCGCGGCCGATGCCGCCGTGGGTATAACGCACGGGTCTGTCGCCTGGGATCTCGCGCACGCCGTTCGCGTCGCTGCGCTGCACCCGCGTGCCGGGAACGACATCGGGAATCCTGCCATCGGCTGGGTACACAATCAGCGATGTCCTGCCGTTCTCGCCCAGCGCATCGCTCTCGAACCAGAAGTTGTTCACCGCGCCCACCGAGCGTGCGTTCTCGGTGTTCAAGATGCGCTCCGAGGCATTCACCTCGCGCTCTGCGGCCGCCGCCGCGCCATCGATGCGGCGCTGCAGCAGACTCTGTAGCTCGTCGTCGTCGAGGAAGGCGCGCTCGCCGAAGTGTTCCGGGCGCTCCAGGGGAGTCTTGTTGGAGAAATTCCAAACCCCTCGGAAGTCCGGATAACCGTATTCGGTAAGTCCGAGGGTGGTATTCTGGGCGATGCTCAACTGACAGCTCAGCAACAGAATTAACTGACTTGGGACGGCGGCAAGTTTCAGTGTGAATCGCATTCTAGGCCTCGCGCGAGCTGCGAATTTTCTATCCATTTTTCATCATAGTTCAAATCCCTCAGTGTAGCCAGACACGCCAGGATATGCTCACTTGCTAAGATCGCCGTCGATCTATTAACATCCCCTGACTCAACAGCGCAGCGAAATCATCGACGGGGCCCCTCATCAACAAAAGCATGCTTAGCAATCTCATCGCCGCCGCGCTGGTGGCGATCGGCCTGGTCGTAGAAGGGCCCTACCAGACTTATATTCTCAACACGGGGCTGTTCGCCCTGTCCGGCGGTATTACCAATTGGTTGGCGGTGCATATGCTGTTCGAGCGCGTGCCTGGCATCTACGGCTCCGGCGTCATTCCCCTGCGCTTCGAAGAATTTAAACTCGGCATACGCCAGCTCATCATGGAGCAGTTCTTTCTCAAGGCAGATCTCGACCAGTTCTTTCATGGGCAGGGCGATATCTCCGAGAAGATGACTCAGCAGTTGAAGCAGGCGATCGATGAGCTGGAGCTTGATGCCGCGTTCGAATCTCTGCTCGATGTCATCATGGCGTCCTCGTTCGGTGGCATGGTAGGAATGTTAGGTGGCAGAGATGCATTGGCCGGTCTCAAGTCTCCTTTCGTCGATAGGATGCGCGAATTCTTCGGCGAGCAGCTGGCCGGTGGTGGTTTCCAGCAGCAGATTCAGGCCGCGCTGACTAGCGCCATGGATGATGAGGCGATTCGCAGCAAGCTGGAGTTCATGATAGACGACCGCCTCAATCAGATGACACCGCGAATGGTTAAGGAGATCATTCAGCAGATGATTCGCAAGCATCTGGGCTGGTTGGTCGTCTGGGGCTGCGTCTTCGGGGGCCTCATTGGTCTTCTTGTGACAGTAGCGAGCACGGCTTAGTCTGATACTCGATCTGTTACTTGAATACCCATTCTATTTATTCGTCTCGTCCGTAAACCTTCAGAGACTGTCATCAGCCAGTCTCTAACCGAGCTTCTACGCTGTCACGCCGTGATGCAGTTCACACTGCTGCCCCGTTTTTGTGCGATAAATCTGAGGCTTTTTAGGTCGAGAAGAATTCGGGGGTAAAAGCGGGAAATTTTCAGGCGCATTGGGTGCCATTGGCCGGGTCGCTATACTACAATGGCGCCCCTCGAAAATAGGATACTGCGCCGGCGCCTCCCAAAACGGATTCAAGAGTGTTACCGGCCTTAAACTCACGAAAAACTACAAACGGATTGAGAAGAAAATATGGCACGTCCAGTCGAATTTGATGAAACTAAAGTACTTACCAACGCAATGGAGCAGTTTTGGCGAGAGGGCTACGAGGCTAGCTCGGTGCAGAAGTTGCTGGATTGCACAGGCATAAATAGAGGCACACTCTACAATTCCTTTGGCGACAAGGACACCTTCTTCAAGTCCTGTGTCGATCAGTACAATAAGATCACCGAAGGGCAGATCGAGGCGACGCTGAAGAACCCTGACATGGGCGCCTTGGAGTCAGTCGAGGCGTTCTTCGACGAGGCGGTACTAAATACGACTAGCAAGCAACGCAGCATGGGCTGCCTGCTGGTAAATTCCGTCTGCGAGAGCATCAACTACGATAAGGAGATGCGCAAGGTTATACGCAGCTCTATCGCCGTTGTACGCAAGGCGCTGACGGCCCGTTTGAAGGAGGCGCACAGGGCGCGCAAGCTGAAGAAGGGCGTCAGCGCTGAATTCGCCGTCGAAGTCCTGATGAACAACCTCTACGGCGTGCGGGTGAATAGCCGCGACGGCAAGGCGCCAAGACAGCTAAAAGAGCTGATCCGGTTCACCATCTCCTCGCTGCAGAAATAATCGAGCGGGCGTTCCACTAATAGCCCTTAAAAATCAAACGCTTAAGCTGTTAGCGCCGATTCTCGACACGGCCGCTAGCTCAAAAGGGAGGCCACGGCCTCCCTTTTTATTGGCGGCAATCAAGGCCCTCAAATCTGGCTTTTAATTCTGCGACAAGGGTTGCTATACTCCTAGGCTTGAAATCCACGGTTTCTCGGATTTAGACTCGATTTTACCTAGTTTCCCAAAGAGGGAACTCGAGAATAAAGCACCCTGTTTTAGGAATTTAGCATGAAAAAAATAGCCGGAAAGAAGAAGACAGACGATACCAAGATCGACCTCACTCCCATGCTGGATGTGGTTTTTATTCTATTGATCTTCTTCGTAGTGACAGCGACCTTCCTCTCCGAGACTTCGGTCAGCGCTGCCAGTAGCGACAATAACAACAACGACCAGCCGCCGCCGGACGACGAGAAGAAGAACATCCTGTTCGAGATCGGCGCGAATAACGAGATCATTCTCAACGGCAACCCACGTCCAGTTCTGCCAAACTTCGTCCGCTCGAATATCGACCAGCTAAAGGCGGAGAATCCAGCGGCCTCGGTCATCATTCAGCCGAATAGAGCGTCGAACGTGACTACGCTGGTAATGATCATGGATGCGGCACGTCAAGCGGGCATGGCGAATATTTCCATCGTCGAGCCCTAGCGGCCGGACTCGGCGTAGCCCTTGCTACGCCACACAGGATACACAGCGAACGCACTATCTTACGATGGTGCGTTTTTCGTTTAGGCGGTTCTATTTGCCGTCTCCATTCACTCTAGTTTGCAAATCGAGTTGCCTCACATCATGAAGAATCGCTGGGTAGAAGCCGAAGCCGCCAAATGGGCCAAAGAAGACGAAAACCTCGGACTGCGCGTATACGGCTCGCAGTTATTGGGCCAGGACGCCGACCTGGTTCTGCATGGTGGCGGCAATACCTCGGTCAAGGGTGAGCAACAGAATGTGTTCGGAGAGACCGAGTCGGTGCTGTTCGTGAAGGGCTCGGGCTGGGATCTGCGCACCATCGAGGCCGCAGGCTTCCCCGCGGTGAAAATGGGGCACCTGCTACGACTCGGGCAGTTGGAGTCGCTTGGCGATAGCGAGATGATGCGGCAACTGCGGCTCGCGCTTTTGGACCCCACGGCACCCACGCCCTCGGTCGAGGCTATCCTACACGCACTAATTCCCCACAAGACGGTGGACCACAGCCATGCCGACGCGGTCGTCGCGATAAGCAATACGCCCGATGGCGAGGCAATGCTGCGCGAGATCTACGGTGACGAGGTGCTGATTCTGCCCTACACCATGCCCGGCTTTATTCTGGCGCAGCAGGTGGCACAGGCGACCGCCGATATAGATTGGTCGAAGCTGCGCGGCATCGTGTTGTTACACCATGGCATATTCACCTTCGATGACGACCCCACGGTGAGCTACGACACGATGATCGAGCTAGTCAGCAGAGCGGAGCAGTACCTGGCCGACAAGGCGGCCGGCGCGGTGGCAAAGGCGAGCTATGAGGCGAGCCGCGATGACTGCCTGCAGCTCAGTCGCCTGCGCAAGGCGGCGGCAAATGTCATGGGAAGAGCCGTGCTGCTCAGGCTCGAGACCACCGAGCTCGCGGCAGGCTTCGCGCAGTTGCCAAACTGTGCCGAGCTGGCGACACGTGGCCCGCTGACGCCAGATCATACGATTCATGCCAAAGCCTTCGCCGCGGTATTCGACGATGACCCCGTGCCGGGACTCGCTCAGTTCGTAACCGACTATCAAGCCTATTTTAAGAAACACAGCGACGCCTCCCATCAGTGTCTGGACTGCATGCCGCGCTACGGCGTTTGGCGTGACAAAGGAATGGTCTATCTGGCCGCAAATAGCAAGCGGCTAGGCATTGTGCAGGACATTACCCAGCACACCCTAAAGTCGATTCAGCAGGCGGAGCGCCTCGGCGGCTGGCAGGCCCTGCCGCGGCAGGATCTGTTCGACGTGGAATATTGGGAGCTGGAACAGGCGAAGCTAAAATCGATGTCTACTCTGCCCGAGTTTGAGGGCAAGGTAGCGGTGGTGAGCGGGGCGGCCTCCGGTATTGGCAGGGCCTGCGTGGAGCAGCTCGTCGCCGGCGGTGCCGTGGTACTGGCGCTGGACATCGCCGCCGATTTCATCGATCAGTTCGATAGCGATGCGGTGCTGGCGCTCTACTGCGATGTGAACGATGGCGACGCGATCGCAGTGGCCCTGAGGCAGATGGTAGCGACGTTCGGCGGCATCGACATCGTGGTCAGCAACGCGGGAAATTTCCCCGCCAGCCAGGTGCTCGCCGAGATGGAGGACAGCAACTGGGAATCCTCGCAGCAGCTGAATCTCACATCCCATATGAAGTTGCTGCGCGCTAGCGTCGACTATCTACGCAGCGGTGTAGACCCCGCGCTGGTATTCGTCGGCTCCAAGAATGTACCGGCGCCGGGTCCTGGTGCCGCCGCCTATTCGGTCGCCAAGGCGGGCCTCACGCAGATGGCTAGAGTCGCGGCGCTGGAGTTGGGCGAGGCCGGCATACGCGTAAACGTGCTACACCCGAATGCGGTGTATGATACGGCGATATGGACCGACTCGGTGCTCGAGAGCCGCGCCCAACACTACGGCCTTAGCGTCGAGGAGTACAAGACCTCGAACGTGCTGCGCACGGAGGTCTATTCTGCAGACGTCGCGCGCGCGGTGCTGCTATTCGCCGGACAGTCTCTGTCCAAGACTACGGGCGCACAGCTGCCGGTCGACGGTGGCAACGAGCGCGTAATCTAGCCCGCTTCAGAAACGCACAGAATTGAAGAAGCGCAGACCCAATTCACACAGCGAGGCATAGGCACATTGAACGTAAATGGCCAGCACTATCAGAGTATCTGGTTCGATGAGGTCGCCGAGAGCGTCAACATCATCGACCAGACGCGCCTGCCGCATCGGTTCGAGATCGTCACACTAAATTCGCTACACGATGCCTGCCGTGCGATCGAATCCATGCAGGTGCGCGGCGCGCCGCTTATCGGAGTGACCGCCGCCTATGGGGTATACCTGGCGCTTCGCGAAGATCCGAATCAACTCGCCGTCGCCCTCGATCGCTTGGCCTCCACACGACCTACCGCCGTGAATCTGCGCTGGGGTCTGGACAGGGTCAACGCTGCGCTGCGACACACGACCGTGGACAAGCGAGTCGAGGTGGCACTTGAGCAAGCGCGGGAGATCGAGGCTGAGGACAGCGCGATCTGTGCCGAGATTGGCGAGCAGGGCGCAAGGCTCCTCAAGGAGCTCTGGGAGGCGAAGCCGGATCGGAGTGAGCCGCTGAACGTGCTCACCCATTGCAACGCCGGTGCACTGGCGACGGTGGACTGGGGCACGGCGCTATCGGTCATCTACAAGGCCGCGGCGGCCGGCGTGCCGCTGCACGTCTGGGTCGATGAGACCCGACCCCGCAATCAGGGTGCCTCGCTCACTTGTTGGGAGCTAGGCCAGCAGGGAATCAAGCATACACTCATCGTCGACAACGCCGGCGGCCATCTGATGCAGCAGGGCCTGGTGGACTGCTGCGTAGTAGGCAGCGACAGGACGACGATCACCGGCGATGTCTGCAATAAGATTGGCACCTACCTGAAGGCCCTGGCTGCCCATGACAATGGCGTGCCGTTCTTCGTGGCGCTGCCGGTGTCGAGCATAGACTTTAGCTTGAGCGATGGCCTCGAACAGATTCCCATCGAGGAGCGCGCCGGTGAGGAAGTGAGTCACCTGGAGGGCATCGACGACAATGGCACGCTCACGCGCATTCGACTCTGTCCGGATGGAGTCGACGTGAGCAACTACGCTTTCGATGTGACACCGGCGCGCCTGGTGAGCAAGATCATCACGGAGAAGGGTGTGTTCGATGCGGAGCAGTCGCAGCTGCAACGGCTGCGCTAATCGATCAGCCGGGTGGCCAGCTTAGTCCGCGGCCGCCGAGTATGTGAAGATGCAGGTGAAACACCGTCTGGCCTCCATTATTGCCGGTGTTGATCACATAGCGGAAGCCGTCTTCGCTGAGGCCTTGCTGCGCTGCGATCTCGTTAGCCTTGAGTAATAGCTTGCCGAGCAGGGCCTGATCTTCCTCGGTAGCCGAGTTCACATGGCTCAGGTGTTTCTTGGGTATAAGCAGAATATGGGTGGGTGCCGCAGGGTTAATATCGTGAAAGGCATACACGTCGTCGTCGGAATAAACCTTGTTAGAGGGTATTTCCCCTGCGATAATTTTGCAGAACAGGCAATCGTTCGCCATTCGTCGCTCCGATCGTTCAGCTGTAATGAGTTCAGCCTTAGTTAATAAAGTAGGTTCATACTATAGCATGGGAGAAATTTTGAGTATTCAGCCTCGCCGACTCTGGGTCCTACTCTGCGCGCTGCTAGTTCTTGCACTGCCTGCGACCTATGCGCAGGAGCAGGTGCTCCGCTATGGCTACAAGGTAGTCAATACCTACCCGCATAACATCGAGGCATTCACCCAGGGCCTGGTCTTTCACGAGGGGTTTCTGTACGAGGGCACTGGCAAGAATGGACGCTCCATGCTCAGCAAGATAAACCTCGAAGACGGCGAGGTGTTGATGAGCAAGAATCTCTCGCAGCGCTACTTCGGTGAGGGTATAGAGATAGTCGGCGACAAGATCTACCAGCTTACCTGGCAGTCCCATCTAGTGTTCGTGCACGACAAGGCCAGCTTCGAATCGGTTGGCTCGCACTACAATGCCTCGCAGGGTTGGGGGCTGGCCTACGATGGAGAGCACCTGATCCTCAGCGATGGCTCGGCCAATCTGCAGTTTATGGATCCCGAGACCTTCGCGCCGCAGCGAAAGATTGAGGTGCGCCTGGCAGGCAATGCCATCAATCAATTGAACGAGTTGGAATATATCGACGGTGAGGTCTGGGCCAATGTTTGGCAGACAGATTTTATCCTGCGCATCGATCCGCAGAGTGGCGAAGTGAATTCCATCATAGACCTCAGCGGACTCGCAGCCCAAACCGAGTTGGGTAGCTCCGAAGCCGTGCTCAACGGAATCGCCTGGGATGCCGAGGGCGAGCGTCTGTTTGTCACCGGCAAGCACTGGGCGCATCTATTCGAGATCGAACTGGTTGGGCCCTAGCCCATGTGGGTGCAGAAGCCGATCACGCTCAGAGCGAAACCCCGCGGCTTCCACCTCGTCAGCGACGAGATAGTCGAGGCACTTCCCGAGATCGCAGCGCTTCGCATCGGACTGCTGCATCTCTTCCTGCAACACACATCGGCCTCGCTAAGCATCAATGAGAACGCCGACAGCGCTGTGCGGCGCGACATGGAGTCTCACTTCAATCAGCTTGCACCCGACGGCGCTGCCCATTACGAACATACCTGCGAGGGGCCAGACGATATGCCTGCACACATCAAGTCGGGCTTGTTAGGCTGCGAACTCTCTGTGCCAATCAGCGATGGCCGATTGCGGCTCGGCACCTGGCAGGGCATCTACCTCGGTGAGCATCGCAATCAAGCAGGCGCGCGCACCGTGATTGCCACGCTACAGGGGGAATAGACCGTGCAGTCGGCTACCCGTTTGCTGCGCTCCAACACCGTGAAGGCGGCGCTCCTGCTGCTGCTCTCTATCGTCTTGCTGTCCTGCGAATCCATCTCCTATTATTCCCAGGCGGCGCGGGGGCATCTCGCGATCGTGTTTGCTCGCGAGGATATACAGCGCCTGCTGCAGCGCGAAGACCTGCCAGGTGAATTGCAGGCGAAATTCGAGCTCGTCTTGGAGATACGCGAGTTCGCCGAGAGTGAGTTAGGACTGCCGGTAGGGGATCACTACTCCAGCTATGTCGATGTCGCGCGGGAACACGTGGTCTGGAATGTATTCGCCGCGCCGGAGTTCTCGACTGACGCGGTGAACTGGTGCTATCCCATCGCAGGCTGCGTGTCCTACCGCGGCTATTTCTCGGAGCAGGCGGCACTGCGCTATGCGCAGGATCTGCAGCGGGACGGCTTCGATGTCTATACCGGCGGCGTAGATGCTTACTCCACCCTGGGCTGGTTCGAAGACTCCCTATTAAGCACGGTCTTGAATCGTGCCGGCCATCAGCTTGCCGGGCTCATTTTTCACGAGCTGGCACATCAGCTCGTCTACCTCGCCGGCGATACTACCTTCAATGAGAGCTTTGCCACCGCGGTGGAGCGTGAGGGCGTGCGGCGCTGGCTAGCACGGCGAGGGTCCGCGGCAGCTAGCGATGTCGCACTCGCCGAGTATGAGCGTCAGCGAGATTTCGTGCAGTTAGTCTCGCAGTACCGAGACCGCTTCGATGCGCTCTATCGGGAGGACCTGGAGCCGGAATCGATGCGTGCGCAGAAGACGGACCTGCAGCAGGCGCTGCGCGAAGACTATGGCGTGTTGAAGCGCCAGTGGCAGGGCTATGCCGGCTACGATAGCTGGTTCTCGCGCTCCTTGAATAACGCGCAGCTTTTGACGGTTGCTTCCTACAACGATCTGCTTCCCTACTTCAATGACTTGCTGCGAGAGGCCGACGAGCAATTGCCGCTGTTCTATGCTGAGGTGCGGCGCCTAGCCGAGCTGACTGAGACGGAGAGGGATGCGCTGATCGCGGCAGCGGATTTAGCGTTGTAGCCGCGCGCGCAGCGATTCCACCAGATTGCTATAGAAGTCGGAATCGGGATTCTTCTCGCTGGCAGACTCATAGGCCGCGAGTGCCTCCTCGATTCGACCCTCCTGTTCCAGAATACGACCTAGGCTGCGATCGAAGAAGGCATTGGCTGGCATGACCTCGACCGCCTTGCGGTAGATGGCGATGGCCATGTCGGCCTCGCCTGCATTGTTATAGGTGTTCGCCATGATGTGAACCTGCGAGTCGTTGTCGGCATCGAGCTCGATGGCGCGCAGGTCGTATTCGATAGCAGCCTGATAGTTCTCGTCTCGGCGTTCCAGCTCGCCAAGTGTCGTCACCGCGGCGATCAGTGATGCCGTCATAGTCGACTGCTGGCGAATGAAGCGTGCGAGCAGTGGCTTCGCCTCGTCGTAGCGCTCCAGGTAATAATAGGTGTTGGCAAGATTGCGAATGGCATCGCTGAGGCTCGGGTCGGCGCTGATTGCCTTGCGGTATTCGTCGATTGCCTCCTCGTAGCGTTCGAGGTTGCTGTAGGTATTGCCGCGGCGCAGATACTTCTGTGCCAGCTCGGCATCGATGGTCGGGCCGGTACGCTCCACATCCAGATTGCCGTAGCGCTGCAAGACCGAAGCGGCGCCGTCCTGCGCGAGGCTCAGCGGCGCGGCGAGCAGCAACACTAGCGTGGTGAACACTGTTGTAGCGGCAGTAGTGCGCTTCATGATTTGCATCCGTTAGTCGGCAGAAACTAAGCTGGGGACTATAACGCAGTCAGCATCCATCTGCCAGCCAGTGCCGAATCCGGCGCGCTAGATATTTTAAATCGATGCACTAGAATAGGGGGTTAACAATAGACAGCCTATGCCTGCAATGAGGAATCGCGAACCCCAATGATAAAGCCGACACTAATAGACCATATCGTACTGCGCACCGACCGCTATCAAGAGCTCATCGAATTCTACTGCAAGGTGCTGGGCTGTGAGCTAGAGCGCGACGCCACGGCTGAGTTGGGGCTGGCCCAACTCCGGGCGGGCAGCTCTCTGATCGATATCGTCGATGTGGCAGGCGAACTGGGCAAGGCGGGCGGCGCTGAACCCGGACCGAGCGGTAATAACGTCGATCATTTCTGTTTGCAGATCGAGGCCTTCGACGAAGACGCGCTAAAGGATCACCTGAGGAAGCACGGCGTCGAGGTGGGGGAATTCCAGGAGCGCTACGGCGCGCAGGGCATGGGGCGTTCTATCTATCTGCAGGACATCGCCGGTAACACCGTCGAGCTGCGCGCCACGCAGTGAACTCGGTTATTTAAGGATTAGCGCGGGCAGCGCGGCGCCAGTCTTGCCGACCCTGCCGATTGCCTTCGCATGCACGTAACCGCTCTCGCGTAGCTGACGAACACAGTCTTCCGCCTGCTCGTCCGGCACACTTGCTAACAAGCCTCCTGCGGTCTGCGGGTCGAATATCAATTCGAAGCGCGGGTCTTCCTGAAATGCCTCGCTGTTGAAGATATCGCGGCCGAGCAGTGCGTTGTCCCCATGTAGCGAGCTCTTGATTCCCTGCTTAAGCGTCTCCAGGGCGCCATCGAGGGCGGGTAGGTCGCCGAGGCTAAGTTCCAGCTCGATATTGTTCGGCGATAGCATCTCGAATAGGTGGCCAGCGAGTCCGAAGCCGGTGATGTCGGTGCAGGCGGTGGCGCCATGCTGGACGAAGCACTCTGCCGCCTTTCTATTGGAGATCAGCATCTGGGCAAGGGCGGCGGCTATCCATCTATGCTTCGCCCTATAGCGCATATCGGCGGCGAGCAGGGTGCCGGTACCCAGCGGCTTGCTGAGAATAACGATGTCGCCTGTCTGCATGCCATCCTTGCCGAGTAGCGCGTTCTTCTCGCTGAAGCCATTCACGCACAGCCCGAACTGCAGGTCCTTCGACTCGGAGGAGTGCCCGCCGATCAGGCTGCAGCCGTTCTCCTCCAGAGCCTCGCTACAGCCTAACATGAGTTCTCTGAGCTGAGTCTTGGCGATGTGCTTGCCCGCAGCGGGTATGCCCACAACCGCGAGGGCCGAATGCGGCATGCAGCCCATCGCGTAGATGTCGCTCATGCAGTGATTGCTGGCAATCTTCGCGAATAACCAGGGGTCGTTAATGAAGGCACTAAGCTGATCGACGCTCTGCAGCAGTACGCGACCATCGCTTAGTTGAATCTGCGCGGCATCTTCCGGCCCGGAGCTCGACGAGAGAATGTCATCGCCGCGCTGCGCCGGCAACTCTTCCAACACTTCGGACAGCGTGTCTCCGGCTACCTTGGCGCCGCAGCCAGCGCAGCGCATCGCATGCTGGCGAAGCTTACGCTCCGATTCCTCGTCTACCAGGCCTTTGGCAATCTCCAGCGTGTCGGGCATGGCGGGGAATTGGCTGTATTTCCGTATGAAGGCGCTATCGATCGAGTGTTTTAATGCGGCTATCGTACGCCCCTTAAGAAAGAGCGAGTTGCGCGATGCGATAGCACGCTTGTCGGACAGATTAATCAGCGCGAGGGCGTGTTTCTGTGGAGTATGGGGCTTCAGGTTCCTGCCCGTGGCGTAGCGCAGCAGGTTCTCTGCGAGGGGCTTGCCCTGCCTCACCGCAAACACGCCCGACTTGGGTCTCTGCTCGCCCTGAATAGTCGCGGCATCGCCCGCGGCGAAAACGAATTCGTGGCTGGTCGACTGCAGGAAGTCATTCACTTCGATAAAGCCGTCGTCGCCGATGGCCAGTCCGCAATCCTCGGGCCAGGATGGAATGCTCGCGCCAGTTGCGTAGACCAGCGCGTCCCCGTTCAGCGTCCGCTCCTCGCTGCAGCGAATCGACCCCTCGCCGAACTCCAATACCTCGTGTTGGAGATAGACTTCGATGCCGCGTCTGGCGAGCTCCGCCGCTACGAACTGACGTACCTTGGCGTTGTGCGAGCCAAGCACCTGTGTGTCGGCCGTGATGATGGCGATCTCAAGCGCCTCGAGCGCCGATCCTTTGAGCGAGAGTTCGGTCGCGATGCGCCGCTGCACGGCGAAGGCGAGTTCGACACTGGCGGGGCCGCCACCCACGATGAGTAGTCGATAGGAGCCCTTTTCTTCCTCGATGCGGGCGCGCATGTCCGAGGCCAGTCGATGCCAATACTCTAAGAATAGGTCTATGGGTTTGATGCCGATAGCGAACTGCTGCGCGCCAGGAATCTTGACGGCATTGGGCTTCGAACCGATATTCAGCGAGAGCAGGTCGAAGGGTATGTCGGGCCGACCGCTGCACTTGATCAGCTTCTGTTCCAGATCGATCTCGCTCACCTCGCTCTGGATGAGGCGGGCACCGGCGAACTGCGCAAGCGGGCGTAGATCGATATGGATCTCGTCAAGCGTATAGCTGCCATTGATATAGCCGGGCAGCGACCCCGAATAGGGTGTCTCGATATCCTTGCTTATCAGCGTCAGGCTGAGGCCGGGCACCGGATGCATGCCAAAGCGCTTTAGTACCGCCAGGTGGCTGTGGCCGCCACCGAGCAATACCAGGTGCTTCACAACTGGGCTACTGGGAATCGATTTCATACTTGGATTGACCGAATTGAATAGATGGGAGTCCGGTGCGTAAACGGCATTGGCTTAAGTCTAGGGATTCTAACTGCTACGCTGCGGTGCTAAAAGCGCAAATGGGTCCGGTGAGCCTCCCAAAGCCTGTTATTTTCCAATTTGATAGTCTAAGGCCGGTGTTTTGCAGTAAGCTAGGCCCTATTGATTCGTTCGATTTTTTTAACCAGCTTGCCTCCTTTTCGTGCGGGGCGAGCACAGAGGAGTGTAAGTATGATCTCGAGATCTCTGCAGGCTAGACTCTTAGCTCTGTTCCTGACCCTAATTTTCGCCGGTGCCGCTCAGGCGCAGTGGTCGTTGAATAATGATGCGTCCAGCCTCAGCTTCGTAACCGTGAAGGCAGAGCACGTTGCCGAGGTGCATACCTTCGATATGCTGAGCGGCACTATTGGCGACGCAGGCGATGTGACAATCACGATCGAACTGGTAAGTGTGAATACCCTGATCCCGATTCGCAATGAGCGCATGCAGGAAATGCTGTTCGAGACGAATCTCTTTCCCGAGGCGACAATAACGGGGTCGATTAATCTGGGGGCGCTTACCGCTATGGACGCGGGTGCTTCGATTGCGCGTCAGATCGATTTCAATCTGGATTTGCACGGTGAATCTATGGCGCTTGCCGCGGATGTGCAGATTACCCGCACTGGCGAGGGCGTTGTCGTATCGACTCTCAAGCCAGTCGTAGTGACCGCCGATTCCTTTTCCCTGACCGCTGGCGTCGAGAGACTACGCGAAGTTGCTGGCCTGCCCAGCATCAGCCGCGCAGTGCCGGTGAGCTTTACCGTGGTGTTCGAACAGGGCCGCTAGGCACATCCTGACCGATCAGACGCGTCTCCGCCTGGGGGCGCGGATGGTCAGGAATCAACTGAGAGAGCAGCAGCGACATCCCCGCGATACCCGCACCCACCAGGAACACGGCGCTGTGATTGATAACCCACAGCAGGCCAAGCACCGCCGGTAATACAACAGCCGCTATATGATTGATGGTGAAGCTGATGCTAGAGGTTGCCGCGATATCCGTCGGGTCTGCGATCTTCTGAAAATAGGTCTTGATGGCGATCGCCATGGCAAAAAACACGTGATCGAGTAGGTACAGCGCAATCGCTATCTCAATGGTGTCGACGAAGGCGTAGCTGACGAAGATGACGATCAGCCCGAGATATTCCAAGGTAAGCGCGCGGCGCTCACCGATCAGGCTGATCAGATGGCCGATCTTCGGCGCTAGGTAGAATGTTAGCGCCGCATTGATCAGGGTCAGCATGACCACATCCTCAATCGGGAAACTAAACTTCTCTACCAGCAGGAAGCCGGCGAAGACAACGAATATCTGGCGTCTCGCTCCGGCGAAGAAAGTGAGCAGATAGTAAAGCCAGTACTCCTTGCGCAGGAATAGCGCCTTCTTCTGTATGACCCCGTCTTCGAAATGTGGGATCGCTATCCAACAAAATAGAGCGATCGCTACCGCCGTGCTCCCGGCAAGCAGGTAAATCAGATTGTAGTTCGCCGCGAAAAACATCAGATAGATATACAGCGTGCCGAGGATGGCGAAGTTGCACAGCGCGCGAACGCTGAGTATTTTGCCCAGCACCTGCGGCGCCTCATCCTTAGCGAGCCACTGCAGACTTAGCGAGTTATGCAGGGTCTCCAGATAGTGGAAGCCGATGGACATGACAACGGTGCTGAAGTACAGCCACAGGGCAGTGGGATAGAAGGCCGTAATCGCGGTTCCTATGCCCAGTGTTAGCAGCGCGAGGATGGCGAAGGTCTGCTGCCGAATGAATAGCATCACGAGGATAGCCGTGAAGGCCAAGAAGCCCGGCACTTCGCGCAGGCTCTGCAGAATGCCGATCTCCTCGCCTGTGAACGCGGCGTGCTCAACGGCGAAGTTGTTTAGCATCACCTGCCAGGTTGCGAAGGCAATAGTGTTTCCAATCGCGAGCAAGTACAGAAGCGTCTTGCGATCTTGAAGTAGCTTGCTTGGCATGACGTCGCTATCTGGTAGGGTTGTTGGGATACGGTGGCCGTCGCCTACTGTCGTGGGAGCTGACTATAGCGCAATAGCTCTGGCGATTATATCATTGGCGGCCCATGTCATCTCTCTCTATTTTAGCAGGGCCTCGTGCGCTACAGCGTCTTCGCAGCGAAGGGCTTCACGCCGATCAGTTCAGTACCCTGTTGGGTGCCTCGGGCGGCCCCAAGTGGTTCGTGCTATATGGACTCGACCGCTACCTGTTTGGCGAGTTCTTCGCCGGCAGGCAGCGCGAGCTAATTACCCTCGGCTCATCCGCGGGTGCCTGGCGCATGTGCTGTCTCGCGACGGCTGATCCGGTTGCAGCCATAGAACGACTGGCTCGGCGCTACAGCCTGGAGCAGTATTCCGCCGCGCCGACCACCGATGAGATCACCGAGAAGGCTCAATCGATGCTAGCGGAAACGCTGGGCCCAGGGGGCGCGGCAGAGATCGTCGCCAATACCGTATTCAGGACCCACATCATTGCCGATCGCGCACGTGGCCTCGGCTCTTCGCAGGCGAAGGCTGCACGTTTCACGCACCTACTGAGCAGCGCCCTCTGCAATACGCTGAGCAGGAAGTCGCTGTCGCTGTTCTTCGAGCGAAATATCTTCTCTACTATGGGGCAAATGTCCCCCTTTGCTGGAGTCATTGATCTAAAGACCGCGCATGTAGCTCTGACCGAAGATAATGTCGTCGACGCCATGATCGCGAGCGGTTCAATACCCTTCGTGCTGAACGGCGTGCGGGACATCGCTAACGCGAAGCCGGGCCTGTATTGGGATGGGGGCATCACCGATTACCATTTCGATCTACCCTTCAATGCCGATCGCGATCTGGTGCTGTACCCACACTTCTCGTCCACTGTCATCCCGGGTTGGTTCGATAAGCGGGTTCCCTGGCGCCGGGTGAACCTACAACACTTCGATAACGTGGTGTTGCTCACGCCCTCGGCGGAATTCGTGGCCGCGCTGCCACACGGCAAGATTCCCGACCGGACCGACTTCGAGACGCTCGAACCCGAGGAGCGCATCGCCTATTGGGCTGAAGTCCTTCAGGCAAGCAAGCAGCTGGCCGTCGACTTCGCGGCGCTGGTCGAGCGCGGCCAGGGCCTCGATGCGGTGCGGCCGTTCACTGGTGAACGGGGAGACTGATAGTATGGGCGACGAGACGCAGCAATTTCAGATTCGTGCGGCGAGTGCGATTGACGCCGCTGCCGTGGCGGCTATCTATAATTGGTACATAGAACACAGCAGTTGCACGTTTGAGCAGGAGCCGCTCACAGCCATTGAGATGGCCGCGCGGATTGCCGATGCCGATAGCGACAAGCCTTGGATCGTGCTCGTTGTGGACGGCGTACTGATGGGCTATGCCTATGCCACAATCTTCAAGGCGCGGGCCGCCTACAGCCGATCGCGCGAGGTCACGGTCTATCTGCACAGAGAGGCAACGGGTAAGGGCTATGGCAGGCGCCTCTACAAGCAACTTATTGATGAATTGGCGATCGCGCCGATACATAGTCTAATCGCCAGCATCGCGCTGCCTAACGCCAGTAGCGTCGCCCTGCACGAGAGTCTCGGCTTCGAGAAGGTAGGGCAATTCTTCGAGGTTGGGCATAAATTCGGCGAGTTCGTCGATGTGGGGTATTGGCAACTCCGCCTTCGATAAGCGAGACTAGTTGATATGAAGAGCCTGAGACCAACACTATTGATAATCCTCTGTCTCCTACAGTTCGCCTGTGTGGGAACCGTGGTCGGCGCGGCGGTAGATACGACCATAGAGGTGGCGAAGGTGCCGTTTAAGTTGGTAGGTGCCGCCGCAGATCTGGCGCTACCCGATGACGATGAAGACGACTAGTCTCCCAATGCTGAGCATCCGCTGATGACACCGAAACCCCAAGACTACGATATCGATTCTAACTACCGCCATTGGGAAGGGGATAAGGCCGAAGACTATATCGGCCCATTCTTCTTTATGATGGATGGGGAAGATGCCAAGACTGCGTTTCGCGTACAGGAGCATCACTGCAATGCCCACGACAGTCTGCACGGTGGGGTCATGATGGCATTGGCCGACTACACCTTATGTCTGTGTGCAAACGGTGGCGAGAGTGAGAGCGTAGCCACCGTGAGCTGCAACAACGATTTTATCGCGCCCGCATTCAAGGGCGATCTGGTGGAGGGCAGGGGCGAGCTGATCAGGCGCGGAGGCTCGATGGTGTTCTCTCGCTGTGAGCTCTTCGTCGGCGAGAAAGTCATACTGACCAGCAGCGCCGTGATCAAGCGCATACGCAAGAAGTAGGCCTCAGGGCTGGTTCTCGATCCAGTCGGCTAGCTGCCGCGGCGTCTCGGCGATAAAGTCTGGCCCGTGCCCGGCCAGTTCCTCACGGCTACCGTAGCCCCACAGCACGCCGGCGCAGCTAAGTCCATTCGAGCGAGCGGCGCTCAGGTCGACATCGCGATCGCCGATCATCAGGGATTTTTTTTCGATAGTGCCACACTCGAGCAGCGCGCCTAGCTGGTCTGCCTTGCTCATGCCGGGTGCGGTGCTGCCGCTGACGAATGTGAAGAAGCCATCGAGCTCGAAGTTCTGCAGAACCTTTAGTGCATATTTCTCAAACTTCGACGTGCAGACGCCCATTCGATATCCGCTATTCTTTAACTCTGTAAGAAGCTCAACGACGCCTGGGTAGACAACATTCTCGGCATAGCCAAGCTCGCCATAACGTTCTCTGTAGGTGGCGACGAGCTCCGCGATGTGCGCGTCGTCCTTACTGCCCGACAGCTCGCTGAGGGCAAACTCCAGTGGCGGCCCAATGAAGCGTTTGATCTCATGCTCGGAGACCGGTTGATAATCGAAGCTGCTGAGTGCGAAGTTCATGCAGCGCAGGATGCCGGTAAGCGGATCGCTGAGGGTCCCATCCAGATCGAAGATTAGCGAATGATAAGTCATGTTGGGTTCGGTGCTTAGAAGGCCCGCAGTTCCTTGCCATAGAACGTTGTGTAGAGTCGTTCATTAAACTAGATGGACTCAGCAAATGAAAGGCTGTATTTCGAGAGAGTGCGAGTAGGTGCGCGAAAATGCGTTCGAGCCTATGTCTGGAACGGGTGGTCTCGGTTTCTATTGCCATACGATTGCCATCGTGTAGACTGCACAAGCATAAGAAAAACGGATAGTAGCCGCTTGCTGGGCCCAGTGGACCACGGCTCGCCCGCGACTCTCTCCAACAAGAACTAGAGAATAAAGCTGGAGTTGTGCATGGATCTGTCTGCCTATGTAATCCTCGGATATCTACTGTTTTTCATCGCCATCGGCATCTATATAAACAGGAGCAATCGCAGCTCCGCCGACTGGGCGATAGGCGGGGGCACACTCGGCATCGGCATGCTCGCGGCGGGCGTGGCAGGTACACGCATAGGCGGCGCAGGAACCTACGGCGTGGCCGGCGATGTCATCAGCGAGGGCATCGGGCACCTCTGGTACGGCGTGAACTCATTCGCGGCGCTATTTCTGGTCGGCCTCTTCTTCGCGATCCCCTACCGTAAGCTCAAACTCTCCAGCGTAGGCGAGGTCTTCGATCGACGCTTCGGTTCGCGTCGCTGTCAGTCGCTAACCAGCCTCTGCGTGCAGGCCGAATATCTCGTGGTCAATATCATCGAGCCCTATGTGATCGCGACAATCGTCAGCGGCGTGACCGGCTGGCCCTTTGGCATCTGCATCATCATCGGCGCGGTGGTAATCGTTTTGTTCACGGTGACGGGCGGCCTGAAGGGTACGGCCGTTACCAACATCGTGCACTGCGCGGTGATCATCTTCGGCTTAGCGCTAGTGGGCTATATCGCGATGCAGAACATCGGCGGCTGGAATGCCGTGCTGGAACAGGCGGACATCATGCTGACAGCGGCGGACAAGGACATACCCTCGTGGTGGAGTTTCACCGGCATCGGCTGGGCTACCATCATCGCGCTGTTTATCTCAGCTACGATCCATACTCCCGCTGCCTCGGTGTATGCGAACTACGCGAGTTCCGCCGCGAAGCAGGAATATCTGATACCGGGCTTCTTCCTCGCCGGCATCATCGCCGCGTTGATGCCTCTGGTGGCAGGCTTTATCGGCATTCTTACCATGGTGAACTATGGCGCGGAGGCTGGCCTGTCGGGCTATCTGAATATCGCACAGCTCGCGATCGATACCGGCCCGCTGCTGGGTGGCATCGCGCTCGCCGCGGTGTTGGCGGCGGTGATCTCATCGGGCGCGCCGATCCTGCTGGGTAGTGCAACCATGTTGGTTAACGACTGGATACCCGCTTCGAAGCATTATTCCAGCGATCAGAAGCTGCGAGCCTACAAGCTCGTTACCGTGATCTACGGCTCTGGCGCCGCGTTCTGCGCCTGGTACTTTAACTTCGGCTCGGTTCTTCAATTTCTGCTGCTGGGCTTCGCCATGGTGGTGCCGCCGGCGATTGCGGTGACCTTTGTCTTCTACTGGAAGCGCACTACTGAGAGGGCTGCGTTCTGGGGCATGCTAGTCGGCTTCGTCAGCGGACTGTTGATGTGGTTGTTGAATAACTGGTACTCCGGCGCAGAGAATGCCGACGTAGGTGGCTTCGCGCAAACCTGGTACGAACTCTGCCAGTATCTGGGCGAATGGCGTGACCCATCCTTCCTGACGCTATTATTACCGATGTTCACCATCCCGATCGTCACCATCTTCTTCCCCGACAAGAAAGATGATAGCGAGATGTCGGCTACGTTCTACAAGAACCTCGGTCGCATTCAGCGCAATCTGAACTGGGTGTAAGCGAGGCGCGCTATCGCTGTAGTTCGCCGTTAGCCTGAATCAAGAAGGGGCCGGGTGTCTCATAACTCTTCTCGAGCAGGGCGCAGAGCTCTTCTGCCGTGTCCGCCGTAGCCCCCGGCACGCCAAAACTTCTGGCCATGTCTACCCAGCTAATCTCCGGATTGCCGATGTCGAAGAGGCTGGCAGCAATGTCGCCTACCTCGGTCACGCCGAGGCGCGCATATTCCACATTCAATATATTGTAGGAGCGGTTCGCGAAGATCACCGTGGTGACGTTCAGGCCCTCTCGCGCCTGCGTCCAGAAACTCTGATTCGTGTAGGCAGCACCACCGTCGCCGAGCATGGCGAGTACTTGCCGGTCCGGACAGGCGAGCGCGGCACCGGTCGCACAGGGGCCGCCCTGTCCGATCGCGCCGCCGGTAAGGCTCAGCCAGGTATTGGCAGCGGAATTCTGACAGTAGGGATAGGCGGCATTGCCGCCGCCGGAATCGGTCGCAACGATGATATTCTCGGGCATGGTTGCGGCGACGGACTGGATGATGGACTTCGTGTCTAGCTCGCCGCTGGGCTTGCCGATCTCCTTCTTCTCGAACTGCGTTACCGCCTCGTTCTGCGCGCCGAGGCGTTCGGCGAGGCGCGTGAGCGCATCGATCGAATCCTCTTCGATCTGCGTGAGTCGACTCACCTTGCAGCCCTTCGGTATGAGTTGGCCGGGTATGCCCTGATAGGCGAAGAAGCTGGCGGGTATCTGTCCGCCCACGAGAATTAGATTCTCGACGCCTTCCAGTGTCTTCAGAATCTGTTCGGGGAAGTAGGGCAGACGCTCCACGGCCACCGCCCCCGGTCCGCCATCGACGCGGCCGGGGAATGTGCCGGTCATGAGTCGGCAGCCGGTCTTGCTTGCTAATTTGCTGGCGGCTGCCAGTGCGGCTGGCTCGGTGGCGTGATGCTCTAGTAACAGCATCGTATTGCCACCCTTATTCAAGAGCGCAGCGGCGCGTTCTATCGCCTGCTCCTCAGCCGTGGCACGCTGCGGCAGCGCATTCGGGCTTACCGGCCCCGCGCTCTCGCCCCAGGCGGCGTCTGCACCCATGATCAGTGTGGAGATCTGGCCGGATGACCCTGTGCTCTGTCTAAGGCTGGCGGTGTAGGCGTCGGCGCCATCCTGCGCCAGCGTCTCTTTGGTACTGCAGGACTTCACCCAGCAGGAATAATTTCGCGCCAGGGTTTCGATGTCGGAAGTAAGCGGCGCATCGAATCCGATATGGTAGTTGGGGTGGTTGCCGACGATGTTGATCATGGGTGAGTTTGCGCGGCGCGCATTGTGCAGATTGGCGATACCATTCGCCAGGCCGGGTCCCAGATGGAGTAGTGTGGCCGCGGGCTTGCCTGTCATGCGCGCATAGCCGTCGGCGGCGCCGGTGCAAACGCCTTCGAACAGGGCGAGCACCGACTTCATCTGTGGCACGCTATCCAACGCCTGAACGAGGTGCATCTCCGAGGTGCCCGGGTTGGCTATGCAGAGCTCGACTCCGCAGTCTGCCAGTGTTTCAATTAAGGCGGTTGCACCGTTCATGTTGTAGCTCCCCAAATCAGCAAACTGTCGCGATTTTTCTCGCGGAAAAGCTGGCTATCATAGCATCAATGAGAGGGCCAGCAAGGGGCAGAGGAGATTCGAGATGGCGATAAGCAAGGCGCAGCGCGAATATGTTTCGCACATCACTGACCAGCTGCAAAGCATCGGTCCCGTGACCTCGAAAACAATGTTCGGTGGCTTCGGTGTGTTTCTGGAGGGGCTCATGTTCGGTCTCGTCGCCGATAACGAACTGTATCTCAAGGTCGATGATGAGAACCGGCAAGACTTCGAAGATCTCGGCTTGCAGGCGTTCAGCTTCGAGAAGAACGGCAAGAAATTTGAGATGAGTTACTTTCAGGCGCCGGAGGAGGCGATGGAAGACGGCGAACTGCTGGCGAGTTGGGCGGCTAAGGCCTACGGCGCGGCAATGCGTGCGGCGGCAAAGAAGGCGCGGAAAAAATCAAGGTCTGGGTAGTGAGAGAACTGGCGGCGAACGATGCCTTCAGTCATGGCGATGGGCTCGAGTTGCTCGCAGTCCAGTGTCGTTGTATCGCGTATGTGGGATAGATCAATAGAAGCGCTAGTTCATTTGGTTTACACTCAGCGCAGCATTGTTTAGGGGGAATACCATGAAAGCGCAATTAATCACACTGACCGCGGCCGCAGCCGCCGTCCTCAGTTTTACATGCACAGCGTGGGCGCAGGATAGCGACTACGTTGCACCACGCACAGAATACGGCCAACCCGACCTCGGTGGAGTTTGGAACTTTAGCTCCTTCGTGCCTCTGCAGCGTCCCGCACAGTTCGCCGACAAGGCGTTCCTGACACAGGAAGATATCGCGGCCATCGCGGCGCAGACCGAGGCCGGTCTCGAGGCGCTGAACAATATCGGTGTGGGCGGCTACAACACCTTCTGGATGGAGAATGCGGGCGCGGGCGACAACCGTACCTCGCTAATCACCTATCCCGAGAATGGCCGCCTGCCCGAGACGGTAGAGGGCGTGCCGGTGCAGATCGGTGGACTCGGCCCGGATGAGCCAGGTACCCGACCCGTGCGCATGACCGTCGGCGGCATCGCGAAAGATGGCCCGGAGGATCGAGGCACATCGGAGCGTTGCATCGTAGGCTTCAATTCGGGCCCGCCCTTCATGCCAAATTTGTACAACAACAATGTGCAGCTTATTCAGGGCGAGGATCATGTCGTGATCATGACTGAAATGATTCACGATGCGCGCATCGTACCTCTCGACGGGCGCGATCATATCGACGATTCGATCCGCCAATGGTCGGGCGATTCCAGGGGCTATTGGGATGGCGATACCTTGGTTGTCGAAACCAGGAATTTTAACGATCTGACGCAGAGCTTCAGCGTTTTCGGCAGCGCCTACGACAAGCTACTCACGGAGAGGTTTACGCGCGTTGACGAGTTCACTGTGAACTACGAGTTTACCGTCGACGACCCCAGCACCTTTAAGGACAAGATCACGGTGATGGTTCCGATGGCGAAGGTCGATGGTCTGATGTACGAATATGCCTGTCACGAAGGCAACTACGGCATGGTCAATATTCTCCGCGGTGAGCGCATGGAGGAACAGCGCGCCAACGAGAGTGGTCAGTAGCGAATCTGAGTGCCGAGCTGTAATAGCATCGGCACTCCTTTTTCCTTTAGGCGGGCTCGGGGTCCAGCGAGATCATATGGGATTTCGCATAGCGATCGCCGAGCACGCTTCCCGCTTTAAATAAACTTCCGGCGGCTGCGAGATCCTCAGCGGAGATCGAAAGCCTGGCCGCCTTCGCATTCTCTTCGACAAACTTCAGGTGCTTGGTGCCGGGGATAGGCACGAAGTTCTCGTCCTGCGCGAGTACCCAGGCCAGCGCAAGCTGTGCCATGGTGCAGCCATTGTCCGAGGCGATTTTCTTGAGACCCCGTAGCAGTTTCAGGTTGTGTTGAAAATTCTTGCCCTGAAATCGCGGCATGGTCTGCCGCATATCGTCCTCATCCAGTTCAGCCATGTCCCGCACCGCGCCGGTCAGGAAGGCCCTGCCCAAGGGGCTGAACGGCACGAAGCCAACACCGAGTTCCCTGCAGCAGTCGATCACCCCGTCCTCGGGGTCCCGCGTCCACAGCGAGTACTCCGACTGCACGGCACAGATCGGATGCTCTCCGTGCGCCTTGCGTATGGTCTGGGAGGAACACTCGGACAGGCCGATGTAGCGAATCTTGCCCGCGCTGACGAAGTCGGCGAGTGCGCCCACGCTTTCTTCTATGGGCACATTGAAATCGCGGCGATGTAGGTAGTAGAGGTCGATCACATCGGTCTTCAGGCGACGCAGGCTGTCCTCGCAGGTCTTCTTCACATTCTCAGGGGTACAATCCACGGCGCGTTTGCCGTTGCGATTTACGATGCCACACTTGCTGGCGAGAACGAACTCGCTGCGGCGCTTATGAAGCACCTCGCCGAGCAGGGTCTCATTGTGCCCTAGGCCATACAGACTGGCGGTGTCGAGGAAGTTGTAACCTATATCCAGGGCCCTGTGCAGCGCGCGCTCCGATTCATTGCGATCCGCCTCCCCGTAAGACTGCGACATGCTCATGCAGCCTAGTCCGAGTGCAGAGACTTTCAGTTCTCCAAGTTGGCGCGTATCCATATGTGCTCTCTCGCTTCCGTATCTGAGTGATCGATTGTCAAGGATACTAGCACGAAAGTTTCGCTCGGGAGCTTGGCCAAGATCCTGCAGCTCGAAACTGAATGGCTATTCAGATTCAGTTCAGACTCACTCGCGTACTCTAGAATCCATTGCGGAATGCACCACTAGGTTCGACCTGTTTGCTGGTAGCACAGTCTGCCGCAAATCCTCACTCAACTAATGGCGGTTAGGGAGTGGGGATTTTTTATGTCCGCTCATCGGGCCCCTAGTGTCGATTCGGCCCAGTCTTCGCTTGTTTGAACGGGAGTAAATCTTTGATAAGATTGCAAAATTCTCCCAATCACATAAGAAGAAGCGGCTCTGAAAGTCCCCATGAATTCTCCCTCTCAAGCAGCCCGCTATTCGCCCATCTGGCGAGTGGCGTCGGCCTATGCCGCGTGGCTGCTGCTCACAGGGCTACTACTGTCCAGCAGAGCCTGGGCTTTGGAGGCGATCGAGTCGCCGCAGTCCTATCCCGTGCCGGCCGACATGAGTGGCGTGCACTTCTATCTGATCACGGTCGACGTCGGCGATAAGGTCTGGGATAACTTCGGGCACACCGCGCTACGCGTGCTGGATGAGAACAGCAATACAGACCTGGTGTTCAATTGGGGTGTCTTCCGCATAGACGGCGGCCCGGTGGCTTTCTCCTACAATTTCTTCAAGGGGATAATGAACTACGAGTTAGGCACGCAGTCGCCGACGCAGGAATTTGCGATGTACCGCGCACAGGAGCGCAGCGTCTGGCAGGACCGTATCAACCTGACGAACCCGCAGAAGGAAGTCCTCTACCGCCGACTGCTCTGGAACCTGGAGCCTGAGAACACGGTCTATCCCTATCAGTATTTCTTCGATAACTGCACGACGCGGGTTCGGGACTACCTCGATGAGGCCCTGTCCGGGCGCATCGCCGCGGCGAACAGTGGCGTGACCGAGAGTACGTTTCGCGATCAGGTGCAGGAACACTACGAGTCCGTGGCACTTATTGGCTTCTCGCTCGATGTATTGATGAACAGTAACATCGACCGCCCGATGACCGAGTGGGAGGAGATGTTTCTGCCGCTAAGGCTGCGCGATCGCTTATATCAGATCGAGTCCGACGTGGCGGAGAATGGCGTGCGCAATAAACTGCTCTCGGACCCGCAACAGATTATGACGTTCCCGCCGCCGACGGTTGAGACCGACCCCTATCAGCTCGCCTCCATAGTGTTGCTGGCTCCGGTGTTGTTTCTGTTACTGATGTTGAAGAAGATACCGATGTCTTACTTCGCTACGCATTCGCGGATCGGGCTAAAGCTCGCAGGCATCAACTTCCGCATATTGGGTCTGTTAGGGCTACTGACTGCATTGTTCAGTGGCATCTACGGCACGCTGATGCTGGGGAGCTGGTTCGTGTCTGAGCATATGGACCTGCATCACAATATCAATCTATTGCTGTTCTGGCCTACCGACCTATTGGGTCTGCTCGTCGCGCTGCGCTGGCTGGTTCTGTGTAAGCCCTGGCCAATGACGCACAATAGCACGCCATTCCTGAACTACTATATGATTGCCCACCTGCTTGGCATGCTGATCTATGTGGCAGTAATGTTCCTGCAGTTGGTTGAGCAGTCCGGCATGAATATCGCGATCTACGTCGTTCCAGGTTTCGCCGCGTTTACCGCATTGATCTGGTTGGTAGGCTTCGAGCCTGCCAAGCCAAAGAATGTGTTCTTCTGATGCGTATGCCCCCGCAATATGACTAAGCTGATAAGCCCAGTCGCCGAGCGTAGCACCGAGTTGCATCCCATGGCTGCCAAGGTCGCTCGTGCCGCGCAGAGGCAGAAGCAACTTTCCGTCTGCACGCCGGTTGAGGCGCGGGCCATGCGCGAAGAGCTGGGAAACCCCTTCGCTCCCGAACCTTGCGATATGAAATGCATCAGCGATCACTGGATCGAGCGAGAGGCGGGGCGCCTAAGAGTGCGACGCTACCAACCGGCTGGCTCGGGCGATGGGCTGCAGCCTGCCTTGCTGTTCTTCCACGGGGGTGGTCATGTCATCGGGACGCTGGACGGCTATGACACCGTCGCCCAACAGCTAGCGCGCCTGGCCAACTGCCTCGTGTTCTCGGTGGAGTACCGCCTAGCGCCGGAGACAAGATCGGCGGGCATCTACCAAGACGGCCTCGATGCCTATGTGTGGCTGCGCGAATCGGCGCCGGACTTGGGCGTCGACGCGGCTCGCATCGCTATCGCGGGCGACAGCGCCGGGGGCAATCTCGCCATCGCCGTCACGCTGCAATGCAAGCAGCGGCAGATTCCACAACCCTGTTTCCAGGCCCTGATCTATCCTGCCGTCGACTACCGCCTCGATCATCCCTCGATCGACGAGTTTGCCGAAGGGTATTTTCTGACCAAGGCCAACAAGGAATGGTTTAGCGGTCACTTCCTCGAGTCCAAGGAGCGCGCGCAGGATCCACTGGTCTCGTCTCTGTTGGCCGACTTGACCGACCTGCCTGCCGCGCTAGTCATCACCGCGGGATTCGACCCGCTGCGCGACGAGGGCTATGCCTTTGCGCAGCGCCTCGCGGCGCATGGCGTAGAAGCCGAGCACGCCTGCTACACGGATATGATTCATGCCTTCGTGTCCTTCGCGGGGGGCGTGCCAGCGGGCATGACGGCGCTGGAACAGATAGGCGGTGAACTTAAGCGGGCATTTCGCGGCTGAATAGTAGGGAATTGCATTTTCTCAAGCAAAAAAAAGGCCGAACTCCTTAGTTCGGCCTAACTTCCAAACTGAATTGAATTCAGTCGATATGACTTCTGTGTACCACCGCTTACGTCGATTAGGGTGAAACGATCTCTACCCGGCGATTCTGCTGGTAGGCACTCTCGCTGGAGCCGCGACTCGCAGGGCGTTCTTCGCCGTAGCTCACGGTCTCGATCTGGCTACGTGCCGCGCCGTTTACGATCAGGTAATTTTGAATAGCTTCTGCACGACGCTCGCCCAGCGCCAGGTTGTACTCTCTCGTGCCGCGCTCGTCGGCATGACCCTCGAGTCGAATGCGCTTGCTTGAGTTCGCAGCGAGGTCTCGTGCGTGGTATGCCAACACGTCGCGATCGGCTGCACGGAACTCAGACACATCGAAGTCGAAATAGAATACTGTCGTATTCAGCGCTGCCGCTTCGATGCGTGCTTCAGCTTCCGCCGCACGGGCTCGGGCCTCGGCTTCGAGCTCCTGAGTACGACGCGTTGTGGCATCGATACCGGAATCGCCAGTGGCTGCGGTTTCGCTATCCGCTTCCTCGCCAGTCGAGCTACAGGCGGCGAGGCTGAAGAGGGCGATAAACAATAGGGTAAATTTGCTTGTCTGAGAGAATTTCATGGCATCTCCTAAGGAGTATCTAGTGGTAGTCTGTTCTTTTCGGCTGTTCCGGTTTTTTCTAGGGATTACAGCGTGTTAAAAAGAGGGCGAAGCATACCGTAATTGCAGGACTAAATCCAACGGGTGTCGTGATTTTTAGCCGAATATTTTTGCAGATTCTGTAGCCTGCAGGCCACTTTTGCGGGGTCCTACATCCTCCGAGCAAACGCTCGATTATTGCTTATCAACGGGTGGGAATAATGGTAATCTGCGCCCTCTTTCCAGATTCAGAATAACCTCGAAAACAGATCGCTACGCCTTCAAGATTCGGGGTAGCCACCATCGCAGCTTGCCTCAGGCAAGAGGAGACCCACATTGAACGCTGACTTTACCGCGGAAGAACTGCAATTCGAACAGGAAGTGCGTGAGTTCTTACAGAATGAATTTCCAGCGGAATACCGCGCAAAAATCGATGCCGGCGTCCGTCTAAGCAAGGACGATCTGGTGCACTGGCAGAAGATTCTCTACAAGAAGGGTTGGGCGGCACCCAACTGGCCGGTAGAACATGGCGGCACCGGCTGGACCGCTACACAGAAACATATCTTCGCGACCGAGATGGGCCTTATCGGTGCCCCAGAGCCGGTTCCCTTCGGCATGAAGATGGTGGCCCCGGTCATCATGGCCTATGGCTCGGACGAGCAGAAGCAGCGGTTCCTGCCTGACATCCTCGAGAGCAATGTGTGGTGGTGTCAGGGCTACTCGGAGCCCAACGCCGGTTCCGATCTGGCTTCGCTGAGGACCTCGGCCGTTCGTGATGGCGACGAGTACATCGTCAACGGCAGCAAGACTTGGAATACCTACGGCCAGTTTGCCGATTGGATCTTCTGTCTGGTGCGTACCGACAATAGCGTGAAGAAGCAGGAAGGCATTAGCTTCCTGTTGATCGATATGAAGTCGCCGGGAATTACGCTGAAACCCATCGTGCTGTTAGACGGCCATGCCGAAGTCAACGAGGTGTTCTTCGATGACGTGAGAGTGCCTGCCAACAATCTAATCGGCGAGGAGAACAAGGGTTGGACCTACGCCAAGGTGCTGCTGACTCACGAGCGCACCAATATTTCCGGCGTGCCGCGCGGCAAGCGCCGGCTCGCCGCGCTGAAGCGCGTAGCGGCAGAAACCGATGATGGTTTCGGTGGCACGATGCTAGACAATGCGGCCTTTAAGCTGCGCCTGGCCGAGATCGAGATCGAGTTGCAGGCCCTGGAATACTCCGAGCTGAGAACGCTGGCTGCGCTGAGTGTTGGTAAGGCACCGGGGCCGGAGTCTTCCATTCTGAAGATTGTCGGCACCGAGCTCGCGCAGCAGATGGATGAGATGTTCGTCGATCTGGCTGCCTATCACTGTCTGCCATTCGTGCCTGAGCAGTTCGAGGACGGATTTCAGGGCGATCCCGTAGGTCCGGGCAATTCTGCGGCGGCGGCGCTGACCTATTTCAATAACAGGAAGCTATCGATATTCGGTGGCTCGAACGAGATTCAACGCAACATCATCAGCAAGGCCGTGCTCGGCCTATAGTCGAAGCGCCCGGCACTACAGCTGCCAACGAGAAAGCATTAGAGAGGATTACACGTGGATTTTTCCAACACCGAAGAACAACAGATGCTGCAGGAGAGTGTGCAGAAATTTGTTCAGAAAAGTTATGACTTCGAGACGCGCAATAAGATTCTGGCGAGCGAGAAAGGCTATAGCGATGAGAACTGGGCGCTCTTCGCCGAGCTGGGCTGGCTGACGGTACCCTTCGCTGAAGAGGATGGCGGCTTCGGTGGCTCGGCGGTCGATCTCGCCGTGATGATGGAAGAGTTTGGCAAGGCCATGCTAGTAGAGCCCTTCATCGCAACGACGGTGCTCGCGGGCGGTCTGATTAGCGAGCAGGGCAGCGCAGAGCAGAAGGCCGAACTTCTGCCGCGAGTCATGGAGGGTCAGCTACAGCTAGCCTGCGCCTATGCGGAGTCAGGCAGTCGTTTCAACATAGCCAACATCAAGACGACGGCGAAGCTCGAGGGCGACAGCGTCGTGTTGAACGGCAGCAAGACGGCGGTACTCAATGGTGCGAATGCCGAGACCTTATTGGTTGTGGCGCGCGATGCTGGCAATGCGACGGATCGCGAGGGCATCTCCGTGTATCTGGTCGATGCCGCTAGCGCAGGTGTCTCGGTTCAGGCCTTCCCGAACGTAGATGGCAAGCAGTCTGCGGAATTAAAACTAGAGAATGTTACGGTCCCCGTTACTGCGCGCCTCGGCGATGCGGGTACTGCCCTCGCGGCATTGGAACGGGTTGTGGACCGCGCGACGCTGGCGGTCAGTGCGGAAGCGGTAGGGGCGATGGAATCGCTGCTGCAGAAGACCGTCGAGTACAGCAAGACGCGCAAGCAGTTCGGTACGCCCATCGGCACTTTTCAGGCCTTGCAGCATCGCATGGCTGATATGTTCATCGAATGCCAGCTGGCGCGTTCCATCGTCATCATGGCGGCGATGAAACTGGATAGCGGCGAAGACGCGATCGAGAAGCAGAAGGCAGTCTCCGCCGCGAAGAGCCGCATCGGTAAGGCTATACGCAAGGTGGGTCAGGAAGCGATTCAGATCCATGGCGGCATCGGTATGACCGAGGAACTGGACGTGGGGCATCTATTCAAGCTGGTCACCGCCGACGAGATCATGTTTGGCAACACCGACTTCCACCTCGAACGATTCGCATCGCTCTAAGAGGGAAAACCATGACTCTCGCGCACAGACTCAGCGAGCGGGCTTCGCGCCGTGAGTGAGATAATTCTGGTTCGCCACGGGCAGGCATCGTTCGGTGCCGACTCCTACGACAAACTCAGCGACCTTGGCGTCGAGCAGGTAAAGCGGCTCGCGCAGCATTGGACTGAGTTAGGCGAGCGCTTCGATCATATCTACTGCGGTAGCTTGCTACGCCAGAGGGAGACGGCGAATGAGTTGCTCGGCCTGGTCGACGGCGAGCCGAGCGCCGCTATAGAGAACCCCGCCTTCAACGAATACGACGGCGATCCGCTAATGCGTATCTATCTGCGCGATCATGCCATGGATGAGGGCTACGACACGCCGCTGGCCTGGCCGATCAGAGAAGAGCGGCTGTTTCAGCGAATCTTCGAGGCGGCCTGCGCAAAGTGGATAAGTGGCGAGCTCGAGCCGGCTGAGGAAGATACCGATTTCGAACGGTGGACTGATTTCCAGTCTCGCGTCCATGGCGCGATCGACGAGATCATGGAGCGTCATGGCGGCGGCGCGCGCATTCTGATCTCTACTTCTGGCGGCGTGATCGCGATGGCGCTGCAGAGAGTTCTACTGTATCCAGATCAGACGGTAATCGCGACGAACTGGATGGTGCGCAATAGTTCGGTGAGCCGTGTTAAATACGGTCAAGGAAAGGTATCCTTGACGCAGTTTAACAGCCTGCCCCATCTCGAACGCCGGGGCTCGCAGCATATGATCACTTACAGATAAGGCAAGGGATTGAGCATTGGCGAACAACGAACTGGTCGATCAAGCGGGGGCGATGCGCGAAGGCGAAGAGCTGGATCTCGACCGCCTGCGCCAATATCTGGAACCGATTCTGGGCCAGGCGGCCACGAAGCTTGAAATCAAACAGTTTCCGGGCGGCTTCTCCAATCTAACCTATCTGCTGAGTAGCGGTCAGGAAAAATGGGTTCTGCGTCGGCCACCTTTCGGTAGCAAGGTGAAATCGGCGCATGATATGTCGCGGGAATACAAGATTCTCAGCGCGCTACAGAAAGTCTTCCCCTACGGCCCTGTGCCAGTACACTTCTGCGAAGACCACAACGTGCTCGGCTGTGACTTCTATCTGATGACCTATATCGAGGGCCTCGTCATTCGCCGTGAATACCCGGCCAGCCTCGAGCTGAGCCCGGATCAGATTCGTCAGCAGCTATTTAATTTCTTCGATGTCCTCAGCGAGCTACACTCGGTGGATCTCGCGGCGGCCGGCCTCGATACCTTCGGTAGGCCCGAGGGCTATGTGAAGCGACAGGTAGAGGGCTGGTGCAGGCGCTGGGCCGATGCGGTCACGCCCGATACGGCGAACTGCGATGCAACGATGCAGTGGCTGAATGACAATATGCCGGCGGAGAGCGGCAAGGCCAGCGTCATTCATAACGACTATAAGATGGATAATGTCATCTTCTCGGTGGACAACCCGCTCGAAGTGATCGGCGTGCTAGATTGGGAGATGGCCACGGTGGGTGACCCGCTGATGGACCTGGGCTGCACACTCGGCTACTGGGTCGAGACTTCCGACCCAGACTTCTTCCGTCAATACAGGAATATGCCTAGCGATGTCGATGGCGCGCCGAGTCGCGCAGAGATCGTTGCGCGTTTCCAGCAGAAGACGGGCCTGCCTGTCGACAACTTCCCCTTCTATTTCTGTTTCGGCCTGTTCCGCCTGGCGGTGATTGGTCAGCAGATCTACTACCGCTACTACCAGGGCCTTACCAAGGATGAACGCTTCGCCATGATGGTGAAGAAGACGCATATCCTGCAGCAGATGTGCGAGTTAATCATCGCAGGCAAGGTCAAGACCTAACAAGACTTAGCTAGCCAGAAACCAGTCAGGTCTATCAATATAATCCACGACACTATAAATCATTCAGGACTCATGCGATGACATTCGATATCAGTGAACTGTTCTCGGTCGCCGGTAAGGTGGCAATAGTAACCGGCGGCTCGAGAGGCATCGGCAAGATGATTGCCAGCGGCTATGTCGCCAACGGTGTGAAGACCTATATTACGGCACGCAAGGCCGAGGCCTGCGAGGCGACCGCACAGGAACTCGCGGCAATGGGTGAGTGCATCGCCATCCCCGCCGACCTGTCGACGAAGGAGGGCAGAGACGCCTTCGTAGGCGAGATCAAGAAGCGTGAAGAGAAGATAGATATATTGGTAAACAACGCCGGTGCAGCCTGGGGTGCTCCCTTCGAAGAATATCCCGATGCAGGCTACGACAAGGTGATGGATATCAACGTGAAGGCCATCTTCACGCTGACCCGCGACCTGCTGCCCTTGCTCACGAAGCATGCGAGCCCGGAAGATCCAAGCCGTGTGATCAACATCGGCTCCATCGACGGCCTGCGCGTCTCCACGATGGATAATTTCGCTTATGGCGCGAGCAAGGCCGCCGTACATTTCCTGACCAAGAACCTGGCCGTGCGCTTGGCGCCGAAGGGCGTTACGGTGAATGCGATTGCGCCGGGTGCCTTCGAGAGTCAGATGATGGACCATACCCTCAGTAAGTACCGAGACCAGATAGAGCAGGAGAATCCCTTGGGGCGCATCGGCAGGCCGGGGGACATGGCGGGCCTGGCGCTCTACCTCGCTGCCAATGCATCGAAGTACCTGACCGGGCAGGTGATCGCCCTCGATGGCGGGCGCAATCTGGGCGCACGCCAAGCCTAGACCGAGCCGTCGTTCGGCGCCGTCAGGCACCGATTGTCGCGAAACGCTTTCATTGTCTCGGGCTTCAATGTTACTTTTACCGCTCCTAAATCTACAGAAGGTAAGCGAAACCCAGTGAATTCAATCGGTCTTCCCAAGATGGTGGTTGTCTGTGTCGCTTTCGTGAGCGGCTTTAGCATCATGACGATAGAGATGCTTGGCGCACGAATCATGGCACCGTACTTCGGCGGTAGCATTTCAGTCTGGGGCAGCCTGATCACCGTGTTCATGCTTGCCCTTTCGGTGGGGTATCTCGTGGGTGGCCGCCTGTCTACGAAGAATCCCAACCCCAAGACCTTCGCCTCGTTCTTTATCGCGGCGGCGGTCTGCTCCATACCTATCATCATATTCGCCGATGCCATCATGCGCCCGATATTCCTCTCCATTGAGGACCCGCGCTATGGATCGCTATTCGCTTCGATCTTCCTCTACTTTATACCGACCAGTATTCTCGGCATGATCTCGCCCTATTCGGTTCGACTGATGGTGGACTCGCGGGATCACAGCGGTCATATGGCTGGGCTACTGTTCTTCGTATCAACCATCGGCAGTGCCGGGGGAACGCTGGCAACCAGTTTCTACTTCGTGCTCTGGTTCGATGTGAATCAGATCCTCTGGGGCGCGGTCGCGGTCTTGCTTTCGGCGGGCGCGGCTATCCTGCTCGTGCATGCACTACAGCAAAGTAGCGCCACCGGCTCAGGAGTATCGGCCTATGAAAAATAGACTTAGCCTGCACTGTGGCGCGGCGCTCTTTCTGACTCTGTGTCTGCAATCGTTCTCGCTGGCCGCGGAGCTTATCCACGAGGAAAAGTCCCTGTATCGCGATATTAATGTCATGCAGACGGGCAGCCGGCGCTGCCTGATCTTTAACGTGCACAGAGGCGACCGCAATCAGACCTGCGTCGATGTGGATAATCGCGACGAGCTAATCTTCAGTTACACGAAGATGAGCTTCGCCGGCCTATTGCTGAATCCGGATCCGAAGAAAATACTGATCGCTGGACTCGGTGGCGGCACGCTGCCGCTGGCCTTCAACGATATGTTTCCCGAAGCCGAGATCGATGTAGTCGAGGTCGATCAGGCCGTGGTTAACGTGGCGAAGGGGTTCTTCTTCTTCGAGGAAAACGCGAATATGCGCGTGGCCGTGAACGACGCCAGAGTGTTTGTGAAGCGCGCGGGCATCCTCGGAGAGAAGTACGACTTTATTATTCTCGATGCCTTCGGCGGCGATTACATCCCGGAACACCTTCTGACTCGCGAGTTTCTGGAAGAGGTGAAGGCGATCATGACGGAAGACGCCGTGCTGGTTGCGAACACCTTCTCGACCAGTCGCTTCTACGATCACGAGTCTGTGACCTACCAGCGTGTTTTCGGCGAGTTCTACAATTTCAAGCTTCCCACCAGCGGTAATCGCATCATCATTACCCAGCTACAGCCGCTGCCTCCCCGCGGCAATCTCGTCACGCAGGCGCAGTCCCTAGCCCCACGGCTGGAGAAATACGCCGTGCCGCTTCTCGAATACCCGAACCGGCTCTCCACCCGCGTAGACTGGGACATGAGTCGCCGTATACTTACCGATCAGTATTCCCCTGCAAACCTGCTACAAGAGAACCAATAAAGTTAGCAAGCCAGATAAGCTGAAAATGAATCCCAGACAGGCCTAGTTCAAGAAGCTACTGCACCAAGAAGGCCTGCACGAAAAAGCCGCCACGGTTCGCTTGAACCCTGGCGGCTTTTTCGTGTCTCTTATTTAGGAGCTTAGGTCTTGCTGAGTAGGCTTCTGAGGCTGTCGATGTCTAGCAGTTCGATCTCTCTGTTGTTAACGCTTATCAAGCCTTTCTTGTGCAGCGAGGTGAATATGCGGCTGACGGTCTCAACCGTGAGGCCGAGGTATTCGCCGATATCGCCGCGGGTCATCGGCAGCAGGAAACGAATAGGGGAGAGCGACACCCGCGCATAACGGCTGGAGAGCCCCAGCAGGAAGGACGCGATGCGTTCCTCGGCTGAATAACTGCTCAGCAGCGTGTGAATCTGTTGATCCTTCGCTATCTCATCGCCCATGATGGCGAAGAAATGGTGCTGCAGATTAGGAAGTTCTCGACTGAGCCTTTCCAGCTGGGAGAAGGGTATCTCGCAGATCGAGGAGTGCTCCAGTGCGGCGCATGAGTTTGTGTACTGCCTGCTCGCTATGCCGTCCATGCCGATGATCTCGCCCGGTAGGAAGAAACCGGTCACTCGGCCGCGGCCATTGTCGCTAACGAGATAGGACTTAAAGCTACCCGACCGAACGGCGTAGACGGAGTGGAACTCATCGCCCTGACGGTAGATATGCTCGCCCTTCGTATAGGGGCGATTTCGCTCAACGATGGCGTCGAGTTGGTGGATCTCGGATTTGTTGAGTGCCAACGGCAGGCAGAGTTCGTTAAGGCGGCAGCTTGTGCAGGAAGCGGTGGTGTCGTGAGGGCAAATCTTAAGTACAGTAGCGCTAGCCTGCATGGAAATCTTGCTTTCCAGCGACGCATGTTTGGTCTGTACGATTTCTGAATTGCTCACTAGGCGTATTCTCGAGTTGCCGTAGCCAATCACTAGTCATTCACTTCGCGAGAATTGTGCCATTAATTTGCGGGCTATACAATTTGTAATGAAACGCGGCATTGTTTTGAAGCAGTTTGAGTATAACAACGCAGCGGAATTAGCTTTGCGTGCTAAGAGTATCGCTAAGATTCGTTTTCGCCTTTATTTCGCAAGGCTGTGCGACCTAAAGGCGAGAGACTAATCGCTTCCCACGTGTATTGTCAGTACGTCGCAGGTGGCGCCGTGCAGCACCTTGGTCGCGGTTGAGCCTAGCAGAATCTTCCAGCCCGAATGCCCGTGGCTTCCCATTACGATCGCGTCCGCCTCGATCTCCGTCGCGAGGTTTCTCACTTCGGGCGCGGGCGAGCCCAATAGCGTGTGCACCTGCTCCGTGGGAATGCCGAGGCGCTCGGCGACCTCTTTCAGCTTCTGTTCCGCCAGCGAGATGGCTTCCTGCTGCAGTTCGTTAATATTTACGGCGTAGATGTCCATGCTGTATGCCGCAGCGACAGGCTCGACGACATGCACCAGGTGTATCTTCTTGGCATCACCCTTCACAGTCGCAACCGCCTTGTCTATAACCTTCTCGGAGTCCTTGGATAGGTCTACGGCTACAAGTATCGTGTTGTACATGATGCTGCCTCCTTCGCTGTGTTAAGCGCTCACACTTCTATTACACGCTTTATCCTCATCCAGATTATTGATGTATGTCAAGCGATGTGGGGCTGGGGAAAGGGCGCGGATGAGCGCGGTGTCAGCGCTGCCGTGAGCTTGCACAAGATCGAAATTATTTCTGATGAATCAAGTTTCCACAGTACTTGCAGTGGCGAGCGTCGATATCGTGGCCCGTCGCCTTGCAGTTCGTGCACTCGCTCTCCTGACTACGGGCGGCCCTGCCGCGCTCCTGCACCTGCTGCATGAGCTCGGCGCCGATAATCCCGGTTGGTACGGCGATGATGGCGTAGCCACAGATCATCGCGATTGCCGCGATAAACTGGCCCACAGGTGTTTGTGGGGCGATGTCGCCGTAACCCACCGTGGTGATCGTAACGATCGCCCAGTAGATAGACATTGGAATATTGTCGAAGCCATTCTCGCCGCCTTCGATGATGAACATCAAGGCCCCGAAGATTACGATCAGTGTGAGCACCGAGAACAGGAACACGAAGATCTTGCGCCGCGCCTGTAGCAGGGCGGTATACAGCATATTCGCCTCGCCCATATAGCGTAGCAGCTTCAAGATGCGAAACACGCGCAGCACGCGCATGATACGAATCACGATGAGGTACGCCGCGGCGGGATAGAAGAAAGCGATATAGGTTGGCAGTATGGAGACTAGATCGATAATGCCATAGAAACTGAATACGTAGCGGCGCTTGTCCTCGGTGCTGTAGAGTCTGAGGCCGTATTCGATGGTAAAAAGCCCGGTGAAGAGCAGTTCCAGTCGGTAGAGCGCATCGCCATAGCGCAGGTGTACCGAGGTAACGGAATCCAGCAGCACCGCGGCGACACTGGAGATGATTAACAGAATGAGAACGATATCGAACCACTGACCTGCCTTCGACTCGTAGCCGAAGATCACATCGTGTATTCGTTTTTTCAGTTCGCTGTTATTACTCAATGTTTACTGAGCGTCCTTTACCATGTTGCGGGCAATGATGAGTTGCTGAATCTGACTCGTGCCTTCATAAAGTCGAAACAACCGCACATCGCGATAGAATCTTTCGACCGCGTACTCTGACATATAACCTGCACCGCCGTGGATCTGTACGGCGCGATCTGCAACCCGACCGACCATCTCGGTGGCGAAGAGCTTACACGCCGAAGACTCGGTGCTTACGTTCTCTCCGTTGTCGCGTTTGCGCGCCGTTTCTAGCACCATGCATTCCGCTGCATAAGTCTCGGTCTGCGAATCGGCCAGCATCGCCTGTATCAGCTGCTGGTCGGACAGCGGTACGCCAAACTGCTTGCGCTGCATCGCGTACTCGAGCGCGTCCTTAATCAGGCGCTTGGCGACACCGACACTGACGCCCGATATATGCAGGCGGCCGCGGTCTAATACCTTCATAGCGGTTATGAACCCTGTGCCTTCCTCGCCGATAATATTCTCGGCAGGAACCGGGCAGTCCTCGAAGATGACGTCGCAGGTCATAGAGCCCGACTGGCCCATCTTCTTGTCGATTGGGCCGAGGGTAATACCGGGCGAGCCTTTCTCCACGATGAAGGAGGAGATGCCGCGCGCGCCCTTGATGTCTGGATTGGTTCGCGCCATCACGTTGAAGGTGTCGGCAACTGCCGCATTGGTGATGAAGCGCTTCGTGCCATTGATGATGTAGTGATCGCCCTCGCGGCGAGCGGTCGTCTTTAGCGAGGCGGCATCGGAGCCCGCCTCCGGCTCCGTCAGACAGAAACAACTCACCCACTCGCCACTCGCGTACTTCGGTAGATACTTCTGCTTCTGTTCTTCCGTGCCGTCGAACACGATGGCCGCCGAACCGATACCGTTATTGGTGCCGAGGATAGAACGAAAGGCTGGCGAGGTATGACCCAAGGCGATGGACACGAGGATTTCCTCTTCCATGGTGAGGCCGAGTCCGCCGTACTCCTCCGGAATAGTGAGGCCAAACAGACCCAGATTTTTCATTTCTTCGAGCAACTGCGGTGGCAGTTTCGCCTCTTCGGCCAGTTGATTCTCGGCGGGTATCAGACGCTCGTTCACGAAGCGCTCGATCAAATCGACGAGTTGTTTGAGTGTTTCCGGGTCTCGAATCATGTGCTGGCCTGAGTAGTCGGGTGGAGTAAAAAGCTGTGCATTCATTCCCGCTTCGCCCTATGGCGAGTGTTTATTGTGGGCATGGATTGGCTGGTCTTTAAGCTAGCATAATTGTCTGGGCGAAGCGACTGCACGCAGCGTAAATGCTAGGCCGTGGCCGAATACACTAGTCCCAATGCCTATGCTAGAATGGCCAGCCTCCTGTCCGCAAAGCTGCCAGTATGCGTACCCGACAGAGGATTCGGTGTTGGTTTTTGGGGAGAACCAAACGCGGGATTTCAAGCGATTGCCAAGGCGAGTTGTCGACTCTAAGGGAACGAGGCGATACGAGCGAGAGACGACGCAGCCTGGCCGCGGCCGATTCGATTCAATTCAGATAACACCTCCCCGTCTATCGAAATACAGTGAGAGTGAAACATGCCTGATACTTCTCCGCGCGATGCATTCATTTACGACGGTGGGCGAACTGCCTTCGGTCGCCATGCTGGTGCGCTATCCCCGATCCGTCCCGATGATTTACTGGCACATACGATCAAATCCGTTGTAGACAGAAATGCATTCGCAGCCGAAGCCTATGAAGATGTGATCATGGGCAATACCAATGGCGCCGGCGAAGATTGCCGAAACGTTGCACGCTTCGCACTGCTGCGCGCCGGCATGCCGACCTCGGTAGCGGGCCTCACCGTTAACCGCCTCTGCGGATCGGGTCTGGCGGCGACGCTGGATGCGGCCAGAGGAATCAAGGCGGGCGAGGGCGAGCTGTTTCTCGCGGGCGGTGTCGAATCGATGAGCAGGGCGCCTATCGTAATGTCCAAGGCACAGACCGCTTTCGATCGAGGTCAGCAGATAGCGGACTCCACTCTAGGTGCGCGGTTTACTAACCCTGCATACGCATCAGTATATGGTAATGACACCATGCCTGAGACAGCGGACAACATTGCGAGCGATCTCGATATCTCGCGGGCGGATAGCGATGCCTTCGCCGCCGCCTCGCAGGCGAAGTATGAGGCAGCCCGCGCCGACGGATTCTTCGAAGACGAGATCATCCCGATCGACGTGCCCCAGGGCAGGAAGAAGCCCGACCTCACGGTAGCTAGTGACGAGCACCCACGCCCCTCTTCTACGCTCGACGCACTTTCTGGACTGCGGACCCTGTTCCCGGAGGGTGTGGTTACGGCCGGCAACGCCAGTGGCATTAACGATGGTGCGGCCGCACTCATCGTCGGCAATGCGGCAATCGGAGAGAAGTACTCAGTCAAGCCGCGAGTACGCATCATCGCCGGCGCTGTGGCAGGAGTAGAGCCGCGAGTTATGGGCTTAGGCCCCGTGTTTGCTATTCGCAAGGCGCTGGCTAGAGCCAATCTCGAGCTGAAGGACATGGATATTATCGAGATCAACGAGGCCTTCGCCTCGCAGGTACTCGGCTGTCTGAAGATGCTAGAGGTAGACTTTAGCGACTCGCGGGTCAATCCCAATGGCGGCGCGATTGCGGTCGGTCATCCGCTGGGCGCCTCTGGCGCAAGAATCGCGATTACCGCGATGCGTCAGCTCGAGCGCAGCGGTGGACGCTATGCGGCTATTAGCCTCTGCATCGGAATAGGACAGGGCGTCGCGGCGATCCTCGAGAGAATCGACTAGCTGCGCAACGCGCAAGGCGACAAAAGCTTAGTCTCAGAATCTGCAACACAGCAACACAGGAAGAAAACATGTCGAATGTCGTAAGTTATGAAGTAGTTGGAAACGTAGGCGTAGTAATCGTCAACAGCCCGCCAGTTAATGCACTATCTCGCGCCGTGCGTGAGGGCATATTGAATGCCGTGAAAGCGGCGCAGGAGGATGGGACCGAGGCGATAGTATTGCGCTGCGATGGCCGCACATTCATAGCGGGTGCCGACATCACTGAATTCGGCAAGCCGCCGATGGAGCCGGGTCTGCCCGAAGTACTTACCGCCATAGAAAATTCCAAGAAGCCTGTGATTGCCGCGATACATGGCACCGCACTGGGTGGCGGCTTCGAGGTCGCTCTGGCCTGTCACTACCGCTGCGCAGTCGCCGCGGCGAAGGTGGGCCTGCCCGAAGTTAAGCTGGGCCTGCTGCCTGGCGCCGGCGGCACGCAGCGCGTACCACGCGTGGCAGGAGTGCAGGCTGCACTCGACATGATAACCAGCGGCAATCCGATTGCCGCGGCGAAGGCCAAGAGCATGGGCCTGATCGACGAGGTGGTCGAAGGCGATGATCTGCAGGCCGCGGCGGTGCAGTATGCTGCCGACCTTATTGAGTCGGGCGCGCCGCTGAAACGGATTCGCGATATTAGCATCGACCCCGCAACCATCGAGCCGGGTTTCTTCGATGCGGCAAGGAAAAAACTGGCGCAGCGTGCCCGCGGCCAGATTGCCCCGGACAAGATCGTGTCCTGCATCGAGGCGGCGGTGAGTCTGCCCATGGGCAAGGGCCTGGAACGCGAGCGGGAATTGTTTCGCGAACTGCTTACCTCGCCCGAGTCGGCCGCGATGCGTCACATCTTCTTTGCGGAGCGGCAGGCGGCGAAGATCAAGGACCTGCCGAAAGACACCGCTGTTAGGGACATCAAGAAGGTCGCCATTATCGGCGGCGGCACCATGGGCGGGGGCATCGCGATGTGCTTCGCGAACGTGGGCATTCCCGTTGTGATGTTAGAGGTCAACGACGAGGCGCTGGCGCGCGGCATGAAGATCATCCGCAAGAACTACAGCATTACCGTGCAGAAGGGCAAGCTGCCCGCTGACAAGATGGAGCAACTGATCGAATCGATATCCGGCACGACGGATTACGCGGACCTGGGGGATGTCGATCTCGTCATCGAGGCCGTGTTCGAGAACCTCGATCTGAAGAAGGAAATATTCGCGAAGCTCGATGGCGTCTGTAAGCCTGGCGCGATACTGGCGACGAACACCTCGTACCAGGATGTGGACGCCATCGCCGAGGCGACGAAGCGACCGCAGGATGTATTGGGTCTGCACTTCTTTAGCCCGGCGAATGTGATGAAGCTATTGGAAGTCGTGCGCGGTGCCAAGACCGCCGACGACGTGCTCGCGACATCGATGCAGATCGGCAAGAAGATCGGCAAGGTCTGCGCGCTCTCGCGCGTCTGCTACGGCTTCATCGGCAACCGCATGCTGGGTGGCTATGGCCGCGAGGCACAGATGCTGCTGATGGATGGCTGCACACCAACCCAGGTAGATTCGGCACTCGAGGGTTTTGGCATGGCCATGGGGCCGCTCGCGATGGGCGACCTGGCGGGCCTCGATGTGGGCTACAAGGCGCGTCAGGCACGCACCGACCTGCCCGACGATCCCAAGCTCTATCGCATGGGCACGCTGCTGGTGGAGATGGGCCGCCACGGCCAGAAGACGGGTTCCGGTTTCTACAAATACGATCCCGAGACGCGGCGCCGCATGGCGGACGCCGAGGTCGAGGCGATGATCGTTGAGGAGGCGGGCAAGCTGGGCATCGAACGGCGCGACATCTCCGATGAGGAGATCTTGCAGCGCTGCTTCTACCCGCTCATTAACGAAGGCGCGCTAATTCTGGAAGAGGGCATCGCACAGCGCCCCAGCGACATCGACGTAGTCTATGTGTTTGGCTATGCATTTCCCGCCGCGAAGGGCGGCCCCATGCACTATGCCGATCAGGTGGGCCTGAAGAACGTATACGACAAGATATGTGAGTTCAGAGACCGCTACGGCGAGGAGTATTGGAAGCCGGCTCCGCTGCTTGAGAAGCTCGCGAAGGAAGGCAAGACCTTCGCCGAGTGGGGGTCCGAGAACGGGTAGTCACTATGCAGCCGGAATTGGCCGAGTCCTGCTAAATTAGAGAATCACAAAAGAGAGAAAGCATGATTTCATATCAAACGGCGGCACCCGGTGCGGCACTTGTAGAGGTAGAGTCTGATACGCCGACGCCGCAGGGCAGCGAGGTTCTGGTAAAGACCGTGGCATGCGGCGTCTGCCATTCGGACATCCATATGCACGACGGCGTTTTCGAGCTCGGTGGCGGCAAGCAGCTAGCGGTAGGGCGCGAGGGTATGGTGCTTGGTCATGAGATATTCGGCGAAGTCGTAGCCGTAGGCCCGGATGCGCAGGGCGTACAGGTCGGCGACCGACGCGTCGTCTATCCCTGGATTGGCTGTGGCGAATGCGCCGCCTGCCAGCGTGGCGAGGAGCAACTCTGCACGCCCGGGCGCGCCCTCGGCATCGTCGTACAGGGAGGCTTCGCCGATCATGTGCTCGTACCTCACAGTCGTTATCTGTTCGATAAGGGTTCGGTCTCCGATTCCCTCGCCGCGACCTACGCCTGCTCGGGGCTAACTGCCTACGCCGCGCTGAAGAAGGTGGGCGAGCTACAGGAACAGGATGCCATGGTCATAATCGGCGCGGGTGGCGTCGGCATGATGGCGATTCAGATCGCGCTGTCGGCCATGAATATAGATCCCATCGTCGTGGACATCGACGAGGGCAAGTTACAGGCGGCACGCGAGCTAGGGGTTAGCCGCACCTACAATTCCTCGGATCCACAGACCGCGAAGGAGCTGCGAAAGGCAACCGGTGGCGCCTATGCGGTAATCGACTTCGTCGGTGCCGAGGCCTCGGTCAACTACGGCCTCGGCTGCCTGCGCAAGGGCGGCATGTTAGTGATCGTCGGACTCTATGGCGGCGCGCTGAGCATGCCGATCCCGTTCCTGCCGATGAATGCACGCATTATTCAGGGCAGTTACGTAGGTACGCTGCAGGACATGGCGGAGTTAATGGAATTGGTGCGGGCAGGCAAGATTGCCCCCATCGAGATCCACGAGCGGCCGCTTGCCGAGGCCAGCGCCGCCTTGGCGGACCTGAAGGCTGGTAAAGTGCAGGGGCGGCAGGTGTTGATGTCTGGCTAGCTAATCTCCGTCGTGCACGATTATAGATGCAATATATTCTGGGCAGATCTCAGACACAGATGTGCCAGCCAAAACCGATTTCGTAGAATGAGAATTAGATATTTGTAGAAAGGAGTATTGCCTTGCGGTCCCTCCAGGAATTTCGAGAACAAACCCGTAGCTGGCTGGAACAGAACTGCCCCGAGTCGATGCGCACGGCGATGGTGCAGGAAGAGATTGTATGGGGCGGGCGCAAGCCCGAGTTCGCCAACCCCGACAGCAAGCTCTGGTTGGAGCGCATGGCGGAGAAGGGTTGGACCTGCCCCACATGGCCAACCGAATACGGCGGCGGTGGTCTGGATAAGGAGCAGTCGATCGTACTCGGCGAGGAGCTTGCGCGCATCAACTCGCGGCCCGCGTTGACTAGCTTCGGCATTAGCATGCTGGGCCCTGTGCTGTTGGAATACGGCAGCCATGAGCAGAAGCTGGAGCATATTCCCAAGATAGTCCGCGGCGAGATTCGCTGGTGTCAGGGCTATTCCGAGCCCGGTTCGGGCTCCGACCTCGCCAGCCTCAGCACGAAGGCCCAGTTGCAGGGAGACTACTACCTCATCAACGGCTCCAAGGTGTGGACCTCCTACGCCGACAAGGCCGACTGGATATTCTGTCTGGTGCGCACCGACTTCGAAGTGCCCAAGCACGCGGGTATCAGCTTCATCCTTTTTGATATGGCAAGCGAGGGTGTCTCTACCAAGCCCATCCAACTAATCAGTGGCTCGTCTCCTTTCTGCGAAACCTTCTTCGACGATGTGAAGGTGCCCGCGGGCAATCTGGTAGGTCGGCTGAACGAAGGTTGGAGCATCGCGAAGCGCCTGCTACAACACGAACGCACTATGATCTCGGGTTTCGGGCTCAGCGGCGGCCAGACCGACGGCGGCGGAACCACGTCGACCATCTCCAGCCTCGAAGCTGCCGCGATGCACTACCGAGGCGACAGCGAGAAACTCTCCGACCCCGTGCTGCGTGATCAGATCGCGCAGTTCAAGATTGACAGCGAGGCCTTCGCCTACACTTCGCGGCGCTCCGTGGAGGAGGCGAAGCAGGGTCAGGGTCCGAACGCCACGTCTTCGATGCTGAAAAACTACGGCTGTGAATTGAATAAGCGCCGTTACGAGCTGATGCTGCAGGCGATCGGAAGCCAGGGGCTAGGCTGGGAAGGCGAGGGCTTCAGTGAAGAGGAGCTTCAGCTTACGCGCGAATGGCTGCGCTCCAAGGCGAACTCGATAGAGGGTGGCACCTCGGAGGTGCAGCTGAATGTGATCGCCAAGCGCGTGCTTGGCCTGCCGGATATTCTGAGCCTCGCGAAGAAATAGAAATGCAACACCGTATGACGAATGAAAGGAATGATTAGGCCATGGCCCTAGTGCTTAGCGAAGACCAACAACTACTGAAGGACTCGGCGAAGAATTTCTGCGAGCAGAACGCGCCGATCTCGGTGCTGCGCCGGCTGCGTGACAGCAATGATGCCCGGGGTTTTGATCAAGACATCTGGCAGCAGATGATCGAACTCGGCTGGGCGGGCATGGCAGTGCCCGAGGCCTATGGCGGATTCGAGTTCGGATACGGCGGCCTGGGCGTGGTGCTGGAGGAAACCGGAAAGACGCTAGTGAGTTCGCCACTTATCGCTACAGTCTTGATCGGCGCCAGCCTCATTAATGAACTGGGCTCTGAGGCGCAGAAGCAGGCGCTACTGCCGAAGATTGTAGCCGGTGAGCTGCTGACCGCATTGGCACTGGATGAGACTCCCCATCATCGCCCGAGTCGAATTGCGACGACGGCCGAGAAGGCAGAAAGCGGATACAGGCTCAATGGCCGCAAGACGCTCGTCCTCGACGGCCACGTCGCGGACAAACTAATTGTCGTGACGCGTAGCGCCGGTGACGTCGACAGCAGCGAGGGCATATCCCTGTTCCTCGTCGACGCCGATGCCGAAGGGGTTCGCATTCAGCGTTGCAGCATGGTGGATAGCCGCAATTGCGCGAATGTGGAACTGGATAATGTGGTAGTGGCTGCGGATGCCCTGCTCGGTGAGCTGGATAAGGGATTCGCGGGCCTGGATAGGGTGTTGGATATCGCCCGCATCGGGCTGGCGGCGGAGATGCTGGGCAGCATGCAGGCGGTGTTCGATAGCATCCTCGAATTTCTGAAGCAGCGCGAACAATTCGGGGTGTTGATCGGCTCGTTTCAGGGCCTGCAGCACCGCGCCGCCGAGATGTACAGCGAGATAGAGCTATGCCGGTCCGCCGTGCGAGCGGCCTTGGCGCAGCTCGACGAGCCCGATAGCAGTGCCGAACAGATTGCCACGCTAGCCAGCATCGCGAAGGCGAAGCTGTCCGAGGTGTTCTTCCTCGTGAGCAACGAGGGCATACAGATGCACGGCGGGATTGGAATGACAGACGAATTCGATGTAGGCTTTTTCATCAAGCGTGCGCGAGTCGCCCAGCAGTTTCTGGGCGATGCGGTTTTTCATCGAGATCGCTACGCGACGCTGAGCGGTTTCTAGGGAGGCCGCTCCCGATCGACCCAGGATGGCGGTAGCACGAGTTTCCATTGAGGAGTCTGAAGATGGCTGCGAAGCTTCGCAAATTTTACGAAACCGGCAATCAGGTCAATGACGAGCCGTTGGTCTGCGTGTTTGAGGACCTCATCAGCGATGCCGAGGTCGAGGCGCTGTTAGCGGCGGCGAGGCCGAAGCTCAAGCAGGCGCTGGTGAGCGCGGAGAAGTCCGGCGTGCTGAGCGAGGGTCGCACCGGCAAGAGTTGCTGGGTTCCCCACGGACACAATGAAGTCATCGCCCAGCTTTCGCTGCGAATCGCCGAGGTCGTCGGCATTGGGCTAGAGAACGCCGAGTCGATGCAGGTAATCCACTATGACACCGAGGAACAGTACGCCCCTCACTATGATGCCTGGGACAAGGCGACCGAGCGCGGGCGGCGTTGCATGGCCCGGGGCGGACAGCGCGTACTTACCTGCCTGCTCTACCTGAATGATGTGCAAGGTGGCGGCGGGACTTCGTTTCCCAATCTGGATATGGAAATCCAGGCGAAGCGTGGGCGCATGCTGCTCTTTCACAACTGTATTGCTGGCAGCACCCAGCGCCATCCCGATAGTCTCCATGGGGGGATGCCCGTGCTAGAGGGCGAGAAGTGGGCCTGTAATTTCTGGTTTCGCGAACTTGAGTTTCAGGACTCGGGCAGCGTGCCCACGCACGATGAGTCTAACGACCCGCCAAAGAAATTTAGTCGCGTAATCTAATGCCTCTACTAATACTTGCCGCGGTGCTGGCGATCCTCGTCTACGTGCCTAGCCTCTGGGTGCGCCACATCATGTCGCGACACAGCAAGGAAATCGCCGAGCTGCCCGGCACCGGCGGTGAGCTCGCCAAGCATCTGATCGAGCGCTTCGAACTCGAAGGCGTCACCGTCGAGGAGACCGCCGCCAACGGCGACCACTTCGACCCCTCTGTGCCGACAGTCAGGTTGGGGCCGAAGAACCTCAACAGCAAGTCGTTGACAGCTATCGCGGTGGCGGCACACGAGGTGGGTCACGCCATTCAGTTCCATCGCCGTGAGAAGATCTTCGAACTGCGCAAACGCTATCTACCGCTGGCGATGCGGCTCAAACAGGCAGGCATAGTGATCATGTTAGCCATGCCTGTCCTAGCACTCGTGCTACGTGCCCCAGCGGCTATCGGCGGAGTCATCGGTCTTAGCCTGCTGCTGCAGCTGGCCGGTGCGTTCGCCTACCTAATCATACTGCCCGAGGAGTGGGATGCGAGCTTCAATAAGGCGCTGCCGATTCTGATCGAGGGCGAGTACGTGCGACCCGAGCAGCTACCCGCGATTAGACAGGTGCTGAAGGCGGCGGCACTGACCTATTTCGCGGCCGCGCTGGCGAATGTCCTTCATGTGGGCCGCTGGTTTATGTTATTAAGACGTTAAGTGAACCGATTGGAAGATAAGGGAGCAGTGATGGACGATTCACTCAGTGTGTTCGATGAAAAACTCGTGCCCTGTGGCACCGACCCGGTAACCGGTTTCTATCGCGATGGCTGCTGCAACACCAGCGACGAGGACATGGGCTCGCACACGGTCTGCGTTCAGGTCGATGAGCGCTTCCTGCAGTACTCGCGGTTTCGCGGGAACGATCTGTCGACCCCCATGCCCGACTTCGGCTTTCCGGGCCTAAACCCCGGCGATAGCTGGTGCCTGTGCGCCGCCCGCTGGCTAGAGGCCTATGAACAGGACATGGCCCCGAAGGTCTATCTCACTCGCACTCATAAACGGGCACTGGAAATCGTTAGCCTGGACAAGCTGAAAGAATTTGCAGTTGATATCAATTGAACTGTTTACTACCTGAAAAATCCCGGGCAAGAGTACAGTCCAGGCGGAGAAAGCATCGATGCTAGTAATTTCACAGAACTCGACTACCTATGCGCTCATCATGCTGTTAGCCGGCATCGGTATTCCAATTATGGCGGCGTTGAATGCTGGTCTTGGGGGCAAGTTGCAGAGTCCCGCCCTGGCGGCGACGATCTTATTCTTCGTCGCCGCGGCCGCCTCGCTCTTGTTCCTGTTATTAATCTCGGGTGTACCCGCATCGCTTAGCGCACCGCTGACTCCGTTCTATTTTTATCTCGGCGGTCTCTTCGTTGTGTTCTATGTGCTCAGCGTGACCTGGATAGCGCCCCAATTCGGTATCGGAAATGCCGTCGCCTTCGTGCTCTTGGGGCAACTTTTATCCATGGCGACGATCGATCAATTCGGACTGATGGGTGCCCAGCAAACCTCGCTGACGCTGCCGCGCCTGATAGGCCTGGTTTTTATGGCTCTCGGCGTGTTTCTGGTGGTTCGAAAGTAGTATGCTGAACGCATTGGCAGCGCGATCTCTAGCGGGCCGACTGCGAAATCCATCAAGCTATTCAGAGAATCAATAAAGGTGACACCATGAGAATAAGAACACCTCTACACTTACTCCAAATCACTCTCGTACTTGCTCTCAGTTTCTTCGCTGGGCTGGCAAGCGCACAGAACCTCGACCCGACTCGTTTCGAGAACGCGATTATGGCGTTCGAGGCACAGGACGCGAAGGCGCATCCGCCGGCGGGTGCGATCCTGCTAACGGGTAGCTCCAGCATCGCGCGTTGGAACGATCAGGCGGCGGAAGCATTGGCGCCACTCACAGTCATACCACGGGGCTTCGGTGGCAGTGTCATGGGTGACGTATTGCACTATCTCGATCGCGTCGCGCTGACTTACAAGCCCCGAGCGATCCTGATCTACGAGGGTGACAACGACACCTGGTACAAACTATCCGAAGAGAAGATCGTAGGGCAGTTCGAGGAGATCGTCGCCAGAGTGCACGAGGCCTTGCCCGAGACCCGGATCTACGCACTGTCCGTAAAGCCGAGTGTGGCACGGGTCGACGTGTGGCCCGCGGCGCAGCAAGTCAGCGCGCGCCTCGCCGCCATAGCCGATGCCGACCCGCTGGTGCATTACATCGATGTGGCGACTCCCTTCCTGAAGGCCGATGGCTCGGTCATGACCGACATCTTCATCGCGGATGGTCTGCATCTGAACGACAAGGGTAATCGGATCTGGGGCGCGGCCATCAAGGCGGGCCTGATGAAGACGGAAGCGCGCTTCGAATAAGTCCTTACCATGAACCTACTCGCCTTCATTGAAGCGGCGCTGAAGCTGGGTATACCCATGGTGGTGCTTAGCTGGATCATATTCGCCTGGCTGTATGGCGGCGGCGGGCTAGCTCGTGAGGCCGATCGCAAGACCATCAATGCGTCAATCAAGAAGATGCGGAAGTCGTTTAAGAAGACCAGCGGCCGAGGTGGCGCCGACTATCTAGCGAGTAAGTGGTTCTGGTTTGGCGGGGGATTCTACGGCCTCGCAGGGCTTTGGACCTTCGCCGTTGTCGAGGCGGGTGAAATAGTCGGGCTGATAATGAATCCGAGTGTCGTTGCCAACTCCCTGGACGATGGCTTGCTCGCCGCCGCTATCGACCTGTTGGTGAATCAAATTACGAATCTGCTAACTGCGTTTCTGTGGTTTGGCTACTGGGCGGACGAGGGCGTATTGGTCTGGCTGCTGGTTGCCTACGCAGGCTATTGGGTTGGCGTGGAGCTGGCGCGCCGCGGCGAAGAACCTCAGATACAGGCCCTGCTGCGCAGGCTGCGGGCGCTTATTCCCTTTCCCTAGTTTGTGATGATCAGGCTGCGATCTATCTCCACGCCCAAGCCGGGTCCGCTAGGCATGGCCATAAAGCCCTGGGCATCGACTACCGGCGCGTTCTCCATGACGGCGAAGCCGTTGGTGTAGGGGGAAATAGGCGGATCGTTGAGTATCTCAAACCATGGGCAATGGGGCCAGGTGCCGATCATATGAAGCTGCGCCACCGTGCCGAGCTGACCTCCGCCGTGGTGCGGTACAACAAGCTTGTGGTTCGCCAGGGCGAGCGCTGCAACCGCGCGCAGGCCCTGCACACCCTCGGTCACCAGAATCTCCGGTTGCAGAATATCGTAGACGCCGCGCTCCAGTATCCATTGAAACTCTTGCACGCCCTGATTGTTCTCGCCGCCGGCGAGGGGAATGTCGACGAGTCGATTGAGTTCGGCCAGACCATCGAAGTCGTAGCGGCGTAGGGGCTCTTCCAGCCAGTAGACGCCCATCTCCTTCAGTGCCCTCGCGGTATCGAGGGCGCGGGTGAAGTCCCACTGTATGCCGGGCTGCCAGATGCCGCTGGACTGAGCTTGGTTGGCGTCGGTCATGATGGTGAAGTCGTCGCCCACGGCGTCGCGTACCAGCTCGATCGTTCGAATGTCTTCCCGCATATCGATGTGATGCAGGCGAATCTTGATTCCCTGCCAGCCCTCGGCCTTTAGCCTGGCGGCCGTCTCAGCGCGCTCTTCCGGCGTGGATAGCTGAATCATGCTGGCATAGGCGGGGACCTTGTCTTTCTGTGCGCCCCATAGTTTATAAAGAGGTTGACCTGCCACCTTCCCGACGATGTCCCACAGTGCGATCTCGATGCAGCCGACATCGCGCCAGTTGTTCGCCGCGCCATTGGTGTAGCGCATCTGATGCCCCAGCGTCTCGTTGTCGAAGGGGTCCTGGCCCAGCAGAATCTGCTTCATGCGATCGATGCTCGCCGGGTTCATGCCCGGCGCGATTCCCGTTATGCCCTGGTCGGTCAGAATTTCGGTAAAGCTGCCGCCGCCGATGCGGCGCATATAGGGCCTACCGGGCGCCCAGGCGGACTCCATGATGCCGGTCTCGCCCAGGGTGCGCAGGCGGTGCACGCGGATATCCGTGATGCGCGGCCGCTCGTTCTGCGCCAGAGCAATGCCGGGCAGTGAGAGTGAGGCCAGCGCCGCGGCGCTGGAAGAGATTCCGGAGAGAAACTGTCTGCGCTTCATGGCCATTCCTGTGCTAACTGCTTAAAAGTCGTCGTAGCCTTCGGTGAGTTCGATATAGCCGCCGGCCGGATCGGTGATAAAGGCAATCTTCAATCCTATGGCAGGTATGTCGCGAAACGGCACATCGAACTCTATGCCTCGCGCCTCAAGCTCCCTGCAGAAGGCTTCGAGGTCTTCGAACTCGAAGCCGATGTGATCGAGCGCGGCACCCCGCGTGGGAAGCCGCGACGTGTTGGAATTGCCGAAGCTGATGTTCATGCCCGGCGCGTTGGTTGTGGTCTGTATGGAGCCGCGCGGCTTTACCTCCAGCGAGAAGATATCGGTATACCAGGCCAGCAACTCCTCGTAATCCGGCGTGAAGAAGTGGATGTGGTAGCCACTGATCTCGGTCGACAGCCCCTGGTCTTCCTGCATCTCTACGTACACGTCGCCGGGCAACATGATATAGGCATTGGTCTGGCCCTCGGCGCCGATGAAGACGCGGCCAACCTCAAGGCCGTCGGCGCGCCACTTCTCCAGAAAGGCATCCATGTTGCGCACCTTGAAACCGAAGTGATCGAGCACGGTCTCCTGCATCGCCAGCGTCGGCTCGCGCTCGGTCAGCGCGACCAGCATATTCGGCAGGCGCACGGCGGTTAATGGCCCTTTCTCGACTACGACCCCATCGAAGTGATCGACCCAGATCTCCTTGTGCCGCTCCATGTCGACGACATTGAGGTGCACATGACCGTAGGTGAGACCTGCGGGATTGGGGGTGGCGAGCTGCGCCTGAGTGGTGGCAGAGAGCGTGAGCAGAATGATTAGAGAGAGTAAGCGTGACATGGCGAGTTCCTTAAGTAGGTACTTCTTCTGATTGTGTTAGACACTGTTAAACACAGTTGAAGCAGAATAATGGCTCGCGGCGCTCCCGTCTACGGCTGAGTGGTGACAGCGCGCAGGCCCTTGCTAGTGCCGCGCCTACCAGACATCTGCAAGTAATTGGTACGAGCGACGCCTTGCCTCGGCATCGTGCGTGATCGCCACCAGCATGATCTCATCGGCCTGAAACTGTTCGGCGAGTGCCAGTAACTTCTCCTTCACCTGTTCGGGCGTGCCGACGGCACGCTTGCCGCGGTTCTCATCGAGAGTGCGCAACTCGCCTGGCGAATAGGGATAGTCCGTCGCCTCCTGCACCGTGGGAAACGGACCCGGGTTGCCCTGCAGCAGGCGGCAGTACCAGAGGTCGCGGCTGCGGGAGAGGCGCAGTGCCTCTTCTTCGGTCTCTGCGGTAATGCTAAACAGGGTCAGGCAGGTCCAGGGCTTCTCGAGGTTGGGGCCGGGCTTGAAGCGTTCCCGATACAGCGCGAAGATATCGGGCCGGATATTGGGATTGATAAAGTAGGCGAAGTTATAGGGCAGGCCAGCGAGTGCAGCCAGTATCGCGCTGTCTTCGCTGGAGCCCAGCATCCACATCTCCGGTGGCACCGCGACCTTTGGGAAGGCGCGGGCATTCTCCATGCCCTGTGTTGCCGGGTCGGTATCGTTAAGCAGCGCCTGCAGGTCCATCACCATATTGGGGAAGTGTTCGGCGCCCACGCGCGAGCCGTAGCGGATGGCGGCGGCGGTAAAGGGGTCGGTACCGGGGGCGCGTCCCACACCGAGATCCATGCGCTCGGGATACAGCGTCTGCAATACCTTGAAGTTCTCCGCCACCTTGTAGGGGCTGTAATAGGGCAGCATGACTCCCCCCGAACCGAGACGAATGGTTGACGTTTCGGCACCAAGGCGCGCTAGGAGTACCTCGGGAGAACAGCCGGCCAGGGCATCCGAGGCATGGTGTTCGGCGACCCAGTAGCGGTGGTAGCCCAGTGCGTCGCTGAGGCGTGCCAAGTCGACGGTTTCTTGCAGTGCGGCGGCGGCGTTTGAACCGCTTTTGATAGGTGATTGGTCGAGCACGGAGAGCTTTATTTTGGGTGGCATTTGTTACGTTTCTTCCTGATTTTTCGAGTTTGCAGCCTAGGAAAATCCGGCCGTCGTTCCATTGTGTGAAGTATGGTAACACACAGCTTAATTACACCTGAAAAATAGCGTATTTCGACGTTTTTGGGGGTGGAAAAATTTAGTAACTAGTGGCGTTCTGGTTTACTATCTGGACTCACTCCGAGCGAGTGGTCGATTTTGGAATCTAGTGACTAATTTCGAAAAAATAAGACGTGACCTTCATAAGATTTAGCTATAAAAATTAAGGGGAGAAGAATGCGCAAAAAATTTCCATGCAATCGCAAGGCCATTACCCTAGGGGTGATGCTTGCAGGACTATCCACACCGCTAATCGCACAACAGGACACAGATATCGAAGAGGTAGTCGTAACTGGCTCCTTTATTCGAGGCTCTGCTCTTGATGCGCCATCGCCGGTGCAGGTAGTCGACAGAGCCAGTATCGAGGCACAGGGTGCCGCGGTAATCTGGGACGTAATCAAGAATCTGGAGGTAAACTCCGGTTCATTCGCAAACCCCGGCGCGGGTGAGCGCGATCAGACAGAGGGTACGGCACAGGTTAACCTGCGTAATCTCGGTGAGAACTCCACGCTCACACTGATCAACGGCAAGCGTATGGCCCCAGCGGCCGCAACCACTTCCACAGGTGGTGAGTTTGTCAATATCAATAATATTCCACTGGTAATGACCGATCGCGTCGAAGTACTGACCGACGGTGGTTCAGCACTCTACGGTGCGGACGCTGTTGCCGGTGTGGTTAACATCATCATGCGTACCGACTTCGAAGGCTTCGAGATCTACGGTGATGTGCAGAACAACGAAAGTGCCGGCAGTGTATTCGATACTACTGTTAGCGCTATCTGGGGTTGGTCGAGTGACGATGGCGATACCCATTTGGTTATCTCGGGCGAGCACTTCGAGCGTGATAAGGCGGGGGCTTCGAGCGCCAACTTTATCGATGAGAATACGCAGTTCACCGGCGGCATATCCAATATCGGAACACCGGTGGCCATTCCAGCATTCGGTGCGAACCCGAACCCTGCCTATCTTCGATCAGATATCGTTGCTGACAATCTTGCCAATGGCGGTGACGGCGATGCGGTCTGGGCTGATCCACTGTGTGAATCCTTGGCAGGCACGACAGGTATTCCCTATTTCGTAGGTAATCTGCGGGAGCTACGCGGCGAGCGCGGCGGAACCTGTAACGAAGACGTGGAGCGATTTAACTACCTGTCGCGCGAAACAGAGCGCAACAGTGTGGCTTTGGCTTTCGATCACACGTTCAGTGAAGCCGCCGAGTTCTATTCTTTCGTTAACTACTCCGAGAATGAGATTCGTCTCGAGGGTGATGGCTTGAATAACACGGGTGGCTCGGCGACGACTCGTGGTCCTACAGTATTCCTCGCACAGCCGTTCGCCTACACAGGCATTCCAGGTGTAGGTGTTAATGTTGGATCTACCATGGAGCTGGGGTATTTCGCGGCGGCAGCTGGACTGCCTCGCCCGCTGTCAATACCCAACGCGCCAGTGGATATCGCCAATGGTGGTTTCAATACGGCGTTTATCGCGAATCCACGCGACGGTATTCCTAGAACAGGCGACCGCGACAACTCAACTGAAACCAACGCCACATTAGTACAGGCTGGATTGAGAGGGGATTTCGACTTTCAAGACCGTCCTTGGAACTACGACGTGAGCGTTTCATGGAGTGCGACTAGCAATGAGCAGTCTTATACGGCTCACAACCGTCGCAATACAGAGCTTGCTGCCAACGGATTAGGCGGGCCCAACTGTACGCCGAATGGCATCGAGACGTTCGACTTTGAGGGTGCACCGTTATTCCCAGGCGCTGACCAGCTTGGTATTCCCTCGGCATGGGATTTCTTCGGCGGCTACACACAGACCTTCTTCCCAGGCTACGTACTGACCACACGTGAGAGTCTGTCTCTGGCGCTGACCAGTAACAACCAGGGTCAAGGTGACTGTCAGTTCTACAATCCGCTGCTGACTGCATTCACAGACCCGAATGTGGCGAACGATCCGGCATTGATCGACTGGATGACAGAGCGCGTACTGCGAGCGGATAAGCGCAATAAGCTTATGGTATTCGATGCCCTGGTCGGCGGTGAAATATTCGACATGGCAGGCGGTCCGGCGGCAGTTGCCTTCGGCGCGCAATACCGTGAGCGGAACACTACGTCGAGAGCACCTACGATGAATGACCCGGGTCTGCCTAATAGCATCCTCGGTTACGATGCGAATGGTGTGCCGAACGAGTTCCACCTCGTTGAAAACAACTTCGAGTGTGCGGCCTGTGCGTTCAACTTCGACAATACCCGTGATACTACGGCGGCCTTCGTCGAATTGTCCCTGCCATTCATCGAGAACGTAGAGACTCAGATCGCGGTTCGTTACGAGGACTACGGCGGCAATATCGGCAGCGAGATATCGCCGAAGATAGCGATGAGCTGGCGTCCGATGGATACTTTGATTCTGCGCGGTTCTTTCTCGCAGTCGTTCAGAGCGCCGAACATCGATATTATCGAGCAGGGTCTGGAATCTAACAGTGTTATCTTCCGCGACCCGATCTCTAACCAGCGCGTTCGAGCTGGTCTTGAGCCCGCAATTCCTGAGAACGGTGAAGTTGAATTCACCTACACTCTCGGTGGGCCAGCGCCGAATGTCGGCAACGAATATGCCGATACTTTCAGTGCTGGTTTCATCTGGGAGCCCACGGGTCAGTTGGATGGCCTGAGTGTTCAGGCAGACTTCTGGCGCTTCGAAGTAAGCGACCGTGTATTGCCTCAACCCGCTATTTCGGCAGTACAGCCTGAGATCGATCTGTTCAATACGGTTGTTGGCGATCCCAATAACTACATCCTGAACGATTCGATTTCTGCCGATTCTCCTGTTCTCGACGTACCTTGTGATCCGAATGCATTGGAAGCTCAATTCGGTCGTGACTCGGCAGAGCGCGAGAACTGCGTGGTCAACCCCGCTCTCTATTCGGGGGTTACACAAGGTGTCGGCATTAGCCGCTCGTTCAGAAGTGAGTCGGCTAGCCTGATCACTTTGACTCTCGCCGCGATCAACGCCGGCGAGATCGAAGCTGACGGTGTCGATGTGAAGCTTGGTTATAACTGGGACAACGACTGGGGTCGCTTCCGCGCAAGCATCGACTACACCCACGTTAATCAGTACAAGCTAATCGGTGTTCCCGGCCTCGAACTCGGACTCATGGACACGGGTAAGTTCGACGCAGCGGGTACCACTGGTAATGGCCTACACGTGCGCTCATTGCCAGACAATAAGGGCAATCTAACTCTTAGCTGGCAGCGCGATCGTCATGGCTTAACTGTGATCAATCGTCATATTGGGTCCTATCAGGATCTGGCCTATGACAACGTGATCGCTACTGCCAACGATCTTGTTACCTCGCTAGCACGGCCTAAGATCGATAGCTACGACACTTGGGACCTACAGTATCGATATGCACACGACTGGGGCAATGTGAACTTGGGTAGCACCATGTTCACGATCGGTGTCCTGGATATGTTCGACGAGACTGTTCCATTCCGTGAAACTACGGGTGGCAGCCTGCGCTACGACGCAACAGTATTCGATCCTCGCGGTCGTAGACTGTATGCTCGAGCACTGTGGTCGTTCTAATTACTGACTAGCTCAGTAATACAGAAAAACGGCGATGAGAGATCATCGCCGTTTTTTTTTGTGCCCAAGAAACAGAAGCGAATGGCAGGTATCGACCTGTTGATATTCGCGGGAAGATCCGCGCGCACTACCATAAGTAGCGAGCGAATGCGAAATTGTTTCAGTCGTTGCAATAAAATGGGTTTTGTGTGCAGTAATTCGGCGTCCAGATTACGATTGTATGAATTTTTCAGTCCGATCTATTGTTCTTCGTCGTACACACAAAAAAACGGGATAACCGGAGGCGTAATTCGCGGATTACCTTTAGTAACTGAAGGCGATCTAGTTTAACATCGTCCCTCACTCAGAACCGAGTGAACGACGAAGAAATTCAGTCACTAAATCCTATCTAAAGAAGTGAAGTAAGCATATCCGCAAAAATGAAAAGGGGAGAAGTATGCGAATGAAGTTTCCAGGCAGTCGCAGGGCTATTACCGTTGGGGTAATACTTGCGGGACTATCCGCTCCAGTTGTAGCACAAGATGGCCAGATCGAAGAGGTGGTGGTAACCGGCTCTTTCATACGTGGCTCCGCTCTTGATGCGCCATCACCGGTACAGGTTATCGATCGCAGCAGCATCGAATCACAGGGTGCCTCAGCGATTTGGGACGTTGTCCGTAATCTAGAAATCAACCAAGGCTCAGACACCAATGTGAACGGCGGGGGGTCTGGTGATTCTTTGGCCGGCACGGCATCTGTTAACCTAAGAAACCTCGGTGGCAACTCCACCCTGACACTGATCAACGGCAAGCGCTTCACGCCTGCTGCGGCGGTTTCTTCTTCAGGTCAGGAATTCGTTGATCTGAACAGCATTCCACTGGTAATGACTGACCGAATTGAAGTGTTGACCGATGGCGGTTCCGCACTCTACGGTTCTGATGCAGTCGCCGGTGTGGTCAACGTGATCATGCGTACCGACTTTGAAGGGCTGGAAGTCTACGCTGACGTTCAGGGCATCGAAGAAGCCGGTGGCGCCTACGAAGAGACTGTGAGCGCAATCTGGGGCTGGGCTAGCGCTAGCGGCGACACGAACTTCGTGATATCTGGCGAATATTTTGAGCGTGACCCTGTTTCGGTTACAGACTCCAGTTATTTTGACCCAGAGCGCACTATTTCCACGGGCCAGGTTGGCGCCTTCGGCCTCACCTCGCCACTAGGTGGGAACATCAATCCAGCTTACATCAACCCAGCGCTCTCGCAGCAGCAAACAATGGAGAAACTGGCCCTCGGTGAATCTGTCGCCGGCACAAATGGCTTCGTTTTCGCTGATCCGCTATGTGAATCATTGGCAGGAACCTATGGCGATTTCTTCATCGATAATCGTTTCTCTGGCTTTGGTAGACGTAGTGGCGAGTGTGTAGAAGATACACTCAGCGAGCAGTACATCGCCATTGGTTCGGAGCGCGCCTCGGTGGCTGGCTCGTTCGAGCATGTGTTTAACGAAAGCCTGGAATTCTACTCATTCTTCCAGCACTCAGAGACTAAGACGCTAAGAGAAGGCAACGAGATCGCTTTTTCCAGATCGCTGCATCTCGTGCCGAATCCAGGTTGGTTAGGTGCGCTTTCCTCATTAGTGGGCAACGGCCCTGTTGGGGCTATCAGCAATAACCCAACGCTTGCATCCAATGGCGGTTTCGGTGAGGGCTATCTGGGCTCAGGAAACAGTATCCAGACCGGCTGGCCGCGCGAGCAGGACGACCGTATCACGGACAACAGAACAGCAGGAATTCAGGCCGGACTGCGTGGCGATTTCGAGCTTGGCAGCAAGCTTTATGAGTTTGACGTCTCGTACTCAGTCAGCCAATCCAGCATCGAATCTCAGGCTAATACCCTGATGAGAGATCGCACAGAGCTTGCCATTTATGGACTCGGCGGCGAGAACTGTGTGCCAAATGGCTCGCCCAATGTGAATTTTGCGGCGGCAGGATTTGGTAGCGTAGATTTCGCATTTGATGAAGTTTTTCCTAACTATGTGCTAAATACACGTGACAATTTCTCGACTGCCTTGACCAGCACCAATCATGGCCAAGGCGATTGCCACTTCTTTAACCCCTACCTGACTGCACTTACCGATCCCAATCTGGCTAATGACCCAGAGTTGATCGAATGGATCACAGCGAGAGACTACCTTCGTGCCGACAAGCAAAACACGCTTGAGGTATTCGATGCTGTAGTGACAGGTGAGTTGTTCGAATTGGCTGGTGGTCAGGCGGCATTTGCAGCGGGTTATCAACACCGTTCACGCAAGGCAACCGGTAAAGCGCCTGTGATGAATCAGCCAGGCATCGACGTGATCAAGGGCTATGACGGTGCTTCGCCATTCGCTACGCCGAATGAGTTCATTACGAATGTTACCAATAATCTGGAATGCGCAAACTGCATCTTCAACTTCTCCGATACGCGCAATATCGATGCTCTATTCTTAGAGCTTTCGCTGCCGATCGTAGAGAACGTAGAGACACAGATTGCCCTTCGCTATGAAGATTACGGCGATCTCGGAGACAATGTCTCACCGAAGGTGGCTGTGAGCTGGCGGCCCATCGAGGATCTGTTGCTGCGCGCCTCTTATTCACAATCTTTCCGAGCACCAAATATCGGTGTGGTGAATCAGGCGTTCGAGGCAAGCAGTGCAACTTTCCAGGATCCACTGCGTAACCAGGATGTCAGAGCAGGCCTGTTGCCTGCCACTAACGCGAATGCGGAAAGCAATTCTGCGTTCACAGTGGGGCAACCAAACCCGAATCTGGGCAACGAGGAAGCAGAAACCTACAATATCGGCTTTCAATGGACTCCAACCGGAGACCTCGATGGTCTGAGCATTGGCGGTGATATCTGGCGCTTCGAAGTAGAAGATAGGGTGCTGCCACAGGTTGCTCGCGACGCCCTCGAGCCGGAGATCCAGCAGTTCAATTCAATCGTCAACGACCCCTCTGTGTATGTGCTCAACAACACGCTGGCGACTGACGCTCGCGGTCCCGATGGCAATCCGATTGCCTGTGACCCCAACGCATTGGAGGCTTCTTTCGGCAGAGACTCGGTCGAACGTCGCAACTGTGTGGTCAATCCGGCCGAGTACAGAGTATTTAACGCGGATGGCTCTCAAAGCGTCCAGCGTAACCTGACCGACCCCAACGGTGATCTGATTACTATTGCCTTGCCTGCGGTAAATGCCGGTAACATCAAGGTTCAAGGTATCGATTTTAGATCTTCATACAATTGGGACACGGACTGGGGCCAATTTAACGTTGGCTTGACGTTCACCCACATTGACGAATACATAGTGAGTGGTATTCCGGGTCTGGAGCTGGGTCTGCAGCAATCTGGTAAGTTTGATGCAGCCGGTACCGATGGCGAAGGTCAGATTGTTCGAGAAGTACCGGACAATAAAGGCACCCTTAGCCTAAGCTGGGTTCGCGATAACCATCGCGTTGCGGTTTTCAATCGTCACATCGGTTCCTACCAAGTGCTCGGTCACCGCAACTACGTATCTGCTGACGAGCGGACTGCTGAAGACCTTCTCTATGCCAAGTCTAAGGTGGACAGCTACGATACCTGGGATGTGCAGTACACGTATAGCCATCAGTGGGCGAATAGCGACCTAGGTTCGACGATGTTCACCCTGGGTGTCATCGATCTCACTGACGCCGATCTGCCTTTATATCGACGCGACACCTTCGACCAAGGTGTGTTCGATGGTAGAGGCACGCGTTGGTACGCCAGAGCTTTATGGAGCTTCTAAGCTGCTAAAACTCTTACGAGCTTAGCAATATAGAAAGCGGCGATGAGCGATCATCGCCGCTTTTTTTTGGTTCATCGCAGATTTCTGGGGAAGAACAATTAATTGCGGTGTACGTAGCCATGTAGATCAGCATTGACCTTGGACGCGGCTGCGGGGAGGCAGGGTTCACGCCCCGCCGGCTCGGCGCCCCTCCAGGGTCCCTTCACTCCAGAAAAAGCCCTGGACTGCGGTCTTTTTCTTGCGTTCAGCGCCGGCCTTGACTGGCGGTTCGCAAACCCTGCCTCCCCACATCCGCTCGAACAGTGACATCGAAGCCGTCTTCGCAGTGCCGATCGAAGGGAAATAAATCATCAAACAAGATACTAGCCAGCAGCGCTGGGAGTGTCGGGTGGGAGGGGGTTGTCGCCAACAATAAAGCGACAGCGCTGAACGGAAAAAAGACCGCTTTTCAGGGCTTTTTTAGGAGTGAAGGAACCCGGGACGGGCGCGGAGCGTTAGCGACGACCCCCTCCTGCGCGGCACGACCACAGCCTACAGATGGGCACAATACATAGTTCCACAATCTAGAGCCTGGTCACAATTTCCGAATAGGCGCGATGAACCATTTTTTCGGCCAGCGAAAACTGAACGGTTTGAAAAGCCGGTTTGAATCTGTGAGGCAGCCTTACTGAGGAGTTCGTTGTAGCATCTCGAAATTAAACGACATGCTTATGCGTTCTCGATCTGACTGATTCTGTGCCACGCCATGCTCCAGCCAGGAAGGGAACAGGAATAGCTTGCCCGGCTCCGGTGGCAGCTTGGCATTGAAGGCATTCTCTGCTCGCGTGCCATCAGCTGCGGGAGGCATCATCCAGCGCCCCATACGTGGGTCTTTGAATCCTATGGCTGGGCTGTTCGCGTCGCTCTTTACGTAGAACACGCCGCTTATATGGGAGTAAGGGTGCAGGTGTTCGGGGTGGAAGCTGTGCTTCGGATTGATGTTGGCGAACAGTGCGTTCATCGCTGGCTGGAAGTTCGTCGTGTCCCAATGATGATCCCGTGCATAGTTCTCCGCACACTGCTGAAAGAAGCGCACCAGGTCTGCGAGCCTGTCGTCATTGTATAGCCGGCTCCGGGTGAAATAGGACGTATAGCCGCTGGGATACTCCGCTGCGCTGATGCGTCTGCCTTCTTCGTCTTCGTCACGCATAGTCTCCACGAAAGAGACCAAGCTATGTTCCTGCGTCGCGAATTCTGGATACCAGGCCTCGTAGATGAGGGTGGGAAACAGTATCCGCAGGCCGTCCTTCTTTGCTGGGTTAGCCATGCTGGTCCTCTACTCGACAATCGCCTGATAGATGCCGCTGCGCAGCTTAGCGTAGTCGTCGAGGCCGGTAGCCGGAATGATCTGAGTCAGATAGACAACTACCAGCTCTTCCTGCGGGTCCACCCAATAGGTGGAGTGATAGGCACCGCCCCAACCGTATTCGCCTACCGAGCCGAGTGTGCCACGCGCGCCGAGGTCGGTCACAACCGAAAAGCCAAGGCCGAAACCGGTGCCATCGCGAAACGGAATGTCGCCGAGGTGGTTCGTGGTCATCAACTCGACGGTCTTAGGTGAGAGGATTCGCTCGCCGTTGAGCTCGCCGCCGTTCAGCGTCATCTGCAGAAATTTTGCGTAGTCGCTGGCAGTGGAAAGCAGGCCTGCGCCACCGGAGAAGCTCACTCGCGGGCCGTTATCGTACATGCCCTGACTCTGCATGCCGTTGCGCTCTGGTCGCGCCTCAATGCCGCCGCCCGCCTTGGGGCGGTACACGGTGGCGAGCCGTCCGCGCTTCTCTTCGGGTAGATAGAAGTGTGTGTCGTTCATCTCCAGCGGCTCGAAGATCTCCCGCTTGAGGAAGCTGTTCAGGTCCATGCCGCTCGCCTTCTCGACGACGGCGCCGAGGATGTCCGTGTTATAGCCGTATATCCAACGCTCGCCGGGGTGCTCGTCCAGAGGTAGCGCCGCCATGCGCGCGATGGTGTCGCCGATCGGCTCATTGCGATCTGCGAAGTACCAGCCCTGAAAGCCGGCTTCTTCCCACTTGTCCGCCGCGGGGCCGCTGCCATAACTCATACCACCGGTGTGGGTTAGCAAGTTGCGCAGAGTAATCGAGCTACGTGCCGGCTCCAGCGAGTAGCCGCCGCCAGCGGTTTGTACGGCAACCTGCATATCGGCCCACTCGGGGATGTAGCGTTCCAGCGGGTGGCCGATATCCAGTGCGCCGCGCTCGTGCAGAATCATGATCGCCGTGCTCACGATCGCCTTGGTCTGGGAGGCGATGCGGAACATCGTGTCCTCGGTCATGGGGATGCCCGCCGCGATATCCTGCATGCCATTGGCGGCCTGATAGACGACGCGCCCATCACGCAGGACCAGGACTACCTGCCCGGCGATCTGCTCGTTATCGACATAGGATTTGAGCACGGCATCCAGGCGCTCGAGACGCTCGGACGACATGCCGACCCGTTCGGGGCGTGCGCGGTCGAAGTCGGCGGCAAGGGCCGAGCTGGTATATAGAAGAACGAAGAAGAGCGGAGCTAGCTGGCGCAGCGAAAACTTGTGCATGGAGGTTCTCTCTCTTGTGATTGGGTAGCGTTCAACGATTATCAGGGCTACTCCGTGTTCTCGCAAGTCTAGTTGCTCAATACGGCATGGTGGGCAACTGCATTTCAAGCTCTTGATAAATATGGATTAAATAAGGCATGACATTCGAATGGCTGCGATTAGGTTGACATCAATTCGGTGCTGACGCATTATCCTGCCCCTATGACTACACGATTCGCGTTCTGGTGGCCCTCCTCACAGGGTAGCCAGGAGACATACTAAGTATTCCCTCCGACGGCCGCCCAGAGTTGTGGCGGTCTATTGCTTCTCAAAAATACCCTATCGCCATAACTCTTGCCGTCAGACCGGTTAAGAGGATTTGTTAATGCCCACGAAAAATCACATGCAATATCGCTGCGGCGGTGGCGTACAGGTACGCCGTCTTATCTCACAGCTAGACTATGCCACGGCGATAGATCAACTCGCCGACTCGCTAGACGAGTCGCCGGGCGTGCTACTGGCATCGAGCTTCGAGTTTCCGGGGCGCTATACGCGCTGGGATATAGGCTTCGTCAATCCGCCGCTGAAGATTACCGGCAAGGAAAGCCGGCTGGATATCGCCGCGCTGAATAGGCGCGGCGAGATTTTGCTGCCCGAGGTCTTCCGCGCGATCAGGGATTGCGCCGCCGTAGAATCCATCGTCACCGAGCCGGACTGTATTCGCGTCACGGTAAAACAGGAGAGCGAAGAGTTTAGCGAGGAGATGCGCAGCCGCAAGGCGAGCCTGTTCTCCGTGCTGCGCGAGATCGTTGCCGCGTTCTCCAGTCCCGCCGATCCCTACCTTGGCCTGTTCGGTGCATTCGGCTACGACCTGACGTTTCAGTTCGAAGACATAGCGCGATTCCAGACGCGTAGCAGTGAGGACAGAGACTTGGTGTTATACTTGCCGGATCAGATCGTGGTCGCGGACCACCGCATCGAACAGACCCTAAGCTATAGCTACGAGTTCGTGTGCCGCGGTTGGGAGTCAGATCGCTTCTCCGAGATTACCGGCGGCTTCCGCCGCAGCGGTCCGCGCGCCGACTACGCACCCGCGATCAAGGTTGCCCGCGAATGCGATCACGTTGAGGGCGAGTATGCCGAGCAGGTAGAGAAGGCGCTGGGCTATTTCCGCCGCGGCGACCTGTTCGAGGTCGTGCCCGGCCAGGTGTTCTTCGAGCCCTGCAAGGATAGCCCTGCTACGGTGTTCAAGCGCCTGAAGCAGAGCAATCCCTCACCCTACGGCGCGCTAATGAATCTGGGCGAGCAGGAGTATCTGGTTGCCGCCTCGCCGGAGATGTTCGTCCGCGTCGATGGCTCGCAGATAGAGACCTGCCCGATCTCCGGCACCATCAAGCGCGGTGTCGATGCCATCGAGGATGCGCAGCAGATCAAGACTCTGCTGAACTCGGACAAGGACGAGTCCGAGCTGTCCATGTGTACCGACGTCGACAGGAACGACAAGTCGCGGGTCTGTGAGCCCGGCTCGGTGCGCGTGGTCGGGCGACGACAGATCGAGATGTATTCGCGCCTGATTCACACCGTCGATCATGTTAAGGGCACGCTGAAGTCCGAGTTCGATGCCCTCGATGCCTTCCTCGCCCACACCTGGGCGGTCACCGTCACCGGGGCACCCAAGCTGGCGGCGATGCAGTTCATCGAAGAGAACGAGAAGTCTCAGCGCCATTGGTATGGCGGCGCCATGGGGCACATCGGCTTCGATGGCAACCTGAACACCGGGCTCACGCTGCGCACCATGCGCATCAAGGATGGCGTCGCCGAAGTCAGGGCAGGGGCGACACTCCTGATCGACTCCGACCCCATAGAAGAAGAGAAGGAGACGAGGCTGAAAGCCTCCGCGCTCATCGACTCGATACGGGGTGTTTCGAAAGGAACGCAGAGTGGAAACAGGCAAGGGTTTAGCAGCGAGGAGGGCGTAGGCCTGAAGGCGCTGATGGTGGATCATCAGGATTCCTTCGTGCACAACCTCGGCAGCTATTTTCGCCAGTGTGGGGTCGAGGTAATCACCCTGCGCCCTGCACCCGCTCGCAAGTACCTGGCCAAGCACAGCGTGGATCTGGTGATACTGTCCCCCGGCCCCTCGGCCCCCAGTCATTTCGCGATGAGCGAGACGATCGCGGTTGCCCTCAAGCAGTCGGTGCCGATCTTCGGCGTCTGCCTCGGGCTGCAAGGCTTGGTGGAATACTACGGCGGCGAGCTCAAGGAGCTGGGCTATCCCATGCACGGCAAGCAGTCGAGCGTGACCCACGATGGCAGTGCGTTATTCGCAGGGCTGGACAAAACCTTCGCTGCCGGTCGCTATCACTCGCTAGTCGCGAAGACCGTGCCCGACTGCCTCGAGGTGACGGCGCGTACGGAAGATGGCGAGGTAATGGCCATTCAGCACCGCAGGCTTCCCCTCTATGCCGTGCAGTTTCATCCGGAGTCGATCATGAGCCTGAACGATGGCGCGGGTCATGCGCTGGTGCGCAATATGGTCTCGCTGGTGGCGCGGCCGGAGCAGGCAGCGAAGGCGGTGCGCTAGGCGCTTAGAGGTTCTCGTCGAACCACAGGGCGAGCCGCCTTCCTGCGAGGGCCAGGCGCATGCCGGCGTGGTAGCGCATGGCTTCGACATAGTTGCGGTCTAGCGTGAAGTTGGGTAGTGAATCGCCGTTAGCGTCCGCGGCAAGAATCGCCGATTTCATCTCTTCCGTGTAGACGGTGTTGAGCAACAGGGCGCGGCTCTCATGCAGCCATAGCGACCAGTCGCCATCGTCGGTATCCGCCATGGCCTCCAGTGTCGCACCGTGCTGATCGAGCACCGCATCGAGACTGGCGTTAATGCCCTCGCTGCGCAGTGCGCGATCCCAGCGCGCATGAAGATTGCCCTCATCTGTCTCGACACCGTTGCCGCCACGGTCGCCGCTGCGGAACCGCGTGGCCGAGTACAGCGAGCCCGCGTGCAGCGGTTGATGAATATCGGCAACCAGATGTAACAGCCAGCATAGGGCGACGGCACGCTGGGCGGCGGGGGTCCGCTCATCGGCTAGCAGCGCGCCGTTGTAGTCCAGCGCGGCCATCACATTGTCGATCTGGTCTGTGTTAGCACTGCCTGGTATGTCTGGTCTTGGCGACACGCCGAGGTAGGTATTGCCCTGCCGAGTGGCTTGCCCGCGCAGCCAGGCGCCATCGATGTAGTGCCAGTTCGGCTGGTTGAAGCGCTCTCTGTCCGCCTCCGGCAGGCCGCGCGCGATATCCGGCCAGAACGCCGCCTGCCCCAGCAGCCAGACTGCTCTGTCATGCTCGGTTCCTGACGCGATGGAGTTGGGCATCTGTTCCAGAAAATCTTCCTCGTAGCGCGGGTGCTGCTGCAAGAGCCTTAGCAGATCGCCGCGTAGCTCCTCGCCGATATAGTGAATCGCTACCGCGGCGGAAAGCCGATGCCCGACAGAGTCCCAGGCCAAAGCAGGCTGTGTGCACAACATGCTCAGAGACAGGCAGAGGATTAGAATGGGTGGTCGGATCAAGTGCTTCATGGCGCTCGCCTATCGGATTATCTGTTATGTGTAGAAGGCAGGGACCATAATGCATTTCTTGGCGAGAATTCTCAATTTCTGTAGCTTTCTGCCAGCTCGGCGCTATAGTCAATACGTAAGTCACTGAATACTTTAAGGTTAGTGCTGCTGGAGCAATTCTTGCTACTTAGATGCTACTAAGCGCAAACCATTGAGAGGGCAGGGCTATGGATATAGATCAGATAATAATCGTGGCACTCATCGTGTCGCCTTGGTTGGTCGGCGGCTATTTCGACTACCGCACCAAGATTAAGGCTCTTGAGACCAAGTTCTCCGAATCGGAAAGGTCGAACCTGCTGGAGGAGAATAAGAGCATCAAGCACCGGCTGGAAGTGTTGGAAGCCATTGTGACCGACAAAGGCTACGAGCTAGACGACAGAATCAGAAAGATTAAGTGAGCTAGCGAGCAGCGTTCTTCAAGCTAGGTCATTGTCCTGCGTAGACGCGATATCTCGGGCAAAATATTGCGCTGACGACTGTGCGGATCCATTGACGCTACTAAGTACCTGCTCCAACTTGTCGATGTTTTCTTCATTGGCAGAGCCAGCTCTTTTCTTCACAGCTTGCGCAGTCTCTGCATCTTGAAACTCCTGATTCCATGTCAGAAGAGTGCCTTCACTATTCGCGTTCAGTTCGACGGTGAGTGTAAAGTCAGGAGGACAATTATGGTGGATGACAATCATCGAATCGGGAACGATCTCTTTAAATAGGCTCGTATTCTCGTAGTCGGCGCCATCCGGTCCATGCATTATAAATTCCCATCTTCCCTCTGGGGTGAACTCGAAGATACTAAATGTGTTTGAGAATCCCCGCGGGCCCCACCAAGCTGCTAGCAATTCGGCAGAGGCGAATGCTGCAAACACCTCCTTGGGCGAATAGGGCAGTGATCTGGAAGTGCTTAGTGTTCTTTCATCAGTCAATTGTCGGTCTCCAAATTCTCAACGATTCTCGCGGCATAACACTCTGCTTAATAGCCAAGTGGCATAGCCGCTTGTCTTGCTCCAAGTCTTCATAAGCCCTCGCAGCTTTGAGGGTATATATACATAGGAGCGTGCACGATAGAAGGGCCTTCGGATATTTATAACGTAGGCAGGCAACCTAGGTCAAAAGTAGTGCTTCATTGTGTACGCATCGGGCTATTTACAATCTACACTTCCAGCCACTCGGCACGCACGTCGTCTGCCTGCAGCAGGGAGTCGGGCGTCCCCTCGTAGACGATCTTGCCGTGGCCCATGACGTAGAGGCGGTGGGAGATCTTCAGGGCGATGGAGAGTTTCTGTTCTACCAGCAGGATGGAGACGCCGCGGTTGGCGATCTCCTGCAGCAGGGTGGCGAGCTGTTCGACGATCTTGGGGGCGAGACCCTCGGTGGGCTCGTCGATCATGATCATATCCGGGTCGCCCATTAGGGTGCGGCACATGCACAGCATCTGCTGTTCGCCGCCGCTGAGTGCGCCGCCGTGTACCTCGGCGCGCTCGGCCAAGTTGGGGAACATGCTAAACATCTCATCGATGGTCCAGCGTCCCTGGGGCTTGTTCGACTTCATGCCCAGCACGAGGTTCTGCCGCACGGTGAGGGAGGGGAAGATGTCGCGGCTCTCGGGTACGTAGCCGAGGCCGAGGTGAGCAATCTCGAAGCTCTTCTTGCCCGCGATCTGCTGGCCTTTGAATTCGATAGAGCCCTGCGGCGTCACCTCACCCATGATGGTCTTGATGGTGGTGGAACGCCCGACGCCATTGCGCCCTAAGAGGCTGACGATCTCGCCCTCGTTCACGTTAAAGTCCACCCCCTGCAGGATGTGGCTCTTGCCATAGAAGGCGTGAAGATTACTGACCTTAAGCACTGGGCACCTCGCCGAGGTAGGCTTCCTGCACCTTGGTATTCGCGCGGATGTTCGCCGGCGCATCGGTGGCGATTATCTCGCCGTAGACGAGCACCGAGATGCGGTCTGCCACATCGAACACGATGCTCATGTCGTGCTCGACCATGATTAGCGTCTTGCCCGCCGTAATCTTTCGAATTAATTCCACCGCGCTCTCGGCCTCGCTGTGACTCATGCCCGCGACCGGCTCGTCCAGCATGATCAGCTCCGCGCCGCTGGCGATGGCGATGCCAAGTTCCAGCGCACGCTGCTGGGCGTAGGCGAGTTCGCCGGAGGGGAACAGGGCCTTGTCTGCCAGTCCGATCTGTTCCAGCACGTGCATGGCCTCGTCGTTGAGTTCCGTCTGCCTACCGAGCAGGTGCCAGAAGGAATAGCGGTAGCCCTTGGACCATAACAGCGCGCAGCGCACGTTCTCGAACACGTTCATGCGCGGGAATATATTGGTCACCTGAAAGCTGCGAGCAAGGCCCATGCGCGCTATCTCATAGGGTGGCTTGTTCTCTATCGCCTCGCCCTTGAACTGGATGCTGCCGCCGCTGACGTTGTAGCGGCCGCTAATGAGGTGGAAGAGTGTCGACTTGCCCGCGCCGTTGGGGCCGATGATGGCGTGCTTCTCGCCCTCATTGATATCCAGCGAGACGCCGCGGATGATCTCGGTGATGCCGAAGCTCTTCTGCACCTTGCTTAGGGAGAGTAGGGCCATGGTCTAAGCCTGCTCCTCTTCTGCTGCGGCATTCGCAGTCTCCCAGGCATCGAGTAGTTGGGCACGGGAACGCCGCACACCGTAGAAGGCGGCGCCGGCGACGGCCAATAGCCCAATCCAGCTTAGCGGGCTGGCAGGATTTAATGCCATGCCGAGGTAGTGGAATGTTTCCTCGTCGGTATGGCTCATCTCAATCAGGCCGATGGCGCAGAGTGCGAACAGAATCGCAGGCAGGCCGGTAACTAGATAGGGCTTGATCAGGAGCTGCAGCCTGCCACGCACCCAGGCCATCTGATGCATCATGATGAAGCCGGCGAAGCCGCGCGGCAGAAACATCACGGTCAGCAGGAACATGATGCCGAGGTAGAGCATCCACAGTTCGGAATAGTTGCTGAGCAGGGAGTTCATTAGCGTCAATATGACGGCGCCGATGATTGGGCCTATGAAATATCCCAGCCCGCCGATGTAGGCCATCAGCAGCACGCGGCCCGAGGTCGCCGCGTTAAGCGTCTCCTCGGTGATGAACTCGTAGTTCAGCGCGAACAGGCCACCGGCTATACCCGCGAACAGGCCCGATGCGCAGAAGGAGATGAAGCGCACCTTGCGCGCGCTATAGCCGATGAACTCGGCGCGCTCGGGGTTGTCTCGCACCGCGTTCGCCATGCGGCCGGCGGGGGTCTGGGTAAACAGGTACATGAACAGCGTGGCGATGAATACCCACACGGCGGCCAGATAGTAGATCTCGAGGTTCTGGGCGAAGTCGACGCCAAAAAAAGTGGGCCCGAAGGTGCGGTCGCCGCTGATGCCCGCCTCACCGCCGAAGAAGCTGGAGAAGATCAGCGAGGAGGCGGCGATGAGTTCGCCGATGCCGAGCGAGATCATGGCGAACACGGTGCCCGCCTTGTGTGTCGAGAAGCTGCCGATGAACAGGCCCGCCAGCAGGCCGAACAGTCCACCGATAAGCGGAATCCACAGGATGGAGAACACCACGGTCTCGAACTCGATAAGCATTAACGCATGAACGGACAGGAAGCCGCCGAGTCCAAAATACACGGCGTGGCCGAAGGAGAGCATGCCACCCTGGCCAAGCAGCATGTTATAGCTCAGCGCGAAGACGATGGCGATAGCCATCTGATTCAGGATCGATATCGCCAGAATCGAATCGAAGATTAGCGGCAGGCCGAACAGCGCGATCAGGAAGCCGATCCAGACGGCAGATTTTCTCAGCAGCGTCATCAGGCCTCTCGCTTGCCTAACAGGCCCGTGGGTCTGAAGATCAGCACCAGTACCAGCAGCAGGAAGGGCAGTACCGGTGCTATCTGCGGCAGGTTAATCGTCCACAGATCATTAAGCGGATGGTCGCGCTCGAAGGACAGGCCGAGCAGATTGAGCAGGTCTGGCATGCCCAGGTCGGAGGCGATCGCATAGGACTGCAGCAGTCCGATCATCAGCGAGGCGATGAAGGCGCCGGCGAGCGAGCCCAGGCCGCCGATCACCACGATAACGAATACGATGCTGCCCAAGACAGTAGCCATGCCGGGGAAGGTGGTGAGCACCGGCCCGGCGATCACGCCGGCGAGGCCCGCCAGCGCGGTACCGACGCCGAAAACCCCCATGAAAATCAGCGGCACGTTGTGACCGAGGTTCGCCACGGTCTGCGGATGTGTGATGGCGGCCTGAATGATGATGCCAACGCGGCTCTTGGTAAGCACATAGTACAGCGCGATGAAGATGCCGATGGATATCGTCATCATGAAGCCGCGGTAGGCGGAGAACTCCTGACCCAGCAGGGTGAACAGTGGGAAGTCGAGAAGCTCCGGCGTCTGATAGTTCTTGGTGTCGCGACCCCAGAAGAACTGCACCGCCTCCTCGATGAGGAAGGCGAGGCCGAAGGTGAACACCAGCTCGGCTACGTGCCCCGACTGATGCACCTTCCTGAGGCCATAGCGCTCCACCAGCGCGCCGAGTACGCCGACGATCAGGGGGGCGAAGACCAGGCCGGCCCAGAAGCCGAAGTAGAGGCTAAGAGAATAGGCGAAGTAGGCGCCTAACATATAGAAGCTGGCGTGGGCGAAGTTAAGCACGCCCATCATGCTGAAGATAAGCGTCAGGCCGCTAGCCAGCATGAAGAGCAGGAATCCGGTTACAAGACCATTTAGGGTGGCGAAAATAAAAACTTCTAGCATGCTGGCCTTAGCGCCTAATCGATTCCATGTGTTTCTTATTAGGTGTCAACGACCTAGCGACGGGGCCGTCGCATCTGGCAGCTTGCGTCCACTAAGGTCTCGGCGAGCGGAACCTGGTATTCGGAGACCAGACCGTAGCCCGAGTTGTCCGCATCGAATTCCACGCCTTCGTCGGTATGCACCGAGATGCTCAGCGACTGGAATATCTGATGATCGTCCGGCCGCATCCAGATCTCTTCGCCCGCCAGCGTAGTGAAACGCATGTCTTCGAGGGCGACTGCAATGTCGTAAGGGTCAGTGCTCTGGGTCTGTTCCATAGCTGCCACCACCATCTGCAGCGCGTTGGTTATGCGCGGCTGCGTGACGTCGTTGTTTGGGTTTCTAGCCTTGAATTCGCGATTGAATTGTTTCCTGGCCTCGGTGGGCAGGGGGTTGGCAACGCCGTTGTGAATCAGTCGAATCCTGTCCTTGCCGCCCTCGCCCAGGGTGGCTGTTATGCCATCGTAGGCCGCATAGAAGGTATAGATAGGCACATCCAGGCCGGAGTCGATGATGGAGCGCGCCAGCGACACCATGTCGGCACCGAAGTTACCGGTAAGCACGGCATCGGCGCCGGAGGAGACGATCTTGGTGACGTAAGGTGTGAAGTCCTTGACTTGCCCGATGGGGTGAAACTCATTGCCGACGATCTCGATGTCGGGTCGCTTCTGTCTTAGTAGTTCGATCGTCGTGTCCGACACCACCTGTCCGAAGGAATAATCCTGGCCGATGATGTAGAGGCTCTTGATGTCGGGATTGTCGGCGATGAAGTCCGTGAGGATGTTCAGTTTCATATTGGCGTGCGCATCGAAGCGGAAATGCCAGAAGCTGCAGTTGTCCTCGGTGAGGATGGGGTCTACCGCCGAGTAATTGATCTGCAGGACTTCCTGGCCGGGATTGCGACGATTGTGTCTGGAGATCGTCTGGCTCAGCGTACTGGCTACAGCCGAGCTATTGCCCTGAAAGATGATCTGTATGCCCTCGCTCACCGCCCGGCGAAACTGTAGCTGGGTCTCGTTGGGGCTCTGCTTGTTGTCCAGTGGCAGTATCTCGATCATGCGCCCGCCGAGTATGCCGCCCTTGGAGTTGTAGAGGTAGTCCGCGGCGAATTCCAGGATCTTCAGGCCGCTATTGCCGACCGAGGCGAAGGTGCCAGACAGCGGATCCATGAAGGCGATGCGCACCGGCTCCTGTGCCTGACTGAGGCTGGAAAAACTCAATAGTCCTGCGAGTAGAACCGATCGGCGTAGTAGTTTGCTAAGTGACTTGGGCGAATAGCTTGGGTTCATAGGCTGTGTTTTCTTGTTTTGAGTTAGGGTTGCCAGCGGGTCACTGCTTTCCGCTTGCGACTCTGGACAGTAACCCACTCCCACAGGCGAATCAAGACACGCGAGCCGGTTTGCCTTGAGGGGAGGTCGAGTCGCATAGGCTGCTCCAATAAAGAACCTAATATCAACGACTTGTCTAGGGATAGCGCTGCTGCGCGGCGGCTCGGCGAGGCGGTCGTAGGGGCTAAATCTGCGGCCATGTCTGTTATAGTCGATAGATCAGAAAAACCTTTGCGCTATACAGATAGACCCCAGCGACTATGCCCAAGATTCTAGAATCGGAGATCGAATTCAGCGCCATACGCGCGAGCGGCCCGGGCGGCCAGAATGTGAACAAGGTAGCCACCGCGGTGCAGCTGCGCTTCGATGTGCGTCGCTCTAGCCTGGCGCGGGAGGTTAAACAGCGAGTGCTGGCCTTCGCCGATAGTCGCATAACAGCCGAGGGCTGTATCGTCATCAAGGCGCAGCGCTTCCGCAGCCAGGACAAGAACAAGCAAGATGCGATAGAACGGCTGGAGCAACTTATCGCTACCGCGAATCATGTAGACAAGAAGCGCATCGCTACGCGGCCGGGTAGGGCGGCGAAGGAGAGGCGCATCACCGAGAAGAAGAAAACGGGCAATAAGAAGCAGGGCAGGGGCGCGGTGCGTTCCTTCGACGACTAAACCAAGGTGGCGCGATGACAATCAGCAGGGTCTCTCATATCACGGTCTATGTGCGCGATCAGGACGAGGCGCTCGCCTGGTATCGGGAGAAGCTGGGCTTCGAAGTGTGCATGGACAACGATGTAGTGGTGCCGGGTCTGCGGTGGCTCACGGTCTGTCCCGCCGGCAATCAAGCTACACAGTTTGTGCTGATGGAGCCCCGCGAGGAGTCCGACAGGAGCCGCATCGGCAGCAACCTGATGACCGTGCTAAGCACCAACGATTGCATTGGGGACATGGCGCGGCTGGCGCGCGAGGGCGTCGACATCGTAGGCCCGCCGGAAGAAGTGCCCTGGGGTATCTCAGGCGTGATCCGTGACCTGTATGGAAATCCTTATAATCTAGTTGGGCCAGGGTAACGCGAAGTGAGAGCAAAGAGTTCAATTCAAAACGCGATGTTGAAGAGTTGCCGCTGCGGGGCAGCGAGTTATCTATTACGCATCTTGTTGCCTCTGTCTCAGTCACTAAGCGCGGCAGAGCCAGCGCAGGAGATAGCTGACGCCGAGGCGAGTTTTCATTTCATCGTCACCACATTGCAGACTCGAAGCGAGGACAGTCTACCGAGCGGCCTCGGCATCGATGCCACCGATCACGCGCGTTTCGTCGCGTTGCTCGAGGTTACCTATCAGGGTTTCAGTCGGGACTTCAATAGCGAAAGTGCCATGTGTCGCTTCTATAGGGATCCGGAGAATGCGCGCATGACTATAGAGGAGAGAGCAGACCTGAGTCGGCTCTATCTGCGCGACCTGGATGCCAGACTAGAGCGCATAGTGGCGGCGAATGCAGCGTTCAAGAATGCGCTAGTCGAACAGTTCGGATCTGAATTGCTGGCAGATATCAATGTGGCGAAGCAGAGTGCTGTGAGTAATCAGCGGCTGCCCACATCGCGCTTCGATGAGGCAGCCCTGATCAGTTTTCTCGATGCCATGTGCAGTTAGCACTTAGGCGTTTTTGCCTAGTAGACCTCAAACAGCCCAGCGGCTCCCATGCCGCCACCGACACACATGGTGCAGACTACATACTTCGCGCCGCGGCGCTTGCCCTCGATGAGTGCGTGGCCCACCATGCGCGCGCCACTCATGCCATAGGGATGGCCGATGGAGATGGCGCCGCCGTTGACGTTTAGTAACTCGTTGGGGATGCCGAGCTGGTCGCGGCAGTAGATGACCTGCACCGCGAACGCCTCGTTCAGCTCCCACAGTCCGATGTCGTCCATCTTGAGGTTGTTGCGCTCCAAGAGCTTGGGCACGGCGTAGATGGGGCCGATGCCCATCTCGTCGGGATCGAGTCCCGCCACGGCCATGCCGCGGTAGGCGCCTAGCGGCTGAAGGCCCTTCTTCTCCGCCAGCTTGCTATCCATTATTACGCTGGCCGATGCGCCGTCGGAGAGTTGGCTGGCATTGCCCGCAGTGATCACACCACCCTCGAAGACCGGCTTCAATCCCTGCAGGCCCTCTAGTGTAGTAGTGGGGCGGTTGCCCTCGTCCTTCTCGAGCAGCGTATCGTGTACGCTCTGCTCCTTGGTCTCCTTGTCCATGAACAGCATCTTGGAAGCCAGCGGCACGATCTCGTCGTCGAAGGCTCCGGCCTGCTGCGCCGCCGCCGTGCGCTGCTGCGATTGAAACGCGTACTCGTCTTGCTGATCGCGCGACACCTTGTAGCGCTTGGAGACGATCTCCGCCGTCTCCAGCATCGACATATAGGCATGCTCCGATTTCGCGATCACGTTCGGATCCTGCGCGCGGTAGCTGTTGCGGTGCTCGTTCTGCACCAGGGAGATGGAGTCCAAACCGCCGCCGACGACGATCGGCATGCCATCCGAGATCACCTGTTTCGCCGCGGTGGCGATCGCCATCATGCCGGAGGCACACTGGCGGTCTATGCTCATGCCCGCTACCGAGCTGGGCAGGCCTGCAGCCACGCCCGCGGTGCGTCCGATGTTGTAGCCGGATGAGCCCTGCTGCATGGCGCAGCCGATTATTACGTCATCGACCTCGCCCGGGTCGATGCCTGCGCGTTCGACAGCGGCAGCGATTGCATGACCGCCTAGTGTTGGCGCGTCGGTGTCGTTGAATGCGCCGCGGTAGGCTTTGCCTATGGGTGTGCGTGCCGTCGATACAATTACTGCTTCTCTCGTCATTCTATTCTCCATCCGTCCTTCAATATAATACTGCTTCGGTTACCTCTTCTCGCAGATCAGGGCGTTGATCGCGTCTATCGATTCTCTTGCCAGCGCTGCCATCTCGTCGTCGGTTCTATCCTGAATCGGATGCGCGACGAAGACGCTGGCCGGTGTAATGCCCAGGGATTTGCCCTGCGCCGCCGCCGCGTCGATGAATTCCTTCGAGGCTACGAAGCCCGAGGGAAGTCCTCTGCTCTCAAGGTCCATGATGTCATGCAAACTGCACGAGGTACATGAGCCTCAGTCGGCGAGCCCTTCGATGACCGCATCACACTCGACGCTGATGCGCTGTGTAAGCTCGGTAGGCGCAACGCGCGTGAAGGTGGGCTTCGTATAGCGCTTTACCTTGGCGCCAGCCTGCTCCAGTTGTTTCTGTACCTCGTCCAGGAACTCCTTGCCGCGCGGCTTGGAGATGTCCAGCAGGCCGACGGTAGCGCCGGAGATGCTGCTCAGCCTGGGTAATATCTGCCGTGCCGATGCCTTTAACTCGGCGGTCGGGTCTAGCAGTGTGGTTGGACTCTGCATGATCTTCCCCCTTTGGTTGTGAACCCCTCTGCTTGTGAAACTCGAAACTTCTCTAGTTTAACTTCTGTGAAGTCAATTGGCTGCCCCTCTCGCCCGAGGCTACCCAGCCACCGATGATGGCAGAGAACATGCCTGCCGTGCCGCCCGTGGTAACGATGTGCAGGCCGTCGTCTCTGAACTTGTTCAGGATCTTGTCCTTGAACTTGGCCGGCATGCCTTCGGCGACATCGTCGACTCCGCGCAATACTTCGGCGCCAGGTGTCATTAATTCTTCGAACAAGGCCTTGCGCAGGTCCTCCTTGTTCCATCCGCCTTCTCGGAGCACGCGGCGATGCTCGGGACAGACCACGAGAATCGCATCGGCCATGCCGAATAACTTCCTGTGGGCCACGCTACGCAGACTCATCGCCATGCTCTTGGCCAGTGACTGCGGTGTGCGCGATTGCTGATCGAGTATGGGCTGCAGGCCGTCGCCGGCGAACAGGCTGATGACGGAGTCTCTGCGTTTGTAGCCGCGGTCCATCGCAAGGCTCGCCCAGTTCTCGTCGCTCTCATCCTCGGCGAAGCAGTAGCTGTATTTGCCGGGGTTGCCCATCGTGGCCCTGTCGATGCCGCCGGGCACGCCGCCGCCGACGTTGCGTATGACCAGCTGCAGCGCACGGCCGATAGTCGCGTTTGCGCGGTTGCCTTGACCCAGTGCGTTGATGCCCGCGTTCATGCCGATCTGTTTCGTTACGGGGCCATTGACCACCATCACAGGGGACGAGAAATAGGTTGTACAGAGCAGGCCATGCATACAGAAGCGATCCTGCAGCGCCGCCTCGACGCTCGCTATCACGAGGGGAAAATATTCCGGCTTGCAGCCCGCCATGACGGCGTTGATCGCGATCTTCTCGATGGAGCAGGGCACGTTGTCCGGCGGCGCCTTGCCGACGATCTCGGCGGCGTCTCGGTTGCTGCCGTTCAACATGCGCATTACCCGCAGCGGGGTCGGAGGCACCACGGGCAGACCATCGGTCCAGCCGCGCTCGAAGCAGGCCTCCATGATGTCCTCTGCCTCGGCCAACTCGATGCTGCGCGCGCTAAGTTGTGCCGCGCCGAAGCGCAGTGCGAGCACCTCGTCCATGCCGGGGTCTTGTGTCTTGGAGCCGCAGCCGGGTTTGAAGTCCACCAGGTCGGTGCCGAGCCCCTCGATGCCGCTGAAGTCTTGCCATTGTTTCTTATCCCAGCCGTAGATGCGCGCCTCTTCTTGCGCCTCGCTTCCAGCATTGCCGAATCGGATCAGAGTGGGAACGACTTCGATGTCTTGCCGATAGGAATACTCCAGACTCGAATCGTCGACCACGCCTTCAACGTCCGCCGGAAAGCTGGGGTCGTCCTGCACATAGATGGCAAGTCTAATCTTGGCATGCTCGGCCAGATCGCGAATAACAGGTTCGATGAGCGTGCAGGTCGGGCAGTCTTTCTTAACGACCAGAGCATAGTGTTGAACTTCGGTGGCGGGTGCTTGAGTCAAAGCAGGCTAGTCCTTCCTCTGAAACTGGGGGTGACAGGATGTTTTGCGGGGCGGTCGACGGCTTTAATAGATGAACCCCAGTGTCGAGATGCCGATGAGGATGTTGATGATCATGAAGACCGAGGAGGTTCTTGACATCACCTTCCAGAGCTGGGGGCCCTTATAGGCGGCCCTGACACCGATGATCAGTAGCACGGTATACGCCATCATCACGGCCACCATCGTGAGATAGGGAATCCAGCGCTCCTCGTCCACGGCGCGGGAACCGAATACAGCGAACAGGCCGGCGCCGAAGAAATAGAATAGCCAATAGGTGATGGCGAGGCCATAGTCCCCGCCTAACATCTTGGCGAGAAAGGACTTTTCGTCCAGGGCCTCGCTGCCCGCTGCCTGTTCTACTTCATTCATACCATCGTTCTCACTAAAGGCCTAAGTGTAACGCAGGCTGGGGTAGATAAGAAATCCGCAAACTCGCTGAAGGCACCTAAACATCAGGCCGCTGGGCGCCTGCAGCCTACAATTTGTCACAAATGTGGCGCTGTGCATCTTCTATAATCGCCCATTCAGCAAACTGTGACGATGGTGGGCGAAACGGCGGTTACAGCCGATACCCAGAAACCTGAATCTTTCGAAGTCCAACGCGCTAGACATAATAAGAGACCCCCACTATGAGCAGTAACTCTCCAGCATCATTTTGCTGTCTGTACCGCGCCTTATCGCTCAGCCTTCTGCTTGGCATGCTGCCACTGGCACAGGCGCAGGACACTGTGGGCGATGACACCACGGTGTTTTATCCCGCGTCCTACTTTGCGGAATTCAATCCCGTTACCGCGCAAGACATGTTAGATCGCATACCGGGCGTGGGCACGGCCACCGGCGGTGGCGGTGGAAACTTCGGTGGCCCGAGCCAGGGTGGCGGCAATGGCGGCAGAGGCCTCGGTAGCGGCAGCGGTGGCAACCAGATATTGATCAATGGCAAACGCACCGCCGGCAAGAACAATGCGACTAGTGGGCAGATGGACAGAATCACCGCCGAGCAGGTCGACTATATCGAGATCATCCGCGGCACGTCGGGCGAACTCGATGTGCGCGGCAGCGATCAGGTGGTAAACGTGGTCCTGTTCGAAGAGCTCTCATCCAATAGCCTGAGCTACGAGGCTAATATGGATCGCTACCTCGACCACAGCACGCAGCCCGGTGGTTCACTCTCCTACAGCGGGCAGACCGGGGCGCTCAACTATGTGCTCAGCGCCACGGCAGAGCCGCGCTATGACAATCGTCTGAGTAAGGAATCGAGTATTCTGGCGGACTTCGCAGCAAACGATGAGGTGCGCGAGGAGCGCGTCAGAGAGCAGACGAGTTACGACTACAGCGTAAACCTCGACTATGAAATCAGCCCGCAGAGCAGCGCCAGATTTAACGCGCTGTATTCGCAGAACGACAACCCGACCGATGTGCTGCGTTACACCACGGACCTGCGCGTCTCACCGAGTCTGACGGCGCTGGAGCGGGAAGACATTCCCGGGGAGCGCGACAACTGGGAGATCGGAGGCGACTACGAATACCTCACCGATAACGGCAGCCGCTTCAAGATCCTGTTCATCAGCAATCGCAACGATCAGGCGTCGACGCTGGAACGCTTCGACGTGTTCGACGACGGCAGCGAATCCAAGAAGCTGTTCATCGATTCCGGCAGTATCACCACGGAGCGCATCGTGCGTGGCTCCTACACGATGAATCTCTTCGAGGGACAGGATATCGAATTCGGTGCCGAGGGCGCGCAGACCACACTGGATTCCAGGCTCGCACTGGGTCTACCCGATGACCTTGGCACGCCCTCAGCTGATTTCGGTGGCTTGGTTCCACAGGCTGTATCCAATGCGAACTCGACGGTAGAGGAGATACGTTACGAGCCGTTCATCATTCATAACTGGAATATCAATTCACGTATGTCGCTGGAGAGTACGCTGCTGTATGAACTCTCCGAGATAAGCCAGTCCGGCGACGTCAGTCGCAAGCGCGATTTCGATTTCATCAAGCCCAAGGTAGACCTGCGCTACAACGTCACGCCGCAGCTTCAGCTTCGCGGCACTATAGAGAAAGAAGTCAGGCAGCTCAGCTTCAACGACTTCGTGGCGGTGAACGATGCCCAGGACAACGACACCAATGTATTGGCCGGCAATGAGAACCTGCGTCAGGAATGGCTGTGGAAATACGCCTTCAATGCGGAGTATCGTCTCCCCAATGACATCGGTGTGGTGGATGCGAATATCTTCTACCACCAACACTTCGACGTGATCGAGCGCCTGGATGTTTCGCCTTCGCCGACGGACCTGCAATCGGCAAACGGCAACATCGGCGATGGTACAATGTACGGCATTACGCTCAGCGGCAGCATTCGCATGCGCATGATCAATATGCCGAATCTGTTAGTGACCTCGCGCCTGAATGTCCGGGACTCCGAAATCACAGATCCCTTCCTCGGTATCGATCGCCGCTTCGCGCGTTTCGGCCGCGGTCGCTTCAATCTGGGGTTCCGCCACGATGTGCCGCGCTGGAACATGAACTACGGCCTGGAGTGGAGCAATCGCTTCGATAGCAATGAGAAGATCTATGATATCGAAGATATCGAAGACTATATCGGCGAACCGAATACGAATGCCTTCGTGCAGTTCGTGGACTCCCGCGGCATCACCTATCGCTTCGATGCCAGAAACGCCACCAGTAACCTGCAGTGCCGCGAGAGGACGCGCTATGTCGGTCGCATCTCGGACAATATTCTGGAAGAGATCGAGGATCAGTGCGCGACGTCGGGCCGCGTAGTGTCACTGAAGATTAACGGCACGTTCTGACACGGCAAACAATAAGTGCTTGCTACTCGAAAAACCCGCTTTTTAGCGGGTTTATTGCTTCTGGCGGCCGTGAAATCTTCGCTGCGGTTTTCCCAAAAACTTCGACAGCCAAATAGTAACGTTCTATGATACGCACTAAAGAATAAGAACACGGTCCCCAACTTTGGATATACGCAAAGATATCGATAGCCAGCCGCTGGAGCGCGCTTTTAGCTTCAGCAACGAGAAGGACAAGGCGCTGTATGGTCTCAAGGGCATACTGGCGGGGGTTGTGGCGGACAAGCGGCTCAACGAGATGGAGCTGTTGTTTCTCGACGCCTGGCTGCAATCCCAGGAATTCCTCTCCGAAGATGCCGATGTGCTCGCCATCCTGAGCCAGGTGGGCGAGATTCTCGAAGACGGCGTGATCAGCCCGGATGAGCTGATGCAGATGCAGGATAACATCGAGAAGATCATCAGCCACAAAGATTCCGAGATGCCGGAGAGTGTTGGCCACATCGAGGAACTCGTGGGCTTTCTCACGGGTACTGCGTCGGATGGTGTGCTAAACGATCAGGAGATAGCGGCGATGTCGTCCTGGCTAGAGCGCAACGAGTCGGTCAAGGAGATCTGGCCGGCGAGTGTAATCGTGCAGCGCCTCGCGACCATTCTCGAAGACGGCATCATCACGGATGAGGAGCGCGCGGACCTGCTGGCCACGGTACGCCAGGTGACGGGCAGCGATACGGACGAATCCGGTCTGAGCTTTGAAGCGTCTACCGAATTCTGGGAGGATGCAGTCGATGGCTTGAGTATAGCCGGCGCTGTGTTCTGTCTCACCGGCGACTTCGTCAGCGGGGATAGAGACTCCGTCGACACCTTACTCCACTGCCTTGGCGCCGAGACCAACTCCAGCGTAAACAAGAGCGTGACCTATCTGGTGATTGGCACCCTCGCCAGTCGCGACTGGCTGTATACCAGTCATGGGCGCAAGATTGAGAAGGCCTTGCTGCTTAAGCGAGAAGGCTGCCCGATCAAGGTGATCACCGAACGCACGCTGCTAAAATATACCCGCCAGTAAATCCCGTTAGATCGTGTGGGGCCTGTCACTCACATCATGCCGCGACTGAAAAACGGCGATGACTCTGTCACAATGGTCGCCCCTTGAACAAGCCCAGCCGCAGTCTATGAAGTCGACATCCCGATTTACCTTGCCTCACCTATACATGGGCGGTCAGGGTCAGGCTCTGCACTTCGCGGCGGCAAACGGCTATCCACCGGGCGCCTACCGAGCGTTTCTCGAACCGTTTACCCAGAGCTATGAGGTAGTCGCGAGCCTGCATCGCCCTATGTGGGATTCACCTGGGCCGCTAGCATCTTTCGACTCCTGGGACGTTCTCGGCACCGACCTCGCGCAGCTGGTGGGCGAGATGAACCATCCTGTGCACAGCGTAGGCCATTCGATGGGCACGGCCGCGATACTGATGGCGGCGATTCGCCAGCCTGAGCTATTCCGCTCCCTCGTCCTGATCGAGCCGGTACTCGTGCCGCGCCGCTACCTGCTGGCGCTCAAAATGTTCGGGCGCCTAGCGCCACACAGGATTCCCCTCGTTGAGCGCACGCTGAATCGTGTAGATCGCTTCGCCAGTCAGCGAGAGGCCTTCGAGCACTACCGGCCCAAGCCAGTCTTCGCTGCAATCGAAGATGCGGTGCTGTGGGACTATGTGCAGCATGGCACGCGGGAGATAGAGCCGGGTGTGTATGCCTTGAGCTATCCGAAGGAGTGGGAGGCGCGTTGCTATACCTTGGTACACAATCTTTGGCGCCTGCTGCCTAGCCTGCGCGTGCCGACGCTGGCGATTCGCGCAAAAGACTCGAAGACGCTCTCCACCGCGTCCTGGGATCGATGGCAGGCTATAGCCACTGGCGTCGATTTTATCGAGGTCGAGGAGTCCGGGCATCTGCTGCCTTTTGAGAAGCCTGATCAACTCGCGGACACCGTGCTCGGCTGGTTGCAGCGCTAGCTATGCTAATCAGCCTGTAAACCGATTCGCTCGCCTCGCGTTGTAATGATTAACGGCGAGCGCTGCGGACCCGAAATCCGACTAGAGCTCCCCATCAATCACAGACCTAACAGCCCAAGGCGGGCTTAGGGAGACAGACTATGTTGAGGAGATTCACACTTCTACTTTCGCTACTGAGCATGTGCCTTGTTTCAACCGCCGTGTCCGCACAGGACGATCAAGAGGCGACCGACGCACAGGCCGAGCAGCGGCGGGCGCGTATCGAAGAGCTGCACCAGCTCACTCAAGAGGAGCGCGAGCAGCGGCGTGTCGAGCGCCAGCGCCAGATAGATTCCCTGACCGATGAGCAGCGCCAGGCGCTACGCGAACGTCGTCGCCTACGCGAGGCGCAGAGCACGCGTCGCCAGGGCCAGCGACCCCCGCGGCGACCTGCGGCGCAGGCTTCACCGCCTGTGGTGGAGGACGCTGAGCAGGAATAGCCAGCCAGAGTCCGATAAAACCTCCTGCTACCGACTCCCCGTATTCGGTAGCACTCGGCAGAGCCCCGGCTCTGCTTTTTTTTGCCCTGCGCACACATACGCAGGTGAGCCGTTAATTGCGGGGCTTGAGCGCCCCACGGCGGCAGGAAATCGTGCAAATCCCTTGTTAACCCTTTCCGCCTCCGTACACTCTAATCTATAGAACAACGAGAAGGGGCTGCGTTGGGCCCCGAGCTAGGGATTGGGGGTTTTCCTTGTTAAAGGAGACGGAAGAAGAGCTGGTTAGATCGGCGCAGGCAGGTAATATCGCCGCGTTCGAGCGGCTGGTGCGCCTGCTGGAAGGGCAGATGCTGGCCGTGGCTGCCGGCTTCGCCCACACCCCGGACGATGCCAATGACATCTATCAGGACGCGATGCTGGCAGCCTACCGGGCACTGCCCAAATTCAAGCTGGAGAGCAAGTTCAGCACCTGGCTGCACAAGATCGTCGTCAATACGGCGCTGTCGAATCGGCGCAAACTGAAACGAACCTGGCAGAAGCTGGCGCAGATTCAGACGCAGTACGAGCAGGAAGAAACCTATATAGAGAACAGGTCGCCGGAATCGTCAATGATTGACGACGAGCTGAACACGCAGATCAACAGGGCGATGCACAAGCTGAGTGACAACGAGCGTATAGCATTCGTGTTATGTCACCAGCAGGGATTCAAGATTCGAGAGGCGGCCGAGATTATGGTCTGCACCGAGAGTTCGGTAAAGGTCGTGCTGTTCAGGGCACGCAATAAGTTAAAGAAAATTTTGCAGGAATACCACTAGGCAGGATGAAGGTTATGACTAGTTCAGAAAACACAGAGCAGATGCAACTTCGAGTGATCTCCTATCTGTATTCGGATATGGGTGCGGATGAATTGCGGCAGTTCGAGAAGGAGCTGGAGACGAACGCGCAGCTGCGGCAGATGCTGGAGGAAGAGCGTCGCCTGGACGGCGCCTTCCCTATGGGTTCGCAGCCGCTGATCAACGAGGAGCGGCTGCAGGGCAATCGCTGGCTGCTGCGTCAGAATCTGCAGAAGCAAAGCCGTAGCCAGTTCTCTATTCGGCGCTGGTTAGGCGAGATGAGCGAGCGACCCTACGCCGTCGCCTTTCAGGGTGCCGCGATGGCCATGACATTCGTGCTCGGCATTTATATCGCCTCGCCCGCGGCTTCTCCCGATGCGCAGTCAGCCGGGCTCACGCCACTTCAGCTGGTCAGTGATGAAGACTATGAGATCTATCAGCTCAAGGTGAATGCCTACGACGCCGCTAGCGGCGAGATCGACCTGTCTTTCTCGCTCGCCTCGGAGACGAATATTCGCGGCAATGTTCGCGATCAGAATATACATGGCCTCATGGCCGTGGCGCTGCAGAACGATATCGACAGCGCCTCGCGACTCGACGCGATCGATGCCCTGCAGCCGGTGACGACTGGCGACGACGTGTATCAGGCGCTGATCCATGTGCTGAAGAACGATCAGAACCCAGGGGTGCGCTATCAGGCGGTGCGCTCGCTTGTCGCGCTAGCTCACGAGGACGAGGTGCGCGATGCCTTGCGCGATGCCTTGGATGAAGACGTGAACCCAGGCGTCAGGCTGGAAGCATTTCAGGCGCTGGTTGCCTATCCGGAAGAGGAAACCTTGCAGCTGCTCCGTCAGAAGATGGATGCCGATAGCAATGAATTCATCCGTAATCAATCCAGAATCATTTTAGAAGAATCGGAAAGCACGGTAATCTGATGGATCGTCGTGCTCGAAGAGATAAAAGCATGCAGAATGCTGCGCAGAAGTTACACAGGGGAACCATTATGTCTCACTATCTATCGAAATATTTAAGAATGGCGATCATGTCTTTGTTTGTCGGTTTCGCCGTGACGGCGAACGCCGCCAGCGACGATATCGATCGCGAGTTCGACGTCGCCGAGGGCGGCACGCTCAGTATTCAGAGTGATGCCGGCTCGATCGAGGTACGCACCTGGGACGAGAACCGAGTCAGGCTGCGCATACGCAACACGCGTAGCTTCGAGGTAGAGGTCGATCAGAATGGAGACGATGTGCAGGTCATTGCGGATTCGCGCGGCAGCCTGTTCGGATTGGGGCGCTCCAATATCGGATTCACCGTAGACGTACCGATGCGCTATAACCTCGACCTCAACACCGGCGGTGGCAATATCAGCGTCAGCGATATTATGGGGCATGTCGAAGTGGACACCAGCGGCGGCAATATCGACATCGGCATGGTTTCCGGCGGCAATGTACTGGCGGATACCTCGGGCGGCAGCATCGAGGTGCGTGGCGCGACGGGTAACGTCAACGTCGACACCTCGGGCGGGCGCATCACCATCGGCGATGTGGGAGGCAATGTCGTCGCCGACACCTCGGGCGGCCGCATCTCCATAGGCAATGTGCAGGGCGACATCGAGGCCGACACCAGTGGCGGCAACATCGAGGTTGGCGAGAGTGCGGGCAGGGTGTTGCTCGACACCTCCGGAGGCACTATTCGTGCGGCCTGGGCCATGGGTGCAATTACGGCCGAAACCTCCGGCGGCAACATCTTTCTGGCGGGCAGCGATACTCGAGTGCGGGCCGATACTTCTGGCGGCAATATTCAGATCGATGCCAGCAATGGCCCGGTAGAGGCCGACACCTCCGGCGGCAATATCACCGTGCGCAATGCGACGGGAGCGGTCAATGCCGACACTTCAGGTGGGCGCATCGAGGTGGAGATCATCTCGACGACAGGCCGAGTGGACGGCGGTATCGACCTCGACACCGCGGGTGGCGACATAACGCTGCGCGTGCCAGCGAACTTCGAGGCGACTATCTCGGCAAACCTGGAGGTATCGAGAAGGTCGCGCGGCGACTACCGCATCTACACGGACTTCCCATTAACCATTCAGGAAGACGATGGTGACATCATCGGCCGTGGCGATATCAACGGGGGTGGTGCTAGAGTGTCGCTGCGAACCAACAACAGCGATATCTATATAGAGAGTGTTAGCAACTAATACAGTGATAGCGAGGTAGACTGTAGGTCTGCCGAAACTTAAAAGGGGATCAGCGATGATCCCCTTTTTTATTCCAGTGTCCCGTCCTGAAATAGGTTGTCACTTAGGAGACCTATTGATGAAACATACTGAATCAA
>Ga0055584_100000036_pt1 | contig 109185 bp, 115 predicted proteins | sample OSDHelmetaG_FD_58716 | JGI IMG/M metagenome (GOLD analysis project Ga0055584, IMG submission 58716) | Pelagic marine sediment microbial communities from the LTER site Helgoland, North Sea, for post-phytoplankton bloom and carbon turnover... | ecosystem: Environmental > Aquatic > Marine >... | reverse complement strand
ATCTTCAGTCCTCCTTTTACTCAACAATAGGATGGACCAATTCAAAGGGGGAGGATCAGTATTTTCACTCACTAAATTTGCGGTTTTTATTCCTGTTGCCTTTTTTTGGAGGCCACTGTGTTTTTGTTCCGATTTATAGGGCGCAGTTTTATTTTAATAGGACTGTTGTTTGCGATTTTGGGTGCGGGCCTTTGGGGCTCGGGGGCGGACGTGACGGCGCCCGCGGGCCAACTCTGGTTTCAGATGGATAGCGCAAGCCTAAACAGTACTCAGTCCTTCATTCAACGCTACATCAATGCAGGTCTTTGGGATTCTGTGATCGTACCACTCCTTAATCGTCCCGCTTGGGAAGCGACTGCAATTGTGGTCCTGTTTTTTGCACTTGTTGGCGGTCTTTTATCTTCGATCGGTAACAAAAAGCGCCGTCGCTACTTCGAAAAATAACCTTCTATCATTTCATGCACATATTCGGATGTATGTCCCGCCTGCCTTAGGGCGCGCAGGGTGAGGCTTCTGTCGCGTTTAGCGAGCCGCTTGCCGTTCTCGTCTTTTAATAATGCATGGTGATGATAAGCCGGCTCCGGATAATTGAGCAGTGTCTGGAGAAGCCGGTGAATATGGGTGGCTGCAAGCAAATCTTCGCCGCGTGTCACTAACGTTACCCCTTGGGCGGAATCATCAGTGGTGACGGCTAGGTGATAGCTCGCAGGAGTATCCTTACGGGATAAGACTACATCGCCGCCGATGGCGGCATCCACCGGGATCTCTCCGCGCTGTTGGTCGTAGAAAGTTAGGGTGCCGACTTCGGCACTGGCTTTCGCCACGTCCAACCGGAGCGCATAAGGCTCGCCTCCATCGATCTTTTTCTGTCGTTCGTCGGCGGAACGGGTTCGGCAGGTGCCGGGATAAATCGGACCGTCCGGTCCGTGTGGTGCATTATCGGACGCCGAGATTTCAGCCTGAATTTCTTTTCGAGTGCAGAAGCAAGGATAGATCAAATTCCGCTCGCTTAGGTCCGTGAGCGCTTGGCGGTAAAGATCGAAACGGTCTGATTGACGGATCACGGGGCCATCCCATTTTAGACCAAGCCATAGAAGGTCTTCTTCAATGGCAGATTCAAATTCAAGGCGGCACCGTCCACGGTCGATATCCTCGATCCGCAACAAGAATCGGCCGCCTTCGGCGCGGGCGGCTTTTTCTGCGAACAGGGCGCTATAGGCATGGCCCAGATGCAACAATCCGGTTGGGCTCGGGGCGAAACGCGTGACAGTTTGATTCATGATACTGGCGGTATCTTTCTCGATTGGTTAAGTCAATGCCATGACGCCAAAGAAAATCAAGCAAGGTCTCGACGAGGTTGCCGGGCGGGACAAGGATGTGGCAAAGGCGCTCAAACAAGTCGGCTATCCGGCGCCGCGTAAACGGCCACCGGGATTTGGAACCCTAATCGACATTATTGTCGGTCAACAAGTATCCACCGCCGCTGCTGCGGCCATTCGGGGCCGTTTGATGCTGGCTGTTGACCCTATGACGCCGAAGCAGTTTCTAGAAACAGACGCAGAAAGGTTGCGGGCGGCGGGTCTTAGCGGCCGCAAGGTGGAATATGGGCAAGGCCTGGCCGAGGCAATGCGGGCGGGGGCGCTTGATGCGGACCGACTTGCCAAGCAAAGCGATGAAGAGGTGATCGCCGCGCTCACCGCGATCCGTGGGCTAGGACGGTGGAGTGCTGAAATATATATGATGTTCGCTCTCAAAAGGTCTGATGTTTGGCCCGCTGAGGATTTGGCGATTGCCGAAGCGCTACGGCGTTTAAAGAAGTTAGATGAGCGGCCAAACCGAAAAGTGTCTGAGCCGTTGATTAAGCATTGGCGACCGTGGCGTGGCGTCGTGGCGCTGTTTCTTTGGCACTATTATAAAGGCGCACCATAAGGGAGAATGCGGAAATGTTGGATGGAATTTTGAGTTTAGACGGGCCGCGCTTCGGTCCTGCATCGGGTGGGAAAGCCGAGCAGTTGATTGTTTTGCTGCATGGCGTCGGTGCGGATGGACAAGACTTAATCGGATTGGCCCCATACCTGGCGCAGAGCTTGCCGGATGCTGCCTTCGTTTCGCCTAACGCGCCGTTTCCTTGTGATATGGCGCCGTCCGGCTATCAATGGTTCAGCCTGCAAGATCGGTCCCCTGCTTCTATACTGGCAGGCGTTCAGGCGACGGCACCCATTTTGAATAATTTTATCGATGCCGAATTGAAGAGCTACGGACTAACGCCGGACAAGATGGGACTGATCGGCTTCAGCCAGGGCACTATGATGAGCCTGTATGTAAGCCCCCGGCGGAAAGAACCCATGGCAGGGGTGGTGGGTATGTCGGGGCGTTTAATTGCGCCCGAATTGCTGGAAGGCGAAATCAAATCACGACCGCCGATGTTGCTCATTCATGGGGATGCGGATCAGGTCGTACCGTTTGAGTCGCTGGCCCTCGCTGAACAAGGGCTGACAGCTGCCGGCGTGTCAGTTGAAACCATGGCCTGTCCGAATCTTGGCCACGGGATCGACGAGGCCGGGATGAAGCGCGCTGCGGCGTTTCTTGCAGCACGTTTCGGACTTTAAAAAGTGCCTGCCTCTCGCAGTACAGGTTTGTGAAATTCGCTGCCGATGGCAACCACGATCTTGTGGCCCGTGGTCGAATCCTGTATTTAATTGTGTGCTGTAACGAACGGTGACGTTTGGCAACTAGGAGGAGCGGTAATGACGAGTGCGTTGGAGGATTGTCCAGCACTTGTACTGAATGCAGATTTCAGGCCGCTAAGTTATTTCCCCCTATCTCTCTGGAGTTGGCAAGATGCTGTTAAAGCGGTTGTAACGGACCGGGTTAATGTTGTGTCCGAATATGATGAAGTGGTTCGGTCGCCGTCCTTCGAATTGGCGTTACCAAGCGTCATTTCACTGAAAGAGTATGTTCCTCAGGCGCGTAAAGCGGCCTTCACGCGATTTAACGTGTTTTTGCGCGACCGGTTTGTTTGCCAATATTGCGGTGAAGGTCTTCCCGTGCACGAGCTGACGTTCGATCATGTCATCCCAAAGTCCAAAGGTGGCCTGACACGGTGGGATAATATTGTTGCCGCTTGTGGTCCGTGCAATCTGCGCAAAGGCGGCCGAACGCCATTGGAATCGGGCCTACAAACTTTTCGTCGCCCCGATGAGCCGAGCATGTGGGAATTACAAGAGAATGGCCGCGCGTTTCCGCCTAATTTTCTACATGATGGGTGGAGCGATTTTCTTTATTGGGATACGGAGTTGGAAGAGAGTTGATCCCGGTCTAAATCCGTGTCGATAGCCAAATCGCCGTACGCGATGCAGCCTTAATGGCGCCTGTAAGTATCGTGTAGCCCGGCGCATTCTCCGCGTCATGGCTGAGCGCGGTGTCGCGATGTTCTAGTTCCTCGGCCCTAAATTTTTCTATGGTTTCCTTAAGTGCGGATTCCTCCGGTCCTAGTCGTGCGGCTTGGTCTGCATAATGTTTGTCGATCACCTCTTCCACTGCGACCGTGCACGCCATTGCGGCGCGTTCGCCTAAAAGAGCCGTGGTCATTCCGAGCATATAGCCAGCCACGTGCCACACCGGTGCCAATGCGGTTGGGCGTACATTGCGGGCCGGTAAGATTTCACTAAATCGTTGGAGGTGTTGCGCTTCTTGTTCCGCCATTTCACGGATGGCTTTACCGGCAGGTTTATCTCGGAGGACGGCAAGTTGACCGGCGTAAATTCGAACCGCGCCATACTCGCCCGCATGATCAACCCGGATCATACGCTCCACCTCTTCAGGCGGCTTTGGGTCGCCCGGTAGGTAGCTTGGTCCACTGAGGTCGGTGGATTCGGTGTGCCGGTCTTTGCCCATTAGGTTTTCCGCAAACCTGTGCTAAACGCGAAAAGTGCCGCTGTACCGGATGCGATGGCGTTGTAGCCCGCCATGCTGATGCCCATGAATGACCACGGAACTTCATCGCACGGAACATTCACGGCCCGTTGGAGGCTGGAGTGCAGCTCGGACAATGTTTTCGGCAGCTCAACCACACCGCTGCACGTAGCTGGTCCTGGCCACCATTTTTGCTCAACGCCCGTGTGGTAAATTGCAATGCTGGTCCCCACGAATAAAACCAATCCAAGTATAATGAGGGCGCGCTTTTTAACTTCAGCGGAGACCGGAAGCACAAATGTTAGGCTTGCCAGGCCAAGTACGGCCCACCAGGGCCAACGTTGATACAGGCATAGTTTGCATGGTTGAAGGTCGCCAAAATGTTGCGAGCCATAGGCAGCCCCAAGAGCAATAATTGCTGCGAGGAGTAAAAGCAAAACCGGTATGTCGGATCGGTTTACGGATGTTGGCATCGTAAAGTCTCAATTTAGGCTAATAGTTTGATGGCGAGAAACCCCGCCAAAAGCAAAGCAAAAAACAGTCCGGCCAGCAAGCCAAGTCGAGCCTCGACAAAATTTCGAATGGGCTCGCCGAACTTCCATAACAGCGCGGCAACAATCAAGAAGCGAGCGCCGCGGCTGAGTATGGAAACGATCATGAAAGTGGCAAAATCGAGCTGCGCGACCCCGCTTGCGATGGTGATTACTTTATAGGGAATGGGTGTAAAGCCGCCGGCGCCGACAATCCAAGCGCCGTGTTCCTGGTACCAACTTTGGAACACGCCGTATTTTGCGCCATAGCCGTAAAAGTCGATGATGGGTTTGCCGACCCCCTCATAGAAAAAGTAGCCAATCCCATAACCGATAGCGCCGCCGACGACGGACGCGGTGGTGACGATTGCCACGATGCGCCATGCTTTGTTGCGCGCCGCTAAAACCATCGGAATGATCAGCACATCAGGTGGGATCGGAAAAAAGATGCTTTCTGCCGCCGTGAGGCCGGCCAACCACCATATGGCGTGAGGATGGGCGGCCAAATTCATGGTCCAGTCGTACAAGCGGCGCAGCATCAAGGCAAAATCCCTATTGTAAATCGTTGGTGATGGCGGCGATGACGGAGCGCCAGTCGCCAGGTTGCGGCTGCCGGTAAAGGCACGCGCTAGGATACCAAGGGGAATTTGCCTGGTCTGTCAACCATCGCCAGTCGGGCACGTAAGGCAACATCAGCCAAACCGGATGTCCCAGCGCGCCAGCTAAATGCGCCGTGGCCGTATCTACGCTGATGACGAGATCAAGCTGCGCTATGACGGCGGCGGTGTCGGCAAAACTTATCAGCTGAGAGGACAGGTCGAGGAGGGGGACGCTGGTGTCCATAGGCGGTTCTGATTGGAGTGATACCCAGTCTGTATCGGGCAATTCGAACAATGGCATTAGCTGATCGAACGGGCAGGATCGGTTGTGATCATTGGTATGCTCTGGATTGCCGGCCCACACCAAGCCGATCCGCCTCTTGCCGCTGGGGGGTGGCAGCGGGCACTTAACGCCTGGTGGAACACCAAGATAAGGGACTGCCGATGGTAACGTTTCTAATGTGTCCTGAAGAATATGCGGCAGGCTCATCAGCGGAGCCTGAAAGTCGAATGATGGCAGTGGGCCGTCTTGCGTCGTGACGTGGGTGATCCCATCGAGTGTTTCGAAAAGTTGCCGAAGGCCGGTATGCACTCGAAGAATAATTTTTGCGCCTTGCGCGGCCAGCGCCGGTGCGTAGCGCGCGAATTGTATTGCATCGCCGGCCCCTTGTTCAGCGGTCAGTAATAAGGTCTTGTCGCTAAGGTTCTCTCCTTGCCATGGAGTGCCGAGCAGGTTCTTCGCGTCGTCCCGTTTGCGGCGCCATTCATACTCTGCCCAGCCTTGTTCATATTCGCCGGCTAGAAGCAAGGTCATCGCCAGATTCCAGTGGAAGTCAGGGTTTTCCGGTTCGATATTGATGGCACGCCGATGTGCTTCCCACGCTTCCGCCAAATTGAGTTGATCTTGGTAGGCGTTGCCGAGGTTGCTCCATGCTTTGCCGTAGGTGGGATCGGCGCCAAGCGCCTCATTGAATCGCGTAATAGAGGCCTCCGTGCGCCCAAGTTTTTGTAGTGTAACGCCCAAATCAGTCAGTAGCAGCGGATCATTCGGTGTGAAGCCTACAGCACGCTCCAGGGCCTCAAGCGATCCGGTGAAGTTTCTTTGCTCTTGATAGGCCCCGCCAATATTGGTTAGCGCGCCTGCGTGGTTAGGCTCCTTGTCCAGAACCGCTTCATACGCCTCAATGGCTTCCTCTCTTCGGTCAAGCTGATGCAAGGACACACCCAGATTTAACTGTGCATTTGTGTTTTTCGGCTCCTTAGAAAGCACCATCCGATAATGGGTGATGGCATCCTGCCAATTTTTTAGGTCGAAACAGGCATCCGCGTATGCGCCATACACCAAGGCGTCGTCTTGACCTAACGACGCCAGCTTCGGTAACGCTTCTCCCAGTGTATGGAAGGCCTGTTCGGCGAGCCCGGTTTGTGCGTATGCGATGCCGAGCTCCGCCTTTAGGTCTGGTCTAGTCGGGTCAAGGTTGGCGGCTTTTTGAAGACTGGCGATCGCAGCGGCCAGATCACCGGCTTGTTTTAGGGCAACGCCGCGAAGGCACCAAATTTGGGCTGTCTCCGAATGTGTCTTTAAGACACGTTCATACAACAGGATCGCTTCTGTGAGCTTACCCGCCTCATGTAATTTGATGGCTTGGTGAAGCGCATCTTCTGGAGATTGTGGTGTTTCTGGTGATTGATCGGCCATGATGAGAATAGATTAGCGAATATTTTGATTTTACACCTGAAACTTCTCATTGGGTCGTTGACCGCCCGCCAACCCTTTGTATGATGGGCCTACTTGAGTAAAGCCCCTGTGGCGGAATTGGTAGACGCGCTGGATTCAAAATCCAGTTCCGGTAACGGAGTGAGAGTTCGAGTCTCTCTGGGGGCACCAAGCTTTACAATTAAGTAAAAATATAAAAAATTAATTTTGGGGAGTTCGGGCATGGCCTAGTCAGTCGATGTAACGGCACCGTGGGACGGCGAGCATTTAGGTCGTGTCGATCAAGTGGATGGCGCAGGCGTGGAAAGCGCGCTGGCCACGGCGCACAATCTCTATCAAAATCGGTCCGGTTGGATTCCGTTAGCAGAACGCATCGAAATTTTACATCGGATGGCTGCTATGATTACGGATCGACGCGAAGAGCTAGCGCTTTTGGCGGCGAGCGAAGGCGGTAAACCTTTGCCGGATTCTTTCGTGGAAATTGATCGCGGCGCCGACGGCATCAATTGTTGCATTGAGGCCGTGCGGGCCGAGGGTGGGTATGTCGTCCCCATGGGTCTGAATGCGGGTTCGCAAGGGCGCATTGCTTTCACCCAAAAGGAGCCGATTGGCCCTGTCGTCGCTGTCAGCGCCTTTAACCATCCGTTCAATCTCATTATTCACCAAGTGGCGCCGGCCATTGCTGCAGGCTGCCCCGTGATGGTGAAGCCGGCTGAAGTAACGCCGCTTTCGTGCCTTAAAATCGTGGAAATGTTTGCCGAAGCTGGGTTGCCACCGGAATGGTGTCAGGTTGTGATGCCGGAGAATCTTGACTTGGCGACAAAACTGGTCACCGACGACAGAGTGGGTTTTTTCAGCTTTATCGGTTCTGCGCGGGTGGGCTGGATGTTGCGCTCTCAATTGGCGCCGGGCACACGGTGTGCATTGGAGCATGGCGGCGCAGCACCGGTGATTGTCGCCGCGGATGCGGATTTCGATGACATGATGCCCTTGCTGGCCAAAGGTGGTTTCTACCATGCGGGCCAAGTGTGTGTTTCCGTGCAGCGGGTGTTTGCAGATAAAGCCATAGCGCGCGATGTGGCCGATGATATGGGCGCAAAAGCGAAAGTTATGAAAGTCGGTGATCCCCGTCTCGCTGATACCGAGGTCGGCCCGCTTATTCGTCACGGGGAAGCGGACCGGGTCGAGGAGTGGGTCAAGGAAGCGGTCGATGGCGGTGCTGAGCTTGTCTCCGGCGGTAATCGCATTAGTGAATCTTGTTACGAACCGACCGTCCTTTTTAATCCACCAGCCGACGCTAAAGTTTCGCAAATGGAAATTTTCGGACCTGTGGTCTGCGTTTATCCGACAGAATCGATGGAGGAAGGAGTGGAACGGGCAAATGCGTTGCCGTTTGCGTTCCAATCTGCGGTTTTCACCACCAATATCGACAATGCCATGAAAGCCTATCGTGGGCTCGATGCGTCGGCGGTTATGGTCAACGATCACACGGCCTTCCGGGTCGATTGGATGCCGTTTGCCGGATTACGGCAGTCAGGCCACGGGGTTGGCGGTATCGGCCACACGGTGGAAGACATGCAAATCGACAAAATGATGGTCATTCGATCTAAATCTCTCTGAGCTGAAACGACATACGCTCAAGCCAAATAAGCAACCAAAAGGAATATGCAATGAAAGCCTCAGATCTGTTTGTGAAGTGCCTCGAAAAAGAAGGGGTCGAGCGAATTTACGGCGTCCCCGGTGAAGAAAACGCCGACATGATGATTTCATTGATCGATAGTAAAATCGATTTTGTGCTGTGCCGCCACGAGCAGGCCGCAGCCTTCATGGCGGATGCCTATGGCAGACTGACTGGCAAGGCAGGCGTTTGTTTGGCGACATTAGGCCCTGGCGTGACCAATTTGCTGACCGGTTTGGCGGATGCCAACATGGATCGCGCGCCGGTGATTGCTATCATTGGGCAAGGTTCCACTAAGCGTCTCCATAAAGAAAGCCACCAGATTATGGATTCGATCCGGATGTGCGAGCCGATCAGTAAATGGACCCAAACGATTTTTGCCGGCGAGAACATCACAGAGTGTGTGCGTAAGGCCTTTAAGATTGCTGAGACTGAAAAGCCCGGCCTCTGTGTTCTTGAATTACCTGAAGATGTTGCCAAGGAAGAAGTAGACGACGCGCCGATGGAGCCGGTGAAAATGCGCCGGCCGGGCGCCGACCATAAGGCGGTCGCGGCGGCGGTTGAACTGATTGCAGCATCCAAAAGGCCGATTATTTTGGCCGGTAACGGGTCAATCCGGAAACGTGCGGCTGCGCAGCTGCAGCGCCTTGCGGAAAATCTCGGTGTTGGTGTTGTGAACACTTTCATGGGCAAGGGTGCTATTCCCATGGACAATGAACATTGCCTTTTCACCATGGGCTTGGGCAGTGGCGACTACAATAATCTCGCCTTCGATGACGCGGATTTGGTGATTTCCTGCGGCTACGACCTCGTTGAATATGCACCCTCTGCCTGGAACCGCGCCAACAAGGATACCAAGAAGATCATCCACGTGGATTTCACGCCGTCGGAAGTAGACCGTGATTACATGCCGACGGTTGAGGTGATTTGCGATCTCGCCGATGGGCTTTGGCAAATGAATGAGATGATCGAAGGTAAATTTGCCGGCAAAATGCCGTTATTCGATCTTGGGTCACGTAAGGAATTGCGCGACACCATGGCAAAGGATTTCATTGCGGAGAAAGACGACCAAGCTTGTCCGATGAAACCGCAACGAGTGCTGTATGACGTGCGTCAGGTAATGGGGCCGGAAGATATTCTGCTTTCTGATGTGGGTGCGCATAAAATGTGGATTGCGCGCTATTATCAGTGCCAAACACCGAATACTTGTTTGATCTCGAACGGTTTCTGCACCATGGGCTTCGCCATGCCGGGTTCTATCGGTGCTAAATTGGCTTTCCCGGATCGCCGGGTTCTATCGATTAGCGGCGATGCTGGGTTTGCAATGAATGTCCAGGAGTTGGAGACGGCGGTGCGCCGTAAGCTCAACATTGTTGCCATGGTTTGGTGCGATAATGAGTACGGCTTGATCAAATGGAAGCAGCAAGTTGGGCACGGCACACACAGCGATTTGCGCTTTGGTAACCCCAACTTCGCCAAACTTGCTGAGGCCTACGGCATGTGGGGTAAGGAAATCACGTCGGCGAGCGATCTGACTCCGTCACTGGAAGAAGCGTTTTCCCAGGAAGGTCCTGCTCTGCTTGCAGTGCCGATTGATTATGCTGAGAACATGAAACTAACCGAGCGTCTCGGTAACGTTTCCATCGCGATGTAGTTTGGTTGGGCCGGTTACACGTTGACCGGCCCTCCAACTAGCCCGCTCAAATTAGCCGGCCCTAATTAGCCGGCAACGTCGACCCCTTCCATGACGACCACATGGATGGGCGCACCCAATAGATCCATGATCGTGGCACGGTAATTCTTGTAATGCTCTGTTTCCCGGTGCGCATCTAACGCGGCCGCGTCAATGTAGCGTTCGAAAAGATGGAAAGACGGGCCATCGTCGCTGCCCGCCGTCTTCACATGAAGATCGTAAATTTCGTTGCCGGGCTCGTTTCGTGTTGGCGCGCACATGGCGCGCAAAACGGTTTCCACCTCGGATTCCTTGCCGTCCGCGGGCTTAAAGCTCGCAAATACATATATTTTTTCTGCCATCGGTTTCCCCTTTTCTTACTCGGCTGCTTGTTTTAAACGGTGGCGAATGGCATTCAGCGAGCCGCCTTTGGCAACGCAGGCCGGCGTGTCGTGTGCTACCACTTCGGTCGCTATCTGCGATGCTTCGATCAGTGCATCCAGATCGACCCCGGTCTCTATACCCATCTCGTCGCACATGAAGGCTAAATCTTCGGTCGCAACATTGCCTGCAGCCCCTTGGTGCTTGGCGAAGGGACAACCGCCCAAGCCTGCAATAGACGAGTCAAAACGATCGACGCCCATTTCCAATCCTGCATAGGCGTTGGCGATCCCCATGCCGCGGGTGTTGTGAAGGTGAAGGCGAATCGGCATGTCCGGGTATTTGTCTTTGACCGCGCCGACGCCGCGTTTAATTGAGTCCGGGGTGGCCCAGGCCATCGAGTCGGCCAAGCTGAAGGCTTCGATGTCGAGATTGAATTCGTCCGCCAGCGCCATCGTATCGTCGACCGTCGCGACAAGGCTTTCCACCGAGACGTCGCCTTCAAAATTACAGCCGAACGCTGCGTTGATACCGGCCCGCTTAACCGGCACGTTCTTATCGATGCAGAACTGCACCAAATCCCGCAGTTTGTCCAAATGTTGCGCACGGTCACGGTTGAGGTTGCTGATCAGAAAATGTTCCGATGCGTAAAGTGTGATTTTGCAATCAACGGATAAATGGCCGACGGCCAGTGCCTGCTCGAGGCCGCGTTCGTTAAACCAAAGCGCTGTGTATTCCACGTCCGGATTGACCTTAATGCCGCGTGCCACCGCGTCAGCGTCCGCCATACCGGGTACTCGTTTCGGGTTCACGAAAGAGCAAATCTGAACATGCTTTAGGCCGGTTTCCGACAAGGCGTCGATCAGCCGAATTTTACCTTCGGTCGGGATTGGACCCTTTTCGATTTGGAAACCCTCTCGAGGGCCTTCTTCGGCGATATGGACGAACTTGGGTAGGTCAGACATTTTTCTCTCCCGGTGAATTGGTTGGCGGCATTATCACTCCGCACGGGGCTTCTGCCAAGATGCTGTGGGCGTTATGGTGTGGCCAGCGTCTAAAAGGAATGGTTATGGGGATTCTGAATGACGATATGAAGCGCGTTGTGACCGAACAAAGGCTCGGGTTTGTGGCAACGGTGAATGAAGACGGTACACCAAACCTATCGCCCAAGGGCACCATGATGGTCTTCGGTGAGGATAGTATTATGTTTGCGGAAATCCGATCGCCGCAAACCGTCGCGAATTTAGAAAAAAACCCGGCGGCGGAAATTAATTTCGTCGATCCTATTTCCCGAAAAGGCTACCGGTTTAAGGGTCGGCTTCGTCTGGTTTCGTCCGACGACGATGAATATGATAAATTGTCAGAGAACTTTGCCGGATGGGGTGCGTTGGCCGAGCGCGTAAACGCTGTCGTTATCTTGGACATTGAACGCGCCAAGGAAGTCACCAGTCCGGCTTACGATATTGGAACAACCGAAGCGGAACTTCGGGCAAAATGGTTGGCGCATTATCAGGCGATTCAGCCGTAAGGGAGTGAACTATGGGTGAAATTCTGACCGAGACGATCACGGATGCGTCCGCTTGGACCGGGGAGAGCCTATCTGGCTCCGATGATTGGATAGAGCCGTTGAGCGATATTGAAGTGGATGAAATTCACACCGCCGTCGACGGTTTAAAATCGAAAAACGCCGAACTTTTTAAATTTACCAAAGCAGATTTCCCACTGCCGACGTTGGGTCCCCGGCTCGCCTCAATCATCGATACGGTAGAAAACGGGCGCGGTTTTGCGGTTGTGCGTGGCGTGCCGGTGCAGGATTACGAAAGTGATTTCGACGCTTTGAAGCTAATGTATTGGGGCTTGGCGCAGAATATGGGCACGCCGATCAGTCAAAATGCACGCGGTGATTTGATTTGTGAAGTGACCGATATGGGGCTCGACAATAAGAAGGCCAATGCGCGGGGCTATATTTCAAACAGCCCCACGAGTTGGCATTGCGATAGCTGTGATGTGGTGGGGTTGTTTTGCGTGCATCCGGCAAAAAAGGGTGGCGAAAGCCAACTCGCCAGCTCGATTTCTATCTTTAATGCCATTCTAAAAGAGAAGCCTGAATTTCTGGAGCCGCTCTTTAAGGGGTTTCATTATGACCTCTGGGGTGAAGGTGCTACCGGCGGTTTGAGCGAATTGACCAACAACCGCATTCCTATCTTCAGCTACTACAAAGGTCGGATGAGCTGTCGTTACAATGCGAAATCGATTCTGCGAGGCGCGGTCAAAACCGGCAATCCGCTCACAGAGTTGGAAGAGGCGGCGCTCGAATATGTGCGCTTGCTGGCAGCCCGTGACGACATTCGCTTCGACATGGATTTTCAGCAAGGTGATATTCAACTCAACAACAATCACATGGTACTGCATAACCGGACCGGTTTTGAGGATTGGGATGAAGCCCATAAACGGCGTCGGCTTTATCGGCTCTGGATGAATATTCCGAACGGCCGGCCCTTGGCGCCGGAATTTGCGGATCGTTTGAACACAGGCCCCCGCGGCGGGGTGCATGCACGCGACGGTGCCGGGCTTTATGCTGGCGCGCCGAAGGAACTTGAAGGCAAGGATATGCCTTTATAGCGCAAATCCCGAACGAACGGTCTCGTTCGCGGCAGCGAGTTTGCGGCATAAAAATTTGTAAAAGGGGAGATATTAATGGGTGAGTTTTTCAATCCGGTGAACGCAATTTTTGGTCCCGGAACATTCGACAGGTTGCCCGGCTTGATCGCAGGCCGGCCCTATGCGGTGGTCACGTATGGCGACCCTTATTTTTCAAGTCTCGTGGAGCGGTTGGAGCAGGCAGCGGGTAAGGCCGCCTTGGTGGTGAATAACGTTCAGGCCAATCCTGATTTCCCCGATGTGAAATCCGGCTGCGAACAAATGATGGCGCTCGACACCCTACCGGAAGTCTATATCGGCCTCGGGGGCGGATCGGCGATGGATACGTGCAAGGCGTTAGCCGTCTCCGGTGGTAATTGGCCTTTGTTGAAGGAACATCTGGAAACCGGCGGCGGCCGTGTCGATGAATTAGAGAACCCAAGCATTATTGCCGTTCCCACCACAGCGGGCACCGGTAGCGAGGTCAGCATCGGTGCTGTGATTTGGGATCATGAGAATGAAGGTAAATGGGGTGTCCGGTCTCCCAATGCTTATGCGGATTATGCGGTGGTTGATCCGGAATTGATGCTGAGCCTGCCGCTAGACCAGACCATCAGCACCGGCCTGGATGCGCTGAGCCATGCGCTGGAAAGCATTTGGATCGATAAACATAATCTGGTGACGCAGCCGATTGCGGTGAAGGCGTCGCGCCTGGTTCTGGAGAATTTGCCGGCTCTGGCGGAGGATCTCGGCAATATTGACCTCAGGAATAATCTCGCCAATGCGGCCATGTTGGCTGGCATTGCGCTGTCGCAGACGCGTACCTGCATCGCCCATCAATGCTCCTACCCGCTCACCATGTATCACGGGGTGCCGCACGGGCTAGCCTGTGGGTTTTCTCTGCCCATGGTAATGGAATGGGCTATCGGCCATGACGATATGTGCGACGAAGGACTTACAGGGGTGTTTGGTGAAGACCTTAAGGCGGGGCATAAGAAATTCGAGAAATTCATGGATGATCTCGGTGTTTCCCGTGACCCAACCTCCTACGGCCCGTCGCAAGCTGAATGGGATGGCTGGCTGGCGGACGCTGTTGCCGGCGCAAAGGGGAAAAGTTTTCTCGGGAAAGTGCCGATTTAGAACACACGCCTTGACCTTCCGGTCACTGGAACCCTTATATAAGGGCCATGTCAAAAGACTGCCACACAGAGAATCCCGGCGAGCCTCAATGCCACGCGGACGGCGGAAGCCCTAATGCGATTGGTGCGTCTGCCCATGCGACGCTTCATTGCCTGACCGGGTGCGTCATTGGTGAAGCCGCCGGATTGTTTATCGGTGTGTCGCTGGGGATTGGCGTGTTTTGGACCATCGTGCTGGCGTTTGGGCTGGCCTATATCAGCGGGTTCACGCTGGCGCTATTCCCGCTCATGAGCAAGGCCGGCTTGGATTTAAAGGCCGCCATGCGAGTGGTTTGGCTGGGCGAGTTGGTTTCCATCACGGTTATGGAGATTGCCATGAACGGTGCCGACTATTGGGTCGGCGGCATACAGGCCGCCTCCGTTTGGGAGCCAATTTTCTGGATTGGGATGGGGGTTGCCATCGTTGCCGGTTATTTGGCCGCGTGGCCGGTTAATCACTGGTTGCTCAAGAAAGAACTGAAATCGTGCCATGCGCACGCGTCCATGGGGAATGCATAATGAATATTGGTGAGGCGGCAAAGCGGTCCGGGCTGCCGGCAAAAACCATTCGCTATTATGAAGAAATCGGTTTGGTGTCGCCGGCGCGGGGGTCGAACGGTTATCGGGACTTCGCTGAAAACGACATTCATCGCATGCAGTTTTTACATCGCTCGCGCGGGCTGGGTTTCTCCGTGGAAGATTGCCGGGCGTTATTGGCCCTTTATGACGACAAGCACCGCGCCAGTGCGGACGTACGGTCTCTCGCAAAAACCCATCTTATTGAAATTGATCGAAAGATATCTGAGTTGGAAGAATTACGCGAAACCCTGTCCAGCCTTGTGGCCGCCTGTCAGGGCAACGACCGGCCCGACTGCCCGATCCTGAATGATCTTGCCGGTGAGGCCCGCCCATCATGACCCGAGGACGGCTTTTGACATTTTTGTTTGTTCTGATGGTGTTCGTGGGCGCTGGTTTTCTTGTCGTCAATCTGGCCGATGCGGGCAACAGTTTGCGTCCCGATGACCGGCCATTGGTTTTGTTGGGGCACCAAGTCTACGCCAAACATTGCGCCAGCTGTCACGGCAAAAACCTGGAAGGCCAACCGAATTGGCGACAACGAGCCCCCGACGGGCTATTGCCCGCCCCCCCGCATGATGCGACCGGCCATACCTGGCACCACCCGGACGAACAGTTGATACGGTTGACCAAACTCGGCCCGGCTAAAGTCAGTGGTGGGACCTACCGTTCCGCCATGCCCGGATACGAGAATATGCTGACCGACGAAGAAATCATTGCGGCGCTGTCTTATATTAAGAGCCGCTGGCCCAAGAAAATTCGCGAGCGGCACGACGATCTCAATCGCCGCTTTGCCGCAGAAAAGCAGTAGAGCGGATTGCGATGCGGGCCCTGTTAGTCGCGGGCATGGTGTCGCTGGCCATGCTTTCGAGCACAGCACTTGCCCATGACGGCGCTGCCGGTGTGGTCAAGGAGCGCATGGACTCCATGAAAGGCATGGGGGCCGCGATGAAGCAGATCAAAGCTATGATCAATGGCCGCGCTGACTATAAACCTGCGCGCGTTAAAGAACTCGCGCGCGCGATTGCAGAGCACAGTGGCGCGGCGCTCAACCGCGTGTTTCCCGATGGGTCAAACCTTGAGCCGAGCCGCGCCAAAGCAGATATTTGGGAAGATTGGCAGACCTTTACGGATTTAGCGGTCTCAATGGAGAAACACGCATCGCGCCTGGCAGGCTCCGCCGGGACGTCAGACGCGGCAGAAAAGGCCTATCAGGGGCTCAGTAAAACCTGCAAATCATGCCACAAAAAATTTCGCCTTAAAAAGAAACGGCGTTAGGCACCGAAGTCCAGCGCGCGTTCCTGAGGCCGCAACCTTTTTAAACTAGCGGGCATGTTGTCTTCGATGAAGCCGGCCAATCGCGCTTGATTGCGTTTTAGGACGATGCCGCCATAGAGCAACAGCAGGCCTAGCACGGTGAGCGTAAGGGGGAACAAAAGCGAATCCTCGAACACCCGATGCGCAAGATGGCCGAGATAGATGGCGATACCCACGGCGCCGAAAAGAATAAATATCTCGCGGCGTAGGAATACGGATAAGCCGACCAGGCCCACATTGATCACAAAATAACCGAAGCGGGCTGCTTCACTCGTGGCGCCTGTGAAGGTGAGGCCGGTCCAAAAGGCGATCAGGCCGAAGATATAACCCCAAAGGGCAAAATCGGCTTTTGTACGTCGATCAATTAAATAGGCGCCTAAAAGCATCGCTAACCCAAACCAAACCGATACCAAGCGTCGATCATCCCAATTGGTGGTGCCGTCTTCTCCGGAAAACAATATTGGCGTGATATCCATCGACATGTACCAGACCGCAAAGGCTACTGGTGCGGTGAGGAAGGGAAATCGGATAAAAATAAGCGCTATGCAGCCTGCCAGAATTGTCGCAAGTTCCATGGCGAACCATTGGCCCTGTAGCCATGCATGCAAGGTGCGGTGGGACAGCGGTTCGTCCACGTGCCAAAGCGACAACCACATTTGCAAACCAAAGAGTGCGACCGGCACCATACAAACCGCCATGGTCACCAGCAGACCACCCGGCGTTTTCAGGTCTGGACGCCGCCACAGCAGCGCACCCACAATGAAAAATCCTGCGGCATAGGCACTGGCCAGCGCAAACAGGCCCGCCCCGCCAAAGGCGTCCCAAGCCTCTGTCATGAACCAAGTCATGGCCGCAATCACCAAGAGTGCGCCGCAATAATAAGCCACATGAATGAGGTCGAATTTCACCCGCCCGCCACTGCGATCATCGAGGAATGTCCAAAGCGCATCGGCTTGATCCGCGGAGATGATATTTTCCTCAACGGCGTCCGTGATGTCTTTTTTGGCGATCTGCATGAGAACTCCCGGTTTTGTGACTAGGGTGCGTGCGCACCCCAGGACTATACTCAGATATTAATGGCTTTAGACCCGCTTTATGGAAATTTTGAGGCAAGGTGTAATGCCCAATAAAACTCTGTTTAGAACCGGCCTGATCGGCGCCATTCTGGCGATTATTTGTTGCTTTACGCCGGTGTTGGTTTGGCTTGTCGCGGTTGTTGGCTTGGCATCGCTAACGCCCTATTTGGACGGGTTTATTTTCACGGTTCTGGCGATATGTCTCTTGTTGATGCTTGTGGGCTGGGTGCGCGGGCGCCGGGCGTGACGAACGTCGTCCTTCAATCGACCCTGACCTGCCCGGAATGCGGCCATAAGATCACCGAGGCCATGCCCGAAGATGCCTGCCAATATTTTTACGATTGTCTCGAATGCAGTGTCGTGCTGAAAGCGCTGCCCGGCGATTGTTGTGTTTTTTGCTCTTATGGTCATGTTCCGTGACCGCCTGTCCAGAAAGCCCGTGCGGCTGTATAAAGGCGTTAATTAAAAAAATTACATGAGGGGGAGCGTCATGGCAGGGCGAACCATTCTGGTGACTGGAACGACACGCGGTATTGGTGAGGCCATCGCCAAACGGCTAACTGCCGACGGCAATGAAGTGGTTGGCCTTGCGCGCGGCACACCGGACAGTCCGGTCGGGCCGCATTTTAACGCCGACTTGACCGATGCAGCTGCCATCACCGAGGTGATGAAAGAAGTCACTGCAAACCACAAAATCACCGGCGTGGTTCACAATGCCGGCTATTCGAGCCCCCAGCCGATGGAAGAAACGACCCTTGATGTTTATGACGACGTCATGGCGATTAATCTGCGCGCTATGTTGCTGGTGACGCAACCTTGTGTCGCCCACATGAAGGAAGCAGGCGGAGGGCGGATAACGTCGGTTTCCGCGCGCGCCGCATTGGGTAAGGAAATGCGCACCGCCTATTCCGCTGCGAAAGCCGGGCAATTGGGTTTCACGCGAACATGGTCTCTTGAGTTGGCGCGTCACAACATCACGGTCAATGCGGTCGCACCGGGGCCGATTGGCACGGATCTTTTTCGATCCACCCATCCGGACGGCTCGCCCGAGCTCAAAGAAGTAGAGGAAGGCACGCCGTTGAGCCGCCTCGGCACACCTGAGGACGTGGCGGGTGCCATTGCCTTTTTCATGTCCGATGATGCATCCTTCATTACCGGGCAAGTGCTTTATGTGTGTGGTGGCCGCAGCGTTGGTAGTGCGCCGATCTGGTAAAGCAAAAACAAGTAAAAGTAGGGAGCGAAATTATGAATGAGATCAAACCCATCAGTCCAAACGGTATTGCCGCACCGGATGTGAAAGTCACCGAAGTGGAGGTCATCCCTCTCGCGGTTCCCTTCAAATGGCCCATCCAGAATGCCGGTATTAAAACCGCGATGGATGCGTTGCCGTCGACCATTGTGAAGATCCATACAGATGCGGGTGTGTACGGTGTTGGTGAGACGCAAGCCTGGAAACGCCAAGGGAGCGCCGAAGACCAGACCAACCAGGTTCGGATCTTAAAAGAGTATTTCGCGCCGCTCATCATCGGCAAATCGCCGTTCGAAATAGCCGCGATCATGACCGATCTCAACAAAACGCTGCATCATTCTTATTACTGTCAGGCGCCGATCAGCGATGCGCTTTATGATGTCTGCGGACGCATTCTGGGTGTGCCTGTCTATGATCTTTTAGGTGGGAAATGTCGCGATACGGCACCTTGTTCCTGCACGCTGATCTTGAAGAAAACGAATGACGAGACCTTTGAGAACGCCAAGGAACATATGGAGCGCGGCTTTAAACATCAAAGCATTAAAATCGGCATGACGCCGGACGTCGATTATGAAAACGTCAAAATGTTGCGGGAGCATTTTGGCGACGAGATTGAAATTCGGGTCGATGCCAATGCCTCTATGAACTACGAACAAGCGGTGCAGACACTAGGCCGTCTCGAGCCGTTCAACTTGGAATTGGTCGAACAGCCGGTCCCGATCTGGGATGTGGATGGGCTCGCGGCACTTAACGCGTCGGTGTCCATGCCGATCATTGCTGATGAATCCGTATCCGACGACCATGACCTCTTGGATGTGATCAAAAAGCGGGCGGCCACTGGGTTCCAAACCAAAATCTCGAAGAACGGCGGCATCTACTATATCCGGAAGCTTTTCACTCTGGCTTCTGCTGCCGGTTTGTCGATCTATCCCGGCAACCACCCCACCACCTCCATCGGCACGGCGGCAATCTTGCATCTCTGCGCAGCGTGGCCGGAACCGATCAAGCCGGGCAACGTGGCGACGGGCATTAACTCCTCGCTGGCGGACGACATCGTGGTGAAAAGCATCAAGGTCGAAAACGCGGAGGCCTATATTCCCGATGGGCCGGGCTTTGGCATTGAGCTCGACGACGACAAAGTCGAGAAATACACAATCGAGCTTTAGGAGATTATCCGCATGGCGGAGGATGCGGCGGCAGATTCCGCCGAAGCTGAAACATTGCCGCCACCATTGGCGGGAGTGCGGGTGCTCGATTTTACGGCTGTGGTCTCAGGCCCGTTTTGCACAGTGTTGCTGGCGGATATGGGCGCAGAGGTCGTTAAGGTCGAGCCGCCTTTGGGCGAGAACACGCGTCACGCGGTGCGTTATCCGGGCCGAGGTGAGCAGGACGAAGATTATTTCTACGTCAATAACCGCTCGAAAAAGAGCCTGGCCTTGGATTTGAAGAATCCGACGGCGCGAAAGCTCATCCACGAGATGGCGAGAAAAGCGGATATCGTCGTGGAAAATTTCGCGCCGGGTACGGCGGCGCGTCTCGGCATTGCCTGGGATGATCTACATCCTTTGAATGAAAAGCTGGTTTATTGCTCCGTATCAGGCTTCGGTCAGGACGGCCCTTATCGTGACCGACTGGCGCTTGATCCGATCGTGCAAGGGTATAGTGGGATTATGAGTATTACCGGGCAGGCGGATGGCCCCCCGACACTGACGGGCGCTTCCGTCACGGACGCTATCTCTGGGGTGACCGCAGCTTATGCCATCGCCGCGGCCTTGTGTGCGACGCGCCAGGACGGCAAAGGGCGCTATGTCGATCTCAGTATGCAATGCGCGGCCATGTCGGCGGTAAGCGCGCGCATGGGGGAATATCTCCAAGCCGGCCAAGCACCGACGCGGCGAGGCAACCGCAGCAACATTCGTATTCCCGCAAACACCTATCAATGTTCAGATGGTAAATTTATTCAGTTGATGGTGTTGAACGACCGTCATTGGCCGGCGCTTTGCAAATCGCTTGGCTGTGAGGAATGGCTCGACACTGAAAAGTGGCACGCGGTCAATGGCCGCTACGAGGATCAGGATAAAATTCACGATATGGTGGCCGCCAAGGTGGCGACACAGCCGGCGGATTACTGGTTGCCGCGCATGGTTGCAAACCGATTGCCGAATGCACCGATCAATGATTATGAGGACGCAGCCAATGATCCTCAGGTCGCGCATCGGGACTTAATCCGCACGCTGGACCACCCGAAGTCCGGGCCGGTTCGGGTAGTGGGCCCTGGTTGGAAAATTAAGGACACAGAGACTGAGATGCAGCCGCCGCCCTTACTCAATCAGCATATGGACGAGGTGTTGGAAGGGTGGCTTGGCTGGAGTGACGCCCAAATAAACGAGTTTCGAAAAGAGGTAGGACAAGATGGCTGAGGAAAATACGGCGAAGGTGCGCCTGGCAGAGGATTCTTTCGGTAAGCGCACTGAATTCGATGAGATAGAAATCGGTGCGCCGTTAGAGTCCATGGAGTGGGTGGTCACCGAGGAGGACATAGAGAAACAGTGCCGGATCGATGAAGATTTTAACGAATGTTATGTGCTGGATTCTGCCTACGGGACGCGTGTGGCACCGCCGCAAATTCAATATCGACCGCCGCGCTGGATGCTAACGCGGACCTACAATGTGCGCGGTGTTTTCTATAAATGGGAATTCGAGAGCTTCAAGGCGATCAGGCCCGGCGAGAAGATCATGGTAACCGGCAAGATTGTTGATAAGTGGATTAAGAACGAACGCGAGTTTATCAAGTTCGAAGCTATTGGCCATGATGAGGCGGGAGAGAAAGTCTTCTCCACGCTCCGCACCCACGTGCTGGATATGGTGGAGCGAACCGCGCCCCGTGAAGGCAGCGGTATCGATAGCGGCCACAAACCGGAGAAGATCTAATGGCGTCAGTGAATACGATTATTACGAACGACACGCCCATCGGGTTTGAGTTGCCGCCAGTTGCGCGGCGTTTCGATGTTTCCATGTTTGCCGCCGGCGGTATGAAAACCATCCATAATGATGAGGATGCAGCCCGCGCTGAAGGGTTGGATGGCCCGGTGGCGGTCGGCCCTCAAGTGGCAGCGTTGATTTTCCGTATGATGGGGATGTGTTTTGGGGAAGGCTGGATTGTCGGTGGCCGCAACGCGATCACATTCCGCCGTCCCGTTGGCGTTTACGATTATTGCATTGCACGCGGTGTGGTGCGGTCGAAAGAACCGGAAGGTGACGATAGAATGCGTGTCGAATGCGAGGTCTGGGTGGAGACGGAAGCGGGCGAGAAAGCCATTGTCGGCACCTGTAGTGGTTTGGTTGCGGTTTCAGGGGAATAAAGCGTATGGGAAATTCGGTTCTGCTGATCGGCGATATGATGAACGATTTGGTCCATGCGGATGGGCCGAGTGTTTATTTGGAAGAGCTCGCCCGCAGCAACACTATCGCCAACAACGCCAAGGCGATCGCAAAAGCGCGCGCCGCGGGCGTTCCGATCGGGTTTATCAGGGTTGGGTTTTCGCCGGATTACCGCGAAGTGTCGCCGAATTCGCCGATTTTTACCGGGGCAAAGAAGGCCGGGCGATTTAAGCTTGGTGAATGGGGCACGGAAGTGCATCCGGACTTGAAACCGGAGCCTGGCGATTTTGATATTATCAAGCACCGGGTTAGTCCTTTTTACGGCACCCGTATGGAACCGCTCCTGAGGGCCCAAGGCATCGACCACATCTATATCACCGGCATATCGTCAAGCGGGGTGGTGCTCTCCACGGCGAAGGAAGGTCATGATCGTGATTTCATCATCACCATCATTGAGGATTGCTGTTGCGCGGGCTCGGAAGAGGATCATCAAGCGGTCTTGAACATTTGCGAGCGATTCGCGACCATAACGACGGTTGATGCGGTGAATTTCGACGGATGAGGTTATTGGGATAACGCCACGACGGTTTTCAAAAATAGTCGGCTCTTTTCTGGGCCTGGTGTTCCTTGTTCAAAGCGCCGTTGTTCGGGCCGAAATTGAAGTCGATCTCGAACTCATTTTGGCGGTCGATATCTCCGGCAGCGTGGATCTTCGAGAGGGAGAGCTACTGAAGCGTGGCCATGCGGAGGCCCTCCGAAACCCCAGAGTGATCGCGGCCATCAAGGGCGGCTTTATCGGCAAGATAGCGGTGTCCTATGTGGAGTGGGCCGGTCACGGCCATATAAAGACGGTTGTTGATTGGCAAATCATCAAGGACAAGCAAAGCGCTGATGAGTTCGCAATAAAAATTCTTAACGCGGACTATGATTCCGCATCACGCACCGCCATTAGCGATATGATCGTGGCGTCTATCGGTCTGTTCAAGGGTAACAAATTTAAGGGTAATCGACGGGTGCTGGATTTAGCCGGTGACGGCGCGAATAATATCGGCCTTCCGGTCAAAGTGGCACGAAATCGGGCCGTGCGCGAAGGGATCATCATCAACGGCATTCCCATATTGAGCCCTTTTTCCGACGGTTTTAAGTATCGAACCGTGCAATACCTCGACACGTATTTTCAGAAATGCGTCATCGGCGGTATGGGCAGTTTTGTCGTCGTCGCCAACGGGTTCAAGGATTTCGCCCGAGCCATTAAACGCAAATTAATTTTGGAAATTGCAGGCGAGACACCTCTGCAAAAATTTTCAGAGAATTTACCCTGGCCGAAAGGGTGGCTGCGCCGTGCCGATCTCAAGTTTCCCAAACCGGACCCGCTTCCGCGCATCGACCCGCATTGTTTGATCGGTGAAGAGCGGTGGAAACAACGCGACTGGATGAACGAATAGTAGGTGTCTTGACCCACCTTTGCCGTTACGGGCACTCTGGCGCCAACGTCAAATAAGCAGATAAAACCGAAAAGGGGAGCGTTTGCCATGTCGGATGAGATTGGCGGTGAGACCGTTATTTACGAGGTCAAAGACCATATTGCGACGATCACGCTGAACCGGCCGGAAAAGCGGAATGCGATTAACCGGCCCATGCGCAAGGAAATCGAACAAGCGTTCAAAGACGTCAAATATAACGATGACGTCTGGGTTGCCATTATCACCGGCAATGGCCCTGTTTTCTGTGCCGGCAAGGATTTGCTGGAGCCGCGCAAGGAAGAAGACGGCGTCGTGATGTCAAACGACCAAGTCTACGAATTCCACCGCAATATCTATAAGCCCTTCATCTGCGCCCTAAACGGCCCGTGCTATGCGCAAGGCGGTGGCTTTGCGCTGAATTCGGACGTCATCATCATGGCCGAGACCGCCTCACTTGGTTGGCCGCAGGTAATGCGCGGTATCTCATCGGTCTCCGGCCCGGTTATGGCGGCGAAGAACATGCCTTGGCAGACGGCAATGGCGCATCTGCTGCGTGCGAAGCCAATTCCAGCGGACGTGTGCCACCAGTTTGGTATGTGCAACGAAGTGGTCACCATCGATGAGTTGATGCCGACAGCGCTCCGTTGGGCCGAAGAGATTAATGGCTGTGCGCCTTTGGCTGTGCGCGCCATCAAGGAAGCCGCGCGGCGTGGTTGGGACATGAATTATCGCGAACAGGTCTATCTCGCCCGCGATATTGCCGACCGGGTTCTGCACAGTGCAGACGCCAAAGAAGGTATCGATGCGTTCCGAGAGAAACGCGCGCCGGTTTGGAAGGGTGAATAAGCATGGCCGGTGAAAACGGCAGGCCGGCGCTGGACGGCGTCCGCGTCCTCGATATGACCCAGGTGATTGCCGGGCCATTCTGCTCGACAATGCTGGCAGATATGGGCGCGGAATTGGTGAAGATCGAGCGTGCTCATTCCGGCGACGACACCCGCCATATGGGGCGTTACAAGGACCGTGGGCAGGAAGATCAGGATTATTTCTTCGCCAACAACAGATCGCGCCGAAGTATTTCCCTGGATCTGAAGCAAAAAGCCCATCAGGAGATTGCACAAGGCCTCGCCAAGCAGGCGGATATCTTTGTGGAGAATTATGCGCCGGGCAAAGTTGCGGTGTTGGGGCTCGGCTGGGAAGAACTGCACGCGCTGAACCCAAAGCTCGTCTATTGTTCTATTTCCGGCTTCGGTCAAACCGGCCCCAACCGTAACCGTCCTGCGCTCGATCCGATTGTGCAGGCGGCATCGGGTTTGATGAGCGTAACCGGCGCGCCGGATGGTGAGCCGATGCAGATTGGCGCTCCGGTGGGTGATGCTATTTCCGGCATGATGGCAGCCTACGCAATTATGAATGCGCTTCGTGTTGCTGAACGCGACGGTGTGGGGCACCGGATCGATCTTAGTATGCAAGATGCAATGATGGCCGCTCTTGGTCCGCGTATGGGTCAAACGTTAATGGCCCATGAGCAGCCGCCCCGCGTCGGCAATGCCAATCCTTTAAGGGCACCTTCCGACATTTATCAAGCTGCCGACGGTGAGTATGTCAGCATCATCTGCCATAATGATGGGTTTTGGGCCGGTATCTGCCGTGCTCTCGACAAGCTGGAATGGGAGGCGGATGAAAGTCTTAAAACTATCGCCCAACGCACGGCGCGCCGCGATGAAGTGAACGGCATGGTGCGCGACGTGATGAAAACGCAGCCGTCTGATCACTGGATCGAACGGTTCGATGCGGAGCGCGTGCCGGTTTCCAAAGTTTATGATTACGCCGGCGCGCACGGGGATCGCCAAGTGGTTCATCGCGGCCTCATCCGCCACTTTGATCATCCCCGCTCCGGCCCCATCCGCGTCATTGGCCCGCCCTGGATCACCACCATGGAAGAACGCGAATTCTTCCCGCCGCCCTTGTTAGGGCAACACACATCAGATGTGTTGCAGGATTGGCTCGAGTGGGACGGCGATAAGGCTGAGGCGTTTGCTGACGAGGTGGGTGCGGTTAAGGCTTAGGGTAGCGTCTGGAACTTGACCACCAGCATGCGGCAAGGAGTTACCAAATACTTTCTGCCAATTTTCGGATGTTTAAACTTAAGTTTTTTGGCGTTACCGAACCTTACCGGCGGCAATGATCGCGGTGTTATGGGCCGCGGCGGCTATCTGCTCGGCGGTTTTCCGGGATTTGACAGCCCGCGCCATGGTGAGCCCGCCAATCATCGCACTTAGTGACGCCCATGCCCTGGATTGGCGCTCTTCCTCGGAGCCGCCTTTGAGGCCATTTGCAAACAACGTAACAATCTTTGTCATCTTTGCCTCATATGCACCATGGGTTTCGGGTCCGGTGCGCACGACCTCAGGCGAAAGCGTTGTCATTGCACACCCGCAAGCCAAGTCTTCGCGGTGGGCCCGGCCAAGGTAGTAGTCTGCAAAATTCCGGACCCACTCAGCCCCGCCCTTCTCCTGAAAATCGGGCACGGCGTCGATCACCTCATCCAAACCAATATCTAGCGCCGCTGCAAATGCACCGTCTTTGGAGCCAAAGTGGGCGTAAAACGCGCCTGACGTGACGTTAGCGGCCTTCGCGATACCATCAACGCCGATCCCTGCGTAGCCGTGACTTCGGAAACTTTGACTTGCCGCCCGCACCATGCGGCGGCGGGTTTCTTCCTTTTGATCTTGCTTCAGCGTCATGGTTTCACCTCATAAATATAACGATCGCTATTTATTTGTTGAAAACATATCGATCGTTATCTATCCATTGATATATCGAACGTTATATAACGATCTTCGCACTTTCGCAAGACCGTAACCGGACACACAAAAGGAGCCGAGACATGAACATTTTTTTGAAAACCCTTCAGACCTCCACAATTGCGGCGATTTTGGCTACCACTGCATTAACCGGAGCCGCAAACGCGGCATCACCGGACGGTGCGGTTAAATTATTAACGGCTAAATTCGATGCCCGTCAGGTTGTCCAAGTGGAAGTCGGTGATTTCCACTTTAAACCGGGCCAAGCCGCGCCGATCCACACACATACGGCGCCCGCCGTTGGCTACGTGGCCAAAGGTTCGATCATTTACCAAATCGAAGGCGAGAAGCCGCGTGTTCTGCGAACCGGTGATGCGTTCTACGAGCCGACGGGTAAACGCATACTTCGTTTTGATAACGCGTCTGCAACGGAAGAAGCCGTTTTCCTGGACTTTAATTTGGAGCAGGCCGGCGAACCCTTTATCGTCTTTGAGAAAAAGCCGGCCGAAGCAATTGATCGCCGATCCCTTCCAACCATCGATCTCGGCAACCGGCGTGTGGAGCAAGTCAACATTTTCACCAGTGATCTGGAGAAAAGCCAAACGCTATCCCTCGCAACCCAAGAGCCTACCCTGGGTTTGGTGGCCGAAGGGATCATCGAACTTCGTATCAAAGGCAAACCAATCCAGCGTATCGCCGCCGGCGGTAGCTTTGCCCTACCTACGCCTGAAACACAGGCGACCATCGTGAACGCATCGTCGGAAATTCGGGCCAAAGTGATCACTTTTCATCTGAAATAAACCGCCAGAAACAGAAAAAGCCACATCAATAACTGGACCCGTTGGTCCCCAAAGGAGAAAATAAATGACACATTACATTTTAGTTCACGGCGCATGGGAAGGTTCATGGACGTGGGAATATACGGTTCCTTTTCTGAAACAGCATGGGCATAGGGTAACCGCTGTCGATCTACCGGGTAGCCACGGTCATGCGAAAGCCATCCCGGGAATCTCCATGGTGCGTTACGTGGAGACGGTTGCGGACGTGATCAGGCCGCTGGACCACAAAGTAGTTCTCGCTGGCCATAGCATGGCAGGCGCTATTATTTCTCAGGTAGCCGAACTTATTCCTGAGAAAATCGAGCGCCTTATCTTTGCCGCCGCCTTCTTGTTGAAAGACGGCGACACCGTTTTGGCGGCGATGCAACGAGACCCCGCCGGAGAGTTTTTGCCGGAAATTAGTTTCTCGGATGACCAGAGCTACGCAAGTGCATCAGAAGAAACCTTCCGGGATAAGGCATTTCACGACGTAGAGGAGACCCGTATTCGCCAGACCTTCCCTCTAATGGCGGAGCGCCAAGCGACCGAACCTTTTCTCGCCAAAGCAATTTTGAGCGATGAGAAGTTTGGCGCGGTGCCTAAAACCTACATCCGCACTTCCATCGACAAGATGGTATCGCCGATCCTGCAAGAGGAAATGATCGGAAATTGGCCCGTCGACCAAATTCACGTCTTGGCTTCGGGGCATTTCCCGACCCTCTCCATGCCGGAGAAGTTGGCTGAGGTTATGCTTTAAACGGTATTTAAACGGCTTCAAATAAACGATCAAGCGGCGGCTCCATGCACATTATGGGGCCGCCGTTTTCTATTGTTCTGAAGGGTTAGTCTCTCAATTTCACCGACCCATGCCGGTTCACCGGCCTTGTAGAATTAATGGGAGCTATTAGGAGTTAAGAGTGGTGTTTCAATTAAACATCAAGACCGGTCGGCCGAGCCAGTAGTGTATGCCGACGATCAACACGTAAAGGGCGACCGCTATTAGTGCGACCAGGGCATCGCGTGTGATCGAACCTTTTTCGGGCACTTGCCAGGGTCCCTCGGCATGATTGATGACTGCCATTTGGACCAGTGCCCAGATGCCAAGCCCGCCAAAGAGAATTAGCGATGTGGTGTCGCCGTTAACCAGCAAATGCGCAATTGACCAGGTGACGACGCCTGTCAGCATCGGATGGCGGATATAGGTCCTAGCCAGCCCTTTTACCCGACCCGCATCCATCAGGAAAAGCGCGATCAACATTAGACCGTTGTTAAGGTACCAAGCCCAGATAGGCAGTGCGTAGAGCGACGTTTGTTCCGCTTGCCTGTAGCCGATGATTATAAAGACAACGCTGGCAACCACGGCAACCGCGATTAGCGGTCTTCCTTTCTTGCCTAATGCTTCGCGTCGCTCGGGGCAAATTCGTTTGAAGAGGTGTGCGCCGGTCCAGAGTAGAAGACCGAGAATGAGCCAGGTCATGTGCTACCCCGGCACCTGCACCTTCATAAACGGCTTGGCGGCGTGGTGAGCTGTCTCGAATGTTCTTATGTCGTCCATATATTGTTTGGTGAGCGCGATATCGTCGAGGCCTTCTAAGAGACAGCGGCGTTTAAGCGGATGCATCTCGAAACCATATTCCGTGCCGTCCGGTGCGGTGACGGTGAGGGTCTCCAAATCGACGGTGATTTTACCGCCCACCTTGTCGAACAATTGCCCGCGCAAATCCTGGCAGGCCTCTTGGGACAGAATGACAGGGCAGAGCCCGTTCTTGGTCATGTTGTTATAGTGGATGTCGCCGAAGCTGGCGGCGATAACGGCTTTAATGCCGAAGGCGTTCATCGCGTAGACGGCACTTTCCCGTGATGAGCCAATGCCCCAATTACGGTCGGCGACAATGATTTCAGCCTTTGTGTAGGGTTCGCGATTAAAGATGAACTCGGTGTTGCGCAGATTGCCGTCACGGGTAAAACGCTGGTCGTGGAACATTACCTTTTTCAGATACGGATCGCCGATGGGCAGCTTGTTGAAGCGTGTCGGACAGAGCTGGTTGGTATCAACGTTGATCTCATCGAACGGGCAGGCGATGCCGGTGATTTTTGTGAAAGCGTCCATGTTATCTCTCCTTAGCCTAAAGTTCGAACGTCGGTGAGCTTGCCGGTGATGGCAGCGGCGGCGGCCATAGCGGGGCTGGCTAAATGGGTTTTGCCGTTGGGGCCTTGGCGGCCTTTGAAGTTACGGTTGGATGTGGACACGCAACGCTCACCGTCATTTAGCAGATCACCATTGAGGGCCGTGCAGAGCGAACATCCCGGTTCGCGCCATTCAAAGCCTGCATCAGTGAAAATCTTATCAAGCCCTTCAGCTTCCGCTTGGCGTTTGATGCCCTTGGAGCCCGGCACGACCCAGGTCTGCACCTTGGCTTTGCCTTTGGCAGCAACTTCGGCGGCGGCGCGTAAATCTTCGATGCGTGAATTGGTGCAGGAGCCAATAAAGACCCGTTCGATTTGAATGTCCTCCATACCCATGCCCGGCTTCAAATCCATGTATTCCAGCGCCGTGGCAATTTCCTGGCGATCGTCGTCGTTAGCGGCGCTGTCCGGTGATGGGATTTCGCCGTTAATCGGCAGACACATTTCCGGGTTGGTGCCCCAGGTGACCATGGGGACCAACTCGTTTACGTCGAGCCGCACTTCATTGCCATATTCCGCATTTTCATCGGACGGCAGGCTTTGCCAATGCTCCAAGGCTTCGTCCCAAAGCGTTCCTTTGGGGGCATAAGGCCGCCCTTCCATATATTCATACGTCGTGTCGTCAGGCGCGATCATGCCCATGCGCCCGGCGGCCTCGATGGACATGTTACAGACGGTCATGCGCTGTTCCATGGTCAGGCTCTCGATGCAGGAACCGGCGAACTCGATGGCGTTGCCCACGCCGACGCCGACCCCGAATTTGGCGATGATGCCGAGAATGATGTCCTTTGAGTGAACGCCGAAGGGGAGTTCGCCGTCCACATCGATGCGTAGCGTGTTCGGTCGTTGCTGCCAGAGACATTGGGTTGCCATGATATGACCCGCCTCGGAGGCGCCGACGCCGAATGAAATGCTGCCAAACGCGCCGTGGGTGGAAGTGTGGGAGTCCGCGCCACATAGAAAGATGCCGGGCTGGGAAATGCCCTGTTCCGGTGGCACCACATGAAGGATGCCTTGATCGGGGTCGTCGAAGCCGAAATAGCGCACACCAATTTCCGAGGTGTTCTTTTCCATCAGCTCCAACATACCGCGTACTTTTTCGTCCTTAACGCCGGGGATGCCTGCTTTGGTCGTTCCGGTTGGCATGTAATGATCGGCGAAGCCGAACACTTGCTCGACGCGGAAGGGTTCCATGTCTAGGTCACGGAGCATGGAAAAGGAATGACGAGAGCCTTCATGGACCAATAACCGGTCCACGTAGACCAAGGTTTCACCTTCTACTTCGGTGACAACGTGACTGTCCCAAATCTTGTCGAATAGTGTTTTTCCGGTTTCCGATGTGGCCATTGCGCTTCCCCTATTGTTGGTTTGGTTATCGCGCAAGCTGAAACAACGCGCAAGCAGCCGTTACCCGAGCTTCCTGACATCCGTGAGTTTTCCGGTTATCGCCGCCGCAGCGGCCATGGCGGGACTTGCCAGATGGGTGCGTCCGTTCGGTCCTTGGCGACCTTTGAAATTACGGTTCGATGTGGAGACACAGCGCTCCTCGTTGGCGAGCACGTCGCCATTGATGGCGGTGCAAAGCGAACAACCCGGTTCGCGCCATTCAAAGCCGGCGTCGATGAAAATCGTATCCAACCCTTCCGCTTCCGCTTGACGTTTCACCGCTTGCGACCCGGGCACCACCCAAGTGGGCACCTGGGCCTTGCCTTTTACGGCGACGTCGGCGGCGACGCGTAAATCCTCAATCCGAGCGTTGGTGCACGAACCAATAAAGACGCGCTCGATTTCGATTTCTTCCAATGCCGTGCCGGGCGACAACGCCATATAGTCGAGGGCTGCGGCGATCTCTTGATTTTCCGCTGTGGTGGCGGCGTCGTCCGGGGACGGGATATGGGCGTTGATTGGCAAGGATTGGCCGGGGTTGGTGCCCCAACTAACCGTCGGCGCAAGATCGCTGATATCGAGTTGTTCTTCTCGGTCGAAGACTGTGTCTTTATCGGTGGGTAGGGTGCGCCAAAAGTCGAGGGCCGCCTCCAGGTCGGTCCCCGTTGGTAGATAGGGGCGATCCTCCATATAAGCGTATGTTGTTTCGTCCGGCGCAATAACGCCCATACGCCCTGCCGCCTCAATGCTCATATTGCAGATGGTCATGCGCTGTTCCATCGAAAGGCTTTCGATCACGCTACCCGCATATTCAATGGCCGCGCCCACGCCGACGCCCACGCCCAGTTCGGCGATGAGCCATAGAATAATGTCCTTGGCATCTGTGCCGAAGGGCAGCGAGCCGTCGATTGTAATGCGCATGGTCTTCGGCCGTTTCTGCCAAACGCATTGGGTGGCCATGATGTGGGCACCGTCTGACTGGCCAACACCGAAGGCCAGCGCCCCGAAAGCACCATGGGTGGAACTGTGGGAATCCGTGCCGCACATTAAGAGCCCCGGTTGCGTAATGCCGAGTTCTGGCGGCACCACATGTAATATGCCTTGGTTCGGATCATCGAAGCCAAACAGCCGCACGTGATGTTCTGTAGTGTTGGCGGTCATGATTTCGAGCATTTCACGAATTTGAGGCGTCTTAACGGCCGCAATGCCGCCGGAACGGTCGGAACTTGGTACATAATGATCGGTAAAGCCGAAAATTTGTTCCGGGCGGTACGGTTTCAGTCCGTCCCGTTCCAGCCGCCCGAACGCGTGACGCGAGCCCTCGTCGAGCAGTAAACGGTCCACATAAAGCAAGGTTTCCCCTGCATTTTCGGCGATTACGTGCGAATCCCAAATTTTGTCGATGATGGATTTTGGTCTCATGATCGCTGAGTGTACGCACTACAAGCGCGACATAAAAGAAACCTTCACTTGCCGTATGCGGTTTCCATCGCTATATCCCGCCCATGGAACTCCGAAATATCGCAATCATTGCGCATGTTGATCACGGCAAAACGACCCTGGTTGACTGTTTACTCCGCCAATCTGGCGCTTTCCGGGACAACCAGAAAGTCGCCGAGCGCGCGCTCGATTCTAACGATTTAGAGCGTGAGCGCGGGATTACTATTCTCGCGAAATGCACCTCGGTCGACCGGGACGGCACGCGCATTAATATTGTCGACACGCCTGGCCATGCGGACTTTGGCGGTGAGGTGGAACGTATTCTCTCCATGGTGGATGGTGTTGTCGTCCTGGTGGATGCGGCCGAAGGGCCGATGCCGCAAACCAAGTTCGTGCTCGCGAAAGCACTGGCGTTGGGATTGCGGCCCATCGTGTTCATCAACAAGGTCGATAAGCCGGAACAAGATTCCGACCGGGTCCATAATGAAATCTTCGATTTATTTGCGGCCTTGGATGCCAATGAAGATCAACTCGATTTTCCGACCTTGTTTGGGTCGTCGAAACAAGGTTGGTGCGCTGACAGTTTGGACGGAGACCGCACGGACATGGCACCACTTTTTGATTTGGTGCATGAACACGTGGCACCGCCGGCAGTGGAAGCTGGTGGGGCATTCCGAATGTTGGCGACTACGCTGGAAGCGGACGCTTATCTCGGTCGCATTTTGACCGGGCGCATTGAAGCCGGAACTCTGAAAGCGAACGATACGATCAAGGCGCTGTCGCGAGACGGCAAGCTGATCGAAGAGACACGGGTGACGAAAATTCTCGCATTCCGTGGTCTCGAGCGAGTCAGTCTCGATGCGGCGGAAGCGGGTGACATTGTCGCCGTGGCAGGCTTTGCGAAGGCGACAGTGGCCGACACGATTTGCAATGTTTCGCACAGTGACGCCATACCGTCACAACCTATCGATCCGCCGACACTGGCGATGACTTTTTCGATCAACGATTCACCTCTTGCGGGTCAAGACGGCGACAAAGTGACATCGCGCATGATTTGGGAACGTCTACAGCGCGAGGGCGAAGGCAATGTGGCCGTCCGCATTACCCAGACGGAAAATCAAAATTCATTCGAGGTGGCCGGGCGGGGCGAGCTGCAATTGGCGGTGTTGATCGAGCAGATGCGCCGCGAAGGGTATGAGCTGTCGATCAGCCGACCGCGTGTTCTGTATCGTGAAGACGATGCCGGTAATCGCACGGAACCCATCGAAGAAGTGATCGTCGATGTGGATGAGGAGTTCTCCGGTGCGGTCGTGGAAAAAATGAGCATCCGCAAATCGGAACTTCAAGATATGCGGTCTTCCGGTAGCGGCAAGCAGCGGCTGACTTTCTTGGCGCCATCGCGCGGTCTGATCGGCTACCACGGCGAATTTCTCACAGATACCCGTGGCACCGGCGTGATGAACCGAATCTTTCACAGTTATGCCCCCTATAAAGGCGAAATTGAAACACGCCGAACAGGTGTCATGATTTCGACGGAAACCGGTAAGTCTGTGCCTTACGCGCTTTGGAATTTGGAGGATCGGGGTCCGATTTTTATCGGACCAGGCGAGCCCATCTATCGCGGCATGATTATCGGTGAACACGCGCGGGGCCTCGACCTCGAAGTGAATCCGTTGAAGGCCAAGCAGCTGACAAACATTCGAGCATCCGGGAAAGATGATGCGGTGACATTGACCACGCCGATCATAATGAGCCTAGAGCAATCTTTGGCCTATATCACCGATGACGAGCTGGTCGAAGTGACTCCCAATGCTATTCGCATTCGAAAGCGCTTCCTTGACCCGCATGAACGCAAGCGTGAATCCCGAAAGGCCTCCGCCGCATGAGGGAAATGAACCGGTATGCCTTCGGTTGGCTACTGGTTCTTGCGTTACTCATATCCGGTCCGGCCAACGCGGCGCCCGAAAAAGAATTGTGGGAGCGTTGGGCCGCGCACAATGCCCAGTCTACTGCGCTGATAGATCATCGGTTTTGGGACAATTTTCTGCGTCGCAACGTGTTGGTGGGTCGCGACGGGGTCAATCGGATTGATTACGCCAATGTGCCGCGTCCCGAGCGGTTGGGTTTAAATTCTTACATCGAGTTTTTAGGCGCTGTCGCAATTAGCCGCCACAATCGCGCGGAGCAGCTGGCTTACTGGATTAATCTCTACAATGCGTTAACGGTCCAGGTGGTGCTGCGGCATTTCCCGGTTAAAAGTATCCGCGATATCGATATTTCGCCGGGCCTGTTCTCTAGCGGACCGTGGGGAAAAAAACTGATCAACGTTGAAGGGGTGCCGGTCAGTTTAGATGATATAGAGCACCGCATTTTGCGTCCCATTTGGAACGATTCACGGATTCATTACGCCGTAAATTGCGCGTCCATCGGTTGCCCTAACTTACAACCGACGGCGTTTAACGGGCGCAATGTGAATGCGTTATTGGAGGCGGCGGCGCGGGAATTTGTCAATCATTCCCGCGCTGTTTCCGTACACGATGGTGAGTTGGTTGTTTCCAGCATTTATGATTGGTTTCGCGCGGATTTCGGAGATGATGATGAGAAAGTGATTGCCCATCTTTGGCGGTTTGCAAACGATACATTGAGAGCGTTGTTAGAACGGCGGCAGGAAATTAACGATTATCAGTATGATTGGTCGCTTAATCGCGGCAATCTATAGAGGCTTGGGCTAAGACTGGTACGGTCTCATTTCTTGACAAATTAACGGATTGTTTACCATAAGTATGGTGGTCCAAATTCAAAATTAAATATTTGTAATATTTGATAAATATCATGATTGTTGTTGGTCGGCACTACCGTCAGCCAGCTTATAGTGGGAGAGGCTTAAGATGCGTTTAGCCACAAAATTTAGTGTGCAAATGACTGTTGTTGGAGTTTTGGCTGCAGTTTGCTTGGCGATTTTGGGGTATGTAACGGCGGATGCTAAGTCTGGCGTGTCTGTCACGCAAATACTCTTTCAGTCAGCCATCGTTATCCTATTTTTCGTCGGTGCAGGCCTATTTCTGGGCCGGTCTGTTTCAACACCAATTACCAATGTAAGCGCCGCTCTAAATGCCGAAGGTGATGGGGCTGGCGCGCTCTCGTCGGCGATGGAACGGCCCGACGAAATCGGCGATTTGGCGAAAGCGGTTAGCGGCGCTCGGGAAAACGTACTGAGTAGCCAGAGGATCGAAGCCGAACAGGAACAAAAGGCGGAATTGGCTGAAAAAGAACGGGGCGCTGTTATGCGCCAGCTGGTTACAGAGTTCGAATCAAGCGTGATGACAACGGTGGATGTGGTGGCGGACGCCGCGAAGGAAATGGACGCCACAGCAAGATCCATGTCAGGCTCCGCTGAGCAAGCAAACAGCCAGTCCTCGGCTGTGGAGCGAGCTTCCGATCAGGCAACTGGTAACGTCCAGACCGTTGCCAGCGCGGCTGAAGAACTTTCGAGTTCGATCGCGGAAATTGAACGCCAAGCAACGCAATCCATGGATATTTCTCGCAAAGCGGTTGAGGCGGCGGGTCAAGCTGGCCAGGATGTGCAGGGATTATCGTCTGCAGCGCAGAAAATCGGCGATGTGGTGAATTTGATTACCGAAATTGCCGAGCAAACCAATTTGTTGGCTTTAAACGCAACCATCGAAGCGGCGCGCGCTGGCGAGGCCGGCAAAGGGTTCGCGGTTGTGGCTTCGGAAGTGAAAAACCTTGCCAACCAGACCGGAAATGCGACGGAAGAAATTGCGCAGCATATTAACGGCATCCAGTCCGCGACGGATGGAGCTGTACGGGCAATCACATCTATTAGCGAAGTCATCACGGAAGTGAGCGATCTTGCCTCGTCGATCAGCCATTCGGTCGAGCAACAAAATGCGGCGACCCAGGAAATTGCGCGCAATATCCAGGAAGCGTCCGCGGGCACGCAAGAAGTTGGACACAATATTACGGGTGTTACAAAATCCGTAACCGAATCAGGTAATTCCGCGCGAGACGTTCTTGGTGCTGCAGATCGTTTAAAACAGCACGCTGACGAAATGCGTGGCCAGGTAAGTGCCTTCCTCGATAAGGTCCGTGCCGTCTAGATATCAGCTTCCGCTTTAGCGTTTCGAACGCATGAAATACCCTAGCCCTGCGGTGATCAATCGTCGCGGGAGAATCGTTGGCGCCAGCCCCCAACGTGTGGGCCCGTTGCTTACGAAAACCGTATGGCGTCCCAACGCATCGAGACCTTTGCGGGCAACGGCTTCCGGTTCTTCCATGTTGTTCAAGATAGAGGTGTCCATAGAGGCACGTTTGAAAAAGTTCGTGCGTGTCGCGCCAGGGCACAAAACTAAAACGTCTACAGGCTCATGGCGCAGCTCTTCCGCCAGCGCTTCGCCCCAATGCCTTTCGAAGGCTTTCGTAGCGGCATAGGTGGCAAGGAAGGGGATGGGCGTGACGGAAGCGGTGCTTGAAACGACAACCATGCCCGCACGGTGCTTGGTTGTTTGTGCACGGCTAATCATGGCGGGTAACAGCGCTCGAGTAAGCTCTACGACGGCCGTAATATTAACGGCGATCATCTCCATTTCCCGCGCTGCTTCAATCTCTGTGAAAGCACCAAAGGCGCCGAGCCCGGCATTGTTAATCAGCAGATCGATCGGAAATCCGCTTGCAGCTTCTAGAACAGCGCGGCGTCCTTTCTCATGCGATAAATCCGCAACGATGGTGGTGATTTTGTAGCCTTCGGCGCCAAAGCGTTTCTTCAGGTCGGAAAGCTTTGATTTGTCGCGGCCGGTTAGCAGTAATTGTGTGTTTGGGGCGAGTAAATCAGCGAACGCCTCGCCAATGCCGCTGGTGGCGCCGGTTATGAGGGCGCATTTATAGGGATAGGGCATGATCCGCTAACCGTAAGCTAACCGCTTTAAAACATAGGTTCGTGAATGCGAACGGTCATTTGGTGCTCATCGCGCCTTGCTTCCGCTTCATGGCGGGCCTGCAAGGCTGTTCGCTGTCCCTCGCAAAAATAGTTGACGGCTTTCCGACGGCGGAACAAATTCTTGAAAGGACGCCAACTACTGTTTTTAATTTGGGGTTTCTCAGTTTCGGCTGACATAATTAAGCAATCCTGTTGCTATTCAACGACTACCCTACCGGTTTCGGGGGCCACGGTCACTTTTTCTCCGGTTTTGATCATCGTCGTAATATCGCCGTCGAACCGGTCAATCATCGGGAAATCTGCATGTGCGGCGCCTTGCGCCATGATGGGGTTGGCGTAATTCAATAACAGTGCGCAAGGCGCCCGTTCGCGTGCAACCATTTCATACAGCATCCAGGCGGTGGCGACGCCGCCTTTAGCGATGTTCAGTACCAAAATGGCATCGAGATAGCTTTCGCCATAGAGTTTGTGAGCCGGCCTAGAGAATACGCCTTTGATACGGTCCAAATCATAGCGCGCACTGAAATTGTCAGACGCAACGAGGGCAGGGCCGCTGACCGTGGCACCAATGCCTAAGTGCCCCTGTATGATGCGCCGGCTCATCGGACGATTCTCCCGGCGATGGCCGAGGCGACGCAAGCCTCCATAGCGCCCAGCACGGGCTCGTACCCATAGCCGCTAATGATATTGGTGAGTTTTGCGGAATTGGTCATTAATCGTTGCCAGCCATTGGCTTCTCCGAGTTCACGTGCATGCATTTGATAAAAACAGACACCTTCTAGAAGCAAAGCGCCTGAACCCGTAATTTTATCTGTGAATCCCATGCGGTCTGCTTCGGCTTTAAAGGCCGGCGCCGTGCACACCAGTAGTGATGTGTCGGGATTTACTTTTTGGCCGTCGAGCAAGCTGGCAAGGCTTTGTAGTTCAACCAATGACAGTTGCGGTGCTGCAAATACGACCACATCCAGGTGGTCATCTGGCGCGCCGTAATCAGCGTAGAATTTCTCGATATCGGCTTGTTCGAGGAGGGTGGGCCGGGGCGGATCACCGTCGAATACACTCTTGAGATTAGGCGCTTCCGGGGTTACGCCGACCATATGAAACAAGGGTGTTGAGCCGAAGCTGGCTAGTGCGGCACCAAAGTGTTTCAGCGCGTCGGAGGTGGGGGCTGTTTCAATGCCGTTGATCACCGGCACTTCAAAATATGATCCCATGGCGCGCCCGATAATACCGCCGAGCGCACCCCAATCCGTGAGGTTTTGTGGTTGGTGACGTATTTCAAACAACGTCGTGCCGCGCCGGTGTTCATCTAGGTGAAAGCCGTAGCGTGGTGTTCGGCCGGTAAGAGCCGCGGCTAACGCGGAGGGGCCGCCTTCGTAATTGGTGCGCGCACCGAGGACGCTGTTGGAATAGATACACACACCTGTATCGCCGAACGCTAAATGTTGGCCCTTCACCGGCGGCATAAAGAGCTGATAATTGATGCAGGTGTCGGTCATCATAACGCCGAGCGCCTCGAAGGCGGTGATGGTGCGCCGTTCCAAATTAATAAAGGCTTCGTCCTGTCGAATGGATTTGTACTGCTTAAGGTCCGCGCCTCTTGGGTCCGTGATCGTTGGCACTGCGACGCGGCGGTCAGCCTCGGGAAAGGCCGCGACCTCTTCCAGATACTCCACATTGGCGCCGCCGAGGGCTTCGGTGTCCGCCATGATATGCGCCTGTGCGATTTCGACCATATCCGGAGCATCGAAAAAGCATCCCACCTTCTGCTGGTGTTCAAGGGCACGGCGGCGAGGTTCGCCCATTTCACCTGCGAGCATTGCCTGTTCAATATTGTTGAGTTGCATGGGTTCTCCCGCCCTATCGCGAAGTGTGTTCTTATTGGTGGATCGAATTTATACACCGCTATAACGTGAACCCGGAACCAAAACGAGGCAGGCATGAGCGATCTAACGGATTTGAACACCATAAAGACCGCCCGCGCGGCATTACCCGACGCCATTCGGACGACGCCGATTATACCGCTCGCACGAGATGCGGCCGAAATCGGCAACGAGACCCTTTTCCTCAAATGCGAGAATATGCAGGTTACGGGCGCCTATAAAGTACGCGCGGCCTTTACGGCGATGAACGCCTTGGGTGATGAGGCGCGGAAGAAGGGCGTGGTGATGACGTCTTCCGGCAATTTCGCTCAGGCCTTCGCCTATGCAGGCCGGGAGATGGGCGCGCCAGTTGCGGTCGTCATGTTGGACTCGACCAGCCCCTATAAGGTTGCCCAAACCGAAGGCCATGGGGCGGAAGTGATATTCTGTGGCGATGACGCCATGGCGCGCCAGCCGACAGTGGAGCGTGTGGCCGCTGAACGCGGCATGACGGCAATTGATACGTGGGAATTCCCACCGATTACAGCGGGTCATGCAAGCATCGGTATGGAGATACTCGAACAATGCCCCGACGTGGAACAAGTGCTGGTGCCGGTTTCTAGTGGCGGCGTGGCGGCGGGTATTGCGACGGCGATCAAGCTTCAGAACCCGGGTGTGAAAGTGATTGGTGTTCAACCGGAGAAGGCTAATGCCGCTTATGTATCGATGGGAAAAGGTGAACTGGTAACCATCGATTACTGGGACAGTATGGCGGACGGATTGTCGGCGCGCTGTCCGGGCTCTTTTCCTTTTCGTCACCTGCATGCCTATATGGATGAAATCGTGCTGATATCCGAGCAAGATATTGCCGATGCATTTCGGACAATTTTGCTACGAGCCAAACAAATGGGTGAACCGGCTGGTGTGGTGGCAACGGCGGGATTTTTGTCCGGTAAAGTCGATACGGGTTTAAAAACGGTGTCGGCGCTTACCGGTGGGAACCTGACGGCGGAGATGGCAGAGAAGATGCTGGCCATGAGCGCTTAAAATAAAGTAACAAAACCAACATAGATACTTTCCGATGGTGCGTGGGCGCATTAATATCGCTGAAGAGGGGAGCTCCGAAGCGGTACGATGAAACGGTTTGAATGCTACAGGAGCAACATGGCTATTCGAGGTAAGTTTTTGCTAAATTGGGTAAGCAGCGTGCTGATTGTCGCGGTCGCAACGATCGGCTTTTCCGCGAGTGTTTGGGCGGCTGCCTGCGCCCCGAAGAAACTTTCGCAGGCCGAAGTGTCTAAGGAAGTGCGAAAGGTGCAAACTACCCTGATGGTCGCGGCTTTGAGCTGCGGGAAACGAGATAATTACAACAAATTTGTCACCAAATTTAAGCACACATTGCGGCGCTATGGGCAGGTGATGAAAAGCGATTTCATCAAGCGCTACGGGGGCAGGGCCGGCAAAAAGAAGCTGAATAAATATGTTACGGCCTTGGCAAATGAAGCGTCTTCTAGAAGCAATGCGGATTACGACGCCTTTTGCTCCGATGCGGGCCGTCTCTACAACAGCCTTAAAGATAAAAAGCCTAAAGAATTGGGGCCGTTCGTGTCGAAGCCGAAATACGCGGCGTTTGGTGGAACGTTTAAGCCCGGCGATTGCAGGCCGAAAAAGCTATTTCCCGACGTTCGCAACACTGATCCTCTCGGCAAAGAAGCGCCGTCAAAGGTGAAGAAAAAGGGCTGAACGTGGATTTCCCCAGGATGACCACCGTCGAATGAGCACGTTTTCCACTATTCTATCAAACGAAAATTTTTAAAGATCGAGAGGGTCCGGTGCGCGAAGGACTTCGCATCGCATTTACCTATTTGACGTGGCCTGCCTTGCTTGGCGGTTGCCTGGTCTTGACCCATATCGGGATCGATTCCGGGCACCCGTTTCTCTACTTCAATATCGCTTATGTCAGTTTGGCGGTTTCTATTTTTACAATCGAGCGGTTGATGCCACATGAGCGCCGTTGGCTTGAGAGTGACGGCCAAATGGGCCCGGATCTGGGGCATACAATTCTAAGCAAACTTGCCGCTCAGCTATGGGTTGCCTTCATGCTGTATGGCATGGTGCAGGTTGCCAGTAAAACAGGCGGCGCCTTTTGGCCCAAACAATGGCCGGCGTTTTTCCAGGTGGTGTTGGGGTTGGTGATAGCGGAGTTCGGCCTTTATTGGGCACACCGTTTGGCTCATGAATGGCCCTTATTGTGGCGCTTCCATGCAGTCCATCACAGTGTCGTGCGCCTTTGGTTTTTTAATACCGGCAGATTTCATTTCGTGGATGCGATGGTCAGCGTGACACTTGGCCAGATTATACTGCTCGTGGTGGGCGCACCGGAATCCGTTATGCTATGGGCGGGGATGATCACCCCCTATATTGGTTTTTTGACCCATTGCAATATCGAAATGCGGTTTGGGCCGATTAGCTATGTGTTCAATACGCCGGGCCTGCACCGATGGCATCATTCGCGCGAGAAAGAAGAAGGTGATACGAATTACGGCGAAAATTTGATGGTTTGGGATCAGCTGTTCGGTACTTTTTTCAATCCTGGCCGCCAACCACCGGCGAATATTGGCATTGGCGATTACGTGCCTCAGGGGTTCTGGGCGCAGGTTAAATCGCCCTTTGTTTGGGGTCGCGTGCAATCGGAAATGCCAGCTGATGCGCCTGACGCGATGAACCGGCTCTCGGTTGCCGAGCGCTGACGTAACCACTGGTGATGTATAGATAATGTCTCCTTCCGCAGCGCTACATTTCAACGATAGAAAGCCGGTCGGCAACTAAGTTGCGGGCGTTCATGTGGCCGTGAATGGCATTACCGAAGCTTTTCTGCGCTATGCGTCTCAGCAAAAATTTTATTGTGTTTCACCCGATGAGAAGATGTTCGACGCGTTTCAAGCCTATGCGGAACGCGCGGGTCGTCGTGCGAGCGACTGTGAATTTCTTCAAGAGACGGACGTGGCGCGTTTTGCCGAAATAGGCTGTTTGCTGAAACCTGAGCCCTTCATTTCTCCTTATGCCTGGGCCAGACGGCAGTTTGATCAGCGCGCCTACAGCATCTGCGGTGTTAGCCACACCATGTCTACAGCGAAGGCGATGGAGACGGTGGGTAATTGCGTCGTAAACCCGATGCAAAGCTGGGACGCGATTATTTGTCCGTCTGTTGCTATTCAAGATGCCATTCGTGCGCTTTGGGCTGGCTGGGAAGAGTATTTGGGCGAGCGGTTTGGCGGCGTGCCGAAGTGCCCTGTGCAAACGCCGATTATACCACTGGGCATCGATTGCGCTCATTTTGCGCGCAACCGGGCACCGGCGCTCCGCGCCAAGCAGCGGGCATTGCTCGGCATTGATGATGATACGGTGGTGATTCTGTTTCACGGGCGCCTTAGCTACTATTCGAAAGTGCATCCACTTCCCTTATTCGTCGCTGCTGAACGGGCGGCGGCGGAAACGGGCAAAAAAGTGCATTTGGCTTTTTACGGTTATTTCATGAGCCAAAAATTTGGCGAAGATTTTGAATCGACGGCGGCAGATATGTGCGACCGCGCGACGGTCTCGTTCACAATGAATACGGAACCGGAGTTTCCTGATGGCATTTGGGCCGCTGCAGATATTTTTTCGTCGCCGTCGGACAATATTCAGGAAAGTTTTGGGCTCACCCCCATTGAAGCAATGGCATCGGGGTTGCCGGTGGTGATTTCCGATTGGGACGGTTACCGCGAGGCGATCACCGATGGTGAGGAGGGCATTTTGGTGCCAAGCACGTCGCCTCCTCCTGGCACTGGTGTGGACCAGGCCTACCGGTATCTGACCAAAGAAGACAATTACGGCGAATATCTTGCGGGGGTGTCACAAGCGACCGCCGTGGATCTTGACCATATGACCAAGTCATTCGTGACGCTGATCAACAACCCGGACAAACGGAGAAAAATGGGGGAGGCCGGCATTAAGCGGGCCGAAGCGGTCTATGACTGGCGCCATGTTATTCCGGCTTACGACACGCTTTTTGCCGAGCTGGCCGAGCGGCGGCAAAAGGATAGCGAAAGCGTTTCGCGTGGCGAAGGCAAGCCGGCCCATCCGTCCTATCCCGATCCCTATACGATGTTTGCCTGCTTTCCGAGCGAACCGCTCGCGCTTACAGACCGCCTGGAAGCGGTCCATCAGTCACCGGCGGTGCTAACTCAGTTGATTAAGAACCGGATGAATTATTTCACGCCCGAACTGATGGCGTCGCCGGAACGATTGCCAATGATTCTGCATGCGGTGCGGACGACGCCCAGCATCACCATAGCTGAACTCGCCAGCGCCATAAGCGATGTCGACCATCCGACGCTTGTTCGGACAGTTGGCTGGTTGATTAAGCTTGGCTGTTTGCGTCGGCGAACAGTGTGATTATTTAAAGCGGTAGGTAATACGCCCTTTGGTCAAATCATAAGGCGTCATTTCCACTGTCACGCTGTCACCGGCTAACACGCGGATGCGATTTTTGCGCATTTTCCCGGATGTATGAGCAAGCACTTCGTGTTCATTCTCAAGCGTTACGCGAAACATGGCATTGGGCAATACTTCGGTAACAGTGCCTGAAAACTCGATTGGTTCTTCTTTGGCCACGGAAACCCCTTTCGGCCTTTGATGTTCGGGCGGGAGAGTATTCCTGTCAGCCAAAAATTCAAGTGTTCACTGATTTTTTTTGACTTTACGTTCCCTCACCGTCGCCTAATGGCAACGCGGTGCGGTATTTCACTTGTTTTAAGGCGAAACTAGATTTTATCGACGCGACCCCGTTCAGTCGGGTGAGATGGTCCATGAGAAACCGTTCATACGCCGCCAAATCAGCGACCACGACCCGCAAAAGATAATCCGAGTCGCCTGTCATCAAATAGCATTCCATCACCTCAGGCCGGGCGAGGACCGTTTGTTCGAAGGTTTCAAGCGCTGTTTCGATTTGGCGTTCTAAGGTAACTTGGACAAAAACACTTACCGGCAGGCCGACTGCTGCCGGATCAACCAAACTCACATGTTTTGCGATGACCCCGGAATCCTCAAGGGTTTTTACGCGTCGCCAACAAGGTGAAGGTGATATGCCGACTTGTTCGGCGAGATCCACATTTGAGATGCGCGCGTCTTCCTGCAGGACCGTAAGAATTCGTCGATCTACCGCATCTAGCTCAATAACCGGCAAATAATTTCTCCAAAAGTGTTAAAATAAAGAAAGTGTTGCTCAATATCCTGTTTGTTGAGGATGAAAAGCAAGAAAAATTCCGACTAAAGGGCGTATGTTGCGTTCAGATAAGAAATTTGCGCTGGACGGTACCCATGGCTCAACATCTTAAAATCGTCGACAAAGACCATAACTCAGCCGTGCCAGCGGATCGGTTGTTTGGGTTAGGTGAGGTGGAAAAGAAAGCGCTGTGGCTGTCTTCCTGGATGATCCATAACGCGAACCATATTCGCCCATCCCGCGATGGGCTGAAGGTCGGCGGGCATCAATCTTCCTGTGCATCATCGGTAACATTATTAACGGCGCTTTATATGGATGTGCTGAAACCGCAGGATAGGGTTGCGGTGAAGCCGCATGCGAGCCCGGTTTATCACGCCCTGATGTACCTGTTTGGTAAACAGAACCGAGCTAATTTGGAAAATTTTCGCGGCCTTGGCGGGGCACAATCCTATCCGTCGCGTACGAAGGATAGTGACGATGTGGACTTCTCTACGGGGTCGGTAGGGCTTGGTGTGGGGCTCAGTCTTTGCGCGTCCCTAGTCCAGGACTATGTGCACTATCACAAGCTTATGGGGGACGGTGTGGAGCCCGGCAAACTGGTTGCCTTGATGGGGGATGCGGAACTCGATGAAGGCAATGTGTTCGAGGCGCTTCTTGAAGGCTGGAAGCACGACGTTCGAAATTTATGGTGGGTCATCGATTACAACCGTCAAAGCCTGGACGGCGTGGTGAATGATCAGCTGTTCCAGAAAATTCAAAGCTTTTTCGATACGGTTGGCTGGAACGTGGTGACGCTAAAATACGGCAAAAAGCTAGAAGCAGCACGCAGTGGACCGTCGGGAGAGGCCTTGCTGCAATGGATCGACGATTGCCCGAACGACCTTTATTCGGCGCTGACATACAAAGCCGGCGCGGCGTGGCGCAAGCATTTGCAGGAAGGGTTGCGTGGTACGTCTGGTTTGCCGGAGCTGTTGGAGTCTCATGACGATGATTCACTGCATGATTTGATGACTAATTTGGCCGGCCATGACATGGAAACCGTGTTGGAGGCGTTCCATGCCGCGCCGCCGGAACAACCCACCTGCTTCGTCGCCTACACCACTAAAGGCAATCAACTGCCGTTTGCGGGGCATAAAGATAATCACGCAGGCCTCATGAACCCGGATCAGATGGCGGTGTTTAAATCCGAAATGGGTATTGCGGATGGCGAAGAATGGTCGATGGATGCGGGCCTGGAACTGGTCGGCGAGGCCTTGCGAGATTTGATTGAAGCCGCCCCATTCAATAGTGACAAAAACCGCCGCCACACGGCACCGGTCGTGGCCGTACCGGACCGCTTTGAGGTCGCGGGTGACGGACAAAATTCCACCCAGCAAGGGTTTGGCCAGGTGATGAATGAGCTAGGGCGTAGCGACGGCGATCTGGCGAAAGCCATTGTTACCACCTCGCCGGACGTCACCGTCTCGACCAATTTGGGTGGCTGGGTGAACCAGCGTGGGCTTTTCGACCGCAAAGGCAAAGCGGATGTGTTTCGCGAACAAGACGTTGCCTCCATCCAAAAATGGGTGAAGTCGCAAACCGGTCAGCATATCGAGCTGGGGATTGCGGAGAACAATTTGTTTTTAATGCTGACGGCCATGGGCCTGTCCGAATCGTTGTTTGGCGCGCGACTTCTGCCGGTGGGCACGCTTTATGATCCGTTCATCAATCGTGGTCTCGATTCACTGTTTTATGGGTGCTACCAGGATTCACGGTTCATGGTGGTGTCCACACCATCGGGCATCACGCTGGCGCCTGAAGGAGGCGCACACCAATCGGTCAACACGCCGCTGGTTGGCATGGGCCTGGGACGACTTGCCTATTTCGAACCGGCCTTTGTGGACGAACTGGGGATTATTATGGCCTGGGGCTTTCGCCATATGCAGGCCGACGATGGCGGGTCGGTTTATTTACGTCTTTCCACCCGGCCGTTGGATCAGCCTCTACGCGATATTACGTCTGATTTGGTGCAAAACGTGACAGGGGGCGCTTACTGGCTGAAGCCACCCGCCGAGGGCGCTGATATCGCGATTGCTTATTGTGGCGCGGTCGCACCGGAAGCCATCACCGCCCATGAAGCGCTTTTGGAAGATGTACCGGGGGCCGGTCTGCTGGCGATCACCTCACCGGACCGGCTGCATGAGGAATGGATCAAGGCTAGCCGAACACCGGGGGCCAGATCGCATATCGAGACGCTTTTACAGCCGCTCGCGAAGGACGCGGCCATCGTGACGGTGCTGGATGGCCATCCTGCGACCCTGTCCTGGCTTGGGTCCACGGGCGCGTATCGCGTTTCTCCGCTCGGTGTGGAGGGCTATGGCCAATCCGGCGATGTGGATGATCTGTACCGCGTGCATGGGTTGGATGCGGACTCTATCTTGGATGCGGCAGCGGCTGCCTGTTTGAAGCGTTTGCGGTAGGGCGCGATTTAGCGCTCTAGCACTTTGCGGCAAAGCGTGTCCCGAGCCTGCCATCCGGCGCGCTCAAGTTCAGGCACCGTGTCGGTATCGCTTGGCCAGCCAATGCAAAGTAGCGCGGTGAACCGCCAGCCGGACGGTACATCAAGGCTTTTGGTTACCGCCTTTGGGTCGATAATCGACACCCACCCCACGCCCAACCCTTCGGCGCGGGCGGCGAGCCATAAAGTGTGAATAGCGGAGACTGTTGAGTAGTCCAGCGTCTCCGGCATGGTTTGACGACCGAGACCATGGCCTTGTGTGACCGATCCGTCCGTAAACGTGGCGAGCAAGATCGGCGCCTCTTGCAGGCCTGAAAGTTTGAGCTTTGCATAAAGGGTCGCATGCTCATCCCCATAGCCGTCGAGTGCGTCTTTATTGGCGGTCTTGAAATTGTCTAATAACGCGGCGCGCTTGTCATCGGATATAACCCGGACAAACCGCCAGGGCTGACTATTGCCGACGGAAGGCGCGAGGCAAGCAAGGTCGAAAAGCTCATCCAGCAGCGGGCCTGGTACCGGATCGGTGCGAAATCGGCGCACATCACGTCGCCAGCGGATCAGTTCGGTCAATTGGTCGCGGAAGGCCTCGTCGAATTGCGACGTTGGATTGATTGGGTCCGGACCGGAGTCTGCCAAAGCTTAGCTGCCGGCAACGGTTAAGCCGTCGATGCGGAGGGTGGGTGCATTCGTGCCGTAGCGAAATTCCAAATCGTTTGCGGGTGTGATATTCAGGAACATATCTTTGAGGTTTCCCGCAACCGTCATTTCGCTGACCGGATAGGTGAGTTCACCTTTCTCGATCCAAAACCCCGATGCGCCGCGGCTATAATCGCCGGTAACGCCGTTGACGCCAAATCCCATCATGTCGGTCACATAAAGGCCGCTCTCTATTTCGCTAATTAGGGCCTCCGGCGAAAGAGTGCCTGGTGTCATATGCAGATTGGTGGTGGATGGCCCTGGCGGTGACGAGGTGCCACGAGAAGCACGACCATTACTGGTAAGGCCCAGTTGGCGGGCGGAGCGCAAATCCAACACCCATTGCGTTAGCACTCCATCTTCGATGAAGGAAATGGGGTTGTTGGCTAACCCTTCCGCATCGAAAGGTTTGGAAGAAAGCCCGCGTGGTCTGTGCGGGTCGTCGATGATGGAGACGCCTTTAGGGAATATTTGCTTCCCCATGCATTCTTTCAAAAAGCTGGTGCCACGCGCGATTGAAACGCCGTTAATGGCGCCGGTAACATGGCGCACGATGCCGTTTGCGACGCGCGGCTCGTAGACCACAGGCACTTTCGCGCTTTTTGCTTTTCTGGAATTCAAACGTTTGATGGTGCGCTCGCCGGCCCGTTTGCCGATCAATTCCGGGTCCTCTAAATCGCTGGCGAAAACCGTGGAGGAGTAATCGTAATCGCGCTCCATTTCGGTGCCTTCACCGGCCAACACACAGGCGCTGACACTAAATGACGAGCCACTATAGGCGCCGGCAAACCCGTTAGTCCCGGCAATTGCCACATGAGATTGGGACCAGTCTGCTTCGGCTCCTTCAGAATTAGTGATGCCGTCGATAGCTAGGGCGGCACCCTCCGCAGATTTTGCCCATTCGATCAATGTTTCGGTGGCGGGTTCCGTCGGGTCAAAAATTTCGAGGCCGCTTGCATCGTTGGTCGACAAGGCATCCGGGTCCGCCAATCCGCAAAATTCATCTTCCGGCACGGCGCGCGCCATGGCGACGGCACGTTCGGCCAGTTGATCCAGCGCTTCGGGTGATTGATCGGACGACGATACAATTGCTTGGCGTTTGCCGATGAATACCCGGAGGCCCAAATCTTCGCCTTCCGCGCGCTCCAGCTTTTCGATCTCGCCGAGACGCTGGGCGTGGCTCAAGGAGATGTGGCGCACATGGACTGCATCAGCGGCGTCCGCGCCAAGACCGGTCGCTTTTTTCAGCAACGCTTGTAAATGATCGAGTGCGTTTTCACTCATAAAGTCGGATCCTTCCGTTACAGAACGCTACAGGCCGCCGCGCACACAGCTGACGACGCTTAAGATGACGATTAGCACCAAAGCGACGAAGCACAAAATTATTTGCCGCCGACCGCGGACCCAATCTTCCGGGGTCATGTGTCTTCTGGTTTCCTCCTCTTCGTCCACGTCTTCTAGCGCGACTTCGTGAGGGGGACGCTTTTTGGCCAACCGTTGCGCGAAACCACGGCTAACGGAGCGGTAGCTAGCGTCCGCCTCTTGTGACCGACGGCGGAGGCGGCGAATAATCCAGATAGCTGCAATTATTAGAACGACCCACAGCCCGCGCTCAATATTCGCTGGATCTATTTCCATATGGACGCTCCGGAGCCGGGGAGGCCAAGCTCGTCCCACAAGGTGTCAATCTTCTCGACCACGTCGTCGCTCATGCGAATGGTGCGGCCCCAATCGCGCTTGGTTTCCGGCGGCCATTTGTCGGTGGCGTCGAGCCCGATCTTGGAACCCAATCCGGGCAGCGGGCTGGCGAAATCGAGATAGTCGATGGGGGTGTCTTCGATGACAGTAATATCGCGCGCCGGGTCCATGCGCGTGGAGATTGCCCAAATTACGTCTTCCCATTTGCGCGCATCGATATCGTCGTCTACGACAACAACCCATTTCGTATAGGTGAATTGGCGAAGATAAGACCAGACCGCCAGCATCACCCGCTTGGCGTGGCCCGGATAGGCTTTCTTGATGGCGACGACTGCGAGCCGATAGGAGCACGCCTCCGGCGGCAACCAAAAATCGGTTATCTCTGGGAATTGCTGCTGGAACAGCGGAATGAAAACTTCGTTCAATGCTTCACCAAGCACGCTCGGCTCATCGGGTGGGCGGCCGGTAAAGGTCGAATGATAGATAGGCTGTTTGCGCCGGGTGATCGCTGAGAGGGTGAACACCGGAAATGGCTCTTGAGCGTTGTAGTAGCCGGTATGATCGCCGTAGGGGCCTTCAGGTGCTATGTCGCTGAGCGAGACATGACCTTCGAGTACGATCTCGGCGCTGGCGGGCACTTTCAGTGGCACGGTTTTGCAATCCACCAGTTCGATGCGTTTGTTTTTTAACAATCCCGCAAATTGATATTCGGACAATGTGTCGGGCACCGGGGTGACGGCGGCTAGCAATGTCGCCGGATCAGCGCCAATCACGGCGGCGACGGGAATCGGCTCCGACGACTTTTTTGCCCAACGCGCCGCATGTTGGGCACCGCCGCGATGTTCGAGCCAGCGCATCAAGGTGGTGTTTTTGCCGGTCACCTGCATGCGGTAGATGCCGAGATTAAAACCGTCTGCCTTATTGCCGTCCGGGTCCGGCCCTTGGGTGACCACGAGCGGAAAGGTGATCAGCGGTGCAGGCTCGTTGGGCCAGCAGGTTTGGATGGGGAACTGGCCCAAATCGATGTCGTCACCTTGAAGTACGACTTCATGGCATGGGGCGGATTTAACCGTCTTGGGGCGCATGGCCATGACAGTTTTGATGAGCGGTAGTTTCTCGAGCGCATCTCCGAGGCCGCCCGGCGGTTCCGGCTGGCGCAGGAAGGCTAGCGTCTCGCCGACCGCGCGCAATTGGTCCGGCATCCGGTCCATGCCTCGGGCAACCCGGTCTACGGTGCCGAACAGGTTAACCAGCACCGGCATATCGTAAGGCGTGCCGTCGTCGCGGACCGGGTTCTCGAAAAGAACAGCCGGTCCTTTTTCCGCCAGCAAGCGTGTTTGAATTTCCGTCATTTCCAGGTTGGGTGAAACCGGTGTGGAAACGCGTTTGAGGTCGCCCGATTTTTCCAGGGCGGCGATGAAATCTCTGAGTGAGGCATAAGACATGGGCGCAAATTAGAGCAATTCTCAAAGGAACGAAATCATTCCCGGTGACGAATTTTGTTTGCAGACGTTGAACGCTCGGTGTAGCGAAATGCTAAAGAGGACGCCATGAGCAAGAATGACGAAAAAGAAGACTTGTTGAACCGCGCACGCGCGTACCCGTATTGGGCGCCATCGCAATCCTACGTCTGGGACCCGGACGATGATCCGCGCGAATTACAGGCTTTCGACCCGGCCCTGACCGAAGGCCGTTGGCCGGTGCTAGCGGTTGGCTCCAACCGCTCGCCGGAACAACTGGCGCGCAAATATAACGGCACCGGCTGTGAACCGTTAGCAGTGCAATACGGAAGATTGTCCGACTTCGATGTGGTCTATGCCGCCCATATCAGTCAGTACGGCGCCGTGCCCGCCATGTTGCAACATGCGCCCGGCGTGCATGTGAAGCTGGCGGTTACCTGGCTCGATGATGATCAATTGCAAATCATGCATAAGACCGAAGGCAATTATCATTTCGGCGAAATCGAGCAGATTAGTCTCACTTTGGAACGCGGTGATACATTGGATTCAGCCTATCTCTATGTGGGCCGCCAAGGCAGCTTGACCATTGATGAAAAGGCAACGGGACTAGAAGCGATCATCGCCCATAAGCGTCCCTATGACAGCGCTACAACCGCTGACATGCTGGAGATTCTCCGTAAAAAACTGGGCGCCACCGAAGACCCGGACGCCTTCATCAACAGGCTCGTCACTGACGAACCATACCGCCACGCCATCATCGGCATTATCGGCGCAAAAGCGGCGCCGTTCGCCTATCCGGTCAATATCATCCAAGCGGATTTGGGGACGGTTTAGCCTTCCACTCGCCAAACCTGAGCGTTCAATAAATCCGTATCTTCCAAATGCGTCGTTGTTTTGACGCTGTATTTGGCGAGTTGCTCTATCCCCTCTTTTGGCAAGTAAAGCCGTCTCGGGTTGCCGATAAACACGTCTGTGCCGGATTTGGCGAGTGCGCGCAGCCAGTCGGTGACGGCACCGGACATGGGTTGTTCGTAGCAGACGTCGGCGGCGAGTACGGTTTCCCATCCTTTGTCACTGCCGGTTAGATCTTCGTCGGTGATGTCGATCTCGACCCTGTTGGCCGCTGCGTTCACTTCTAAGGCGGCGATGGCGTATTCGTCGATATCGCTCGCGGTGACCTTTCTCGCTCCCATTTTGGCCGCTGCGATGGCGGCGATGCCGCTGCCGGAGCCGAAATCGAGGACGGTCTTGCCGCGGACGATTTCCGGATTGTCAAAAATATAGCGCGCCAATGCTTGCCCGCCTGCCCAGGCAAAAGCCCAAAAGGGCGGCGGCAGGCCCATATCGTCCAGTTGGTCCGACGTTTTGTGCCAGAGCGGGTAATCCTCGTTGGCGAGGTGCAGTTTTATTTCCGGCACCAAGGGCGGCGGTTCGAGGGCGGTGTTGGTGCGGATGAAGTCGGATTTATTTTGCATCTGTTTTTTTAGAACGGTCGCCCAATAAGGATGGCTGCAAGCAACCACATCCCAATTCGTGTGTTCGATTTGAAGTGGTCGAGACAGTCCAGCGGGTTGTCCAAATCCACCTGCCGCACCTGGGTGAAAAGCAACGTGGCGGGGAACAGCAGAGCTACGAAATACACCAGACTGAGATGGGCCATTACACCGGCGATGACGAAACAAATCACGGTGCAGGTGTAAAAAACGCCAATCCAATTTTTGCTGGTATCACCGAACTTCAGCGCCGTCGATTTAACACCGACCATCGCGTCATCTTCTTTGTCCTGGTGGGCATAAATCGTGTCGTAGCCCAACGTCCAGAAAAAGGCCCCAGCATAGAGAACGAGCGCAGCCGGGTCGAGAGCCTCGGTAATCGCGGCATAGCCTACCAAAACGCCCCAATTGAAGGTGAGTCCCAGAAAGGCTTGCGGCCAATAGGTGATGCGCTTCATCAGTGGGTAAAGAGCGACTAGCACGAGAGATGAGACCGCAAGCAGCTTTGTGAATTCGTTGAGCGCCAGCAAGATGAGCGCGGACAAAATTAAAAGTAAAACCAGAAAAACAGCGGCATGTCTCAGCCTTAATCGCCCGCTGGCGAGGGGCCGGTTTGCTGTGCGGGCGACTTTGGCATCGATATCGCGGTCCAGAATATCGTTCCACGTGCACCCGGCGCCGCGCATGAGAAAGGCACCGATTAAAAACAGCGGCGCCAATGTGGCGGCTTCATAGGGCGATGCGCCCGCGATCGAGGTGAACGCAAGGCCTAGGCCCCACAAACACGGAATCGCCAACAGCCACACACCGATAGGGCGGTCGACGCGGGCGAGCCTGAAATAAGGCCGCAGCGCCGCTGGCACCTTGCGGTCGATCCAATCGTCTTGGGCAATGTCGCTGGCATCGTTCATAGGCGTGATCTTGCGGCCGTTTCGTTTTGATCTCAAGAATGCTCGCTCGCACTTTATGGAATTTGATGGCAAATTGCGGCGATGAAAAAGCTTTGGATAGTTATTGCTTTGTTTGGCGGGTTTGCCCAGTCCGACATGGCGTCCGACGTGGCGCATGCAGCAGATCAAGAGGGCCGGTATCTGTTAATTGGTATCGGCAATGACACATGTACCCAATGGGCAACTGCGCGACGTATCGAAACGCCAAAGGTTGTGAAAATGGAATCTTGGTTGCTGGGCTATTTGACCGCGACCAATGTCTGGCGCGCGAACACCGGCGATGTGACTGCCGGCATGGAGTCGGATCAAATTTTTAAGTGGATGGACGGGTATTGTAAGGATCACCCGAAAAAGCGCGTTGGCGAGGCGGCCCGGAATTTGGTGTTTGGATTGGACGAACTTCTGAAACCCAACAAGAAGGGCAAATAGCGGGCCATGGCGAAAGCGCCGCCACGGTTGTTCGTGGAAGATGGTTTGGTGGCCGGCCAGACCGTCAGTTTGGGCAAAGCGCACGCCCATTATTTAAAGAATGTCTTGCGGTTAAAAGTTGCGGCGACGGTTGCATTGTTTAATGGGCGCGATGGGGAGTGGCACGGCACTCTTCATTCGACAGGAAAATCTCAAGCGATAATTGAACTCGCAGAGATGATTTGTCCGCAGCCGGATAGTTTTGGGCCGACTTTGATGTTCGCCCCAGTCAAACGCGGGCCCATAGAAATAATGGTGCAAAAAGCGACTGAGTTAGGCGTGATGCATTTTCAGCCAATGATCACCGAATTTACCGATGTGGTGCGGTTTAATGGTGAGCGGTTGCGCGCCACTGCTATTGAAGCTGCCGAGCAATGCGAGAGATTGAGTGTGCCGTCTATCGAAGAGCCGCAGCCGCTGGACAATATTTTGAACAAATGGCCGAAAGGGCGCCGTCTTTTGTTCGCCGCGGAATCCGGCATTGCGCGACCGATTGCGGAAGCGCTTGGGGAATTCAAAGATCATTCTCCACCCGATGCGTGGACTATTGCGGTTGGTCCTGTCGGTGGCTTTAGTCCCGCAGAACATGAAGTGCTGCGCAATCTGCCGTTTGTTGTGCCCGTCGGTTTAGGGCCGCGATTGCTGAAGGCGGAAACCGCCGCTCTGGCGGCATTGAGTTGTTGGCAGTCCGTCTTGGGTGATTGGGAAAATCGCCCCATTGACAGAATCCATCAATAGCTTAGGTACAAGATTGGATTTACCTCTTTCGAAGGCTTCAATGTAAATGGCCGCATCCACATCATCCGGTGAACCGCTCACCGATAAAAAGGCGCTTATCGATTATCTCGCACAAGGAGTGAAGCCGCGCGATGCGTGGCGGATCGGCACAGAGCATGAAAAGTTCGCTTATCGGCTATCTGATTGTTCGCCGTTAGCTTACGATTCCGAGCCAGGCATCCGGCAAATTTTGGAAGGTCTGAAACGCTTTGGCTGGGATCCGGTTTTAGAGGGCAGCAATATTATTGCGCTTAAGAAATCAGACGGCTCTTCGGTCACTTTGGAGCCCGGCGGTCAATTCGAGCTCTCCGGCGCACCGGTTAAGACCATCCATAATACCTGCGACGAAGTGCACGCCCATCTGGCGGAAGTGAAAGAAATTTGTCAGGAAATTGGCGCGGGCATGATCGGCATTGGTTTCATCCCGCAATGGCGGCGCGATGATATCCATTGGATGCCGAAGGGGCGCTATAAGATTATGCGCGAATACATGCCGAAAAAAGGGACGCTCGGCCATGACATGATGCTGCGTACCTCGACGGTACAGGTCAATCTGGATTTCGACTCCGAAGCAGACATGGTGCAGAAAATGCGGATTGCCGTGGCGTTACAGCCCGTTGCGACTGCTTTATTCGCCAACTCGCCTTTTACCGAAGGCAAGCCGAATGGGTTTTTGAGCTACCGCAGCCATACCTGGACGGACACTGATCCGGACCGAAGTGGCATGTTGCCGTTTGTGTTTGATGATGATTTCGGATTTGAGCGGTGGGCGGACTATGTGTTGGATGTGCCCATGTATTTTGTCTACCGGGGCGGCAACTATCTCGATGTATCCGGCCGGTCCTTCCGCGACTTCATGGGCGGTAAGCTGGAAGGCTTCGAAGGGCAATATCCGAGCCTGCAGGATTGGGAAGACCATATGACCACGCCGTTTCCCGAAGTTCGTCTTAAGCATTTCATCGAAATGCGCGGCGCGGACGGTGGCCCATGGAGCCGGCTTTGTGCGCTTCCCGCGCTCTGGGTGGGGCTTCTCTATGACAGCGTCGCACAGGATGCGGCATGGGAATTGATCAAGGATTGGACCGTAGACGAAATGCAGGCGCTGCGCGACGACGTGCCGAAGATGGCTCTAAAGACGCCTTTTCGCGGCGGGACGCTACAGGACATTGCGAAACAGACCGTCACTATTGCCTATGATGGATTGAAACGCCGCGCGGTACCCGGCGGTAAGAGCGCGGACGAGACACAATTTTTAGAGACACTTAGAGAAATCGCCGACAGCGGCATTTCACCGGCTGAACGGCTGCTTGAGAGTTTCGAGAAAGAATGGAGCGGCGATATTCGTAAGGTATATGAGGAAACCGCGTATTAAGGGCGGTACTTGCGAGGCTATTCTACGGTCGCCTCGGTTCCAGATGTTTTTACGATTCGCCTAACATGGACTGGCTCGCCATTGTCGGCGCTGCCCCAATATTCGATGGTAATGTGATCATTATCCAAGGTCGTCGCGACCTTGTGGTCCGGCTGCGTTAGGGTTTTGCCCGCTTCAACGCGATATTGAACCGCAGATTCGACGCAAATTTTACCATTTTCGACACATACTTTGCCGCGGGTTAAGGTCGCGCCCATGCCGCCGGATTCCACATAATTCCGACTGTGGTAATAGGTGTTTCGACCCCGCTCGACCGTAAAGCGAAAGGAGGACAGGTCAAGTTTGAGCTCTGTCCGTGATCCGGCGCCTTGCTTTTTGGCCGCTTTTTCGTCTTCACAAGCCGCCAAAAAGCACAGCAAGGCGGCGCAACAAATTCGTAATGCCCGAGTTGCTAACATTTTAGGCCGCCGTTCCACCAACAGTGAGCCCATCAAGCCGCATGGTTGGTTGCCCAACGCCGACCGGGACGCTTTGGCCGTATTTTCCGCAGGTTCCGACGCCTGGATCGAGTTCCATGTCATTTCCAATCATCGATACTTTCGTAAGAGCGTCCGGCCCGTTGCCTATGAGTGTAGCGCCTTTGACCGGGGCTCCCTTTTTACCGTTCTCGATTTGATAGGCCTCGGTGCAACTGAAAACAAATTTTCCACTAGTGATATCCACCTGGCCACCGCCGAAATTGACGGCGTACAAACCTTTATCGACGGATGCGAGAATCTCCTCCGGGTCTTTGTCTCCGGCCAACATATACGTGTTTGTCATCCGTGGCATGGGAGCGTGAGCGTAGGATTGTCGCCGGCCGTTGCCGGTCGCGTCCATGCCCATGAGGCGGGCATTCATGCGGTCCTGGATATAGCCTGTCAGAATGCCATCTTCGATGAGTGTGGTTGCCGCAGGCGCGGTCCCCTCATCGTCGATGGTGATGGAACCGCGTCGGTCGACGATTGTACCGTCATCGACCACGGTGACGCCGGGGCTAGCCACTCTTTCGCCCATCAAGCCTGCGAAAGCGGATGTTTTTTTGCGATTGAAGTCACCTTCCAGCCCATGGCCGATTGCTTCATGCAGTAGAATGCCCGGCCAGCCGGGGCCGAGTACCACGGTCATTTCTCCGGCAGGGGCGGGCTCAGAGTCCAAATTCACTAAGGCCTGGCGAAACGCTTCATCGGCTTGGGCTTTCCAAGAATCAGGCTCAAAGAATGTTTGATACCCGGTGCGACCGCCGGTGCCGTGGCTGCCATTCTCCATGCGATCACCGTCCGCGACCACGATCGAGATATTGACCCGGACTAAAGGCCGAATGTCGGCGCTACGTGCGCCGTCCGGCCGAATGATCTGTATCGCCTGCCACTCGCCGGCGATTGACGCCATAACTTGTGATACCCGGCTGTCGAGACTTCGGGCGTAGGCGTCAATTTCCGCCAATAATTTCACTTTGCCGTCGAAATCGAATTCGCCAAGCGGGTTTGCGTCGGAATAAAGACTTTGATTGGTTGCTGCGGGACCATCGGCCAATGTGCCGCTTCGACCTGCTGACACCGCTTGTACGGTTGAGGCTGCGCGTTTGATTGCGTCTTCGGAAATTTCGGAAGAATGGGCATACCCGGTTGCATCGCCGGAAACCGCGCGAAGGCCAAAACCTTGCAATGTGTCGAAGTTGGCGCTCTTTACCTTACCGTCGTCGAACGCAATGCTTTCGGACTGACAATATTCGAGAAACAGCTCACCATCGTCCGCATTGTTTAATGTTTCGCGAACCAACGCCTCCGTTCGCACCGGGTCAAGGCCGGCACGATTGAAGAACAGGTCGTTTGTAGTGGAAAGATGATCCATAGGTGTCTTACCGTTTCCCAAATTATAGGCGTTCCCTCAAAAGAATCAGGGCGCAACGTTTGACCAATCATAGAGACCTTTGAGCGGATATTTAAGTTGTTTCGAATAAATTTAATAAGTGTGTCTTCCCGTTGCTGGTGATTCCACCTAAACACTTCACTTTGCGCGGAAATTTTGCGACAAAGTGTCACGCGCGATAGGACGGCTCAGCGCTCGATGCTATACAGGCGAACGAATCTGGGGCCTATCTCTAGGCTGCGGGAATCAACGGATTTCATCTGATTTTATATACAAGATCGGCTGAGGGGAGAAAAGAGCGTGAAACGGGTTTTAGCTGCAATTGCGGCCGGAATGACAGCGTTAAATGCGTCGGCTTTATGGGCCGCTGAAGGGCCGAAGGCCGGGCCACAGCCTTGGCAATTGGGACTGCAGCCGTCGGCATCGCCGACGATGGATTTTATAACGTCCTTCCATGATTGGCTGGTCATTTTAATTACGGTGATTTGCGTATTTGTATTGGCGTTGCTGCTTTATGTGGCATTCCGGTTCAGGGAATCGAAAAACCCAACGCCGTCCACAACAACGCATTATTCACTCCTTGAAGTCGCTTGGACCGCTATTCCGATTATAATTTTGGTCATCATCGCCATTCCGTCCTTTAAGTTGCTCTATTTTGCGGACCGGGTCGAAAAAGCCGACATGACGCTAAAGATTATCGGCAATCAGTGGAACTGGACGTATCAGTATCCTGATCATGGGAGTTTTGAGTTTACGGCTCAAATTCTGCAGGGTGGTGAGCTGGAAAAAGCAAAAAAGGCAGAGGCTGCTAAGAAATCGGGCCGGCCCATTTTGCGGCAATTAAGCACGGATAATCCTGTGGTTTTGCCTGTCGGCAAGAAGATACGCTTGATTATGACGGCAACCGACGTTCTGCATGCTTGGGCGATCTCGCCACTCGGTGTTCGATTGGACACCGTGCCGGGCCGGCTGAATGAGACCTGGGTCGAAATCAAAAAGCCGGGTGTCTATTTCGGGTATTGCTCGGAGCTTTGCGGTGCGGGACACGCTTATATGCCTATTGAAGTGCATGCGGTCAGCCCCTCGAAGTTTAAGGCATGGGCTGCTGCAAAGAAAAAATCAGCAGGGCTTGATCTGCCGGTAAAGCCGGTTGCTGCGAAGCCGAATTCTTTAGAACTCGCGCGCACAGCGCAATAATCGTTAGTAGGTAAGGGAAGAACCATGGCCGAAGCACACACAGCCGACGCGCACGGACACGATCATCAGGAAGACCATCCGACAGGATGGCGGCGCTACGTCTATTCAACGAACCACAAGGACATCGGCACGATGTACCTTGTCTTCGCTATCATAGCCGGCCTGATTGGTGGTGCCTTTTCCGTGTATATGCGGATGGAACTCCAAAATCCCGGTGTTCAATTCATGGTCAACGAAGATGGTTCGCCAGATGGACATCTCTGGAATATGTTCATCACTGCCCATGGGTTAATCATGGTGTTCTTTGTGGTGATGCCTGCCTTAATCGGGGGATTTGGCAACTGGATCGTCCCGTTGATGATCGGTGCGCCGGACATGGCGTTCCCGCGGATGAACAATATTAGTTTTTGGCTGTTGCCGCCGGCTTTTCTGTTGTTGTTGGGCTCGGCGTTGATTGGTGGTGGCGCTGGTACGGGCTGGACGATTTATCCGCCATTGTCGAGTACGCCCGCCCATGACGGGCCTGCCGTGGATATGGCAATTTTTGCACTCCATGTTGCCGGTGCGTCTTCCATTCTTGGTGCGATCAACTTTATTACGACCATTTTCAACATGCGCGCGCCGGGCATGACGCTTCATAAAATGCCGCTGTTCGTTTGGTCGACATTGGTTACTGCGTTTTTGCTGTTGTTGGCCTTGCCGGTTTTGGCGGGCGCCATTACGATGTTGCTGACAGACCGTAATTTCGGCACCAACTTCTTCCGCCCTGAAGGCGGCGGCGATCCGATTTTGTTCCAACATCTGTTTTGGTTCTTCGGACACCCGGAAGTTTACATTATGATTTTGCCGGGCTTTGGCATTGTTAGCCATGTGGTGGCCACATTTTCCAAAAAGCCGGTGTTTGGTTATCTCGGCATGGCTTACGCCATGGTGGCGATCGGTTTCATCGGTTTCATCGTCTGGGCGCATCACATGTACACAGTCGGCATGGATGTGGACACGCGGGCCTATTTCGTGGCGGCCACGATGGTAATCGCGGTTCCAACGGGCATTAAGATTTTCAGCTGGATCGCCACCATGTGGGGTGGGTCCATCCGGTTCGATACGCCGATGCTCTTTGCTGTCGGTTTCATCTTTTTGTTCACGGTTGGTGGTGTGACCGGCGTGGTCTTGGCGAATTCCGGCGTCGATCTGGTATTGCATGACACCTATTACGTGGTCGCGCATTTCCATTATGTGCTGTCATTGGGCGCGGTCTTCACCATTTTCTGCGGCATCTACTATTGGCTCGGCAAAATGTGTGGCCGTCAATATCCCGAATGGGCCGGCAAGCTGCATTTTTGGACGACCTTTATCGGCGTTAACATCACTTTCTTCCCACAGCACTTTCTGGGGCTGGCTGGCATGCCGCGGCGCTATATCGACTATCCCGATGCGTTGGCGGGCTGGAATGCGGTATCGTCCTACGGTGCCTATATGTCGTTCGCGTCGACCCTGTTTTTCATCGGCATGTTGATTTACACCGTGAAGTGGGGCCAGAAAGTTGGCGAAAATTATTGGGGCGAAGGGGCGACGACGCTCGAATGGACGTTGCCTTCACCGCCGAACTTCCATAGCTATCACGAACTACCGCAAATTAAATAACGGCGGGGTTTGGGGGCATCCGTGGCTGACACCGCCTACCGCATAAATGCGACGGGTAGCGCCGAGATTATCGGCGCTGAACCCTCGGATTATGTTCAGCTTTTGAAGCCGCGCGTCATGTCGCTTGTGGTGTTTTCCGGTTTTGCCGGATTGCTGGTGGCACCGGGCACACTCCATCCGGTTTTGGCCGTGGTTGCCGTGTTGTGTATTGCCGTCGGAGCCGGTGCGTCGGGCGCTATTAACATGTGGTATGACCGCGATATCGATGCCGTGATGGAACGGACCAAAAAACGTCCCATCCCGATGGGGCGCATGGTTCCCGGCGATGCGTTGGGTTTCGGCATTGTCTTGGCGGTCGGTTCGGTCACCGTGATGGGGCTGGCGGTAAACATCGTGGCCGCATCCCTGTTAGCGGTAGCAATATTGTTTTATGTATTTGTTTACACCATCTGGCTTAAGCGGCGGACACCACAGAATATTGTGATCGGTGGGGCTTCCGGCGCGTTTCCGCCCATGATTGGCTGGGCGGCGGTAACCGGCAGTGTCAGCGTTGAATCACTCGTCCTGTTTGCGTTGATTTTCTTTTGGACGCCACCGCATTTTTGGGCTTTGGCGCTTTATCGTTCCGGTGATTATGAAAAGGCAGGCGTGCCGATGTTGCCGGTAGTGGCAGGTCAACGCGAAACCAAGCGCCAAATGTTGATTTACACGCTGTTACTGTTGCCGCTTGCTATGGCGCCGACGTTCATGGGGATTGCTGGATGGTTATATGGCGGCGTTGCCGCCGTCATGGGGCTGCTTTTTTGTGCGGCGGCCGTGGCCGTTTGGTATGATGAGACGGACCGGGCGCCGAAACGCATGTTCGGCTTTTCGATTTTCTATCTGTTTGTTTTATTTGCACTGATGATTGCCGACCGCACCGTCGGCAGTGGCGTTTGAGGCATGACTGGTGGATATATCGATGACTGAAAAGCCTGATAAAGCGGAAAGCGAGACCAAATTGAACAGCTCTGCCGAAAAACAGCGCCGCCAACGGTCGAAAAATTTTGCACTTGCCGGTGTGTTGGTGGGGCTCGCAGTGTTGTTCTATCTGGTCGCCATTGTGCGTATAGGCGGGATGTGATCGATGCCGGCTAACTTGAAGGCTAAAAACAGACGCATTCTTGTGGGACTCACCGTGGTGGTGGCTGCAATGATTGGTATGTCTTATGCGGCGGTTCCGCTTTACGATCTATTTTGCCGGGTTACCGGCTTTGGCGGCACGACACAGGTCGCGAGTGCGCCGAGCGCGAAGACCGCAGACCGTGTCATGAAAATTCGCTTTGATGCCAGCTTGAGTAATACGATGCCGTGGAATTTTCAGCCGGTGCAACGGGAAATGAGTTTGCAGGTTGGTAAGACGGGCATTGCCTTTTATCGCGCCGAGAACCAATCGAAACAAACCGTGGTGGGGACGGCGACCTTCAATGTAACGCCTCTTAAAGCCGGGATCTATTTTAGTAAGATAGATTGCTTCTGCTTCAAGGAACAGCGGCTGAAGTCCGGCGAAAAGGTGGATATGCCGGTAACATTTTTTGTCGATCCTGAAATTATGAAGGATCGGAATTTGGACGATGTTGATACGATCACCTTGTCTTATACTTTCTTCGAAGCCACAGGCTCCTTGAGCGCAGTTGAGAAGACGGATAGGACTGTGAATTAATTTAATGAATTGCCCTTACGGGCGATGGTATTAAGACCGAAAAAGGAGAGGTCAGCCATGAGTGCCGACGCACATCACGAACAACCCCACGATTACCACTTAGTGGATCCGAGCCCATGGCCGGCCGCTGGCGCCGCTGCGGCTTTTATTATGTTTTTCGGGCTCATCCTTTTCATGCACCCGAGCACGTTGGGTGACGGCCTTGAGAAGACAATCGCTAGCTTTGGCATTTGGATATTTATTCCGGGCCTGCTCATGGTTATTGCGACCATGTGGGTTTGGTGGCGTGACGTCATTCGCGAAGCAAATGTCGAGGGGCATCACAAGCCTGTTGTTCAGTTAGGCCTTCGCTATGGGATGATGTTGTTCATTGCTTCCGAAATTATGTTCTTTGCCGCTTTCTTCTGGGCGTTTTTTGATGCCAGCCTTTATGCAGGCGAAGCGCAGCAAGTGGCGCGAACGGCGGCGACGGGCGGCGTCTGGCCACCGAAAGGCATCGAGACCTTCGACGCGTTTGACATACCGTTTATGAATACGCTGATTCTCCTGTTATCCGGTTGCACGGTAACCTGGGCGCACCACGCATTACGCGAGGGTAATCAAAAGGAGCTAGTTCGTGGCTTGGCTTATACGATCGTCCTGGGCATCGCGTTCACGGCGTTGCAGGCATACGAATATGGTCATGCCACTTTCACGATTGCGAGCGGGATTTATGGCTCCACCTTTTATTTGGCGACCGGATTTCATGGCTTCCATGTGATCGTTGGCACCATCTTCCTGACGGTTTGCTATTTCCGCGCGCGTAAGGGGCATTTCAAGCCCGACCATCATTTCGGCCTCGAAGCGGCCGCCTGGTATTGGCACTTCGTCGATGTGGTCTGGCTGTTCCTGTTCTGCTGCGTCTACTGGTGGGGCGGCTGATAGGCTCGGGTTTGACCGACTGGCCACCCGTAACACCGTTTGCTGTTGGATTGCGCTGCCGATGCCCTAGATGTGGCATCGGCAAACTCTATGACGGTTTTTTGGCCGTGGCTGATGTTTGCGAACATTGTGATCTAGATTTGAAGGCTGCGGCGAGCGGTGACGGTCCGGCGGTGTTCGTTATGTTTGTTGTCGCGCCGATCGCAACGGTCTTGGCGCTTTGGGTCGATGCGGTTTTCGCCCCGCCAATGTGGGTCCATATGCTATTGTGGATACCGTTTATACTTGGTGGGTCTGTTTTGTTGCTGCGCCCCTTTAAAGCCGTTTTGATCGCACTGCAATATCATCATAAGGCCGGCGATAGCGGCCTCGATACGTTTCGCGAAGAGGATTGACCAATGGCCTTCCGTCCCCAATTAGTGCCAACCCTGATTACAATTCCGGCCTTGGTCGCGTTGTTGGTGCTGGGCACTTGGCAGCTTCAGCGCTTGTATTGGAAAGACGCGCTGATAGGGAAGTTGCAATCGCGTTCTACCGCTGCCGCTACGATGCTGCCTGCTAACCCGGAAGACCTCGATGCACTTGAATATAGACGTGTTTCTGTAAAAGGCCGGTTTGACCATGTCAATGAATTTCATCTGGTCAATCGGTCATTGAACGGCAATCCCGGCGTTCACATCATCACGCCGTTAATTCGGGCAAATGGTCGTCCCGCTCTTTTGGTAAACCGCGGCTGGGTGCCGTTCGATAAAAAACCGGCATCGAAAAGAGCGACCGGTCAAGTTAGTGGGCCGATTACGGTGGAGGGTATCGTGCGGCTCGTAAAGGGGCAGGGACGGTTCACACCCGAAAATGAACCGAAGAAAAATTTTTGGTTCTTCATCGACCCGGCGAATATGTCCCGAGTAGCCAAACTACCCGTCGAGCCCCGTTTTTACGTGGTGGATGGGAACAAAGCCGTGACCGGTGGGTTTCCCATAGGACGCCAATGGACATTGAAAATACGCAATGACCATCTGCAATACGCCATTACCTGGTATGCGTTGGCAATCGCCCTTTTGGCCATTTACGTGCTGCACCACAGGCGGCCGGAATAACCTCTCGTGACTGATGGTTGCGACGCTTATGAGGTATTAGAGCGCCGCTTTCGGCGCCTCGACATTCTGCGACAAGCCGAAGGACTTCTACATTGGGATCAATCGGTTCTAATGCCGCCGGGTGGCGCTTCGGCGCGCGGCGCGCAGCTCGCCGAACTCAAGGTCATCGGTCACGAAATTATCACGGACCCTGAAATAGAGCTTCTCTTGGGCGAGGTCGACCCGACAGCGCTAGACCATTGGCAGCAGGCCAATATTCGCGAAATGCGCCGTATCTGGGCGGATGCTAACGCTGTGCCGGCGGATTTAGTTGTAGCGCACAGTAATGCCTGTACGGCGTGTGAAGCGGTTTGGCGCGAGGCGCGGGCAAACAGTGATTTTGCGGCTGTATTGCCGACCCTCGAAGAGGTGTTAAGGCTGACGCGGGAAATCGGTGCAGTAAAAGCGTCCTTTCTAAAGGTCAGCCTTTATGATGCGTTGCTCGACCGATATGCGCCTGGCATGCGCATCGACGAGATCACGCCTGTTTTGAATGACTATGCCGATTTTCTTCCTTCATTCTTAGGCCGTGTCTTAGAACGCCAAAAAATGGAACAACCGGTTATCGAGCTGCCCGGTCCGTTCCCGCTGGACACGCAACGGGCGTTGATGCGCCGGTTAGCTGAAGCCGTGGGGCTGGATTTTCAATCGGCCCGTCTTGATGAAAGCCTGCACCCCTTCTCCGCCGGCATACCCGAAGATAGTCGTATTACCACGCGCTATGACGAAGAAAATTTCGCCGATGCCATGATGGCGGTCCTGCACGAAACCGGTCACGCGATGTATGAGCGAGGGCGCCCTGTCGAGTGGCGGGGGCAGCCGGTCGGCCGTTCTCGTGGCATGGTTATTCATGAGAGCCAGTCACTCTTGGTGGAGATGCAAGTGTGCCGGTCTCGGGATTTCATCAACTGGGTAGCTCCGATGCTGAAAGAAGAATTTTCTGGTGAGGGGGCCGCTTGGAACGCCGATAACCTATATCGTCGAACAACTTTTGTAGAACCAAGCTTTATCCGGGTTGATGCCGACGAGGTCACCTATCCGGCGCATGTCATTTTGCGGACGCGGCTTGAGCAAGCCATGTTGGAGGGCGATTTGGCGCTTAAGGATTTACCGGGCGCTTGGAATGACGCCATGCAAGAATTGCTGGGCATTTCACCGCCGGAAGATAGGCTCGGCTGTTTGCAGGACATTCATTGGTATGACGGCGCGTGGGGCTATTTCCCTACCTATACGTTGGGCGCCATGGCAGCGGCGCAGGTTTTCCAATCAGCGCGAACGGCGGATTCCGGTATTTTACCGTGTATCGCAGAGGGGGACTTCAAGCCGCTGATGGCATGGTTGCGTAAAAACATTCATGGGCAAGGTTGCTTTTATACGGCTGATGAATTGCTGTTGCGTGCGACGGGGCGGCCCCTCGACCTGTCATCTTTTAAGACCCACCTGCAAGAAAGATATCTGGGCTGATGTGGGAATTGGACGCCATCGTAATCGTCGCCCTAACATTTTTGTTGGCGGGGTTTACAAAAGGCGTTGTCGGATTGGGCTTGCCAACGGTCTCGTTGGCATTGTTGACGGTTTTCTTTGGCCTTAAGGAAGCCATGGTATTGATGCTGATTCCATCCTTCGTGACGAATGTCTGGCAAGCGCTGGATGGCCCCCATTTTCGCGATGTCGTGCGTCGGTTCTGGCCGTTACTGGTGGCGGGCTTTCTCGGTACCTGGGTGACCGCTGGACTAATCGCCAAGACGGATGCCACATTGCTATCGGCCATCTTAGGGGCGTCCATCATTATTTACGCCGTCTTCGGGTTGTCGCCCATAAACCCCCCAAACCCGACGGCGCAAGAGCGGTGGATGTCGCCGTTGGCTGGCGGAGTTACCGGGGCGCTAACCGGACTGACTGGCTCGTTCGTCGTGCCCGCAGTGTTGTATTTTCAGTCGCTTCAGTTACCGCGTGATTATCTCATTCAGGTTATGGGCGCGTGGTTTTCGGTGGCGACGTTTGCTTTGGGCGTGGCGCTAGGCTGGCAAAGCTTGCTGCCGCTCGATCAAGGTATTGTATCGGCCGGGGCGCTTGTACCGGCAGCCGGCGGTATGGTTCTCGGCCAGATGGTCCGTCGTCGTTTGTCGGAACAGGTCTTTCGTAAGGTTTTCTTCGTGTCCTTGCTCGTGCTCGGTCTATACATCGCTGGCGTTGCGCTGTCGTAAGGTCTGCTTGCCCCGAAAGCGCGTCGCGATTAGGGTAGCGCCTTCTTAATTCGAGGAGAGTGCGTTTTGCACTATATCAGCACCAGAGGCGAGGCGCCGGTTCTCGCATTCGATGATGTCCTGCTCACGGGTCTTGCCCGTGACGGCGGCCTCTATGTGCCCGAAAGCTGGCCGCAATTTTCCGCGTCTGATTTGGAGGCGATGCGCAACCTTTCTTACCCGGACCTGGCCTGCCGCATTATGACGCCGTTTCTTGGCGACACAATTTCGGAAGACGACTTCGCGGGAATGGTTGCCGAAGCTTATGCATCTTTTGAATCGGAAGAAGTTGTGCCCATGGTCGATATGGGTGACGGTCAGTGGCTGATGGAACTGTTTCATGGTCCCACCTTGGCTTTTAAGGATGTGGCGTTACAGCTTCTGGGTAGGTTGTTTGATCATGTCCTGCAAAAGCGCGGCGAGCGGGTTACCATTGTGGGGGCGACGTCGGGCGATACTGGGTCTGCCGCCATCGAGGCCTGCAAGGATCGGGACGCGATAGATATCGTTATGTTGTATCCGGCCGGCGGCCGGGTGTCGGAAGTCCAACAGCGCCAAATGACGACGGTAGCGTCTGCGAACGTTCATAACGTTGCTATTGAGGGCACGTTCGATGATTGTCAGGATTTGGTGAAGGCTTGTTTCAATGACCTTCCATTCCGCGATGAAGTACACCTTTCGGCGGTGAATTCCATAAACTGGGCGCGTATTATGGCGCAGATCGTCTATTACTTCCGCGCTGGGCTGAAGTTGGGGGCGCCTGAAAAAAGCATTGGCTTTTCGGTTCCCACCGGCAATTTCGGCAATATTTTCGCTGGATATGCCGCGCATTTGATGGGCCTGCCAGTGGATCAATTCGTCGTGGCGTCGAACCGGAATGATATTCTTTTCCGCTTTTTCGAAAAGAACGCGATGGAAATAGAGGCTGTGGTTCCCACCTTGTCGCCGAGCATGGATATTCAGGTCTCTAGTAATTTTGAACGGTTACTGTTCGACCTGCTCGACCGGGATGGAAAAAAAGTCACCGATGCCATGGCGGAGTTTCGCGATTCCGGCAAACTCTCCATTGCAGATAGCGCATGGAAAAGATCACGGGAACGGTTCGATGCCTATCGCGTCGATGATGCGATGACGAGCCAGGTTATTGATCGCGTGTATCGCGAGTGTGGTATGTTGATCGATCCGCATACGGCGGTCGGTGTAGAAGCCGCTCTCGCAAAACGGCGCGACCCGGCTATGGCGATGGTATCGCTTGCGACAGCGCACCCTTCGAAGTTTCCCGATGCCGTAAAAAAGGCAACGGGTATCATGCCCGAATTGCCGGCGCATTTGAGCGACCTTTTTGAACGCGAGGAGCGGTTCACAGTGATGCCTAACCAGCTCGATTTATTGCAAGAATTCATTCGCTCGCGGTCGAACGCTTCATGACTGTCCAAATGACCCGGCTGGATAACGGCCTGCGCGTGGTGACCCATGAGATGGCGAGTGTCGAAAGTGCTTCCCTTGGCGTTTGGGTTGGGTCTGGCACACGGCACGAGGCGGACGGCAGTAACGGTGTTGCGCATTTGCTTGAACATATGGCGTTTAAGGGAACGGAGAGGCGCAGTGCGCAGGATATTGCTGCTGAAATAGAAGCGGTCGGCGGGCATTTAAATGCTTATACGGGCCGTGAAAGTACGGCTTATTTCGCTAAAATGTTGGCGCCGGACATTCCCCTTGCTGCGGATATTCTGACCGACATTATTCAAAATGCCACGTTTGAACAGGTAGAGCTGGAGCGCGAGCGCCAAGTGGTCTTACAGGAAATCGGTCAGGCCGCAGATACCCCGGACGATATTGTTTTCGATTATTACCAAGCCGCCGCTTTCCCTGATCAGCCCATGGGCTTGCCCGTGTTGGGTGAGCGAGCGGTTTTGGAATCCATGACACAGGAGACAATCCGCGAATACCTCGCCGGCAATTATAGTTTCGAACGCGCGGTTTTTTCGGCGGCCGGCAAGGTCCAGCATGATGATATCGTTAAATTGGCGGAAGATTTATTTCAGGCGCTACCGAGCAAGGGCGACCGCAAAAACATTCCGGCGCGCTATAGCGGCGGAGAAAAGCGGGTTGAAGCCGATTTGGAGCAAGTCCATTTTCTGCTCGGTTTCGAAGGTTTGGCCTATAGCGATCCGGACTTTTATGCGCTGACTGTTCTCTCGACGGTTTTCGGTGGTGGTATGTCGTCGCGCTTGTTCCAGGAAATTCGGGAAAAAAGGGGATTGGCCTACTCGGTTTATTCTTTCTCCGCGTCCTACTGTGACAGTGGCACGTTTGGAATTTATGCGGGGACGGGCCCTGAACAGGTGGATGAATTGGTTCCGGCGCTGTGCGATGAAATCACCAAACTTGCGGCCAGCATCACCGAAGACGAGGTAACACGCGCCCGGACGCAACTGAAAGCAGGCACGCTTATGTCATTGGAATCCACCGGCGGTCGAGCCGAACAGTTAGGTCAGCAAACGCTTGTTTATGGCGCGCCGGTGTCCCTAGACGAACTCGTCAAGCGGATCGAAAGTGTGGATGCAAACCAGGTGCGCCGTACAGCGGAGCGGCTCTTTTCAGGTCGGCCCACATTGACCGCGATTGGAGCCTTGAAAAAGCTCGAAAGCTACGACAGCGTATGTGGAAGGTTGACCGCCTGACTCGGGCTTAAGGAGGCACCGCTGTTTTTACGATCAATCTTTGAGCGCCAAACGCCTCGCATCACCGGCACGCGTGTTTATATTCGCCCGCCAAGCCGATGGGATTGCAAGGAATGGGTCGCGTTGCGCCGCGAAAGCCGAAGTTTCTTAGTGCCCTGGGAGCCGAGCTGGCCCACCGATGCATCTACATCGGTGGCCTTTCGCCGCCGGCTGCAGCGGTTCAAGTCCGAATGGCGCTATGGCACCGCCTATCCCTTTTTCATCTTCGAACAAGAAGAAGGACGGCTGGTGGGCGGTATTACGCTCTCCAATCTCCGTCGCGGTGTCGCGCAAAGCGTTAGTGTCGGATATTGGACCGGTGTTTCCTATGCTCGGCAAGGTTACATGTACGATGCATTGCGACTAACCGTCGGCTACGCCTTCGATCAGTTGGGGTTTCATAGGGTGGAAGCCGCTTGTTTACTGCATAACGAACCGAGCCGACGGCTTCTTACGAAAGTGGGGTTTCAAGAAGAGGGGGTGGCGCGGGAATATCTGTGTATCAACGGTCGGTGGCAGGACCATATTTGTCACGCTTTGTTGAACTCCGACCCCAGGCCCACACCGGAAACGCCGAAGCGAAATTTCAAGGACCATTTGCTGTCGACAGAAGCGTGTTAGATTAGGGTGCTATCCACCTAACAGCCGACCTTCCCGGTCGGAAGGAGCCTAAAATCACTATTTCTCGCACTTTGGCCGGTTTCCTGTGCGATGCCGCCTATACCGCCCTTCCTTCGCAAACGACCGATCACGCGGCAATGCTGATTGCAAGTACACTCGCGAGTGCCGCTGCGGGCCGGGATATTCCGTCTGCTGCGATTATTCGGGAGCTGGAGCTAGAACGCGGCGGTCGACCTGATGGCACGGTTTGGTTTGCCGAGGGTGCCAAATTGCCTGCGGTTAATGCGGCGCGGGCGAATGCACTCATGAGCGATGCGGCCGCATCCGATGATAGCGATCTTCGAAACATTACCCATGCGGGCACTCCGCTGACTTCGGCCACGCTTGCGATGGCCGAGCAAACAGGCGCTTCGGGCAAAGACGTCTTAGCGGCCATTGTACTCGGTTATGAAGCGGCGGGGCGGATCGGCGCTTCGATCACGCCTGGTTACCGCAAGCGCGGCTTTCACGCTTGTATTATTGCGATTTTTAGCGGCGCTGTGGCCACAGGCAAGCTGCTGGGCCAAGATGCGGTTCAAATGGCCAGCACCTTGGCATTATCCGCCACCTCAATCGGCGGGCTGGTTTCCGCGGGCAATGAAACGGTATCGCGTGAGTATCATGCGGGCCTGGCGACAATGCTGGGGATGGAGGCAGCCTTGGCGGCACACCGGGGTTTTGCCGGTGAGGAACGAGTGTTCGAAATGCCCGGCGGGTTTTGTGAGACCTATGGCGCACCTGACACGGCGGGCGATGAAATTGCGGCGGATATCGTCAAGGCAATGGGAGAGGAATGGGACATCGTCACGGATATGGCGATTAAATTGATGCCCGGCAGTCACTTTAATCATGCGACGGCAGAAGCGGCTGGTAATGCCGCGCGGAATGGCAATGTCGCGCCGGACGAAGTGGCCAGGATTATTATGTCCCGGCCCGGTACAACGAAGTTCGCCGGGCCACTGCATCCGGAAAACCTCATCGATATGGCCCACAGCACAGCTTATTTTGTGGCCGCCAGCGTGGCCGATCATGATTTTAATTGGACTCATGCCACGCAGGAAAAAATCGATGATCCAATCATTCACCAGTTGATTGATAAATCGGAAGTTGGACCAGTACCGACAGAGAATGTATCAGCCTATCGTCAAGGTGCTACGGTCACTATCGAAACGACAGATGGGAGAAGCTTCTCCGATACGGTTTTGGTGCCCAAAGGCGCCGGTTGCCGGGGGATAGACTGGTCTGATGTGGATGCCAAATACCGCCATTTGGCACCGGCGGCACTTGAGCCGGTGCAAGTAGAAGAAAGCCTAAAAGTGATTCACGATTTCGCGGAACTTTCGAATGTTTCCCCACTGACGGCGTTGCTGCAATAGGTTTCGATTTCTGCAATCGTATTACGCGTGTCCCGCGTCACCCGACAATAGCCGAAGGTCGACGCCGAGCTTGGCGATTGCGCGTTCCCATTTCTCATCAATGAGATTGTCGAAGATCAGTGCCTGGTCGGCAGGGACATTAAGCCAAGCATTTTGATGAATTTCGTCGTCTAATTGACCGGCACCCCAGCCTGCATAGCCCAACGCTAGCAAGGATTGGAGCGGTCCCCGATTCTCGGCAATGTCGCGCAATACATCAATTGTTGCGGTTAAACCCACACCGTCGGCGATTGAGATCGTGCCTTCCTGTTGATAATCTAACGAATGCAAGACGAAACCGCGGCCTGCTTCCACCGGGCCACCGTAATGAATCGCTGTTGGCGGCAAGACGCCGAGGCTTTCAATATCCAACTGGTCGAGCAATTCGGGGAAGGTAAATGAATCCACGAGCTTGTTGACCACGAGCCCCATGGCGCCTTCATTATTATGGACGCACATATAGATTACGGTTTTCGCAAATCGCGGGTCACCCATGGCCGGCATGGCGACGAGCAATTGCCCCGTGAGGTAGCCTTCCTGCAATCCACCACTGTCTTTGCCGAAAATGTCCATGAATCACTGCGCAATTAATGGTTATCAGGATCGGCATGATAACGGTTGGCCTATGATAAAGAAACTAAACCGGTGTTTTGAGCATGGCTGCGATATTAGGCCGCACACGTGGCGTGCACGGAAAGTTTACAGGAAGTGGCACGCAATCCTGCCTATATTGATGCATATAATTGCCGACGGGACCTTACGGGTAAAGAGAACCATGTCGTTGAAAAAACTCGCTTTAATTTTGCTGTTGCTGACGCCGTTTGAACAAGCCTTCGCCGCTGCCAGTTCGTGGTCAGTTAAGGATCAGGTGTCGGTTCGGTTGTTGAGCGCCGTCGATGCGGTTGGCGACAACAAGACTGTCCCGATGGGGCTACATTTCAAATTAAAGCCGGGCTGGAAGATTTATTGGCGTTCTCCAGGCGATGCTGGCCTCCCGCCACGAATTTCGTGGAAGAACTCCAAAAATGTGGACAGCGCGAGAATCGAGTGGCCGGCGCCGTTGCGTTTCTCGGTGCTGGGGCTTGAGACGCTCGGATATAAAAAAGAAGTGGTACTGCCGCTGAAGGTGGCGCTGCGGGAGAAAGGCGCCGCGGCGCTGAATCTCAAACTGGATTATTTGGTCTGTGAAGAAGTTTGCATACCCTATAGCAGCAACCTGTCTCTTGCCTTGCCCGGAGGGGCGGAGAGGCCGTCTTCGGTCGCAAATCTGTTGGCGCAATACCGGGCAACGGTGCCCATGCGCGATGACCGCCATGGAATATCGCTAACGGGCGCTACGTTCCAAAAAATAAAGAAGGGCATTCAGGTGACGCTCGTTGCCGACGCCAAAGCGCCGTTCGTTGCGCCCGACGTGTTTATGGAAGGGCCAGATGGTAGTTATTTTGATCGTCCGAAAGTCACCTTATCTGACGATAAAAAGCGCGCGTGGCTCACAGTAAAGGCCGGTGGCACTAAACCATCCACTTTCGAAAAATCGGGATTGGTTGTGACATTGGTTGATGAGAAGCGGTCGTTGGAGGCAAGTGTGCCGGTCGATTTTGCATCGACTGCGCCGGCGCCGCCCAATGTTGATGCCGGTCCTGATAGGAGTTTTTTGACGATACTTTTATTGGCCGTTTTGGGCGGTTTTATTTTGAATGTGATGCCCTGCGTTTTACCGGTTTTGTCGATCAAATTGCTGGGTGTTATAGGGGAAAGTGGCAAGGACCGGGCGACCATTAGGGCCGGCTTTTTAGCTTCCGCAGCTGGTATTGTTTTCTCATTCCTTCTGTTGGCTGGGTTTTTGATCATTTTAAAATCGGGCGGTATGGCTGTCGGGTGGGGAATCCAGTTCCAGCAACCGGTATTCCTTTCCTTCCTCGCCGTCGTGCTGGCTCTGTTCGCTTACAATCTCTTTGGTATGTTTGAGATTGCCATGCCGGCTTGGGTGGGTAATTTGATTGCCGGTTCCGGGCCGGAGCAAAATATGGCCAGCCATTTTATGACGGGCGCATTAGCCACGCTGGTGGCGACGCCGTGTTCCGCGCCGTTCCTCGGCACAGCTGTTGGCTTTGCCTTGAGCCGGGGTTGGCTGGATATCGTCGCAGTGTTTACGGCTCTTGGTCTCGGCCTTGCTATACCGTATTTGGCGGTCGCTGCCTTTCCTGTGTTGGCGCAAAAGTTACCGCGCCCGGGGCGCTGGATGAATTGGGTGCGCATGGCGATGGGGGGCGCACTTGCGCTGACTGTCCTGTGGCTTCTTTACGTTATGGGGAATGTGATTGGCCAAGAGGGTGCGCTGGTGCTCGCGGCATTCCTACTGATTATGGGCGCGGTTTTATGGCTACGCCGCGTGCCGGCGTCAAAATTGGGGCGCCATGCGAGCAAAGTCCTTGTCGTTCTGAGCGTCGCGGCCATCGTTTTCCCTGCAACCTGGGAGCGGCCGCCCGTGCAGGCTGGAGATCAGGCGTTTAAGAGCGTATGGCAAAACTTTGATCAAGCTGAGATCCGCAAGCTTGTCTCAGAGGGCAAAACCGTCCTCGTTGATGTGACGGCTGACTGGTGTGTCACGTGCCAGGTAAACAAGCGCCTTGTGCTGCATGTAGGTGACGTTGGGGAAAAGATAAAATCCCGCGAAATCATCGCCATGCGTGCTGATTGGACTCGACCTAGCGATAAAATATCGGCCTATCTTGCTAGCTTCGGAAGGTACGGAATTCCTTTTAACGCGGTTTACGGCCCGCAGGCGCCAAATGGTATAGCACTGCCCGAGTTATTGACCACGGGTCTGGTGTTGGATGCGTTCGAAGAGGCAACGGGCAAGGCGGTTGTGACCAAGTAGCAGAACCACCGTTTTGTAGTCCCGCTTGGCAGTCATGGTGGATTCGTCTATCAACGCTCGCTAATTCAACTTTTTAATATTGGGAGAATAAAATGGCTATTTCTACAGGAGAGTCGATGCCGTCCGTAACACTATTCGAAATGGGTAAGGAAGGGCCGGGTCCTGTAAGTACCGATGATTTGTTTGCCGGCAAGAAGGTTGCGGTATTCGGCGTACCCGGCGCGTTTACGCCAACCTGCTCGGCTAAGCATTTGCCGGGCTTTGTCCAGAATGCAGATGCGCTCAAGGCCAAAGGCGTGGACGAAATTGTGTGCGTCTCCGTGAACGATGTATTCGTCATGGGCGCTTGGGCGAAAGATCAGAATTCCGACGGCACCGTACGCCTGTTGGCCGATGGAAGTGGCGAGCTTGCCAACAAAATGGGCATTGAGCTGGACTTGAAGGAAAAGGGGCTTGGCGTGCGCGGTTGCCGTTTTTCGATGATCGTCGATGACGGGACGGTGAGCGTCCTAAATTTGGAAGATGGCGGTGGGTTTGAAGTGTCCAGTGCCGAACAGCTTCTCGAAGCTCTTTAGGACACGCGAGGCGGCGGCTTCCCTGACCGGGCCTACTGGTTAAGAGATGCCTCTCTCGCCAGTTCGTCGGCGCGCTCATTTCCCGGATGTCCGGCATGGCCTTTTACCCATTGCCAATCGATAGTGTGTCGTTCCGTGGCCTGATCAAGCCGCTGCCATAAGTCGACATTTTTGACGGCTTTTTTGGCAGCGGTTTTCCAACCGTTCTTTTTCCATCCGTGAATCCATTTTGTGATGCCGTCGCGGACGTAGGTGCTGTCGGTGTAAAGGCACACGGTGATTGGTCGTGTTAGCGATTCCAGCGCCATGATCGCGGCCATCAGTTCCATGCGGTTGTTCGTTGTTTCTGTCTCTGCACCCGACAATTCCCTTTCGGTGCCGCGGTAGTGCAATAGGGCGCCCCAGCCGCCCGGGCCCGGATTGCCGGAACAAGCGCCGTCTGTATAAATCACCAAAGTTTTTTCGTCGTTCGTCATTGGAGACCGTATTCGCCCGGGCCATTGATCCGCTGATGAAAACTCAGAATCTGAATATATTCCAACGGGTTCTTTGGCTGCACCATAGCGCCCGCCGGATGGTTGATCCAATCATAGAGACGAGTCAGCAAGAAACGCACAGCGCTGCCGCGCGCGAGAATAGGCAGTGCCAGCATTTCCGCTTCATCCAAATTGCGAATTTTCCGGTAGTTGCCTAGCAGCTGACGAGCCTTGGTCGCGTTAAAGCTGCCATCACGTTCAAAACACCACGCGTTCAGACAAACGGCCAAATCATATGCGAGAAAATCGTTGCAAGCAAAATAGAAGTCGATCAAGCCCGAGAGCTTGCCGGCGAGAAAGAACACATTGTCTGGAAACAAATCCGCGTGGCAGATGCCGGACGGCAGACCCTTTGGCCATGAGTTTTCCAAGAAATCGAGTTCGGTCGTCAGCAAACCCATCAATCCGTGCCTGACCGTATCAATTTGTGGTCCACAGGAGATCAACAACGGCCGCCAATCGTTGAGTGACAGGCTGTTTGCTCGAGACATGTGGAAGTCTTTGCCGGCGACGTGCAACTGCGCCAACGCGGTACCCAGGTCAGCACAATGATTCGGTTGTATTTTGCGCGGTGACATACCTTCCAGAAAGGAGAAAACTGCTGCCGGACGGCTGCAAAGTCTGCGCAAAGCCGTTCCGTCCCGGCCGTGCAATACTGTGGGGCAGGGAATTTCGTTGGCGGCCAAATGCTCCATCAAGTTTAGGAAGTAAGGCAAATCCTTCGGATCGACTCGCCTTTCATACAGCGTCAGGATGTACTGGCCTTTTTTCGTTTGCAGCAAGTAATTGCTATTCTCAACGCCCTCGGCGATGCCCTTGCATGACAGCACGCCACCGATATCGTATTCGGCAACAAACGCTTCCAGTGCGTCGTCAGGGACTTCGGTGTAAACGGCCATATTACCCTCTGCGGCATTTCCCACGCTTGTGATGGGGGAACCGCTTCTCTAGAATCGCCTCGTCTCGCCCGGCAACGTGTTTCCAGGCGATGTTTTGATATAACGCTCTAGCCTAGCGAAAGGAATAAACATGTCAGACCCAGTTGTCGCCCAAAAGTCGCCCTATGAAGTACAAGTCGAGGCCGGTGAATCCTATTGGTGGTGCGCTTGCGGCAAAAGCAAGGAACAGCCTTTCTGCGACGGCAGCCACAAAGGAACGGGCTTTAGCCCGGTGGAATATAAATGCACCGAATCCGGGACGCAGTATTTTTGCGGCTGCAAATATACGAAAGATACACCAATGTGCGACGGATCGCACAAAGCCGTATAAGTTTGACCTAATCTTCAGATACATTTACGGACGCTCTATGCAAAGCCTTGTGAAACCATTTTGGAAATCACTAGCCGCGACAACAATGCTGTTGGCCGCGGGCTGTGGTGTGCTCGAGGAACACGGGGCGGGCCCACCGGATGTGTGCCCACTGCCATCGATTTTGGGAGAATTGCAGGAATTGGTCCGGTTCAAACCGGGTGGTGGGACGGATATAAGCGAAGCGCAATTTCATGTGAGGTTAAATACGTTCAGCGGTGAATGCGATATCGATAAGAAGGAAATCACGGTCACAGTCCATATGGACATGACGGCGCTTCGCGGTGCGGCGTTGGCTCAGACCAATGCTCAATTTGCCTTCTGGGTATGGATTTTGGATCGGGAAAAGAAGGTCCTTGCACGTCACAGGTTCCCAATTCTTGCTAAGTTTGAAGGTCGCGATTCGCGAATCGACTTCTCGGATATCTTCGATGTCATTATTCCACAGCGCAAAGATCATGCGCCACCTGACTGGTTCGTCTATATCGGACTGGAGCTGAGCAAGGAAGAATTAGCGTATAACCGGCGGCGACTCGGAAACAAACGACGCAATTAGAAATTTGATTCGCGCTGTTGGCACAAGGATGTGCTGCGAGAGCGTTGCATAGCCAATCCGACCCCGCTACAGTTCGTGTCGTTAACACCTTAAGACCCTAGCGGGAGAGACCGATACGGTGTGGGCTGTATCGGCGCCGAAGGAGCAACCGGCCCTGGAATCTCTCAGGCAAATGGACCGTTAGGCGAGGGAACTCTGGAAAGCAGGTGCGGCATGGGTATGCCGTCCTCACCGAAGGGGTAAACCGGTAGGCGCCGGCGATACTCTCAGGTTCCGTGACAGAGCTGGGCGGCGATCCTAATTTTGGGATCGCACGCGATTAGCTGTGTGCGGAGAGATTAAGAGTGTCAAACGGTACCGACGTTTCATTAAATAGAACACCCTTGCACGCGCTGCATGTGGCCGCTGGTGGACGCATGGTGCCGTTCGCGGGCTACGATATGCCGGTGCAGTATAAGCTTGGGATTTTGAAAGAACATTTGCACACGCGGGCGGCGGCAGGATTGTTCGACGTGTCGCATATGGGCCAGTTCGTGTTACGGGGAAGCGGTCGCGGTGAAGCGCTCGAGAAACTCATACCTGCGGATGTGTTGGGCCTTGCCGAAGGACGCATGCGGTATAGCCAGTTTACAAACGCGGCCGGCGGTATTCTGGATGATTTTATGATTTCGAATTGCGGCAGTTTTTTGGGGCTAGTGGTCAACGCCGCGTGTAAGGAAGCTGACATTGGGCATCTCGAAGCAAATCTTCCAAATGGCTGCACACTCGAATATTTGGACAGTAAAGCATTGTTGGCGTTGCAAGGGCCGAAGGCCGTCGAAGTGTTGGCCCGACATTGCGACATTTCATTCGAAAGCTTCCCGTTCATGTCATTTCGAGAAGCAACCGTTGCCGGAATTGCCGTGACCCTTAGCCGCTCAGGCTACACCGGTGAGGATGGTTTCGAAATTTCGGTCGAGGCCGAACACGCGGTTCTGCTTGCGGAAACGCTCACAGGCGAAGTTGATGTGGAACTGATTGGCCTTGGTGCCCGAGATTCTCTTCGCTTGGAAGCAGGCCTATGTCTGTACGGACACGACATTGATGAAACGACATCACCTGTGGAAGCAGGGTTAGTTTGGTCTATCGGTAAACGCCGGCGTGAAGAAGGCGGTTTTACCGGTGATCAGGTGATTCTACGCCACATTGCGGAGGGGACAGGCCGAAAGCGGGTTGGGCTGAAGCCGGAAGGACGGGCTCCCCTTCGTGAACATGCGGTTATATCGAACAGCAATGGCGATCCGGTGGGGGGAATCACCAGCGGCGGTTTCGGGCCCACGCTGGGCGGGCCCGTCGCGATGGGATATGTGCGGACCGATTGTGCGGAGATGGGCACGAGCTTGAGTGCGGAATTGCGTGGCAAGCCGGTTGCAGTGGATGTTGTGGCGATGCCGGCAGTCCCGTCTCGCTATTTTAGAATGAAGAAGTGAATTTATGTGGGGAAGGGATTCTAAGTGATGAGTGATGTTCAATTTAGTGAAGAGCATGAATGGGTGGTTGTTGACGGTGATGTCGCAACGGTGGGGATTACGAATTTCGCCCAAGAACAATTAGGCGATGTGGTGTTCGTCGATTTGCCGGATTCGGGCAAGGTTGTTGCCAAGGGTGATGAGGTGGCAGTGGTTGAATCCGTGAAGGCAGCGGCGGAGGTTTACACGCCGCTCTCTGGTGAAGTGGTGGAGACGAATGGCTTGCTGGATTCTGCGCCTGAAACAGTGAATAGCGATCCGCAAGGGGCTGCGTGGTTCTTCAAAATTAAAATGTCGGATACCAGCGAATTAGACGGTTTGATGAATGCGGCCGCTTATGACGCGTTTGCGTCGAACGAGGGCTGACGATGCCAAGGGGGGATGAGATGACCGAGGCCAGGCAGACACTGGACGCGCTTGAACAGCACGATGATTTCGTCCATCGGCATATCGGACCGAATGACGAAGAAATTGCCACTATGTTGGAGGCGCTGGAAGTTGCGTCTCTGGATCAGCTCATTGAGCGTGTTGTTCCGGACTCTATCCGTAATACGGAACCGCTTGATCTTGCCGACAATCAACGTGAAGACGATGTGTTGGCGTCGTTGCGTGAGATAGCGGGGCGGAATCACCTGAAACGCTCCATGATTGGGTGTGGCTATTATGACACAGTCACGCCGCCCGTCATTTTGCGGAACGTACTCGAGAATCCCGGTTGGTATACGGCCTATACACCTTACCAGCCGGAAATCAGCCAAGGCCGGCTCGAAGCGCTCCTGAATTTTCAAACCATGGTCGCCGATCTTACGGGCATGGAAATTGCCAACGCATCGCTCTTGGATGAGGCGTCAGCTGCGGCGGAAGCCATGACCATGTGCCACCGTTTGGCAAAGAATAAATCCGATCAATTTGTCATCTCAGACAAATGCCATCCGCAAACTATTGCGGTGTTAGAGACACGGGCTGAACCGCTCGGTATCGAGCTGACCGTCGGCGACCCGGCGTCCGCATTGGCCGAAGGAACGCCGTTCGGTGTACTGCTGCAATACCCTGCTACCGATGGCGGCATTGGGGATTTTGAGCAAATTACCGCCGCAGCGCATGAAAAAGGCGCGTTAGTCTGCGCGGCTACCGATTTGTTGAGTTTGATGCTGCTTAAGCCCCCCGGAGAGTGGGGGGCCGACCTCGTCTTTGGCAGCGCACAACGGTTTGGTGTGCCGCTGGGCTTTGGCGGTCCGCATGCGGCATTTTTGGCGACTTCTGATACGTTCAAACGGTCTTTGCCGGGACGATTGGTGGGCGTGTCGGTTGATAGTCGTGGCAATCCGGCGCTTCGCCTATCGCTGCAAACGCGCGAGCAACATATCCGTCGCGAAAAAGCGACCAGCAATATTTGCACGGCGCAGGTATTGCTTGCGGTGATGGCGGGGCTCTATGCGGTCTACCATGGTCCCGATCGTCTGAGGATGATTGCCGAACGCGTTCATCGCTTGACCGGCACATTAGCGAAGGGACTGGAGAAACAGGGGTTCATCCTTTCTCATGGCAGTTATTTCGACACGTTGAATGTGCGAACGTCCGATACGGCGGCGATTATTCAGCGCGCCGCGGAGGCGGGTATAAATCTTCGTTTGATCGATGTGGATCAAATTGGCATTTCAGCAGACGAGAAAACAACGCGGGCAGACGTTGAGGCTGTATGGGCCGCCTTCGCTGGTCCCGATGCTCAGAAACTTGATTTTAGTCAAATCGAGGCGACGGTTGTGACCGCGATTCCGGACGTTTTGCGTCGCCGCGGAGCCTGCCTGGAGCGCCCGGTTTTCCATCAGTATCATTCGGAAACTGAAATGCTGCGCTATTTGCGGCGCCTTCAGGCAAAAGATATAGCGCTTGACCGGTCGATGATTCCGCTCGGCTCTTGCACCATGAAACTTAACGCGACCACCGAAATGGTCCCGGTCACGTGGCCTGAATTCGGAGGTGTTCATCCGTATGCGCCCTCCGACCAAACCAAAGGCTACAAAGCGCTAACCGATGGTTTGGCTGAAATGTTGTGCCGGATAACCGGCTTCCATGCTTTTTCCCTGCAGCCGAATGCTGGCAGCCAGGGCGAACTGGCCGGGCTGCTGGCTATTCGCGCCTATCACAAAAACAACGGGGAAGCGGAACGGAATGTTTGTCTGATCCCAAGCTCCGCTCATGGCACGAATCCCGCCAGTGCGATCTTGGCTGGTATGCATGTGGTTGTTGTCGACTGCGATTCTGAAGGCAATGTGGATTTAGCTGACCTTGAAGCTAAGGCGGTAGAACATCGCGATGATTTGGCCGCCTTGATGGTCACCTACCCCTCTACCCATGGCGTTTTCGAAGCCGGCATCACTGATATATGCAAAATTGTTCATCAAAATGGCGGACAGGTTTATATGGACGGCGCAAATCTGAACGCTTTAGTCGGTGTCGCCAGACCCGGTCAATTCGGGCCTGACGTGGCGCATGTCAATCTTCACAAAACTTTTTGTATTCCCCATGGTGGTGGTGGGCCAGGTGTTGGGCCGATCGGTGTAGGCAAACATTTAGCACCTCATTTACCGGGACATTCGTTGGACAAGAAGGGCGGTGCAGTCACCGCAGCGCCTTGGGGAAGTGCAGGTATATTGCCAATCTCATGGACGTATATTGCTCTGATGGGCCGTCAGGGCCTGAAAAAAGCTACCTCGGTCGCGATCCTCAACGCCAATTACATGGCGAAGAAGTTAAGCCCTCATTTTCCGGTTCTCTATACGGGCCCGGACGGTTTTGTGGCGCACGAATGCATTATCGATGTGCGCCACTTGAAGGACAGTGCTGGCGTTTCGGTCGATGATATTGCCAAGCGCCTAATGGATTACGGTTTCCATGCGCCCACCATGTCTTTTCCTGTGGCCGGTACGCTGATGATCGAGCCCACCGAAAGTGAATCCAGGGCTGAACTAGACCGGTTTTGCAATGCCATGATCGCCATTCGCGCAGAAATCGCAGAAATCGAAAGCGGTGCTTTGGAAGCGGAGAACAATCCGCTGGTTAACGCGCCGCATACGATGGTGGATTTGCTCGATTGGGATCGCCCGTACTCTATAGAGCGGGCGGTGTTTCCCATGGCTTCGGTGGCCGCGGACAAATATTGGCCGACGGTGAATCGCATCGATCAAGTCTATGGCGACCGCAATCTTGTGTGCAGCTGCCTACCCCTTGAGGCCTACGAGGACACCGCGACGTAAAGCGTGTGGGATGCCCTCGCGAGGGTAGCGGCAAAATTTATCGCTGTGGTTTGGATATCCCCACAATTCTAGTGAGATGGGGAGATATAGAGAGGAAACGTGCCCGCTCAGTCGAACCCGAACTAGGGGAGCAGACGCAAACACTTTTTGACACTTCAGAATCCTTTCAAGCCCTCAATAGATTGCAACGGGTATGGCAATTGGTATCGCCTTCGGAGTAGAACCGTTGTCAGATAACGGGAAGTGCAAATGCTGGATGGTAAAACCTTCGACGGGTTGAAAGTGCTGGATTTAAGCCAAGGTGTGGCGGCGCCCCACTGCGGCATGATGTTAGCGCAGCACGGTGCTTCGGTGACCAAGGTAGAGCCTCATGACGGAGATTGGAGCCGGATCATCGGCAAACGTTATGATGATTTTACGGCTGCGACTGTGGTCTTCAATCGCGGCAAAGAGGGCTTGGCGCTTGATCTGAAATCACCAGCGGGCCTGGCAATCACCAAAAAACTAGCTGCCGATGCCGATATTATCTTGCAGAGTTTCCGGCCCGGTGTGATCCAGCGGCTCGGTCTCGATTATCCGACAGTGACAGCATTCAATCCAAACGTGATCTATCTCTCCTTGAGTGGATTTGGATCCGAAGGGCCTTACGCGAAAAATCCCGGCACGGATACTGTCATGCAGGCCTATTCCGCCTTTATGTCGATCAACAAAGATGCGACCGGTATGCCGCAGCGCGCCGACATTTATGTGGTTGATGTGGCAACCAGTCTTTACCTCTATAGCGCCGTCACGACCGCACTCTATCAGCGTCAAGCTACCGGTGACGGGTGTCATATTGAGACCAGCCTGGCCGAAGCAATGGGTGCATTTCAGGCCTATAAGATGGTCGAGCATCATCTCCAGGGCGAGCATGTGGAAATTGTCGGCGCGCCGGTTGGTACATTTCAGACAGCCGACGGCTATATGAATATTAACGCCCGGCGGGATACGCAGTTCCCCGGCTTCTGCAAAGTCGCAGACCGCGAGGCATGGCTCGACGATCCGAGGTTTGCGACTTATGACGCGCGCAAGCAGAACGTGGCGGAATTATTGGAACTGGTCCGAGAGGTCGTCAAAACTAAACCTACGGCCTATTGGCGGACCGGGTTGGATGAAGTGGGTGTGCTGAATGCGAGCGTAAACACCTTCTCAGATTACTTCGAGGACGAGCAGGTTAAGGCGCGGGGGCTTGTTTCGTGGGTCGATCACCAGTCTACCGGACGTATCCCGATGCCGAAGGTGCCGGCCCTTCCTGAAGCGGAGGAGGGTAGCGAGAAAGCTCATTCCCCACATATCGGCGAAGACAGCCGCGAGGTCCTATCCCGGCTTGGATATGACGAGGACGAAATTGAGACGTTAATTACCGATGGCATCGTGAAAGTGCATACAACATGAGCATTTTTGATATTGCAGCCATTCTGGTCGGCCTTTCAGCGTTGTTCGGCTATGCGAATTACCGGTTTTTGAAGCTGCCGCACACAATTGGCCTTGTGGTGGTGGCCATGGCTGCGTCTCTTTCCCTGGTCGTTTTGGATATATACCTGCCCGGAATGCAGGCGGGAGAGCATCTGAGTAACATTCTGCGCCAAATCGATTTCCACAAAGCCCTCATGCATGGGTTTCTGAGTTTTCTGTTGTTTGCGGGCGCGTTGCATGTGGATTTTGCCGCGTTTGCCAGCCGCAAATGGGCCATTACGTTAATGGCGACCGTGGGGGTCATCCTATCGACTTTCATGATTGGCGGCGCGGTTTGGGTCATGGCGGGGCTTATCGGTTTAAAACTTCCGTTTTTGTGGGCGCTTGTCTTCGGGGCTTTGATAAGCCCGACCGACCCGGTCGCTGTGCTTGGGTTGTTCCGAACCGTAAAGGTACCGGCGCCTTTGGAAGCGAAAGTGGCTGGAGAGTCTTTGTTCAATGATGGTGTTGGTGTCGTGGTGTTTACGGTTGTTGTCGCCATCGCAGTCAGCAGTTCCGGCAATGGTGCGATGCTAAGTGTTGGTGACGTGGCTCAGCTATTCTTAAAAGAAGCGGTGGGCGGTGCCGCCTTGGGGCTCATCGCCGGTTATGTGGGCTATCGGGGCATGTACAAGGTCGATGAGTACAATTTGGAAATTTTAATTTCGCTGGCGGTCGTTATGCTCAGTTACTCTGCGGCGATTGCACTGCATATGAGCGGCCCTATTGCGGTCGTTATCGCCGGTTTGCTGATTGGCAACCGGGGTGTCAAATACGCGATGAGCGAGACCACACGGTCCTATTTGACCCGCTTTTGGACCTTGCTCGACGAGGTGTTGAATTCGGTATTGTTCTTACTGATCGGCCTTGAAGTGATCGTGGTGGCCGGTGGCATTGGCGATGCTTGGCCGCTGGCCTTGTTGGCCATTCCCATTACGCTCGGCGCACGTTTCATCAGTGTTTCTATTCCGGTGTTGATTTTGTCCCGCACGGAGAAATTCACGAAAGGCGCCATTCCGGTTTTGACCTGGGGTGGCTTGCGCGGTGGGATTGCGGTGGCGTTGGCGCTGTCCTTGCCGGATAACCAGTATAAGCCGACGATTCTTGCAGTCACTTATGCGGTGGTTTTGTTCTCAATCATCGTCCAGGGACTGACAGTGAAGCGCCTCGTGGAGAAAGTGGTGCGCTAGCGAACGTTCCGGTTTTGGCTTCCAATTCCTTTTTGCAATCAACAAGCGTATTCCTCCGTTGAGGCAAAGTTCGTTTTTCTGATTATGGGCGGTCGACCGCAGGATCATCACGGCTGTGGTGATTGTTGGATGAGATCAACCACTTTCAATACTCGATACAGGTTATCGCTACAGAATATCGTCTTTGTCTGAAACGAGATTGGTCAGTGATGAAAGATTGCTGCGCAAATTTCGCCGGTTGATCAGCTTTTGCTGCGCTTGGCCGGGAAAATCGGTGAAATTGATAATATTTTTTGCGATTAGCACGTCGATCAAATCTTCCGTGATACGTGCCATTTCCGTGTCGCTCTGGCCGAGGCGACTACGGACATTCTGCGCACCGGTGCCTTTACGGAAGGCCGCAAGTTCAGGGCTGTTGGGATGAATCTGTTCGCGCGCTTGTGGCGTCGGCTTGTCGAAGACGCCGGAAATGCGTCCTGTGCGGTCGCGGGAGACGAAAGGCATCAGCTTCTCACATTGCCAGTGTTGACTGGGCTGATGTTACCGGTCCTGAGGCTCAAAACAAAGGCCCGTTTGGAGAGGGTGTGCGTCTTGACGGGCGGGAACGGGGTTACTGTAGTTTGTTGGGAAGTTCGCCGATGGCGGTATCGACTAGATCTTTGCCCGCTTTTCCGGTGAGCCGGTCGGTTAGAATTTTTTCCGTAGCCGACACGGCAAGGTCGACCGCCATTGCTTGAACCCGCGCGATGGCGGCAGTTTCCGCTTGGGCGATTTTTTCGCTGGCGAGTCCTTCTTGCCGCTTGATCGCGTCATTAAGGTCTTTTTTCGCTTCCGCTCGCAGACGGGACGCGTCTTCTTCTGCCCGGGTTACGATGTCTTCGGCTTCTTTCAACGCTTCGCGTTGTTGGCGTTGATAGGTCGCCAACAGCGCTTGCGCTTCTTCGCGAAGTTGTTGGGCTTCTTCCACCTGCGTCCGGATTTCGTCAATCTTGGCATCCAATCCCGAAAGAATAGCTTTCTTCGCGGGTTTAAAGACGGCAATGACGAATAGAACGAAGGCTACTGCTGTCCAGGCTGTCGGATCCATTAGCTTGCTCCCCCGAGGACGGCTTTTACAGCTGCCGTTGCATCCTTTTTCGTGGTTTTGCCCGCTTCTAGTTGGACCGTGGCCAACTGGACTAACTCGGCGGCCACATCGCTTATTTCTTTCGCGGCCCGTGTTTCCTCCGATGCAATGTGTTTTTCTGCATCTTGGAACTGGCCGGACAAGTTATCCGTGACTTCGTCGAGTTTACGGTTCCGTTCGGCCAAAAGTTCGTCCGCCATTGAGCGATGGACGGCCTGGGCCTTGCCGGTGGCTTCAGCTAGAGACTTCTCGTAAGCCGCAAGTACTTCCTCCGACTCTTCCTTAAGGATTGTTGCTTTTTCGAGGTCGGAATCGACGCGAGACCGCCGTACCTCGCGAATGTCGGCGATGCGCGGTAGCGCCACCTTCCAAACGACGAGAAAGAGCAACGTAAAAACCACGAACAGCCAAAATAGCTGCGTCGGGAAAAAGGTCGGGTCTAATTGCGGCATCTTTCGAGAAGCCTCTCACTTATGGCTATTGAATTTTAGCCGAACAAAATTAGCAGCGCGATAACCAACGCGAACAGCGCGATGGCTTCCACCAGCGCGAAGCCTAGCATGGTCATGGTGAACACTTCGCCACGGGCAGCCGGGTTGCGGCCGACGGCCAATATGAAAGATGAAAACACGTTACCGATACCGATACCCGAGCCGATCATGCCGATAACGGCGAGGCCGGCGCCGATGAGTTTTGCGGCTTCAATATCCATGGAAATAATCCTCTTTGTTGGTGTTGGTTAGATTGGGTTTAACGCGCCGATCAATGGAGATGCAGCGCATCGTTAATGTAAAGACAGGTCAAAATCGCAAACACATAGGCTTGCAAAAAGGCGATGAGAATTTCAAGGCCGGTTAATGCGGTAACCAAGGCAAGCGGTAGGACACCGGCGACGCCCAATAATCCGACAAAACCCGCGATTACTTTCAGCAGCGTATGACCCGCGAGCATATTAGCGAACAGCCGTACAGAAAGGCTAATAGGCCGCGACAGATAAGAAATTACCTCGATAGGTACTAACAACGGCGCCATGATCCAGGGCGTGCCTGGCGGTAGGAAAAAGCTGAAGAAATGCAGGCCATGTTTGGCGATAGCGATGACTGTGACGCCGATAAATATCAAAAATGCCAACGCGAACGTGACAACGATGTGGCTGGTAAAGGTGAAGCTGTAGGGCGTCATGCCAAGCAAATTGCCGACAAGGATAAACATGAAAGCCGTGAACACGAAGGGGAAGTACTTCCGTCCTTCCGCGCCAATCGTGTCGCGTATCAAGCTGGCGATGAATTCATAGGACAATTCAGCCATTACCTGCCAGCGCCCAGGCACAGTCTCCTGCCGCCTTGTACTTAGCAGTAGAAAAAGGGTGATCAACAAAAACGCGATCGTCATAAATAGCGCGGAATTGGTGAATGAAATGTCGTAGCCACCCAGCTCAAGTTTATAGAGCGGCTTGATTTCAAACTGCGCTAGCGGGCTGTGCCCGGCTCCAGATGCGTCCGCCATGAACTAACGGTTCCCCTTGCTATTGTCGGCGCCTTCTTTTGGCGCCTTGTGCTGATAACCGGCGGCATACCCATACCCGCTAACAGCACGAAAAACATTTAACATGCCGGCTGCGGCCCCCAAAATGAAGAACACAATCAGCAACCAAGGCTTTGTGCCAAGCCAATGATCCAAAAGCAACCCGATCCCTACACCAACGATAATCGCGGCAACGATATCAACACCAATTTTGACCGCAAAACCTAATCCAGCGCCCCGTTCTTCGGATACTGCATCTCGTTTTTTTCGTTTGGCTGTGGCCTCGTTCAGTTTGGCATTGAGTTCGTCTAAAGACGGTGGCGACTGTTTGTCATTCATAGGTTTTTAACTCCCTGCGAAAGACCGCCGATGCCGAACTTGCTTTGGATGATTTACTCCTTACGCACCCCAAAATCGCGCGCACGATAGGGGGCACTGTTGGGACTGTCAAGGCGACCCGGCTGTGGTGAAATAACGCACTCTATCAGGCTGATAAATATATGAAATCAGAAGGTTTATGCGCTGTCACGAAGTTCTTCTGCGCGCCTGAGGTCGACGGAGACAAGCTGACTGACACCGCGCTCTCCCATTGTGACGCCAAATAGCCGATCCATGCGTGCCATGGTCATACGATGATGGGTAACGCAGAGGAACCGTGTGGTGCCCGCATGGGCGATTTCTTCCAGCATTGTGCAGAACCGATCAACGTTGGCGTCGTCCAAGGGGGCGTCGACCTCATCCAGCACGCAAATCGGCGCTGGGTTTGTGAGAAAAACCGCAAACAGTAAGGCCAGCGCGGTTAACGCTTGTTCGCCACCTGACAAAAGTGACATGATCTGTAACTTTTTCCCCGGTGGGCTTGCCATGATTTCCAATCCGGCATCCAGCGGATCGTCCGCTTCTGTCAGTTGGATATAGGCACGACCGCCGCCGAAAAGACGAACGAACAATTCCTCGAAATGGGTTTTTACTTCTTCGAACGCGGCCAGCAGGCGCTCCCGGCCTTCCCGGTTGAGCGAAGAAATACCTTGTCTGAGGCGTGCAATGGCGGCCAGCAGATCCTCGCGTTCCATTTCCATGGTGTTGATTCGCTCCTCAATCTCCTCAAGCTCTGTTTCAGCACGGAGATTTACGGGGCCAATAGCATCGCGCGATCGGGTTAGTTTGTCGATTTCGGTTTCCACCGCTTGGCGATTCGGAAGTTGGGCGTCTGCCTCGAGTCCAGCTTGACTAAGCGCTTGTTCCGGTGCGCAGTTTAACTTTTCGAGAATACGTTCCGCCACGGCGCTGCAATCATGTTCCGCTTGCTCAACGCCGGCTTCGCGTCGGACCCGGTCTTCTCGCGCTTCGGCAAGTTGCGCCTCGGCCGCCTTAAGCATCTGGTCGGCTTGGTTCTGTGCGGTTTCGCCGGCGGTTAGGCTGTCTGATGCTTCCTGCTGCGCCAATTCGGACTTTTCGGTCATTTCCATGAGCCGTTTCCGTTGTTCGGCAATTTCCAGAGGACGTTTGGACAACGATTCCGCTTGGCCTTCGATTTCCGATTTACGGTTTGTCAAATCCTCGAGACGTGTCTCGGCCCCTGTGTTGCGTTCCGTCCAATTCTTTGCCTCTGCTTCAATCGCTTGGACTCGTTGGCGGCGGTTCGCGGACTCCGATTGAATACGGTCGAATTGGCTGCGTTTTTCGGCTTCCGCAGTGCGATGCTGAGCGACTTCGGTTTGCAATTTACCAATTGCCTCGCGCGCCTCCACAGGCTCCGCAGCGGAAGACAGCGTTTCTGTCACCTCCGACTGATGTGTTCGTGTGGTCGCAATATCGCTGGCCACTTCCTGAGCGGTTTCCTCAAGTGCTGTTAGGCGGCTTGCCACGCCGCTCGCTTCGCTCATCAAGCTCGCGTGGGCATCCCGCGCGCCATCCAACTGACCCAAGATTGTTTCAACCGCGCGGCGCTTTTCTTTTTCTAGTTCGACGGCCTGCGCGTGCTGTTGTTCCGCGGTCCGAAGTCCAGCGTCTGCGGTTGTAAAGGCCGTGTCGGCTGTTTTTAGGGCATCAGCCAGTGCGGCTAGCCGGTTTCTTTGGCTTAGGCGTGTTGCTGCGGCACTCGGAACGCCCGCTGCAACCGTAAACCCGTCCCATCTCCAGAACCCGCCATCTTTTGATACCAATCGTTGGCCGGGCTGGAGGTCACCGCGTAAATTTGTACCGGTCGTCGAATCTTCAACAACGCCAATACTGGCCAGCCGTCTGGCGAGTGCCGGCGGGCCATTAACATAGCGCGTCAATGGCGTGGCGTCGGCCGGCAGGGCAGGTGGTGTGACAAGAGGCGCCAATGACGCCCAATGACGGTCAGCGGCTTCGTCGATTGGTGCCGTTAAGTCTTCGCCCAACGCCGCGGCAAGTGCCGTCTCAAATCCGTCGGTGACGCCGAGCGCGTCAATCAAAGGCGGGAATAGGTCGGAATCCGGGTCTCCGAGCACCTCTTCCAAGGCTTTGATTTCGGCGGCAATCTCTCCCCGTGCGGATTTGGCTTCGGCAGAATCACTCCTGGACACGGTCAGCGCTGTTTCAAGTGACGACCTGTCTTCTTCTGTTTTTTGCAGTGTAGCGCGTGCGGCTGCGAGTGCTTCTTCAGCCTCAACGATTTTTGCTTCCGTTTCCTTTAACTGCAGATCGGCGCTAATTTTTTGGGACAGGCTCGCGCGTTCTTGGGCGATTTGGTGCGCACGTGCTTCCAAGCGTGCTAATCGCTCCGTCAGTTCCTGGCTTTGTCTCTCCAAGGCGCTGCGCCGCGCTTCGGCAGCAGCAACCTCTTGCGCGAGACGACTGAGCTCGGCTTCTTTCGCGGCAAGCGCTTCTTTTGCGTTCTCGAGGTTCGTTTTTGCTTCCTCGATAGCTTTCGCTTCGCCTTCCTGCGCTTTCGTGATGGAATTGCGTTCCTCGTTTAGGCGTTTAAGGGCGGCGTTCGCATCGCGCGCCAGCGAGCTTTCGCGCTCAATGTCGCCGCCAATTTGTTCCAACCTGCGGGTAATTTCGGCTTCCGCGGCGGAAATTCGCGCTTCTTCGTTTTCTAATTGTTGGGCGGCTAGGGTCAGGCGCTGCAATTCGGCAGCCGCCTTTGCTGCGGCGTCACGGAGGGCCGGTAATGCTGCCTGTGCTTCCGCCTGATGGCGGGCGGCAACAGCTGCCGCTTCGGTACGCTCGGCTACGGTCTTCTCCGCTGTCGAAAACTTCTCGGCGGCGGCTTCTTTGGCGCTTACGGTCTCGGACCAGCGCAAATGAAGCAAGACCGCCTCTTTTTCTCGGATTTGTTCCGCCAGCCGACGGTAGCGTTTTGCCTGACGGGCTTGGCGTTGTAGGCCTTGGCGCTGGCCTTGTAGCGCGCCAATGACATCATCAAGGCGTTCGAGATTGGTTTCGGCCGCCTTTAAGCGAAGTTCCGCTTCATGTCGGCGGGAATGTAGTCCGGTGATGCCGGCGGCTTCTTCGATCAAAGAGCGCCGTTCGACTGGTTTGGCGCCGATTAAGGCGCCGACGCGGCCTTGGCTTACCATCGCGGTAGATTGGGCACCGCTCGCGAGGTCTGCGAATAACAGTTGAACGTCGCGGGCGCGAACGTCCGACCCATTGACGCGGTATTGCGACCCGGAGCCCCGCTCAATGCGGCGGGAGATTTCCAACTCGCTTACGTCATTGAACTGTGCCGGCGCACTGCGGTCCGTATTATCGAGCGACACGATAACTTCGGCGATATTCCGCGCAGGCCTGTTACCGCTGCCGCCGAAAATGACATCGTCCATTTCGGCACCGCGCATACGCTTCGCGGAACTCTCGCCCATGACCCAGCGCAACGCTTCAACGATATTTGATTTGCCACAGCCATTCGGCCCGACGACACCGGTCATGCCCGGGCCGATCGGAAGTTCGGTCGCTTCAACGAAAGATTTGAAGCCGGTTAGGCGGAGCCTGTTAAAATGCACGTTTGTTCAGACATAGTCTCAATGGAGGCAGTCCCAGTCCAACCGAATGATTGTAAGGCGCTACTTCTTCAGTGCCTTTTCGATCGCTTCGTATGTACCGTCCACCTTTTTACCGTTGACAATAATTGTCGGAGTCGAGTCAACAGCAAATTTTTTCGAATCGGTGTCTTGCTTCATTCGCATGGCTCGAAACAATTTTTCGTCCTTCAAGCAAGCGTCGAACTTTTCTGAAGTCATGCCCCCTAATCGAGCGATCTGTCGGAGTGCGGCGACGGGATCACTGCTGGTGGTCCAGCGTTGGAAATTATGAAATAGCGTATCTATGTAAGGATAATATCGATTTGCGGGTGCGCATCGGGCCATCAGATGACCTAAGACGGCGAGGTTATTTAGGGGGAAATCCCGGCCGATAAACTTAGCCTTGCCGGTCTCAATGAAGTTTTTCTTCAATTTCGGCAATATGTTATTGTGAAACTTCGCACAATGACCGCAGGTGAGAGAAAAATATTCGATGATTGTGTTGGGCGCTTTTGCGTCGCCGAGAACAACATCTTTTAACTTTGCTTCGGCTGTTGAGGGTTCCGCTACGGATGGGCTGGCGCTCAACACGCCAATAATGATTACGGCTGATTTTAAAATTCGTCCCAACGTTCGGTCCTCGTTTGTTTCATGTTTGATGTGAGTATAGGGGTGGGTTTGTGGCGCAATCAAGGCAAGTGCACAGGCCGTGCTTCACATCTGCGTGTGGGTAAATTGACGGCCTCTGCGATATGCGAATTAGACTTTTTTGTCACCTGATTCGCGTTTTTGCATCGATTGGCCGAGTCGCTCAAGTACATTTCTAAGTTTGGGGTCGGTAATTTCCTGGGTTTTCACAGGCGTTATGGTATCGGTCTTTTGTTTCGCAGGCGACGGTGCTTTCCCACGCCGAACTGGCCCGTTTATCAATTGGAGGCGGGCTACGGCGCGGTAGCCGAAATAGCTATTGATCCGTTCCAAAATTTGCGGTTCCAAATGTTGAATTTCCAATGCGGCACCGCCTTCGGCCCGTAGGCGCAAAACGCCGGAATCACGCTTGTTGTGCGGGAACGTAAGTTTTTCCGGTGTGCTCGTACGTGCGATATCGCCGCCGACAATGGTCTCCCATTCGGTTATGAGCCCCGCATAGGAAAAGCCGTATTTGCCAAGTGCTTTTCGTGTCAGCTTCGGCACTAAGGTCGCGATGGGGAGTGGCCCGCCTGCGCGGCGCTTTTTATAATCTTTGGTTGATCGTTTGTCGGGCACGGCTTGCTCTGTTGTTGTCTAAGAGCCTCTCGGGTGAGTATGCCTTAAATTAATATCGGTCAGTATGTCTTTGTCGGAATAGGGCTTGAAACAGGTGTCGAAGCGGAAGAAGACGGAAGCCGCAGCGTTGTTGTTGGGGTGGTATGATCGCCATCGCCGCCATCTTCCATGGCGTTCGGCGCCAGGCGAAACGCCGGACCCGTATCACGTTTGGCTGAGCGAAATCATGCTGCAGCAAACGACCGTTGCCACGGTGGGGCTGTACTTTAACAAGTTCTTGGATCGTTGGCCGACAGTCGGCGACTTGGCGGCGGCAGAGCTCGATCAAGTTCTCCAGGCCTGGGCCGGGCTCGGCTACTACGCGCGTGCCCGCAATCTGCATAAGTGTGCTGGCGTCGTGTCGCGGGATTATGGTGGCCGGTTTCCGGATTGTGAAGACGAACTGCTCGCATTGCCGGGTATTGGGCGATACACGGCTGCTGCCGTTTCAGCGATAGCGTTTGGTCACCGCGCCGTGGTCATGGATGGAAATGTGGAGCGGGTCATGGCACGCATTTTTGAGGTGGATGAACCGCTGCCGGATGCAAAACCAATTTTGTATGACCATGCAGCCTCACTTACACCGGATCTTCGACCCGGCGATTATGCGCAAGCGGTGATGGATCTCGGTGCCACAATTTGTACCGTACGAAAGCCCAAATGTATGCTCTGCCCCTGGGAAAATATGTGTGCCGGCAAGTCCGATGCTGAAGGGCTGCCGCGGCGGCGGCCGAAGCCGGAAAAGCCCACGCGTCGGGGGATAGCGCTCTGGCTGGTACGAGATGACGGCGCAATTTTGTTGCGTCGTCGTCCTGAGAAGGGGCTTTTGGGCGGCATGATGGAGATTCCAGGAACCGTATGGGCCGAAGGCGATTGGCCAAGTGCGGACGATGCATCGAAGGTCGCACCGGTAACTTCGTCGTCATTGCAGGAGCTGCCAGGTCACATACGACATACCTTTACTCATTTTCATCTTGAATTGAGGGTTGCGATTGGTCGCTCCAATCAAGCCGCCCCGCAAGGGTGCTTGTGGTGTCTCCCGGACGCTTTTGGCGATCAGGCATTGCCAACGGTCATGAAAAAAGCGCTCACCCACGCGATGAAAACTGTGTGATCGATAGCTAGTTCAGCTGTGCTCGCAATTGCTGGCGTAGGGAGTCGATGGGAACGGTCTTGCCTTCCACGTTCATGCACCAGAAGGTCCACCCGTTGCAGCTCGGCGCGCCTTGGACGGCGGCGCCTACTTGGTGGATTGATCCCCGGTGGGCTGCGGAGATGACCGTGCCGTCCGCTCGCACCTTAGCGCTATGCTGCTTGCAAGGGCTGACCAGAAGGTCGCCTGCGGAAAGTAGGCCGCGTTCTACGAGCCAGCCAAACGGAATGCGCGGTTGACGCCGCTTCGACGGTGTTTCCACAAGAGTGAGGTCGCGCGGTTCCAGAATGCCGGCCAATCGTTGAGTTGCGGCTTGCACATAGGCCGGGTCGCGCTCAATGCCGACATAACGACGGCCAAGTTTTTTAGCGACAGCGCCGGTGGTACCGGTGCCGAAGAAGGGATCTAGTATCACATCGTCTGGATTTGTCGCGGCCAGGATTGTGCGATAGATCAGGGCTTCCGGTTTTTGCGTCGGGTGGACTTTCGTCCCCGCATCGTCGCGCAACCGTTCCTGCCCGGTGCATAGCGGGATCAGCCAGTCGCTACGCATTTGCAAATCTTCGTTTAACCCTTTCATGGCTTCATAATTGAAAGTGTATTTGCTCTTCTTCGATTTTGCCGTCCACAACAAGGTTTCATGGGCATTGGTAAAACGGGTGCCACGAAAGTTCGGCATGGGATTTGTTTTGACCCAAACCACGTCGTTCAAGAACCAGAAATCCATTTCCTGCAAAATGGCGCCGACCCGGTAAATATTATGATAGGTGCCGATGACCCATAAGGTGCCGTCATCTTTCAGCATCCGCCTTGCGCCCGTGAGCCAGGCGCGCGTAAAGGCATCATAGTCTGAGAAGGTGCCGACCTTGTCCCAATCATTGTCTACACCATCGACCTTTGTGTTGTTGGGCCGGTGCAATTCGCCTTCGAGCTGCAAATTGTAAGGAGGGTCCGCAAAGATCATATCGACCGATTTCGGGGGCAATTCGGACATGATTGAAATGCTATCACCCAAAATGATGGCCGAATCCATTTTACTTCCAGGACAGTTCTTCTTTTTATTCGTCATTTTTCGCATCCCTGTGAGAATGCGAAAGTAATCAAGCAAGTAAAAAATATCAATACTAATAAATTAGATGTTTATACATAAAGTATGTTTCTATTATACTTATACTATATATTGTGTTGTCGGGCTGATATTAATTTATTAGTGCGGCGATTGGCGCAAAAGATTTGCGGTGGTGATCGGTCACGCCGAGCCTTTCCAAGGCTTGTTTATGCTCAGCCGTTCCATAGCCGGCATTGCGTTCCCAGCCATATCCTGGAAAGTCCTGTGCGAGATTTGCCATCTGACGGTCGCGCGTGACCTTTGCGACAATGGATGCGGCGGCGATAGATAAGGACCTTGCATCACCTTTAACTATAGTTTCGACGGAGCACGGTAGATCCGGCGCACGATTGCCGTCCACCAATGCAAATTTTGCCGGCCTACCAATATCCAGATAAGCGCGGCTCATTGCCAGCATGGTTGCCTGAAGAATATTGATCTCATCGATCTCTGCCACGCTTGCCCGGCCGACCCCTATGAATGAGCAAGCTGGCAACGCCGCAAAAAATGCTTCGCGTTTTTTCGCGGACAATTTCTTAGAATCGTCCAATCCGTGCACTAATTCTTCTGGAATGCGGTCGCGAAGGATAATAACGGCGGCGGCGACGACTGGGCCCGCCCACGGACCGCGCCCGGCCTCATCAATGCCGGCAACGGTAGAGCCAATCGCAAGTTCACGGCTGAAATCCGGCATGGGTCCAGTAGTCCTGCCGCAGCTGTGTGTTTGCTAATTAAGCGATCGCCAAGCCGGACAGTGCCGGGCCGACGCCGGGCTGACATTCCAGCGACCAAATAGAATTCACAACATGGGTCGTGTTGGAGTGACCAACCAGTGGTTCCGCCAAAGCACGGAATTTGCGCTCCAGTTTTTCGCCTTGGGTTCCGTAATCTTCAACCGGTGGGCCCATATCGCCATGTTCGGTGATGACGGTTTTCTCGCCGAGATAGACGAACACGTCGGTCGCGTACCGGTCGAGATTTTTCGCTGATGTAACCGAAACCTTATCGCGCATAGCGATGACGTCCGCACGCCGGGTCATCTCATCACTATAGCTCAGTAGGCTGCTGGTTTCTTCATTCAAAAGCGAAAGTGCGGCATTGAAGCGATAGCTGAATTTGCTCTCATGGCCTGTGGTCGGCGCTTGAACGTTGCACACATCGAGGGAGGAGATCGGAACACGTAATTCCACACGCTCGACTTTTTCTTGATCGTAAGCTGGGTTGTTCTTGATCACAGACAGGGCATCCAGCATCGCATGAGTGCCGAAGCAAGAAGCATGATATTTGAACTTCACGTCCAATGTATGAAACAACTCGCCGAGACCGTCCAGCGCTTGGTCCGGCATATAGCTGTCGGTTTGAGTGTCGGCAAAACCAAGTTTACATTCGAGGACGTCGGAGCGGGCTGAAAACCCCCGTGATGCCAGCTCAGCGGCGATGATACCGTTCATCGCGGCCTTGCCCGCATGCAGTGGTTTGCATTCTGTTCCAAACATACTTTTCAAGCCGGCCGCTTGGGTCGCCGCGATGCCGAAACATTGTGCGGTGGTTTCCGCATCGAGCCCCATCATGCGCGCTGCCGCGGCGGCGGCACCGAAGGTGCCGACGGTGCCAGTCGCGTGCCAGCCTTTTTCGTAATGTTTTTCACCCATCATGGCGCCGACCCGTGCGGCGACTTCTACGCCGGCGACGAATGCAGCGATGATGCCCTTGCCGCCAATGCCAAGTTTTTCGCCTAACGCCAGGACGACGGGCAGGACTGCTGCTGTTGGGTGGCCATGCAAGGGTCGTAATACATCGTCGTAATCGAGTGCGTGTGCGGCTGATCCGTTCACTAGGGCCGCTTGGCTGGGGGATAGACGATCGCCGAACCCGAGAACCGTAGATTGCGGATACGCGCCTTCCGAGCGTGCAAAACCAATTAATTTTGCCGCTAACGGATCGCGCGAACCGGCGAGCATGACGCCTAGGCCGTCAAGTACGCATTGTTTTGTGACCAGGATAACGTTGCCTGGCAGGTCTCTGTATCTCAAGCCGCTAGAGAATATCGCCAGTTTTCTTGTTATATCTTCAGCGATCTCTGCCGTTTTGACAGCATGTTGCATTCGGTCCTCCCACAGTTGTGCTTTTTCCTGCAACGCATTCCAGCAGGCACAACACCGATAAAAATAAATTCATACCCTGCGCAGCGATTTTTAATGTATTTCGGCGGGTGCTTTCGCTTGATTCCGCTCTTTTTGCTGCAAGACGTATACTACGCCAATATTATAGCAAATGTCGCCTGAAATTTTCATATTCGACAGTTACGTTGAGGCTCAAGGCACTACATTCATGGTAAGTAATGTTGTCTCTACTCTCGCAAGCACATGATTGCACTCAAGTATAGAGTGGTTTGGGCATCATGGCGCTAGCGGTCTGTGTCGTTGTGGCGCTCGTCTTTTTTGCTGGGCCGAGCGGAACGCTTTCGGCGTGGTTTTGCGGGCGCATCCGCGTCAATCCCCTTCGTAGGCGGGAGAATTTCGTCCGGAACATCTGGGTTTTTTTTCGTGGAACGCGGGCGTTTCGCGGGTAATTTTGTCTTCAAGTTGGACAAAACGCCGGTGCCTTTTTCGGCTATCTCTTTGACGCCATCCGTTGCGCCCTGCGTAACGTCGGAAACAAAGCGCCATTCCCGGAAATAGAGGAAGCGCAGCAGTCGACCGAGATTGTCTATTCGTCCGGCGGCGCGATGCTGTAATCGACGCATCGTGGTAAGCCAAATGGGGCCGGTAACCAGTGACATCACGGTAATGGCGACGATCAGCCGGTGGGTGTCATTTTGGATGATACCGTGATCGATGGCGGCAGCGCCGAGAACGAAGGAAAACTCACCGATTTGCGCCAGCATGAGGCTCGCCAAGAAGGCGCGCCGCCACGGTTCACCGAAAAGATGCAGCAAACCAATATTAAGTGCGGTTTTGAATACGGTAACGAAAAACCAAAGCGTCAGAACGACACCGATATTCTCCCACAAAAAACCCAAGTCGATCAAAAGGCCGATTGATAGGAAAAAGACCATCAAAAGAATATTTTCGATGGGTTTGGCAAGGTCATAGAAAAGCTTGCGTTGGCGGCTATTACCGACCAACAGGCCGGCCATAAACGCGCCAAACGCTGGTGATAGGCCTAACAACCCGGCGAGGGCGGCAAAGCCGAAGCAGGCGGTGAGTGCCGCTAGAGGAACAAGTTCCTTTTTATCCTCTGCAATTTTCCCCAACGGCAAATCAATCGCGCGTCGTTGGCTGAAATAGAGCACGGCGGCGACGATCAGCCCGATGGATAGCGCAAGCTTGGCGGCCATGGTGACGATAGCTGCTTCTTGTGTCAGGCTTTCCAGTACGAGAAGCATGGGCGCGACGGCCAAATCCTGGGCGATTAATACGCCGACGGCAATTTTGCCGACGCGGGTGCGTAATTCACCCGTATCCTCAAGCATCCGGATGGCAACTGCAGTGCTGCTCAGCGCGAGGACGAAGGCGAATAGGATCGCATGCTCAATGGGCCAGCCGAGCGCAAACCGGAATGCCAGCATAATCCCGACGCTAACCGCGATTTGCAACGCCGAGACCCCGACAGCGATCTTCCAAATGCGCCGGAAACTGCGGAGCGATAGTTCCATGCCGATGAAATAAAGCAACATGAGTACGCCGAGTTCCGCGAGCGGACCCACGAGGGATCGGTCTTGTACCAGCGCAAACCCGGACGGGCCCAAAATAACGCCTGCCAGAATGTAGCCAACTATGGGCGGTTGCTTCAGGCGCGCCAACGCCATGCCGCACAGTGTTGCGGCCGCCGCCACTAGGGCGAGGCCCGTAAAATCGGTTCCGTGTTCCATCTTTTGCGGAGTCTATCGGCTAAAGTTGTTCAAGCCTATGAAATATAACCACCTATTGCGGCGAATTTATGGTCGTCCCTAAATCAGAGTGAGCTGATCCCCGGGCCGAGGCGGTATGCGGAACTGACCCGTGTCCAGCTCGAGGCGGCGCTTACGCAATCTGAACCTTCTGCGCGCGGCGTTAAAACGTTGGGAAACCATGTTTGCATAGGCGCCGGTTCCTTTCATACGTTGTCCCCATGCCGCGTCGTACAGTTTTCCACCCCGGCCATCGCGGACCAGATTAAGAACATGTTTCTTTTTGTCAGGCACATGATTGTCGAGCCATTCCTCGAACAAAGATTTGATCTCGTGGGGCAATCGTAAATAAACGAAGGACGCATTTGTTGCACCGGCGTTGGCGGTGGCTTCTAAAATGCGCTCCAATTCCCAATCGTTAAGAGCCGGGATCATGGGGGCAGCGAGTACGCCGGTGGGGATGCCTGCCTGGCTGAGTTTCTCAATGGCGTCGATCCGGCGCGCTGGTGTCGGTGCGCGAGGCTCTAGATTTCGCGCCAGCGAACGATCAAGCGTGGTGACGGATATTGTTACCGACACCAAATTCCGCTTCGCCAGCGCCTCCAGAATATCGAGATCGCGCAGGATTAAGTTCGATTTAGTGACGATGGAAACCGGATGGCGATGATCGAAAAGAACCTCCAACAACTGCCGCATGATTTTTTGTTGCCGCTCGATTGGTTGGTAAGGGTCGGTATTTGTGCCGATTGCAATAGGGGCCGGGCGATAGTTTTTGTGGCGAAGCTCTTCGGCTAATAGCGCGGCGCCGTCGGGTTTGTAAAAAAGTTTCGTTTCGAAATCGAGCCCCGGTGACAGGCCTAAATAGGCGTGGGTGGGCCGAGCGAAACAGTAAATGCACCCATGTTCGCAGCCGCGATAGGGATTGATTGATCGGTCGAAGGGAATATCGGGTGATTGATTGTAGGTAATAACGGAGCGCGCCTTATCAATTCCCAAACTTGTATTGAGCGCAGTCGCAGCTTCCTCTTCAACCGTCCATCCATCGTCGATAGCGAACCGTTCTTGCTTTTCGAAGCGACTTGTCTGGTTGCTGATCGCGCCGCGGCCCTTTCGTGCGATATCCGGCAATTGATTCTCCATGATCAAACGTTAGAACAAAACACGAACTTTCTAAATCATTCTTTTGGCCTGATTTGGCTACAGTGTGCTAAACGGCGTTTGCAAAGAGGAAAATCCACATGGCCAGCATCAGTGTCATCATTCCTACGTTAAACGCGGCCGACGATATCGGGCCGGCGCTGGTTTCGATCAGTTCGTTAGATGGGTTGGCCATGATTCGCGAGGTGATATTTTCCGACGGTGGGTCGTCGGACGATATCCACAATATCGCTCAGGAATGTGGTGCGGCGTTGATTGTAACCGAACCAGGGCGGGGGGGGCAGTTGCAGGCCGGCGCTGCGGTGGCCAAAGGAGAATGGTTGTTGTTTCTGCATGCGGACACAGCACTCGAAGCGGGGTGGGAGAGGGCGTTGAACACGTTCATGAGAGACCATTCCGACAAGGTGGGGTATTTTCGTTTTGCCTTGAACGATAGCGGATTGATGCCCCGTTTGCTTGAATGTTTGGTTGCGTTTCGATGCCGACTGTTGGCGCTGCCCTATGGGGACCAAGCGCTTTTCATATCTCGTGCGGTCTATGACCAAGTGGGGGGATATGGATTGATCCCTTTGATGGAAGATGTGGAATTCGTTCGTCGTTTGGGACGCGGGCGATTGCGGTTGATCGATAAGAAAGCGGTTACCTCGGCGAGCCGGTATAAGGCCGACGGGTATTGCAGAAGAATGGTGCGTAATTTTTGTTGTTTGACGCTTTATTGGTTTGGCATGCCGCCGGCGCGTATCAAGCGGTTATATGGATCATGACGAACCATTTAGTGATCTTTGCGAAGGCGCCGGTGTTGGGGCATGTCAAACGACGACTTGCGCGCGATATTGGACAATTACCGGCATGGCAATTCTATATTAGGACGCTCCGGGCGTTGGCGCCGAGGTTGGCGTTGGACTCACGATGGCAGACTTCCCTTGCGATTACAGGCGGCGACGCCCGTTGGCCCCGCAATATGCCTCTGATTGATCAAGGGCAGGGCAATTTGGGCGATCGGATGGCGCGAATCGCTCGCATCATGCCGGCTGGTCCGGTTGTTATTGTCGGCAGCGACATTCCAGATATCGAGCGATCGCATATAGCGCGTGCCTTCAAAACATTGGGCAGGCACGACACTGTGTTTGGACCCGCAGCAGACGGCGGTTTTTGGCTTGTAGGCCAAGCGCGTCGCAGGTCGATCCCTAATCTTTTCAGCAATGTGCGCTGGTCGACCGAACATGCTTTGGGGGACACTTTGTCCAACCTGGATCGCCGCCACACTCACGCACTATTAGAAGAATTAATCGATGTGGATGATGGCCCCAGCTATGACGAATGGCGGCAACGGTGAGCCCTATTTTTCTTGCAGGCGCGGCATAAGCTCGACAAAATTGCAAGGGCCATGCCGGTTATCCAGTTGATGGATGAGTATTTCGTCCCATCCGTCTTTGCAGGCGTTTGGCGAGCCCGGGAGGGCAAACATATATGTGCCACCCGCGACACCTGCACAGGCACGGCTCTGTATGGTTGAGGTGGCAATTTTTTGGAAACTGATCCAACGGAATAATTCGCCAAATCCCGGTATTTCCTTTTCCCAGACCGACGCCAGCGCTTCCGGTGTAACGTCTCGTCCGGTGACGCCGGTGCCACCAGTGGTAATCACAACGTCGATTTGATCATCGGCAATCCAGCTTTTCAGCTTGGCGCTGATGTCGCCCACATCGTCTCTCACGATATCGCGGGCAATCATGTTGTGGCCGGCTTGCTCTATTTTTTCCGCCAAAACATCACCGGATCGGTCGTCCTTTGGCCGCCGTGTATCGGAAACGGTTAATACGGCGATTTGAACGGGAATGAAGGGGGCATCACTTACCACTTTTTGCAATCTCCTCGGAACCGGGGTCGAGCGGGATATAGGTTGGCCAGCCACCAGCAGCAAGTGTCACAAGCGATGGTGTTGGCTGGTTAAGCCGGTGCCGGTAGATCCAGTAATTCGCCAAAACCTGTTCGACGAAAACCCGTGTTTCTCGGGCTGGTATGCTCTCGATAAACAGCAATGAATCGGAGCGATAGTCGATTCTTTTCTGCCACCGGTACAAATTTCCGGGACCGCCGTTATAGGCGGCAATCATATAAAACAGATCGCCTTCGACGACGTTTTGGTTCAGCAAGTGGCGAATATATTTTTGCCCCAAAGTGATATTCAGCACAGGCTCGAATAGCGATGAGCGTCGTCCATTCCATTCTTTTCGGCTGGTGACGGACCGTGCCGTCCGGGGCATTAATTGCATCAAGCCGGTCGCGCCCATGGGGCTTCTTGCGCGCGACCGAAACCGCGATTCCTGTCGAATTAGCGCATAAATCAAGGCACGGTCGATTTTGAAACCGGTTCTCGGTTCCCAAGCAGGTATCGGATAAAGAGCCGCATCGAAGGGCCGTTCGTCGGTATCCATCAGCGCGTGGCCGAGCCTATAGGAAAGCCGTGGCAAGGCACCGTGCACCGCAATATTGATGAGAATACGGTTTTCTTGTTCCGTCCCGCGCAAAGGAACATATTTCATTTCGGCTTCGGCGCGGACCTGGTCACCGACCTGAATGAGAGCCAGGGCGCGTTTAAGCCGCTGGTTTTCAAGCATCGCTTCGGAATCTTCTTCTCGTAGGACCGGCGTGAGCCAATTGAATTTAGGGCTGTAACCGAGCAGCTGCGTCGCTAGCAAGCCGTAAAAGGTCCTTGGGCTTCGCGCTGCAATGGCAAGGTAGTGATTTACTTTGTCCGGCCGTGCCGATTGGAGATAAGACCGCGCGGCCCAAAACCCAGCAGCAGTTCGAAGGCTGATCGATTGCGTTTCGTCATCGGCTAACGCGGCGAAAAATGCCGCCGCCTTTTCGTATTTGCTTAGCCGCCAGCTGGCGAGGCCGGCCCACCAATGCGCGTCGCCGAAGCCGTTCGGTGCGCGTTCGGCAGCTTTACTGGCGAGTGTGAGAGCGCGTTGATTTTTTTCGATATGGTAAAAGCCTCTCGCAACCGCCGCTTCGGCTCGGGCGACACCATTTTTGCCGAGAATTTTGCGGTTCCGTTGCTTGGAGATGAGCCGGCGGGCCCTATCGGGTTTGCGCCGGGCAACCAGCTTGTCTACTTGTCGTGCCAATTGACGGGCTCGCCAAGATCGCTTTTCACGAGCCGTTGCGCGTTTGGCGTTTGCGCCGGCGATAATTTTTTCTTCAGATATCACCCCAGCGATTTTAGGCAGCTTTGGGCGCGGTATTCTGCTGGTCACTTTTGGGCGTCGAGTTTTTGCGATTTTGTAAATTTGTCGGGCGCCCGGGTGAGACGCATATTGCTTCAGCCACTGCTTCAGTTCTGGATATCTTGCCCGGTACTTCGTCGGATGCATGTATCGCTGATATAGAACGTGGCTCCGAAGCGACTTGTCTTCGATGCGCTTGAAATGTTTTTTTGCCTCGCCCCATCTGCCAATGCGCTGCAGCTTAAAGACTTCGCGGTAATGCAGAGCGTCTGCGGCAGACAGTGGTTTTGGCAAAATTTCGCTCGGTGGAGATTTTTCGGAAAACGCAGGCGAAACTGCACCCGAAACAGCACCGAAAACCGCAATGGCGACGGTGGCGCAAACGAGGCGTAAAACTGCCGTTGTCGCCGGTTGAAGCATTTTATGTTGCGGCCGGTTTACCGGCTGCTCCCCTAATCCTAGCGCGGACATAACAAATTATATTTCGTCGAGCAATTTTGATTTTAGCGCCAATAGATCACGCCAGGCTTCTTTTTTCTGGGCGGCTTGGCGTAGCAAAAAAGCAGGGTGTAATGTCGGCAAGGCGGGAACGGGCGTTTCCAGACCCTCCACCTCGTAATTGAACCAGCGACCGCGCAACCGCATGATGCCTTCGGTCGTATCCAACATGGTTTTGGCGGCGGTGCCGCCGAGAAACATGAGGACTTTAGGTTTTACCAATTCGATATGACGTTTGACGAAAGGCATGCAGGCCGCGATCTCGGCGGTTGTTGGGCTTCTGTTACCCGGAGGGCGCCAGAAAAGAATGTTGGTGATATAGACATTTTCCGTCCGGCTAAGACCTGTGGCGGCCAGCATTTTGTCCAGAAGTTGGCCGCTCGTGCCGACAAAGGGCACTCCTTGGCGGTCTTCGTCGACACCGGGGGCTTCGCCGATAAGCATCACGTCAGCTTCGGGGTTGCCATCGGCGAAAACCGTATTCGTGGCGGTGAATTTTAACGCGCAGCCATCGAAGTTTTCGACTGCCGTTTTAAGATCCGCGATGCTATTCGCCGCCGTGGCGGCCTCAAGCGCGTCTTTTGCGCCTTCGGACGGTGCGATTTGGCGCGGTCCTACGGGGGCGGGGCGCGGCGCTGCGACAGGTTTGCTGGTGGGGGTGGGCGTTGTTATAGGCACCGGTGGTGGTGGCTCGGCAAACCGGTCTACCGGTGCATCGAGCGTCACTTCGTCAGCGCCCATGGCGTGCAGCCACTGCAAGGCGCTCAACGCATCGCTTCGAGATAGGCCGTTTTTGGATGGCATCATTCGCTCCGTCCTGTCCCTTTCTATTTAGCAAACCTCAACGCTTTGCTATAGAGAGTGCGCTAAATGGATAAATTATAAGCGGATCAGGACATCGTTATGGAACGGGATGCAATGGAATATGATGTCGTAATCGTTGGTGCAGGCCCTGCGGGCCTGTCGGCAGCGATTCGATTGAAACAGCTAGGCGCCGAGAAAGAAAAGGAAATCAGCGTTTGTATCTTGGAGAAAGGTTCCGAGGTGGGCGCGCACATTCTGTCTGGTGCGGTGTTGGAGCCACGGGCTCTAGACGAACTTTTCCCCGACTGGAAAGAAATGGGCGCGCCGCTCAACTGTCCGGTTACCGAAGAAAAATTCATGATCCTGACCGACTCGGGCGGCTTCGGTATACCGACCTTCCTGTTGCCCCCGCCTATGCATAACAAGGGGAATTACATTGTCAGCCTTGGCAATGTCTGCCGGTGGTTGGGGGAGCAGGCCGAAGCCCTCGGCGTGGAGATTTATCCGGGTTTTGCTGCAGCTGAAATTTTATACGACGAAAGTGGTGCCGTGCGGGGGGTGGCGACCGGCGATATGGGCATTACACGCGCCGGTGAACAAGGTGAAATGTTTCAACCCGGCATCGAGCTACACGCAAAGTACACGTTCTTTGCCGAAGGCTGCCGCGGGCATTTGGGTAAAATGTTAATGGAGAAGTTCGACCTGTGCGATGGCGTCGAACCCCAAACCTACGGCATTGGACTTAAGGAGCTTTGGGAAATTGATCCGGAAAAGCATCGCCAAGGTCTAATCGTCCATAGCGCAGGTTGGCCGTTGCAGAGCGATACTTATGGCGGTTCGTTCCTTTATCATTTGGAAGACAACCAAGTGGCGGTAGGCTTCGTGGTTGGTCTCGATTATCAAAACCCTTATCTGTCGCCGTATGAGGAATTTCAGCGGTTTAAAACCCATCCTAAAATCCGACCTTATTTCGAGGGCGGGCGGCGAATTGCCTATGGCGCTCGGGCCATCAATGAAGGCGGCTTCCAGTCCGTGCCGAAATTGACCTTTCCGGGCGGCACTTTGATTGGGTGCGAAGCGGGTACTGTGAACATGCCTAAAATCAAGGGCAGCCACACCGCGATGAAGGGCGGCATGTTGGCGGCCGAAGCGGCTTTTGACGCTTTAACAGAGGGTGATGGACCTGCCGAGCTGACCGCTTATGCAGAGGCTTTCGAAAACAGTTGGGTTTACGACGAGCTAAAACAGGCTCGCAACGTGCGGCCCGCCTTTAAATGGGGCCTGTGGGCGGCGACACTTTATACCGGTATCGACCAGGTATTGTTGCGCGGCCGCGCGCCGTGGACGTTATCTCATGGTCATGTGGACCATGAGACCCTCAAAAAAGCGGTGGACTGTACGCCGATCGAGTATCCAAAACCCGATGGTGAAATAACCTTCGATCGCCTGACCAATGTTTCTTTTTCGGCTACAAATCATGAAGAAGATCAGCCAATTCATCTGACGCTCAAAGATGATTCTGTGCCGATAACTCATAATTTGGCGGAGTTCGACGCACCGGAGCAGCGTTATTGCCCGGCGGGCGTCTACGAAATTGTTAAGGAAGATGATGGGTCTAATCCGAGGCTACAAATCAACGCACAAAACTGTGTGCACTGCAAAACCTGTGACATCAAAGATCCCACGCAGAACATTAACTGGGTGACACCGCAAGGCGGTGAAGGTCCGAATTATCCCAACATGTAACCCGCAATAGGTGCTGTTTCGGACGGACCTTGTCCGGTATGGTGGAGCGCCTTAATTTTTAATAAAGGCGCGTATTTACACAAATAGGTTTTCGGAATGAATGATTGCAGAGCCTCCTTACATGATTTGATGAACAGCCCCTTGTTCCGTGGTGTGATTGGACTGTTGCTATTCGTCGTAGTGGCCGGTGGCATTAGCTTCCTTTTGTCGGACGGAGAAACACAGTCGGATTCGCCGAGCTCGATTTCGCAAATTGCCAAATCACCGGCTGAAGCCACCCGGGACGTGTCGGCATTCGGCCGGTTCCTGGCAGGCCGATTTGCCGAAAGCCAGAGCGATTTGGAGCAAGCCGCCCAGATGATGGCGGTCGTCCTTGAAGACAAACCGGACGATCAACGATTCTTAAAACAGGCATTTGTGCTTGCGGTGAGTGCAGGTCATGCAGAACGGGCGGCTAAACTCGCGAAAAATATGGTCGGCGCTGGTATTTCCGGGTCCACGGCACGGATCGTCCAGATGTCCGAAGATTTTAAGAAAGGCGATTTTGTTGCGGCGTTGTCACGCACGAAAGATGTGAGCACCAGTGGATTAGGGCGCTATGCATTGCCAATGGCCAGGGCCTGGGTCTTGGTTGGCCAGAAGAAATTTGATGAAGCGATGGTAGAGATAAATGCCTTAGGCCAGGAAAAAGGCTTCAACGTAATGTATCGGCTGCATGCGGGGCTTATCAACGCGGTGGCCGGTAAGCCCGAAGAGGCATTGAAACAGTTCCGCTCGGTGAACAAGACTAAAAATCTCGTTACCGCACCTGTGCGCATCCAGCGCGCGGCGTTGCCGGTTTTGCAGAAGCTTGACCAAAAAAAAGAAGCTCTGGCCATCATCGACAAACAATTGGAGTCGAACGCCAATAGTTTGTTATTTGGCTCGCTCCGCAAGGCCCTGGAAACAGGCAAGCCGATCCCACCTTTAGCGGAGACGCCGTCTCAAGGGCTTGCGGAAGGTTTGTTTAATATCGCGACCGCCTTGCCCCGGGACCGAGCCGGCAATGTTGTACTTCTTTATGCTCAGCTTGCTCGAATCCTTCGGCCCGAATTTCCCTTAGCAGAAATATTAATTGGCGACATCATGATGTCGCGCGAACGTTATGACTCCGCAGTCGCAATCTATAAAAAAGTTGCCCCTAAAACTGACTATGGCTGGACAGCGCGGCTGCGCATGGCGGACGCTTTGTATGAAGGTGGGCGGCTGGACGAAGCGCGGAAGTTGCTCAAATCTATGGGTGAGGAGCGCCCAAAACGTTTTGATGCATTGCTGAGATTAGGCAATTATCTCCGCTATAAGGAAAAGTACAAAGACGCCGTTGAAATTTATGATCGTGCTTTCAAGCGTCTCGGTGACGTCAAAAAACGCGACTGGAACCTGTTTTATTCACGTGGCATTGCGTTGGAACGGTCCAAACAATGGGATCGTGCCGAGAAGGAATTTTTGAAAGCTCTCGAGCTGGTGCCCGAACAACCCTATGTCCTGAATTATCTAGGCTATTCCTGGGTGGAGCGTAAAAAAAATCTCGGCAAAGCGAAAAAAATGATCGAGAACGCTGTCGCGCAGCGTCGCAATGACGGCTACATCATCGATTCCATGGGGTGGGTCTTGTTTCGGTTGGGTGAATTTAAAAAGGCCGTTCCCCATCTGGAAAGGGCCGTGCAACTACGCCCACATGATCCAATCATTAATGACCATCTCGGCGATGCTTATTGGCGCGTGGGACGTAAGCACGAAGCGCGGTTTCAATGGCGCCGGGCATTAAGTTTCAAGCCGGAAGACGACGACGCGAATAAAATCCAAGCAAAACTTGAGAAAGGCCTTGGTAAGCCGGAAATTTTGGAACAGGACGGATGATCGCCCAATCCGGCGAGGTGGTGACCGTTCAGGCGCGGGCGAAGGTAAATCTGTATCTGCACGTGCTTGGCCGTCGAAAAGACGGCTATCACGAATTGGATAGCTTGTTCGTCTTTGGCGAAATTGCCGATGTGGTTCAAGTTAGACCGGCGCGGTCCTTGCGATTGAAAACCAAAGGGCCGTTTGCGAAAGCACTGCCCGAGAGTAAGGACAATCTGATTTTACGCGCCGCCAAACTGTTGGCCGATGCGGTTGAAATCAAACCGAAGGCGGAAATCACACTCACCAAAAACCTTCCAATCGCTGCCGGATTGGGCGGAGGGTCTGCAGATGCCGCAGCTGCCTTGCGGGCTTTGGCGGCATTTTGGGAAATTCCGCCCGATTCTGTGGATTTAACACTGCTTGGCCTAGGGCTGGGGGCCGATATACCGGCCTGCCTGTTGAGTGAGCCCTGTTTCGTGGGCGGTGTCGGTGAACTGATTGAACCTGCGCCGGATTTTCCGTCGGTCCCAATTTTGTTGGTAAATCCGGGCGATGCCTTGGCTACCGCGTCCGTTTTTGCCGCGCGCAAACAGAAATTCTCCAAGAAATCCAGATTCGCTAGCATGCCCGATTCTGTTGTTGGTCTGGTATCTGTTCTTGAGGCACGCCGCAACGACCTCGAGGAGCCGGCGATGAGCCTGTGTCCCGCTGTGGGGGAAGTGTTGCAGGCGATACGGGCGACGGACGGCTGCCGGTTGGCCCGTATGTCGGGAAGCGGGGCTACTTGTTTTGGGCTCTATCGCGATGTTTTGGAAGCGGAAGAGGCGGCTAAATCACTGCGACGTCGCGGCTGGTGGTCTGAGGCCACGGTTACGGCCTCTGCCGAACGGCCTTGGGCAGATGTTTAGCAGGAAACCGAAATGACTGAAGAAGGCGCCGGGGTTAGGTTTGCGGTCTGTGTGAATATGGTGCGCGGCGTTAATCGGCCCTGTTGTGGGGGCAGTGGCTCCTTGGACCTTCTGGCGCTTGTAGAAGAAGGCGTTCGGAACCGAAGTCTCAATGTCGATATCGAAAAGATCGTTTGTCTCAATAAATGCCTGGAAGGTCCAAATATGCGGATTGTTGGGGGCGAGATATTCAGCGAAGTGGAGGAAGAGGATATTCCTAAAATTCTAGATCGTCTGGAGGCACTTGGTGGTCTGCGTCCTCGAACTGAACGACCAGACGACGGTAAAATTATTTTTCCAGGGTCATAATTTATAAAATTGTACTGATGGTGCTTGCTCCTAATTCCAATCGCTTTTATCTTCCGCACTCGATTGGGGCGTAGCCAAGCGGTAAGGCAACGGGTTTTGATCCCGTGATTCGCAGGTTCGATCCCTGCCGCCCCAGCCAA
>Ga0055584_100000035_pt1 | contig 110010 bp, 107 predicted proteins | sample OSDHelmetaG_FD_58716 | JGI IMG/M metagenome (GOLD analysis project Ga0055584, IMG submission 58716) | Pelagic marine sediment microbial communities from the LTER site Helgoland, North Sea, for post-phytoplankton bloom and carbon turnover... | ecosystem: Environmental > Aquatic > Marine >... | reverse complement strand
CGAAGAAAGCCTCTTGATGCGCCCGCGACCAGTCGAGCAGCGCCCAATAGTCGGGCAGCGAGACCCCTTGGGCCGTCTCAACCTGCTGCGCAAAGGCCGTGAGGTTGCTGTCGGCGATGGTTTGCGGACTGGGGGTCCACAGGGGTGCAATCTCGGTCATATCGTCGTCTCCACCCGCCGACGGTAGCGGCGCCACAATGGCCTTGCAACGCAGCTATGCAGCGAAAAACTTGGTGCTGAGCGGCGCCACAGCCCATAATTGCGCAGTCTTGCCCGAACCGGTTGCGTCCATGCTGCGGCGGGGTGACGTGTCGGCGGGAAACCCAACAACCATATGACGACGTTTGCGCGCTTTCGATCCCTTCCGCAACCGCTGGTCGCGGCGCTGTACATGCTCGCCGCCACGGCATTGTTTTCGATCATGGTGGCGTCGGTGCGCCATGTCTCGGCCGAGGTGAGCTCGTTCGAAGTGGTGTTCTTTCGCAACCTGTTGGGCGTGTTCATTGTCGGGCCGATTATCGCGCGCCGCGGGTTGGGTTTCCTACGCACATCCCGGATCAAACTTTATGCCTGGCGCGCCGCGTTCGGGTTGGGCTCAATGTTCATGTGGTTCTATGCGGTGACGGTCACGCCCATCGCGGAAGCGGTGGCCTTGAGTTTTACTTCGCCGCTGTTCGTCACGATTGTTGCGGTGGTGCTGTTGCACGAGAAAGTGGGCATCCCGCGTTGGGTGGCGACGGCAGTCGGTTTCGGCGGTGCGATGATTGTGCTGCGCCCGGGTTTTGCCGACGTGACCACCGGTCACCTTTTACTGATCGCCTCATCGATCTTGATGGCGATGTCGATCGTGTCGATCAAGATGCTGTCGGCGACCGAGCCGCCGGAACGCATTGTGGCTTACATGGTGATCCTGTTTACCCCGGTCTCGTTTATCCCCGCGTTGTTCGTCTGGGAGTGGCCGAGTTGGACGTCGCTGTTTTGGCTCTGCGTCGTGGCCGGCGCGGGCACCTTTGCGCATATCGCCTTCACCCGGGCGCTGAGTAAGGCTGACGCCTCCGCGGTGATGCCGCTGGACTTCATGCGCTTGCCGTTTGCGGCGGTGATCGCCTTCTTTGCCTTCTCGGAGATCCCTGACGTCTGGACCTTCGCCGGGGCCGCCGTGATCTTCATCAGTTCGGTCTATATCGCGCGGCGTGAGAATCTTCACCGCAAGACAGCGCCACCGGCGACCACACCTGCGGCAGGCGGCTAGCCGCTTGGGTCGTTGGATCGCAAAAGCCCAGGCGACCTGGGTAGACCTCGCGCCGAACACCCGCGGCGTGATCTGGGCGTTGCTCGCCGCCGGCTTCATGTCGGTGATGGCCGTCTTGATCAAGTTCATGAGTGGCCAGCTTTCGAGCTTTGAGGTCGCGTGGTTCCGGGCCAGCTTCGGCCTTGTCGTCATCCTCCCTTTCGTCTGGCGGGCCGGCGGCATTGCCGCGATCCGCACAAAACGGCTACCGATGCATGTCTTCCGGGGGGCGGCCGGCGCGCTGGCGATGATGTCGGGATTTTACGCCGTGGCGCATTTGCCGCTGGCGTTGGCGACGTCGCTGAGCTTCGCGCGACCGCTGTTCATGGTGCCGCTGGCAATCATCTTTTTGCATGAGGTTGTGCGCGCCCGGCGCTGGACCGCGACGATCGTCGGCTTTGTCGGGGTCGTGATTGCCATTCGGCCGACCGCCGACATCGAATTCGCGGCGCTGTTTTCGCTGTTTAGCGCGTTCATGGTGACGGTTGCGATGCTCATCACGAAGATCATTTCGACGACGGAGCGGCCCACGACGATGATCTTCTACGCGGGCGTCTTCGGCTCCATCTTCACGTTGATCCCGGCGATCGTGGTGTGGCAAACCCCGACGCTGACGCAGTTTGGTTTTCTGATGGCAATCGGCATCGTGGGCACCTTGGGCGCCAACAGTATGATTCGATCTCTCGCTGCCGGCGAAGCGACATTGGTGGGGCCGATCGAATACGTGCGTATCATCTTTGCGGCGCTTTTCGGCTTTTTGATTTTCGCCGAGGTGCCAACGCTTTGGACGGCCGCAGGATCAATCGTCATTGTCGGTTCCACGATTTACATCACGTTGCGCGAAGCCCGGCTTGGCAAGGCCAAGCCCCGACCGACCGAGCCGGTGTAAGGTTTCTCCTGCATGGTGCGTCTGTTACAAGCAAAACAGCGAACGGGGAGAACGGCATGAAGTTTGAGGGTAGCGCGGCACTGGTCACGGGCGGTGGGTCCGGTTTGGGTGCCGGGACGGCACGCGCACTAGCGGCACTGGGAGTCAATGTTGCGGTGCTCGACATCAATCGTGATGCGGCGGCCAAGTTGGCCAAAGAGATTGGCGGCACGGCCGTTCATTGCGACGTCGCGGATGCCCAAAGCGCCGAAGCCGCCGTGGCGGCAGCGCGTGGCGCACAAGGGCCCGCACGGATCTTGGTGAACTGTGCCGGGATCGGCACCCCGGGCAAGGCTGTTGGGCGCGACGGCCCGATGCCGTTGGAAGACTTTCAACGCGTTATCAACATCAATCTTGTCGGCACCTTTAATTTGATACGTCTTGCCGTTGCCGACATGCAAGACCTCGATGCCTTGGAAGACGGGGAACGCGGCGTGGTGATCAACACCGCGTCGGTGGCCGCCTATGACGGTCAGATTGGTCAACCGGCTTATGCGGCCTCGAAGGGCGGGATCGTTGCGCTGACGCTGCCGTTGGCGCGCGAGTTCGCACGCAGCGGCGTACGTGTGGCGACTATCGCGCCGGGTATTTTTTCAACCCCCATGTTGCACGGGCTGCCGGACGAGGTGAAAGAATCCCTCGCCGAGAGCGTGCCCTTTCCCTCGCGTCTCGGCGAACCGGAAGACTATGCCGCGCTGGCGTTGCACATCGTCGAGAATCGGATGTTGAACGGCGAGGTGATCCGGCTGGACGGCGCAATTCGGATGGCGCCGCGCTAGGCTTGCCTCATGGCCGCCCCGCCAACCCGTCGCGACGACCGCGCGCCGACGATCGGTGATATCGAAGAAATCGCCGCCGCCGCGTTTGCAGACATCCCCGAGGTTCTGCGGGCTCGGGTCGACGGCGTCATGATTCAAATCATTGAGTTTCCCGATGAGGAAACGATTAATGACATGGAGATGGAAACGCCCTTTGACTTGCTGGGCCTTTACAGCGGCATCGACCTGACCTCAAAGAGCCTGACCGACCCGGGCGACGGGATCGATATGATCTTTCTCTATCGACGGCCGCTGCTCGATTACTGGGCGGAGAACAACGTGACCTTGGGCGAACTGGTACGCCACGTGTTGATCCACGAGATCGGTCATCATTTCGGTTACTCCGACGAAGACATGGAAGCCATCGAAGAGGGCGCCGACCGCCCTTGATTTCGGGAGGCGCGAGCCCGACCTAACATGAAGTGCGAAGACGGAGAGACGCCATGCCTGTGACGCCCCTACCGAGCGACAAGTTGAGATTGCGCAGCGATCTATCGTCTCTCGCCTTCGAAACCACCGATGACCTGACCGCCGACGACGACGTGTTGGGCCAGGAGCGTGCGTTCGAAGCGATCGAATTCGGCATCGGCATCGACCATCGCGGCTACAACATATTCGTGCTGGGGCCGACCGGTGCCGGACGGCACCGCTATGTGCGGCGCATCTTGGACGCCCAAGCTGCCGACGAAGAAAAGCCCGCCGACTGGTGCTATCTCCATAACTTCGATGAACCGCGCAAGCCCAAAGCGCTGCAGATGCCAACCGGCATGGGCCGAACCTTGCGGCACGACATGACGCAATTGATCGAAGACTTGCGCGTCGGCATTCCTGCGGTGTTCGAAGCAGAGGAGTACCGCAATCGCCGCCACGCGATTGACCAAGAATTCCAAGAACACCAGGAAGCAATTTTCGAGACCGTTCAGAAAGCGGCCAGCGAGCGCAGCATTGCGCTGATCCGCACGCCAACGGGGTTGGCGCTGGCACCGGTGCGCGACGACGAAGTTATCGAACCACAGGAGTTTCAGAAGCTTCCCGAAGAAGAACGCAAACGCTTTGAGACCGATATCGAGACGCTGCAACAAGATTTGCAGCGGCGACTGCAAGAGATGCCAAAGTGGGACAAGGAGCGCCGCGACCGGCTGCGCGAGTTGAACCGCGAAACCACGCGCAGTGTCGTCGCCTACCAAATCATGGCGCTGCGCGCGAAGTACATGGAGTTCGGCAAGATCGTTGCCCATCTCGACGCGGTCGAAAAAGACATCATCGACAATAGCGCCCGGCTTTTTCTGGAAAGTGCCCAAGAGACCCCAGCCGTGGCAATGCCGGGCGCCCCACCGGGAAGTGACGGCTCGCGTCGCCCCGAAATTCAGTTCCGCCGCTACGAGGTTAATCTATTCGTCGACAATAGCGCCGGGACCAACGGCGATGGCGCGCCGGTGTTCCACGAAGACCACCCGACGCTGCCGAACCTGATTGGCCGCGCCGAACACCAGGCAGAGCTTGGCGCCTTGCTGACCGATTTCACGTTGCTGCGGCCGGGCGCGTTGCACCAGGCCAATGGCGGCTATTTGATCTTGGATGCCAACAAGCTGCTGATGCAGCCCTATGCGTGGGAAGAACTCAAGCGCACGCTGTTTGCCCGCGAAATCAAGATCGAATCGCCGGTTCAGAGTTTTGTTTCGACGATCTCGCTTGAACCGGAACCGATCCCCTTGCGTGTGAAGGTGATCTTGATCGGCGACCGACGGCTCTACTACATGCTGGCCGCCGCGGACCCTGAGTTTGATGAACTGTTCAAGATCGCCGCTGATTTCGAGGACGACCTCGACCGCAATGCCGAGACGATCGAGAAATATGCCGGGATGATCGCCGCCATTGCAAAGAAGGTTGAGGTCCGCCCGCTTGATCGATCCGCGGTGGCACGGGTCATCGAGCACAGTGCGCGTGAAGCCGGCGACAATCAGAAACTCTCGGCGCGCGTCGGGACCGTGACCGATCTCCTCCATGAATCGAGCCACCTTGCCGACAAGGCGGACCGAACGGTGATCTCCGCGGCAGATGTCCAGGCGGCGATCGATTTGCGCACCCGCCGCGCCGATCGCATCCGAGTCCATAGTTTGGAGCAGATCGAACGGGGTACGATTCTGATCGGCACCGACGGCAGCCGCGTCGGCACCATCAACGGATTGTCGGTTTTGCAAATCGGCGGTTTCGCGTTTGGGCGCCCGACGCGGATCACGGCGCGGGTTCGGGTCGGCCGCGGCGAATTTGTTGATATCGAGCGCGAGGTCGATCTTGGCGGGCCAACCCATTCGAAGGGTGTCTTGATCCTATCGTCCTATCTTGGGGCGCATTACGCCGTTGATCGACCGCTGTCGTTGCGGGCAAGCCTCGTGTTCGAACAAAGCTACGGTGGCGTGGACGGCGACAGTGCGTCGTCCACCGAGCTATACGCAATCTTGTCGGCGCTGGCCGATGTACCAATCCGGCAAGGGCTGGCGGTGACGGGCTCCGTCAATCAGTTCGGCGAAGTGCAAACGATTGGCGGGGTGAACGAAAAGATCGAGGGTTTCTTCGATGTCTGCCAAGAGCGTGGTCTGACCGGCGAGCAAGGCGTGCTGATCCCTGAGGCCAACGTCAAACACTTGATGCTGCGTGAGGATGTCGTCGCCGCGGCGGAGGCCGGTAAATTTGCCATCTATCCGATCGCCACAATCGACGAGGGCATCGAAGTGTTGACCGGTATCCCGGCCGGGAGCCGCGCCGGCACTGACCCCTTCCCGGACGGCAGCATCAACCGGTTGGTTGAGGATCGTTTGATCGCGCTGGCCGACGCGCGGCGTCGATTTGGTATCGGCGAAGGGAGCAATACGGGGTAGCGCCATGGCCCGGACCATACGACGCATCGTTGTGGCACTGGACCATTCGCCGGAAAGCCGGTCGGTCTTGGAGGAGGCGGTTTCGCTTGCCGCCACCATGAAAGCTGAATTGGCCGGCTTGTTTGTGGAAGACGCAACGCTGTTGAATGCCGCACAGCTTTCGCCCACCCGGCAGCTCAATTTCAGTGGGCAGACCGTCGACGGCTTGGACCCAGAGGGACTGGAACGGGTGTTGCGCGGTCAGGCCGAAGCGATTCGCGCCGCATTGGAACACGCGGCAATGCGGCAAGACGTGGCATGGTCTTTTCGCGTTGCGCGCGGCAAAGCGTCGATCCATATCCTCTCCGCGGTGCCCGACGCCGATCTCGTGATCATGGGCAAGACAACCCCATCGGTGACCCGGCGCGGCCATATCGGTTCGACAGCACGGATCATCGCTAACGCGCCGCGCGGGAGCATTTTGTTTTCCGAACCGCGGCAGCGCCGGGTGCTTGGCGCGGCCGGGCCCGTTGTCGCGGTTTACGGCGAGGGACCCCATGCCGACGCGGTTCTTGATTTGGCCACGCACCTGGCGACGGCCTTTAAAAAGGACCTGCTGATTCTGGTACCGGGCGACGGCCCCGGCCAGGTCTCCGACACCGAAGCGCGAGCCCGCGCGCGTCTTGCAGACACCGAGCTTCGGGCGACCTATCGGCGTTGTGTCCATCGCGGGTGCGATGCGGTGCTGCATGCCCTATCGGCCCACCGCGGCGCGCTTCTTGTCCTGGCGCAGGGCTCTCCGTTGCTGGGCCAAGACAGCGTTACGGACTTGATCGAGCGGGTGGACTCGCCCGTCTTGGTCGTGGCCGACAGCAGCGGGAGCTAGCCCAGCAAACGGGCCACGAATGCCGGCACGGTTTCGACGGCACGGCCATAGATCGTTTCAGCGAACATCGAATGACCTTCCGAGGGTTCGAGATTGATCTCGACGGTGTGGGCCTGCCCTTTGGCGCGCACCTCGGCGACAAAGCCAGCGGCGGGATAGACGTTGCCCGAGGTGCCGATGGAGAGAAACAGATCGCACGCCACCAAGGCCTGACCAATGTCATCCATCGCGAGCGGCATTTCACCGAACCACACGACGTGGGGCCGCAAGCAGCCCACGTGGCCGCATTGGGGACAGGGCGTTTCAAGCGTGAGGTCATCGGACCAAGCAAGAACCGCATCAGTGCACCGGGTCCGCACCTTTTTCATTTCGCCGTGCATATGAATGATGTTGGTGGTGCCGGCGCGTTCGTGCAGATCGTCGACGTTCTGCGTCACGATGAGAACGTCTGCCGCGCCCGCGCGTTCCAGTTGGGCGAGCGCGGTGTGGGCTGCGTTGGGCGCGACCTCGGCCAATCCGCGGCGCCGCATATTGTAGAAGGCATGGACCGCGGCGGGGTCACGGGCGAATCCTTCCGGTGTAGCAACGTCTTGCCAATCGTATTGCGCCCACACGCCATTGGGATCGCGGAAGGTATCGACCCCTGAGTCCGCGGAAATCCCGGCGCCGGTGAGAATGACAATGCGCTCGAAGTCCATCTGTTGATGTAGGCCGGGCACCACCGCTGTGGCAAGCTGCGCGGCATGGTCAGCGTTCTCTTCGTGTGCTTGGGCAACATCTGTCGATCGCCAATGGCTGAAGGCGCGTTTCGTCACCTGGTCAACCGAGCGGGGCTCGCCGATGTCGTTTCCATCGATTCGGCCGGGACCGGCGCATGGCACGTTGGCCAACCGCCTGATGCCCGCGCCCGCGCGACCGCCGCCCAACAAGGCATCGACATAAGTGCACAGCGGGCGCGCCAAGTGTCGCCCGCAGATTTCTCGACGTTCGACTACATCCTAGCGATGGACAGCGACAACTTGGAAACGCTGTTGGGCGACGTGCCCCCCGCGCACAAGGAGCGGGTAACTCTGTTTCTCGCGTTCGGCTCGGGCTACGGCGGCGGCGATGTACCCGACCCCTATTACGGCGGACCGGAGGGCTTCGAGACGGTGTTTGAAATGGTGACGGACGCGGCGGGCGGTCTTCTGCGCCACATTCAGGCGCACGATCTGGACACGCCCTAGTCCATCGCACCGCCGCCGATGGCGAAACGATTTTTGATACGCGGGGTATAGGCATCTGAGCCCTGGCGATACTCCGCCGCGCGTTGCTTGTTGGTGAGCTTGCAATGCCCCAGGCAACCCGGCCGACCCGGAGCCACCCCGAGCCGGGTCGCGTTATTGCAATCGTGACACAAGAACTCGTACCCCATGCGGACCTCGAGCCAACGAGTGAGGCGTTGGCCGAAAGGCAGTTTGATATCGTCGAGCGATCCGTCTTGGTCCGGCGACTCAGTCATGGCGCAAGGTCATAGCTGTCTTCGATCCGATAGATCGACCCCTTGGTCGATAGCTGACTTGAATATAGGTGGAATGCCGCGACATGCCATGGCGGTGTTTGGAACAACGCCTGAGTCGCCAAGAACAGTGCCACCCGGTCATGATTGGCCTGACGCATGCGCGCCACGGTGACGTGCGGTTTGTATTTGCGCGATTCCGGCGCGAGTCCGATACCGACCATCGCCCGTTCGACTTTGCTTTGGAGCGCCACGAGCGCCGGGTTGTCGCGGACGCCCGCCCAGAGCGCCCGCACCCGGCGGCCTTCGCCGAAATGACCGACGCCTTCAAGCGCGAGATCGAACGCGGGGAAATCAATATGTGACAGCGCGCCACGTACGTCTTCCGATACCCCGCCGTCGACATCGCCGACAAAGCGAAGCGTGAGGTGAATCTGATCGGGCGTTTGCCACTTTGCGCCGGGGACGCCGCCCGCCAACATGCCAAGGTGCTGGATAATCGGATCGGCAACCGCGATCGCAACGAACAGTCGTTCCACGGAAACCCTCGTCTAGTTCGCGGTCCGGTGGGCGTCCAGCAGCGCGCGGATGGCCGGTAGGATTTTCGCCACGATCACATCGACGCCTTCTCGATTGGGGTGAATCAGGTCCGCTTGATTGAGCGCGGGGTCGAGCGCAACGCCATCGAGGAAAAACGGATAGAGCGCGACGTCGTGTTTTTCGGCAAGGCGCGGATAGATTGCATCAAACGCGTCGACGTATTCGCTACCCAGATTTCGCGGCGCAAGCATGCCGGCAATCATCACGGTAACGTCGCGTTCTTTCAGTGTCGTGACAATCAAGTCGAGGTTGTCGAAGGTGGTTGCCGGGTCGAGCCCGCGCAGCGAATCGTTGCTCCCCAACTCAACCAAAACGATATCGGGTTGATCGCCCAAGACCCACTCAAGCCGCGCCAACCCGCCCGCCGTGGTATCGCCGGAAACGCCGGCATTGATCACCCGCACGTCTTCGCCGGCGGCGCGCAGGGCAACCTCAAGCCGGGCGGGGAACGCTTCGTTGGCGGGGAGGCCAAACCCGGCGACGAGGCTATCGCCCAAAACGGCAAGAACGGTTTCCGCCGCGGCGGCCTGGGTACCGATCAACGTGAACGTGACGGCAAAGATTGCGGCCAAGCGGTTGAAATAGCGCCAAATCGATAGATATTCAGGGGACCGGCCGCAGCGACGCGGCGCTCGTGTTGTCATCGTTGCCCTTGGGCAAGAAAGCGGCCCCGTCATGAACGCCGACCCTGCCACCGCCGATCCTGCCCGTAAAGACCTCGTCAAACTGAACGGCGTCACGTTGACGCTAGAAAGCGCGGCAGGCCCCGTCGAGATCTTGCGCGGGGTCGACTTTGCCTTGGGGCGTGGCGAAGCGGTGGGAATCGTCGGTCCATCGGGATCCGGTAAGTCATCCATGATGTCGATCATCGCAGGCCTCGAAAAACCGACAAGCGGCACTGTCAAAGTGGCGGACAAGGAATTCTCGGGTTTGGACGAAGATGGCCTCGCCCTATTTCGTCGCCAGCATGTAGGGATCGTGTTTCAGTCTTTCCATCTGATTCCGACAATGACGGCGCTGGAGAATGTTGCGATGCCGCTTGAGCTGGCCGGCGCGCGCGATGCCTTTGATAGGGCCGCAACCGCGCTGGGCGATGTTGGTCTTGCCGGCCGGACCGGCCACTACCCCGCCCAGTTATCAGGCGGCGAACAGCAACGCGTGGCGTTGGCGCGCGCCTTTGTTGGCGAACCGGACCTTATCCTGGCCGACGAGCCTACCGGGAACCTTGATGGCGATACCGGCCGGGCGATCATCGAGGCGCTGTTCGACATTCGCACCCAGCGCAACACCGCGCTGCTGCTGATTACCCACGAAGAATGCTTGGCATCGCAGTGCGACCGGGTAATGCGCATGGCGGATGGCTTGCTGTTGCCCCAAGCCGTGTCGCTGGCGGCGCAGTAGCACGATGGCTTATGGCCACGACGTTGCCCTGGCGTGGCGTTTTGCGTTGCGCGAAATGCGACATGGGCTGCGGGGCTTTCGCGTTTTCCTCGCCTGTCTAACGCTTGGAGTTTTCGCCATTGCCGCGGTGGGCTCACTCTCGGCCAGCTTTGTCGATGGGCTTGAGCAGAATGCGCGCGCCATCCTGGGCGGCGATATCGAAATCAGCCAAACCGCGCAGGACATCGGGCCCGAGGCCGTGCAGTGGCTAGCGGCCAACACGACGGCGGTTTCGGTGTCGCGCGAAATGCGCGCGATGGCACGGGGCACGACCGCCGACGCGCAACGCACCATTGTCGAATTGAAGGCCATCGCCGGCCCCTACCCGCTATACGGCACGATGACGTTGGTCGGCGATCTGACCCTCGACGACGCCTTGGCCGCGCGAGACGGCGTGTTCGGCGTTGTCGCAGAGCCCGAGTTGATGAGTCGAATCGGCGTCGCGGTCGGCGACCAAATTGCCATCGGTAACGGTGTGTTCACGTTTCGGGCGGTGATTGCCGACGAGCCCGACCGTGTCGCCAACGCGTTCAGCCTCGGCCCGCGTATCATGATGAACGACGCGGCCTACGCCACGACAGGCCTGCAACGCGAGGGCAGCTTGATCCGCTTCAAGCACCGCGTGCAGCTATCTCCTGAGGCCGACTATGCGGCCTTTACGGACGCCCTTGCGACCGCCTTTCCGGCAGCACTCTGGCGGGTCCGCAATGCCACCGACGCCCAACCCTCTATCCGACGTTTTGTTGAGCGGCTTGCGGTCTTTCTCACGCTCGCCGGGGTGACGGCACTCACGGTGGGGGGGATCGGTGTGGGGATCGCCGTGCAGGCCTACCTCGCCGGGAAGACCGCGACGATCGCCACCCTGAAATGCCTTGGGGCCCGCGGCAACGTGATCTTTCTGACCTACATGCTGCAGATCGGCGTGCTGTCGGTGCTTGGGATCGCGATTGGCCTTCTTCTCGGCGTGTTGTCGCCGTTTGCCGGGTTGGCACTGCTGGCCGATGCGTTGCCGGTACCGACGGAACCGAATATCTATCCCGCAGCCCTTGGCCTTGCTGCGGCCTTCGGGGTGCTGACCGCGCTCGCGTTTTCGGTATGGCCGCTGGCCCAAGCCAGAGAGATCAAACCGGCCGCTTTGTTTCGCGATGTCGTCGCCTCGACGCGACGTTGGCCGCGACCGGGCTACATCGTTCTGACGGGATTGGCGGCGATCGGGCTCGCGCTTCTCGCCGCGTTCGGCACCGGCCAGCCGTCGATTGCCCGTTGGATGGTGGTCGGGATCATCGTGGCGCTGATCGGCTTTCGTTTTGCCGCCACCGGGATCGTTGCCGTGGTTCGCCGTTTGCCGCGAGCACGCAACGCGACCTTGCGGCTGGCGCTGGCTAATATCGTGCGGCCCGGCGCGCCGACCGCAAGCATCGTGGTCGCCTTGGGTGTCGGCCTGACCGTGCTGGTGACCACGGCGTTGGTCCAGGGCAACATTGCCCAGCAGGTCGCGAACCGCATCCCCAACGTCGCGCCGTCATTCTTTTTTATCGATATCCAGTCCCAACAGGTTGCCGCCTTTGATGACGCGGTGCGGGGTGCGCCTGGCTTTGTCGAGATGGAACGGGTGCCCAACCTGCGTGGACGCCTGGTGCGGATCAACGGCGCGTTGTTGGACGATACCAACGTGCCGCCTGAGATCAGCTGGATAAAACGCGCAGAGCTTGGCGCAACCTACGCAGCCGACCTGCCGCCCCGGGCCGCGATTGTGGACGGCGCCTGGTGGCCCCGTGACTACAGCGGGCCGCCAAAGATTTCGGTTGAGGATGATGTCGTACGCGAACTGGGCTTAAGCATTGGCGACACGATGACCTTCAACATCTTGGGCCGCGACGTTACGGCCGAGATCGCGTCGACACGGTCCATCGATTGGGCGGACTTCGGGATCAACTACATCGTCATCTTCGCGCCCGGCACCCTGGAAGCGGCACCGCAGACCCACCTGGCAACGGCTGCGTTCGACCTCAATGCCGAAGATGAGGCGTACCGGCGCGTGACCGCGGCGTTTCCCAACGTCTCCACCGTTCGCGTGCGCGATGTGATTGAAACGGCCTCGGCCCTGTTGGGCCGCATCGCCACGGCGGCAAACGGGACGGCGGCGATCACGATCATCGCCGGTATCTTGGTGTTGGTCGGCGCGGTCGCCGCGGGACATCGGCGACGGGTCTACGATGCCGTGATCCTCAAGGTCCTGGGCGCAACCCGGCGCGACGTGCTGAAGGCCTATATCGGTGAGTTTCTGATGCTGGGGGCCATCACCGCGACGGTGGCCACGCTGTTGGGCACCTTGGCGGCTTGGCTGGTGATCACCCGAGTGATGCAGGCGGATTGGGTGTTTCTGCCGGTTTCCACCATTGGGACGGCGGCAGCCGGGATCGCCATCGTGACGGCCCTAGGCTATGCCGGGACGTGGCTGGCGCTGTCGCAGCGCCCGGCCCCGGTGTTGCGAGCTGAGTAGGCCGGTTTAGACCACATTTTTGCGTCAGATCGGGGCAAAAAGCGCCGGAATGCCTTGAAACGGACCGGGTGCCTGCCATATTAAGTGCGACTGATTTGCAACGATTCCAATCTGAGGACCATCATGGCTGAACCCAATATTCGTCTTGGCGCGACCGCAGCCGAAACCGCTGCCATCGACGAAGGCCTGCGCAGCTACATGCTGCGGGTCTACAACTACATGACGGTCGGCACCGCCATTACCGGACTGACCGCCTGGTTGGTGGCCAACACCGCGTTGATCAACCTGTTCTACGGTGTGAGCAACGGCGTTGTGGCACCGACGCTTCTCGGGATGGTGGCGATGTTCTCGCCGTTGATCTTCATCCTGGCGATGTCCTTTGGTGTGAACCGGATGAAGGGGTCAACCCTTCAAGTGCTGTTCCTGGCCGTCACCGTAGTTTTCGGGGTCTCGCTGTCCAACATTCTGCTGACCTTCACCGGAACCAGCGTCGCCCGCGTGTTCTTCATCACCGCCGGTCTCTTCGGCGCGATGAGCCTGTTCGGCTATACCACCAAGCGCGACCTGACGAAGCTTGGCTCTTTCCTGTTCATGGGGCTGATCGGTATCATTCTCGCCTCTGTGGTGAACATGTTCATCGGCAGTTCGATGATGCAGTTCGTGATCTCGGTGATCGGCGTTCTGGTCTTTACCGGTCTGACCGCCTACGACACGCAGCGGATCAAAAATACCTATGACGCCGTGAGCCATAGCGGCGAGCTGATGACCAAAACAGCGGTGATGGGCGCGTTGAACCTCTACCTCAACTTCCTGAACCTGTTCATCATGCTGATGCATCTGCTGGGCAATCGGAACTAACCCAACCCAGTTTGAGACACTGGAAAACCCGGCCGTCGTGCCGGGTTTTCTTTTGCCTTAGGGCTGGGTGTCGCCCACGCTTCCCGGCGGCCGAATGACCAGCCGCAACATGAGCGGTGTGGCGATTGTGGTGACGACCGCCGTGACGACGATGGCCGAAAATAAGTGGGCGACGTAGGGGCTGTCTTGGCCCTGGGCAAAAAGCCCGGCTTGCAGCGCGATGCTGGCAACGACGATTTCTACCGCGCCGCGCCCCGACATCCCGATTCCAACGGCGGTTGAATCGCGCAGCGGCATGCCCGAGAGACGCGCGGCAACGCCGCCGCCGACCAACTTTCCCACAATCGCGGCGCCGATCAGGATGACCAGGAACCCCGGCACGTGCCACAACGCCGACAGGTCGATGTGAAGACCGATCCCGGCAAAAAACACTGGCGCCAGGAGCCCATAAGTGAACACCCCCATGCCATCGCGAATGCCCTCGTAGGCCGGCGCGCCAACCAGTCTTTTTTCAAAGAAGAGACCGGCAACGAACGCGCCCATGATGAAGTGCATACCCATGAGTTCGGCCAGGACCGCAAAGGCGAACGCGACGACCAGAAGTGCCGTGAACCCCGCCGCCCGGGAATGGGCCGCGCCGAGCACCCGCATGGCCCAGGGGTAGAAATAGCGGCTGCCGCCAATTGTCGCGGCAAAGAACACCCCGACCTTGACGACAAGGAACGCGAGGTCGGCGACAGGTGGGACGGCACCGGTGGCGATGACCGCCGTCAGGACCGCGAGAAGAATCAATCCAAGGATGTCGTCAAACACCGCCGCCGCGATGATGGTGCGGCCGACGGGGTGATGCAGCAATCCAAAGTCGTTCAGCACGCGACCGGCCACCGCGACCGCGGTGATCGACAAGGCGACACCGATGAAAAGGGCCTGTGCGCCTTGTGCGGGGGTATCGGGTAAGAAAGCGAAGCCGAGCAATAGACCGATCGCTAGTGGCACCAACACCCCGCCGACGGCGACAAAGAGCGAGGAGCGCGACGCACGCCGCATTTCGCCGGGTTGCATCTCGATGCCGACCAGCAGAATGAGAAAGAAGATGCCGAATTCGCCGACCAGCTGGACCGGCACGCTGTTCGCGATGTCGCCGAGGGACGGCACCAACGGTACAAACAAGGGCGCAGCTAACCCAATGAGCACGCCGGCGCCGATTTCCCCCAGCAGTTGGGGCTGCCCGAAGCGCAAGCTGACCTCACCCAAAAGGCGGGCAACGATCAGAATTGCAAAGAGAGGGAGGAAGAGATCCACAGCGATAACCGTCTTTGAGAAGACGCCTAGTGTGGCAGGTCAAACGACCGGCGGGGCTGCGTCAGATCAACGGCGCCGCTAAACCAAGTTCAAGCGGCGTTTGCCGGCGAGGACGCGAAGGACAGCGGAAAGCTCTGGGCTCATCCGCAAGACCTGGCTGCCGGCATCGAGCACGGCAAAGCGCGCCTTGCCGGAACGGCGTTTGACGACGCGAAACACCGGCACGCGCGATCGCTTTTTGTAGATCGCGAAGGTGGCCTCGTGGTGCCCTTCGTTGAATGCGTAGTCGCACCACTCGCCGGCGATGACCCGGCGGCTATAGACCGACAAGATCTGGTTGAGTTCGGCGCGATCGAAGAAGATCGGAAATGGAAAACGGGAGCGGTTCTGACGTGACCCGGACTCCCGTTTGTGGATGGCATGGACCTCTACCATGAATGGTGGTCCTGGCGTTTGAAACGCAACATCGGCAAATGGCGCATCGTCGCGGTGTCTCCCCGACTTGTAGCCGGCCCTTGGTTGGGCCCTCCCCGTCCACAATGATAGGCCTGTGGGTCGGGCAAGAGCAACGCAAACGGCGGCACGGCTGGCCAAACAGAGGCGATCGTCGAAATCACAAAATTGCCCAATTTCGGCCCTGCATGCGCCCCAATGCACCCCGATATTTGTATGCGTCGGCCCTCCTGACCCGGCCGCAGACACCAGGCGAGCGTTCCCCCAGACCTGGAGTCAACGGCGCGGCCGGGTCAATTTCCGGCCTCATTCTACTCTCTCAAGACCGTCAACGGCCCCGCACCTGGGGCCGTTGGTGCGTGTCCTGGGCCGGTAGCTACTCTGCCGCCTGTGCGGTCGGTTGGGCGTAGGCCTTGGCGCGGTCGATATAGAACGCCGGCGGGTTGGCGATTTCTTGCACGATCGGCAGGGCTTTCATGGTGTCGATCCACGCGAGAAGCCGGCTGCACGATTTGGGGATCTGATAGCCGCGGTAGTGTTCGACGTTACAAAACCGTTCGAAGAACGGGTAGTAACTGAAGTCGACAAGGCTTGGCGCATCGCCCAACCAGTAGGGGCCATCGCCGAGCTTGGCCATGCCGTCTTCCATGAACAAGACGGCCGCATCGAGCGCTTCGCGAAGCGGCACCTGTTTGGCCGTGTCGTTCTCGCGAACCAGCTGATAGGACGCGCCGTTGAACCGCGTGTTGCCGTAGTCCACCCAAATCCGCGCCATCGCGCGGGCGTGCGGATCCGACGGCATCAACGCGGGCTGGGGAAACACTTCGTCGATGTATTCGTTGATGATGGCGGACTCGTAGACGATCCGGCCCTCGTGGCGGATCGACGGCACCTTGCCGTAAGGCGAGACCTCGGCGAACCAGTCAGGCTTGTTCGAAAGGTCAATCTCAGTCAGCGAAAAGTCGACGCCTTTGTGCATCAAGACAAGCCGCGTTCGGTGCGCATAGGGGCAAACCTCTGCGCTGAAGATTTCGACGGTGGCCATGGTCATTCCTTCCGGTTGCGTCTGGGCCGCCCTAGTATCGCGGGCGATCATTTGACGACAGGCTAACGCGCGACCGACGGTGGTGGCGACTCGATTCTCATAGGCAGGACACCCATGGCTTTGACGCTTTATGAATTGACCGGCAAAGACGACCGCCGTTTCAGCCCCTATTGCTGGCGCATTCGCATGGCGCTCGCCCACAAGGGGCTCGACGCGACGTTCGTTCCGGTTCGGTTCACCGACAAGGCAATCATCGATTTCTCGGGTCAGGGCAAGGTGCCGGTGCTGGTGGACGGCGACAAAACCGTTGTCGATTCATTCGAGATCGCTTGCTACCTCGACGACACCTACGCTGATCGACCCGCACTTTTCGGTCACAAGATTGCGCGCGGTACGGCCCGGGTGATCAACCACTGGACCAATAGCGTTCTGCACCCGGCGCTTCAGCCCCTGGTGATCGATGATATCTACCAACACCTAACGGATGAAGATCGTGACTATTTTCTGGAGACGCGGTCGGCGCGTTTTGATCGGCCATTCGATCAGGTCCAAGCGACCCGCGACCAAGAGGTGGTGGCCGCGCGCAACGCGATGACCCTGCTGCGCCTAACCCTGGCGGAACAGCCGTTCCTATCCGGCGAGGTGCCGGCCTTTGCCGATTACATCGTTTTCGGGGCGTTTCAATGGGCCCGGAGTATCAGCCCCTTCAAGGTCTTGTCGGACGATGATCCCGTGCGGGCGTGGCGGGAGCGTTTGTTGCAGGCGTTTGACGGCGCGGGCTTGGCAACCACGGCCTATGACAGCTAGTTAGGCTGGCCCCGATTGAAAGCAGTTTTCAAGCTGTTGCTGCCACGGCGCCAATTCAACGCCGAAGGCGTCGACGACCGACCGGCTGCTTAGCGCGGTGTAGGTCGGGCGGGCCGCCCGAAACGGATAGGAATCCGACGAGATGGCCCGCAAAACGGGTTGCCGATCGCCCGATAGATCGACATGGGGGCTTGCCGTTGCCTGCGACAGGATGAGTTCGGCAAAGCCATACCAACTCACGGCACCCTTTGCCGCGAGGTGGTAGATCCCGCTGCGTTCGCGCATCGCGGCCGGTGAGCGCGGCGCATCGAGGTCTTTCAGAATACTGCTGACCGCCACGGCGATTGCCCGCGACCATGTCGGGCTACCGAACTGATCGTCGACGACGTTGATGTCGTCATGGGCGCCCGCTAAGGCGACGAGGTCCATCAGGAAGTTGCTGCCCCGCATGCCAAAGACGCGACTGGTGCGAAAGATCAGATGTGGGGGATCGGTATAGGCGATCGCCGACTCGCCGCGCAGCATGCTGCGGCCATAGACGTTCAGCGGGTTGGGCGCATCGGCTTCGCGATAGGGGGCGGGGTCCGCGCCGCGCCGGCCGTCAAAAACCAGATCGGTGGAAAAGTGAACTAAGCCGATGTTGCGATCGAACGCCTCTTCCGCGAGCATCAAAGGAATATGCCCGTTCACCGTCATCGCCGTCGTTGCATCGTTTTCCGCCGCATCAACATCGGTAATCGCGGCCGCGTTAACGATAAGTGCGGGATGCGCGAGGCGCAGATAGGTGGTGACTTCTTCCGGGCGGGCAAGATTGACCTGGTCGCGCGGGGGTGCGAGGACCGGCCACCAGGCACCCAGTTGGAGGCGCAATTCGCGGCCAATCTGGCCTGTTCCGCCGAAAAGTACGATGGGTCTTTCCACGTGGGCCCCGGTGGATTGTTTGAGCGAAAGACGACGCGGTATTCGATGCAAAACGCACGCCGATTGGACGGGAATTGTTGTGGTTAACCGGTTAACGATGATGAGGCACAACGGCGCGGTCAATCCCTCGTGAGGCGGATTGGGCGACGCCTGTTGCTGGGCGTTCTCGGCGGGCTGGCGCTGCTGGTGGTCGCCGTTACCGTCATCGGGTTATGGCTCAGCACATCGCTGCCGCAATGGGACGGCCGTGTGGGTACCGACGTAGCCCAGCCGGTTGAGATCATTCGGGACAGCGTCGGAGCGACACGCATTGTTGCGGCAACCCAGGACGATGCCTACTTCGCGCTCGGCTTCGCGCACGCCCAGGACCGGCTGTGGCAGATGGACACGTATCGTCGCATCGGCGCAGGGCGTGTTGCGGAAGTGATCAGCGCACCGGGTCTAACGATTGACCGCTTTATGCGCACGCTGGGTCTCTACCGCAGTGCCGAGCGCCAAGCCGAACGGCTGCCCAAACCGGTGCAAGAGGCATTGCAGGCCTATGCCAACGGCGTCAACGCCTACCTTGACCAACACGACGGGCCGTGGCCGCCGGAGTTCACGCTTCTCGCCTATGACCCTGCACCGTGGCGGCCTGCGGATTCGTTGGTTCTGGGCAAGCTGTTGGCGTTGCTGTTGGGCGGCAATTGGTTTGAAGAGTTGCGCCGTGCGGCCTTGCTCGACCGCCTGACGCCTGAAGAAGTTGAGTTCCTGATGCCGACGGACCTCGCCGGCGGGCCGCCAACGCTGGCCGCGGCCGAGACGCTCCCGGTGGCGGCGGCACAATTGCTCGCCGCCGTGCCCCCTTTGCTCCAACCCCGGCGAGCGTCAAACGCCTGGGCTGTCGATGGGCGGCACACCGAGAGCGGCAAACCGATCTTGGCCTCCGACCCACACCTTGGGCTGACGGCGCCGGGGATTTGGTATCTCGCATCGATCAGCGCGCCGGGGCTTTCGATGACCGGCGGCACGGTTCCCGGCATGCCCGTGCATCTGCTGGGACATAACGGCCATATCGCTTGGGGTCTGACGACAACGTATGGCGATTTGACCGACCTCGTGGTGCTTGAGGAAGTGCCGGGCGATCCAACGCGCTACCGCGTGGGCGATGACGCCATGGCCTTCACGGTTCGGGATGAACACATTCACGTTCGGCTGGGCCGCGACGAGATGTTGCAAGTGCGTGAAACGATCGTGGGCCCGGTGTTATCGGACGTGCTGGACAGCGCGGCAGCACCCGCGGGTGACGACGCCGTGGTGGTTCTGCAGGCATCGGCCCTCAGCGACGACGATCAAACCGCGGCGGCGGTCTATGCGCTGAATCGTGCGACGGATTGGACCTTGTTTCGCGACGCGCTCCGCCCGTACGGCGCGCCACAACAGAACATTCTTTACGCAGACACCGACGGGACGATCGGCTTTTTTGCGCCGGGGCTCATTCCCGTGCGCCGCGCCGGACGGGGGCTGGTCCCCGGTCGATTGCCGCACAATGAATGGACGGGCTTCATTCCCTTTGACGCCTTACCGCAGCAACGAGGGTCGTCCGATGGATTTTTGTTCAATGCGAACAATCGGATCGTCGGGCCGTCCTACCCCTATTTCATCTCCGCCGATTGGGAGCCGCCCTATCGCGCCGAACGGCTAGAAGAGATTTTGCGCGGCGATCTCGGCGGCGACCTTGCCGCCCACGCGGCGATCCAGGCCGATACGGTGTCGCCCATGGCGCGTCAGCTATTGCCGGCCATGATGGCGCGGCTTGGCGAGGGGCCATTGAGCGACGCCGCGGAAACGGCCAAGACAATGGTGGCCGATTGGTCTTACGAAATGGATGCCGATATGGCCGCGCCGGTGATCTTTGCGGGCTGGTACGCCGCGTTGACCGCTGCCCTTTTCGATGACGACCTCGCGGCGCAGGGCGGTCGGGTTGACCCGCGGCAGGTGCACAAGGTTCTCGCGCAAGATTTGGCGGCCTGGTGCGATGACCGGCAAACGGCGGGTGTCACCGAGAGCTGTGACGCCGTGGTCGCCGGCGCCTTGGAAAAAGCGATCGCAACGCTAACCGTCCGACATGGCGCGGATATGGCGACATGGCGTTGGGGTGACGCCCATCCCGCGCGTTTCACTCATCCCCTGCTCAGCTTCATCCCGGGGGTACCGAGTTGGCTCGGAATCACGATCCCGAGCAGCGGTGGGAACTACACCTTGATGCGCGGCGGCCATGGGGAGAACGACGGCCTGTTTACCAACGGCCACGGGGCCGGCTATCGCGCCGTTTATGACTTGAACGACCTGGACCAATCCCTGTTCATGGTCGCGCCGGGAACAACCGGCAACCCCTATAGCAAACACTTTGCCGAGCACGGCGATGCCTGGCGAACCGGCGCGATGTTTCGTCTGCCGACGCATGACGAAGCCCGCGCCCAACCGCGCGGTATTTTGACGCTGGTACCGGCGCGCTAAGCGCCTAGACTTGCCCGCCGGTTCTGCCGAGGAGAGCACCCCATGAACCCCGACGTCACTGCGTTCTTTGACGACGCGACCTACACCGTGAGCTATGTCGTGGCCGATCCCGACAAGGGCCAGGCAGCAATTATCGACTCGGTTCTCGGATATGACTCTAAGTCGGGCTGGACCAATACCGAGAAGGCCGACGAGATCATCGCGTTCGTTCAAGAACGCGGCTATTCGATCGAGTGGATATTGGAAACCCATGTTCACGCGGACCATTTGACGGCCGGGCCTTACCTCAAGGATGCGTTGGGCGGCAAAACCGCCATCGGCGACCAGATTGGCAGCGTGCAGGCGGCGTTCAAGACAGTGTTCAACGCGGGCGACGATCTGCCAACCGATGGCAGCCAGTTCGACCATCTGTTTTCAGACGACGAAATCTTCACGATTGGCGGCGTTCGCGCACGCGTGATGCATACGCCCGGCCATACCCCGGCTTGTATTACGTATGTGATCGGCAATGCGGCGTTCGTGGGCGACACGATGTTCATGCCCGACTACGGCACTGCGCGTGCGGATTTCCCGGGGGGTGACGCCCGCACGCTGTATCAGTCAATCCAGCGAACGCTTTCGTTGCCCAGCGATACCCGGTTGTTCATGTGCCACGACTATGCGCCGAACGGCCGCGCGTATCTATGGGAGACAACGGTGGCGGAACAGAAAGCCGCCAACATCCACCTCAAGGACGGCGTGAGCGAGGACGATTATGTCGCGATGCGAAAAGCGCGCGACGAGAAGCTTGCAGTGCCCGCGCTGCTGTTGCCGGCGGTTCAGATCAACATGCGCGGCGGCTTCCCACCGGCACCCGAAGACAACGGCGTGTCGTACATCAAGATCCCGCTCAACACCTTTCGCTAGATCACCTCGGCCTTGTATTGCGAGTTGCGGCTCGCGACCAAGTCTGAGAACGCGATGGTTTGTACGCGGGGGTCTTCTTTGCGCAACTTACCGGCGTCCGGATCTGTTACCACGTCGATCACTGCCGCTTCTTTCGCGGCAATCGCGCGATCGAGAACGGGACCCATCTCCTTGGGTTCGGTGACACGCTCGGCGTAGCAACCAAAGGCCTTGCCGATGAGGTCGTAGTGCACATCACCAAAGAGCGTGTTGACCTGGCGGTCCATCACCTGGAGCTGTCCGTGTTTTTCGGTTCCCCAAGCACCGTCATTGGAAATGAGCGTGGTGATTTTGAGGCCGCCCAGAATGGCCCCGTTGAATTCGCTTGGGTAAAACCCGAAGGCGCCATCGCCGGTCACAAGAAACACCGGGCGCGGCTCTTCGCCTGTCTCCTCCGCCATTTCACGCGCACCGGTGGCGGCCCCCAGGGCGAGGGGCGTGCCGATGCCCATGGACCCCAGGGGGTAGTGATCGAGAAACCCGCGATCCGATTTGATGCGCAAGATGGCGTGCATCCAGTTCTGAATGTCTGCACCGTCACCGACATAGATCGCGTTTTCCGGCATGCGCGCCATGAGCTCGCGTGCCAGGCGGTAGGGGTGGATGGCGCCCTCATCACCAAGACCGACGGTCTCAATGAACGACAGTCGCTCGCTGAGCGCTTCTTTGAGCCACTTCGGCGCCGGTTTGCTTTTCGTCTTGCGAGACTTGAGCTCGGCGACAATGGCCGCGACGGTCTGGGCGGCGTCGGCAACGATAGGCACCTCGACCGCGCGGTTGCGACCGATTTCTTCACCCATGACATCGATTTGGATGAACTTCGCCTCGGTGCTGAACCGCGGCGCCATGCCATACCCCATGCGCTGGGTCATCCGAGAGCCGACCCACATCACGACGTCGGCGTCTTTGGCGGCCGCCTGGGCCAACGGCCAAGACCAACCCAGATTATCGTCCTCGGGCACCAAGCCGCGGCCCCCGGCATTACCAAGAACCGGAATTTTCCACGTCGACGATAGCTCGCGCAGCGCCGGGCCAGCGCCGGCCCACATGGCGCCAGAACCCGCGACAACCATCGGCCGTTTCGCTTTGGCAATTAGGTCTGCCGCCGCGACGACCGCATCGGGTGTCGGGCTCGGGCGGATCGCTTCGGTGACCGGGGCATCCAGTTCTTCAACATTCTGGATGGTTTGGGCGAGAAACTCCTGTGGCACCTGAAGGACCACCGGACCTGGGCGCCCGGTGGTGGCCTGGCGATAGGCGGTCTCAACGTATTCACGCAAACGAGACGCCTCATGAACGGTACGCGACCACTTAGTTATGGGCCGAACCAACGACAGCGCATCGTGATCAACCTCAGACTGCGGCTGAATCCAATTGGTCGGCAGGCGCGCCACGATAATGATCACGGGTGAGCAAGCCTCGTGCGCCGTCAAGATTCCACCAGCGGCATTGGGCATGCCTTGATCGGAAATGATGAGCGCGACGCCGGGCTTTCCGGTGACCCGGGCATAGCCGTCAGCAGCGGCCACCGTGGCGGCCTCGTGCCGGTTGGAGACAATGGCGAATTCGTCTTTATCGAGGGCGTCCAGGAGGTAGGTGTGCGATGCACCGGCCAACGAGAACACCGAGCCGATTCCGAGACGCTTCAATGTGCGACTGATCACCATGCCGCCGGTGATTTCGTTGCTACCGCGTTCCTCGTTTTTCCAGAAACTGTCCGGTTCAGCTTTCTTCTTTGCTTTTCGCGCCATGCTTTCTCTCCCTTACTTGGCCTTAGCCAATGACTTCGCCCTCGATGAGGGCGGTAACTTCGATTTCAATTTCAAGCTCGGGCAACCCCAAGGCACCGACTTCGACGATGGTGTCGGCGGGCCACGGTTGCTTGAAGTGGGTGCCGCGCGCTTCGATGATTTTGGGAAAGTTGCTCATGTCGGTGAGGTAGATGTTCACCTTGATGATCTTCTCCATCGACGAGCCGGCCGCCTCAAGAGCGCGTTTGATATTCGCAAATGTCTGTTCGACTTGTTTGTCGAAGTCGCCGACACCGACGAGATTGCCGTTTTCATCGATTGACGCCTGGCCGGACAAAAACACGAAGTTTCCGGCGCGGTAGCCAATGGCGATCTTGAACGCATCATACGGATCGGGCGTGGTTTTGATCCGATAGGCATTCGGATCCGCCGATGTTTCGATCTTCCCTACTTCCGTCACGTCAGTCCCTCCCCGGGTGGAATCAGGTTCGGGCGACCCTAACGGAGCAAGAAAGGGGCGTCCCCCGCGCCGCCCCAAGCGCACACTCTGTGGCCGCGAAATGAGGTTTGGGCTTACTGAAACGCGGCCTGATGGACGATTGTCGCCCGCCGGAGACGCGCCGTTGGGTCGAACCGGACCACGGCCAAACCGGTGACCTGGGCTGAGAACGCCTGGAAGGCTTCCGACAGGATATTCTGCGCGGCGGCCAGGGATTGTTTGCGGAGCGCCATCGCGAGCGTGACGTGGGGGACCCAAGTGCCAGGACGGGTGTGTTCGGTGCTGACCCCGATTCCAACGGCGCTTTCATGGAATGCCTTGTGAACCGCCACTAAAGATCGACTGTTCTGAGGCGCGAGAAAAAGAACTGTTTCGTGCCCGGGAAACAAGTCGGTGTGATCAAACCTCACTGAGAAAGGCACTGTTCTGGTTGCCAAACTACCAGCGCACTCGGTGAGCGCGCCCGGCGCGACGTTATTCATCACAGCCAACGTGATGTGTGGCGATACATCGAGCGCCGCCATCGACGAATCGATGGCGTGATCTGACAGGGCCGTCCAGATCGCTCGTATCTTGCCGTCAGCCACGGGATCGAACGTCGCGATAACGGCATGGGCCACGCTTAGTAAGGGTCCGACCCCTGATAGGGCGCCGCGGCATGGTGGGCTAGGGACGCCGGCAGCACGGGGGCGTAGCGGGGCGCGAACGGCCGGGGACGTTCCTCTGTTGACCAATTGGTTTCGAATGGCCCCTCACGCGACCGAAACAGGCCGAGGTAACCGCTGAGTGATGCGCCCGGTCCATGGTCGATCCCCGGCGGGCGCCAGAAATAAGCGCCGGGACGCATCATGCCCTGCGGCCACCCTAACGCGCCTTCGAGGAGGAAGAATTCTTCGACGCACGGGTGTGTTTCCGTGCGCCCGGTTGGGGGCAAGTCTTCTTGACGATCCGGGCCCTTGGTGAGGAGCCAAGTGCGCTCGCCGCTCTCTGCATCTTGGCGTAGGAACTTGATCGCAATCCCAGACCCAACGAGGCCGTGATCGAAATTGCTGGTCCAAGGTTTGTCTTTTGAGTCCGGCACGACGATCAAGCGCGACAGATCGGTCACGCTGGCACTCGCAACCCGGCGCGGTGGTCCATTGAAGAATGTCAGCACTGCGGCGCCTTGGGGTGCGGCCATGTGGCGCCGGGTAAATCCTTGTGGGAGGCAGCCGTACCCGTAGGGGCCAAAAGCGTGATCATCGATCGTCAATCCGCCTTCGAGGACGAAGAACTCCTCATCGCCGGTGACGTGATGCGGTTCATCAAGCACCCATCCTTCGGGGTAGCGAATGATGGCGGTACCGGCGGCCGTTTCGGAATCGTGACTGAGAACTTTGATGGTTGCGCCAGGGCGCGCGGACTCCGCGTCCAGGTCAAACCACGGCAAGACCTGGGATTGAATGAATTCGATGTGCGGTCGCGGCATCAGCGCCTAGTAGGGATCCGTGCCCTGGTAAGGCGTCTTGGCATGATCGGCCAGCGCGGCCGGCAGCGTAGGTTGGTACGGCGCGTCCCACACGATGGTTTCGGCATGGGTCGTCCAATCCGTCGAGAACGGACCCTCCTTACAGCGGAAGAAGCACATGCACCCGGCCCGCGTCCCGATCGGGCCGTGCTGAATGCCACCCGGCCGCCAAAAGTAAGCGCCGCGTTTGAGCAGCCCCTGCGGCATCGAAATCTCGCCATCGAGGAGAAAGAGCTCTTCGACATGGGGGTGAGTTTCGAGGGGTGCTTCGGTCGCGGTGGCGGCCGCATCCATGGTGAGGAGCCACGTGCGCTCACCGGTTTTTTCGTCGAGGCGTAGCATGAGTTTTTGCAACCCGGCGCCGACGACCTTGGGGTCGACCCCGTCGCCCCACGATTCATTCGCAGCGTCAATACGCTCAACCAATTTGGTGGGGTCGAAGTCTTTGTCGCCGCCGAAGACGTTTTGGTGGGGACCTTCAAAGAAGGTCAGAACAGCCGCGCCGTCCGGCGCACGCATGGCGCCCCTGGGATAACCGTCCGGCAAATAGGCGTACGTTCGCGGCCCATAGACCGTGTCGCCGATCTGGATTTCACCCTCAAGGACGAAGAATTCTTCGTCATTATCCAGGTAGTGGGGCTGAGCAATCTCAAATCCTTCGGGATACCGAAGGATGACGCTGACGGCGCCTGAATCGGGGTCGCGCGACAGCACCTTGCACGCAACACCCGGGCGCGCCGCCGTCTCCGGCAAGGTAATCCAGGGCAAAACCTGGGTTTGGATGAATTCAAGGTGATCTCGGGCCATATCGTCCCCCTTTTCCCGCCAGTATTGCGCGCCGGGCCTGATTGGCGCAATCGGCGACGGAATCCAGGCAGCAATGCCGTGTAAACTATAAGACCCAACGTGATTGGTGGAACGGAAGGCCCGAATGGTTCGGACGATTGGACTGGCGATGCTCGCCATGTTGCTGTTTTCAGGCGTGGCGGCGGCGCAAAACGCCGACCGAGAGCGTGCGTTTCGCGCCGCGCGCTTCGTCGAGATTTTGGACACCAATGGCGATGGGACCGTGAGCGTGGCCGAGGTTTTCGCCGAGCATGCACGCCTTTTTGCCGCTGCCGATCTCAATCGCGACGGCATTCTGTCGGTTGACGAATTTCGGCGCCGTGGGCGTTTGTTTCAAAGCTTAGGCACCGCGACGTTGTTCGACATGCTCGACACCAACGGCGACCAAACCCTGTCGCCCGAAGAGATCAATCAGCCCTCGCAACGCTGGTTCTCGCGTTACGACCTCAACGGTGACGGCGCCATGGCGGCAGGAGAGTTGTCACAAGGGGGCCAAGCCGGTGGCTCCAACCGTCGCCGCTAGTCGGGCGGCCTGGATGAGCGCGGGCGAAGGCACGCGTCGCAGCCGGGTCGACGATGTCTCGGGTCTTACCGACGACGCGCTCATCGCGCGGATATCGGATGGCGATCAGCTGGCGTGGGGCGAAATCACTCGCCGCCACCTGGGTGCCTTGGTTGGCTACGCCTGGCATATGCTGCGCGACCGCGCCGAGGCCGAAGATGTTGCGCAGGAGACCATGGTGCGGCTGATGCGCAAAGCCGACACCTGGGAACCCGGCGGCGCCAAGGTGAAGACGTGGTTGTTTCGCGTGGCCATCAACCAATGCATCGACCGCCAGCGCGCGCGGCGCACAACGTCTTTGGATGTGTTGGCGGAACAGACCGATCCCGACACGGGCGGTGCGACGGTAGCGCGAGATCATGCATTGCGCCGCACCGTCGGCGGCGCGGTCGACGACCTGCCGACGCGGCAGAAACAAGCGCTGACGCTGGTGCATTATCAGGGCTTCAGCCAGAAAGAAGCCGCCGACACGCTGGATATCTCGGTCGAGGCCGTGGAGTCTTTATTGGCGCGAGCGCGCCGCACGTTGAAAGCGCAGTTGCGCGACCTAGCAGGCGATCTGCTGGAGGAATGGTAATGGACAAGACCAACCCGATGACGTTGGACGCTTTCGAAGCACTTTTGGATCGCTGCGGCGCGAATCCCGACCATTGGCCCGTGGGCGACCGTGATGCAGCAGACCAGTTGTTGGCGCACTCCGCTGACGCGCAGAATGCGCTGCGGCGCGCGGTGGGTCTTGAGCGTTTGCTTGACCTTGACCCCGCACCCCTACCGAGCGACGCGTTGGAAGCGCGCATTGCAACGCTGCCGCGCGCCGAAACGGCGCACTGGATTTGGATGGTGGTGGCACGACCGGTATGGCGCCCGGCGGTTCTAGCCGCCGCCATGCTGGGTGGCGTCTATCTCGGCGCCGCTGCCTTGCCGACCAGCACCGCCTATGGCGACAGCGGGTTCGACCTGAACAGCATTGCCGGGGGTGGCGAAACCCTCGGCGTGATCGAGTCGTTGGAGGAGTAACCATGGCCATCGGACGTCGCCGACTTTTCGGCATTTTGCTGACGGTGTCTTTAGCGCTGAACCTCTTTGCCATCGGCATCTTTATTGGCGTCGTTGCGACCGGCGGTGGACAGTGGGCCAATAGAGGAGGAAACCCTTGGGGCGGCGGGTTCCAAGCCTCCCCGGCGTTCATGGCGCTCGAGCCCGAATCCCGCCAACTCGCCATCGAACGATTTCAGGAAGACGAGAAAAAGCTGCGCGGACAGACCCGGGCGCTGCGGCGCGCGCAGCGTGACGTGGTGCGCACCATGACCGCCGACCCGTTTGACCCCAATGCCGCCAGCAACGCTTTGCAGGAACTTCGGCAACAGACCGACGCCATCCAAGCGACCATCCATAACTATTTGGTTGATCTCAGCCGCAGCCTAACCGCGGAAGAGCGTGAACGATTGGGCCGTTCGATATTTCGCGGGCCGGCTCACCGCACCCCCCTGGCGAGCCATTCGCTGGTCGTCCTCATTCCGGCCGGTTAGACGATGATGATGTGGTCGCGCGGCACGTGGGTTGCCGCTGGGGTTATCGCCATGGTGATCGTTGTTGGCGCTGTGTTTGTGCTGAGCGGCAGCGACGAGGGCGCGGTTACCTATCGTTTTGGCGCCGTGGATCGCGGAGACGTGGTGAGCACGATCTCCACCTCAGGTACGCTCGGCGCGGTGGTGACGGTCGACGTGGGCACTCAAGTCTCCGGTCAGGTCGCCGAACTGAACGCCGATTTCAACACCGATGTGGTCGAAGGGCAGCTTATCGCTCGGATCGATCCGCGCACTTTTGAGGCGCGGCTGCGTCAAGCTGAAGCGGACCTGGCGATCGCCAAGGCCAACGTGACGCTGCAGTTGGCCGCAAAGGCGCGCGCCGAGGCCGACTTGGCCAGCGCCCAGGCCAACCTTGAGAACCGCCGCGCGACGGACGAAGAGGCGCAGCGCGAACTGACCCGAAAGGAATCGCTGCTGGCGCGCGGGGTCGCCTCGAACCGCGATGTCAGCCAAGCCAAGGCGCAAGCCGATAGTGCCGCGGCCCAAACCCGGTCGAGCGACGCCGCATTAAGTGCGGCCCGTGCGCAAGTGCAGGTGGCGATGGCGCAAATCGAAACATCGCGCGCCCAAGTTCAGCAGCGCGAGGCCAGCGTTGAACAAGCGCTGATCGACTTGGAACGCACGTTCATTCGCGCGCCCGTGAATGGCGTCGTGATCAATCGGCAAGTCAGTCTGGGACAAACCGTCGCCGCCAGTCTCAACGCGCCGGTCCTGTTCACCATTGCCCAGGACCTTCGGCAGATGCAGGTGGAGGCCAATATCGACGAGGCCGATATCGGCCAAATTCAGGCCGGGCAAGAGGTCGAGTTTACCGTCGACGCCCATCCCGACCGAACGTTTCGCGGGCGGATCGAGCAAGTTCGCCAGGCACCGCAAGTGGTGCAGAACGTTGTCACCTACACCGTGATCGTGACGGCCAATAACGCGCAGCAACTCTTGCTGCCCGGGATGACCGCGAACGTGAACGTCGTGCTCGACCGACGGGTTGATGTGTTACGGGTGCCGAATACGGCGCTGCGCTTTCGACCCGACAACGCCGCGCCGGCAGAACGCGGTGCGGCGGCGACCGGCTCACCAGGCAGCGGCGGTGGTGGTGGCGCTCAAGGCGCGGCAGCGGCGCAATTTGCCCGTCTCGTCGAGGCGCTGTCGCTGACCGAAGCGCAACAGGAACAAGCGCGCGCGTTTGGGCAGGAACTGGCGCAAGGCCTCCAGAGCGTCCGGGCGCAGGGCGGCGGCCGCGAAGAGTTCATCCAGGCCGCCCGCGAAGGCCGCCAGCGCTTTAACCAGCAGCTGGTTGCGATTCTGACAGAAGAGCAACGAGCGTTGTTCGCCACCCTTGCCGCGCAGCGGCGCAACACGAGGGCCCAGACCGTGCGCGAAGGTCGGATCTGGGTTCTGGACGAGAATGGGCGCCCGAAAGACGTCGCCATCCGGTATGGCATCACCGACGGCAGTCAGACCGAAGTGGTCGACGGCGAGATCGCGGCAGGCGATCGGATCATTGTCGGTGCCGTGGCAGAGAGACAGGGGCGTGGGCTGACGGGTATCCGCTTTTAGCGGTGGCGATGACCGATACTCTGATTCAAACCCAAGACCTTGGTCGAGTTTATCACCTCGGCGATAACGTCGTGCCGGCGTTGCGCAGCGTTTCGTTGGCGATTGCGCCGGGGGAGTTCGTCGCCGTTATGGGGCCGTCGGGCTCAGGCAAATCAACCTTCATGAACCTCATCGGCTGTCTCGACCGGCCCACGGGCGGGGCCTATTGGTTGGACGGGCAAAACGTTGCCGAACTCGACACCGACGCGCTGGCCGGGATTCGCAACGACAAGATCGGCTTTGTCTTTCAAACTTTCAATTTGTTGGCCCGAACCTCGGCGTTGCAGAACGTGGAAATGCCGCTGCTCTACAGCGGCGCTGACGCGGCCACGCGGCGGGAGCGCGCGACGGCGCGCCTCACCGACGTTGGCTTGGCCGAACGGATGGATCACACCCCCAGCCAACTATCGGGCGGGCAGCAACAACGCGTGGCGATTGCACGCGCGCTGGTCAACGATCCGGTCCTCGTTCTTGCGGACGAACCCACCGGCGCGCTCGACAGCCGCACGGGCGTTGAGATCATGGCGATCTTCCAGGACTTGAACGCGGCCGGAATTACCATCGTGATCGTCACCCACGAGCCTGATATCGCGCAGTACGCCAAGCGGGTGGTTACCTTTCGCGATGGCGTCGTATTGGAAGATGTGCCCGTTGCGGAGCGGCTATACGCACGCGACATCCTCGAGACCTGGAATGATCCAGCCGAGGCAGCACAGTGAATTTGTTGGCAACGATTGCCGTTGCGTTGCGCGCGCTAAGAGTGAACGCACTACGCAGCGGCCTGACGATGTTGGGCATCATCATCGGGGTCGCGGCGGTCATTGCGATGGTCGCGGTGGGGGCCGGCGCGCAAGAGCGGGTCAACGCGCAAATCGAAAGTCTCGGTGCCAATCTTCTGATCATCTTTAACGCTTCCAGCCGACAAGGCGGCGCGCGCCAAGGTGCGGGCTCGCAACTCAGCTTGACGATGGATGATTCCTTGGCGATCCAGGAAGAGCTGGATGCGGTCGCGCTCGCCTCGCCAACCGTGAGAGGTCGGACGCAGTTGATCTTCGGCAACCTCAATTGGTCAACAACCACGCAGGGCACCACGCCGGAATATTTTGCGCTGCGCGAATGGGACGTGAGCGAAGGCCGGACCTTCGGTCCTGAGGATGTGCGACGCGCCACTAAGGTAGCGGTCTTGGGTCAAACCGTGGTGGACAACCTGTTTGTCGACCAGAACCCCGTCGGTGAAACCATCCGCATCAAGAAAGTGCCCTTTGAAATCATTGGCGTGCTTGCCTCGAAAGGGCAGAACTCGTTCGGGCAAGATCAAGACGACGTTGTCCTGATCCCCATCACCACCGCACGCAAACGTGTTTTAGGGACGAGCGCCCGCGCTAGGCCGGATTCGGTCAGTATCATTATGGTCAAAGCGGTGAACGCCGACCGGATGACCGAAGCCGAAGAGGCCGTGAATACCTTACTGCGAGAGCGCCACCGCATTGGCCCTGGCGAGGAAGACGATTTTCGGGTGCGCAATCTTTCGGAGATCACCGACGCCCGGGCCGCCAGCCAACGCATTTTAACGCTGCTGCTTTCGGCGGTCGCGTCAATCGCGCTGCTCGTCGGGGGTATCGGCATCATGAACATCATGCTGGTCTCGGTGACCGAGCGAACCCGCGAAATCGGCCTGCGCATGGCGGTGGGCGCGCGGCGTAAAGACATCCTGGTGCAGTTCCTGGTTGAGGCAGTAACGCTCTCGTTGATCGGCGGGTTTGTCGGCATTCTCGCCGGCCTTGGTGGCGCGGCCCTAATCGGCAACCTTGCGGACTGGCCCGTACTGATCGAGCCCATCGCGTTGGTGGTGGCGGTTGCGTTCTCGGGCGCCGTGGGCGTGTTCTTCGGCTACTACCCCGCACGCAAAGCCGCCCGCCTCGATCCCATCGACGCGCTGCGCTACGAGTAGGCGCGCCCCATCGGCTAGGGTGGCGTGCATGGAAAAGGCTCCACAACGTATCGCGATCCTTGGGAATGCCGGCTCCGGCAAATCGCGGCTCGCGACCCAGATTGCGGCTGCGACCGACCTACCTCTAATCCATCTCGATCAACACTTTTGGTTGCCCGGTTGGAGGAAGCGCCCAAATGATGCGTGGGAATCGTGGCATCGACAGACAATCCAAACCACTGCGTGGATTCTCGACGGCAACTTTGCGCGAACCTTGACGCCACGGGCTGCAGCGGCTGACTTGATTGTCTTTTTCGATATACCGGTGTGGCTATGCTTGTGGCGGGTTCTGAAGAGGGTCGTCACGAACTACCGTCGCGTCCGACCAGACATGCCACCAGACCGCCCCGAGCGGTTCGATTTCGCGTTTTTCGTCTATGTCTGGTCATGGCGCCGCGACCGACGCAACCGAACACTTGAAGCCGTATCGGTCGCGGGCGGCCGCGACAGGATGATCGTAATCAGTAAAACGCGCGACGTCGCGAACGTGTGGACCGCCCTCGGCGTCAGTCCTCCAAGAGGATGAGCAAGTCTTTGGTGTCCACCCGTGTACCGGCTGGGGCGATGATGTCGGCAACTTTCCCGGGGCGATCGGTGTAGACGGCGGTTTCCATCTTCATGGCTTCGATCGTGAGAAGACGATCGCCCGCCGAAACGGCCTCACCTTTTGCGACCGCGACGCTGACCACGAGGCCCGGCATCGGGGCTGCAATGTGCAACGGATTGGCGTCATCGGCCTTGAGACGCTGTTGAGCATCCGCGGCGAGCGACTCGTCGGCGACCTTCACGGTGCGGGGCTGACCATTGAGTTCAAAGAAGACATTGCGCTCGCCCTCATCGTTCGCCTCGCCAACGGCAAGAAGGCGGACTACAAGCGATTTGCCCTGCTCGATCGTGATGGTGAGTTCGTCCCCCTCTTCCGGCCCGTAGAAGAACGCCGGGGTGGGGAGCGCACTGACATCGGCATATTGGCGACGGTGATCGGCGTAGTCGGTGAACACGCGCGGGTACATCAGATAGGACGCGAGTTCGCGGTCATCGATCTGGCGATGCACTTTCTTTTCAGCTTCAGCGCGGGCGACATCGAGATCAATCGGGTCAAGCACCTGACCGGGGCGCACCGTAAGCGGCTCGCGCCCCTTAAGGATCTTCTTCTGCAGCGCTTCGGGGAAGCCACCGTGGGGTTGCCCGAGGTCGCCATGGAAGAGTTCGACGACCGATTCAGGGAAGGCGATCTCGCGCTTCGGGTCCAACACTTCTGCCGGCGTGAGTTCGTTGGTGACCATATAGATGGCCATATCACCAACGACTTTTGAGGTTGGCGTTACCTTAACGATGTCGCCGAACATCCTGTTGACCTCGGCATAAGCATGGGCCACCTCGGGCCAGCGCCACGCGTCGATGCCGACCGCGCGCGCCTGTTCACGCAAGTTGGTGTATTGGCCACCCGGCATCGCGTGTTCGTAAACCTCGGCCATGCCGGAGCGCAGGTCGCTTTCGAACGCGGCATAGTAGCGCCGCACACCTTCCCAGTAGCTCGCAAGGCCCCGCAGCGTGCCGCGATCAAGACCGGGATCACGCTCTGTGCCCTTCAGCGCCTCGCAAATGGCGCCGAGATTGGGCTGCGACGTGAGCCCGGACATTGAATCCATCGCCGCATCCGCCGCATCAACGCCTGCGTCGGCGGCGGCCAGAATGCTGGCGGCAGCGATGCCTGAGGTGTCGTGGGTGTGGAAGTGGATCGGCAGGCCAACCTCTTGCTTGAGTGCCGTTACCAATTGGCGGGCGGCGGCCGGTTTGCACAGACCTGCCATATCCTTGATACCCAGAATGTGGGCGCCGGCTTTCTCCAGTTCCTTCGCCATCGAGACGTAGTACTGCAGCGTGTATTTCTCTTCATCGGGGTTGGACAGATCGCCGCTGTAGCAAATTGCCGCTTCGCATAGCCGCCCGGTCTTGCCGACCTCGTCGATCGCGACGCGCATATTCTCGACCCAGTTCAGGCAGTCGAATACGCGAAACACATCGATGCCTGCATCTGCCGCCTGCTGGATGAAATAGCGCACGACGTTGTCAGGATAGTTGGTGTAGCCGACCGCGTTGGCGGAACGCAGCAGCATTTGCGTCATCAGGTTCGGCATCGCTTCGCGCAGCTTGGTAAGACGGTCCCAGGGATCTTCCTTGAGGAACCGCATGGCGACATCGAAGGTCGCACCACCCCAGCACTCGACCGACAGTAGTTCCGGCAAGGCCCGCGCATAGACCGGCGCGATCTTCGTCATATCGTGCGTGCGGAACCGCGTCGCCAGGAGAGACTGGTGCGCATCACGGAAGGTGGTATCGGTAATGAGCAACTGCTTTTGCGCTAGCATCCATTGGGCGAATCCTTCTGGGCCCAATTCGTCGAGCCGGTTCCGCGATCCCGTCGGCGGGTCGATGTCGGGAACGGTCGGCATGTGGGGTGGCGGAAAACTCTCTGGCCGCAGACGACCGGCAACCTCTGGGTTGCCGTTGACCAGAACGTTGCCGACGAAGGATAGGATGCGCGTTGCCCGATCGCGGCGCGGCTTGAAGGCAAACAATGACGGCGTCTCGTCGATAAAACGAGTGGTGTAATCCCACTTCATGAACCGCGGATTGCCGACCAGTTCTTCAAGAAAGACGAGGTTCGTTTTCAAACCACGAATCCGGAATTCGCGAAGCGCGCGGTCCATCCGGCGGGTCGCTTCTTCCGCCGATGGCGCCCAAGCCGTGACTTTTTCCAACATCGAATCGTAGTACGGCGTGATAACCGCGCCCGAATAAGCGGTACCGCCATCAAGCCGAATGCCGAAACCATTGGCACCGCGGTAAGCCGTGATCCGTCCGTAATCGGGAATGAACTGGTTCTCCGGGTCTTCGGTCGTGATCCGGCACTGCAGAGCATGGCCGTTGAGCTTGATATCGTCCTGACCGGGGAGACCGGCGGCGACGTCACCGAGCCGATGCCCTTCGATCACCTTGATCTGTGCTTTGATCAGATCAACGCCGGTGACCTCTTCGGTCACGGTGTGTTCGACCTGAATTCGTGGATTCACCTCGATGAAGTAGAAGGCACTGGTTTCGGAATCCATCAAGAACTCGACCGTACCGGCACAGGCGTAACCAACCCTTTGGGCGAGCCGCAGGGCGGCCGCGGTGAGGTCTGCGCGCTGTTGATCGGTGAGGTATGCCGCAGGCGCGCGCTCAATCACTTTTTGATTGCGCCGCTGCAGCGAGCAATCGCGCTCAAACAGGTGAACGATCGTGCCGTGCAAGTCGCCAAGGATTTGCACTTCGACGTGGCGCGCGCCCTCGACAAACTTCTCAATGAAGACTTCGTCGTTACCGAAGGCGGCTTTTGATTCGCGCCGACCGGCGGCGACTTGTTCAAGAAGATCGCTTTCTTCGCGGATGAGCCGCATGCCACGACCACCGCCGCCCCAGCTCGCTTTGAGCATGACCGGGTAGCCAACGTCGGCGGCAAGGCGTTGAATCTCAGCCTCGTCGGCCGGCAAGGCGCCGGTTGCCGGCACCATTGGAACGTCGGACTCTGCGGCGAGCGCCCGCGCCTGCACTTTGTTGCCGAGCGCCCGCATGACATCCGGCGAAGGGCCGATAAAGCGGATGCCGGCTTTTGCGCAGGCCTCGGCGAAATCCGGGTTCTCGGACAAAAAGCCATAGCCCGGGTGAATGGCATCGACGCCGGCTTCACGCGCAATGCGGATCACACTGGGGATATCGAGATAGGCCTGGACGGGGCCTTTGCCTTCGCCAACGAGATAGGCCTCATCGGCCTTGAAGCGATGCAGCGCAAAACGATCCTCGCGCGAATACATGGCGACGGTGCGCAGGCCCAGTTCGGTTGCGGCGCGGAGGACACGAATCGCGATTTCACCGCGATTGGCGACCATGATTTTGCGAATTTTCTTGCTCTGGCTCGGGTTCATGGCCGCGACCTTAGGTCCGGCGATGCGGCCTGTCTATCGGCGGTGAACCCGCATTTCGACTTGCGAGCACCCCTGCGGGTGCCCATCTTTGAACGTCAGCGCCTATCGCGCCGAGATAAGGAATCCATGGTGCAGGCAAGCCAAAACGTGCGCGAAACCGTCGATCACCTCGCAAGCTGGGTGGAACGCAAGGGCATTCATCGCAAGGACATCGGGTCACTCGTCGAGGGCTTTGCCCGCCGTCTGTTAGAAATCGGCATCCCGCTGTGGCGCCTGAACTACATGATTCAAACCATTCATCCGCAGAGCCAAGTCGCCTTCTGGGTGTGGCGCGAGGGCGAGGAGATGTTTTCCTTGCGGCCGCCACGGGGACAATCCTCGGACGAGCGATTTGCAAACAGTCCTTTCCGTGTGGTGTTCGAAACCGGAGAAACCATCCGGCGGCGCCTGACCGGCGATGATGTGGTTTTGGACTTTCCGGTCCTTCAGGACCTCATCGACGGCGGCGGAACCGATTATTTCGTTCTGCCGGTCCACTTCAGCGACGGTCAGGTCAATAGTCTGGCCTTCACGACAAAGGCACCGGGTGGATTCACGGACGACCAGTGCGAGATTTTGATCCAGTCCGCTCGAATGCTCGCGAGGCCGTTCGAGATCATGCAAATGCGCGATCTCGCGACGACTTTGCTCGAGACCTATGTCGGGCGGCATGCGGGAGAGCGCGTTCTTGAGGGCGCCATCACACGGGGGTCGGGCGAGAGCATCGGCGCCGTGATTTGGTATTGCGACCTCCGAGACTTCACGCCGCTATCCGAACAGCTCCCGATGAATGCCCTGATCGATGTCCTCAATAGTTACTTCGAAGCGGTGGGGGTCGCGATCGAGAACCATGGTGGCGAGGTCTTGAAGTTTGTCGGCGACGCGATTCTCGCGATCTGGCCGTTGGAAAACGCTGATGACGCGGGCAACGCCGCCGCGGCAGCTTTAGCGGCATGGCATGACGCCCGGGATGCCATGGCCACGCTGAACGAGGCGCGCGCTGCTGCTCAGCAGCCGACACTCAATTTCGGCACCACGCTTCACGTGGGCGATGTGATCTACGGCAATATCGGCGCGCCAGATCGGCTCGACTTCACCGTTATTGGGCCGGCGGTAAACCTGGTGTCGCGGATGGAGGATCTGACAAAAGAACTGGATCAACCGGTTCTGATGTCAGAGGCCTTTGCGCGGGTCTGTGGGCACAACACCGAGAACCTCGGCGCATTTCAGTTCAAGGGAATCGAAACCGCCCGACCGGTTTTTGCCCTGGCGTGATCGGCCACGCACTCTTTTTGGCGTGGCGCTAAGAACGGACCCAGAAGCCGATGACGATCCGGCCCAGCGCCACACCGAAAAACTGAGCGATGAGGCCGGCGATCGGAATGCCGAGCCAGGGTGGAAAGGAGACCCCACCCAAAACGGTCGCCCATTGCGCAACCGGGAGCGACACAATGAAGCCGCCGACGATCCCCCAGCGGCGCAAGGTGTTTTCCTCACGGTTCAGCGCGTAGTTCAAGAAGGTGCCGGAGAGGAACCCAAAGAACACGTTCGTCTTGGACGTTGACCAGCGCGTTCTCGCCAAAGCGAATGTAGAGAATCAGAAGTTGGGCAAGCGGCCAGCCAAGTGTGAGGCCGGCGACCATCATTGCGCGCCACGCTATTAGGAATCCGTCAGGGGGCCGGTCGGATCTCGCGCCACGCGATCGGCCACCTCTTCACAGGTGCGGGCGTTTTCTTCCATCTCGTCCGCGACTTCAGGATTCTCCCCGCCGATAAGTCGGTAATGCGCGGCGACATCGCGCAGCAACCGCGCGGCGAGATCGGCATTGGTGGGGGGAGAGTCCGGCATAGGGGGAACCGCTAGCTCTTGAGCCGATCCGCAAAGTGCTTGCGCACCTTGGCGACTTTGGGCATCGAGATATGGGCGATATAGGGCTGCCCGGGATTCTGCGCTGCGTAATCTTGGTGATACGCCTCGGCTTCGTAGAAGGCCTCAAGCGGCTCCAGCGTGGTGACGATTTTATCGTCGTAGACTTTGGCGGCATCCAACTTGTCGATATAGGCCTGGGCGACGCGGCGCTGATCTGCATCGGCGACAAAAATAGCCGACCGGTACTGGGTCCCGACATCGTTGCCTTGGCGGTTCAGCTGCGTCGGGTCATGCGCAACCGAGAAGAACACCTTGAGAATTTTGCCAAGACTGATGCGCGCCGTATCGAAGCGGATCATCACGACTTCCGCATGACCTGATGTCCCGGAACACACGGTTCGATAATCGGCCGTTTCAGCCGCCCCACCGGCATAGCCGGCCGTGACCTGGAGCACGCCGTCGAGCTGCCGATAGACCGCGTCGACGCACCAAAAGCAGCCCCCACCCAGAACCACCACACCTTCTGCGGCCTCGGCACCGAGGTCTTCATCGGCTTCCGGAAAATCCTCCGGAGCGATTCGGGGCACCGCGCAAAAATCCATGGCTCAGCTCACTTCATTGACGGGAAAGTGTATTCGGCCCCGGCGCGAATGCCGGTCGGCCAGCGCGACGTGACGGTTTTTAGCTTGGTGTAGAAGTGTACGCCGTCGGTCCCATGAATCGAATGGGCGCCAAACAAAGACCGCTTCCAGCCGCCAAAGGAATGGAAGGCCATCGGCACCGGAATCGGGACGTTGATCCCGACCATGCCGGCCTGGACCGTGGAGGAGAATTCGCGGGCCGCATCGCCGTCGCGCGTGAAAATCGCGGCCCCATTGCCGTACTCATGGGCATCAACAAGCTTCTTGGCGTTTTCATAGTCAGGTGCGCGGACGACAGACAGTACCGGCCCGAAGATTTCCTCGCGGTAGATGCTCATGTCGGGTGTGACATTGTCGAACAAGGTGCCGCCGACAAAGTAGCCGCCTTCGTACCCCTGCAGCTTCAGTCCACGGCCATCGACCAGGAGGTCAGCCCCCTCTTTCTCACCCGCGTCGATGTACCCCCGCACCTTGTCGAAGTGCTGTTTGGTCACCAGAGGTCCCATTTCCGAATCGGGGTCGGTGCCGGGCCCTACCTTGAGCGACGCCACCTTTGGCGCGAGGCGTTCGATCAAGGCATCGCCTGCGTCACCGACGGCGACCGCAACGGACACGGCCATGCAGCGTTCGCCCGCCGATCCAAACGCCGCCCCCATCAGCGCGTCGGTGGCTTGATCCATATCGGCGTCAGGCATGACGACCATGTGATTCTTTGCCCCGCCCAATGACTGAACGCGTTTTCCGGCGGCGCTGCCTATCCGGTAAATGTGTTCGGCAATCGGGGTGGAGCCGACAAAGCTGATGGCCGCGACACGCGGGTCTTCGAGCAGGGTCTCGACCGACTCGCTGTCGCCATTGACGAGGTTGAACACGCCGTCGGGGAGGCCTGCTTCTTTGAGGAGGTCCGCCATCATCAACGGGGCGGAGGGATCCTTCTCTGAGGGTTTCAGGACGAACGTGTTGCCGCATGCAATGGCGATGGGGAACATCCACATCGGCACCATGGCAGGGAAATTGAACGGCGTGATGCCCGCGCAGACCCCGACGGGTTGCCGCGACGACCACGAATCGACATTGGTGCCGACATTCTCTGAGAACTCGCCCTTCAAGAGGTGGGGAATACCACAGGCGAACTCGACAACTTCAAGGCCACGGGCAATCGAACCACCGGCATCGGGCAATGTCTTACCGTGTTCGGCCGTCACGAGCGCAGCCATTTCGTCTTTGTGTTGCTCCATCAGGTCCTTGAAGCGGAACATGACGCGGGCCCGTTGCACCGCCGGCGTGGCCGCCCATCCGGCGAGTGCGTCTTGCGCCGCACCGATGGCGATGCGCGTTTCGTCGGCACTGGCGAAGGGCACCGACGCGGCTTGCTCGCCGGTGGCAGGGTTAAAGACTTCACCAAAACGACCGCTCGTGCCGTCGACGCGTTGGCCGTTGATAAAATGATGCAGCGTTTTCATGCGCGCTCCTCAATACCGGTTTGGGCGCCTTGGGCGCCTCGTCTGTCGTGCCTGAAAAGCTTCGGTGGTGCAAGACAGCCCGGCATAGCCGGGCGAACAAACGGCGCCTATTCGGCGGTACGTTGCCGCTCGGCTTCCGCGAATTGCGCTTGGGTCATGATCTTACGCAAGAGATCCAGCTGTTCAGCCGCACGCGCGTGGCCTTGTGCGGCAGACCGGGCGAACCAAACGTGGGATTGAATGAGGTCGCGCGAGACGCCGTTGCCATCAAGGTAAAGGCCGGCGAGGAAGAACTGTGCATCGGCATTGTTGCGCGCGGCAGCGGGCTGCCAAAACCCATAAGCTTTTTCGTAATCGCGGCCGAGGTACGCAGCAACACCGGCGTTGACGGCCTGCCGATCGACAGTGCTCTCGGTGGGTCGTGGTGATGGCGTGGCTTTGGCAGTGGGTCGAGATTGCGGCAGAGCCGCGAGTCGACCGGTGCCCGCCTCGCCGGTGCCGGGCACCACGGGGTCCGCCGCCGTCGCGGCTGCTTCCTGCGCCAGGAACGGTTGAACCGGTTGAGCGGCACGCGCCGCTTCGGCAACGAGAAGATCGGGAACGGGCTGGATCGGCGCACCTTGGTTTCCGGTTGGCGCGCGGCGGAGAAACGGTAGCGGCGCCGGATCGTCTTGGGCTTTTTCCAGTTCTGCCAACAACGTGGCGCGTTCTTGGTAGTAACGCGGGATCTCGCTGGCGGCGTTCCCGGTGGCGGCCTGTTCGGCATCTGCCAGCAACGCGGTCACGCGTTTCGCACGCCCCACCGGATCGCCAGCACGCGGCGTATCGACGACGGCAAGCGCGGCGGTCTGGGCTTCTTCACGCAAGAAGACCGGGACATCGGGTGCGGCACTCGGTGCTGCTTCGGGCTCGGTCGCTTTCGGCAACGCGGCCGCTGTCTCGGGCTTCTCTGCCGGCAAGGGACGGCGTGGGCTAGCGGGTGCCTCCGCTGCTTCGCGTCGGATGAGGGCCGGAACGGCCTCGCCTTCGAGGAAACCGGGAACGGGTTTTGACGTCGGCACCACGGTCCGCGCCACAGGCGGGAGTGCGCCTGCCTTGGCTTCTTCTTCAAGAAAGCGCGGCGGTGCGGCAACGGGCACGAGTTTGACAACCGATTCTTCGCTATCGTCGTGCTCGCCGGCGGCTTCGCGTTGAAGGAAAGCCGGGACCGGCTTGATGGCGGCTGGTTCCTTGTCGGTTGGGGCAATCGGAAGCGCGGCCGGCGGCACGGTCAGCGCGGCAACTTGAACCGGGCTTGGCGCAGCCGCTTTCACATAGTCGATGCGGCTTTGGGCGAGATCTTCGGCGCTTTCCCGCAGGTAGAAAACCGGAATACGCGGGCCGACCGACAACGTCACCAAAGCCTCGCGCGGCGGTGCCGGCACCTTTGGGGGTTCGGGAAGCGCCGCCATTTGGACCGGCACATCGCGGGCCGGGGGCACAGGCTTTTCAGCAGGCTTGGGTACCTGAGCGTCACGCACCAAGAACGCCGGCAGCTCGGGACGATCGACGGGCGCACGGTCATCGTCACCGAGCGGGAGCGATAGTTGCGTCCCCGGCGGTTCGGCGATCGCTGCCGGGGTCGGCGGCGCCGCGGAGGCGGCGGCAATATCTAGGCCTGGCGGGATGTCGCGCGGCACCAGATAACTCTGCGGCCCAAAGCGCGGTGCCAAGACAAGGTCGGGTGGCGGCGCTAAGGCTTCGCGTGCCAGGAACGACGGTGCGGGCTTTGCGACCTCGACCGGTTGCTTGGGCACCACGAGCGCTGCGGCAACCGGTGCGCGACGGGCCACTACGGGGGCCGGTGGGGGCGTGATCGCCGCCACCTGAACAGGCGCGACGGGGACAGCGGGCGCCGCTTCAGCAGGCGGTTTGTCGGTGGCCTCGGCCTTAACGAAAGGAGCGACCGGCGCCGGGCGGGCCGACGGTGTCGGCTGACGCTGGGCCTGCGCCTCGGCTTTCAGGAACGGCGCCACCGGGACTTCGATGATCGGGCGTTGCGCGGTGGTCGGTGGCGACGCGACGGTCCGGCGCGGCGTCGTTGCCCGCCGTGGTTCGGGTTTGCCGCCGAGCGCCGCCTGAACCGGCGCGTCTTCGCGCGGCGCTGTTTTTCGCGTTTGCAAAAACGCCGGGCGTCGTAGGCCAGGCGCTTCGGGCGCGGTTTCCGGCAGACTAGCGACACGCGACGGCGGCGCGGCCTCTGGCTGCACGGCAAATCGGGCCGCCGCAGTGCCGGCGAGGTTAGCCGGCGACGGCGGCGCGGTCAGTGCTTCGGTAAGGCGATCAGGCGGCGGCGCATCTTGGCGCGCGGGTGGGGCCGTCGGTTCGGCACGCGCGACCTGCGTCGGGGCGACGGTTGCGGGTTTGTCACGATTGAGAATGCGCGTCGGTAAATAGTCTTGCGCGCGGGCGGTCTGAATTGGTTTTGCGGCAGGGACGGTTGGCGTCGTACCGCCTGCCGCTGGCGCTACTGTTTCCGACAGGATGGCAGCGAGACGATCGCCCGCCTTGTCATGCCCGCCCTCGGCCGCTTCGGCAAACCAGCGTGCGGCTTCGCGCGTGCTGCGCGGGACGCCGTAGCCTTGCTCGAGCATTAGCGCGAGGTTGTATTGCGAAATGACGTGGCCTTGATCGGCCGCCTTGGTGAACCATTCGGCTGCCCTGCCCGGATCGCGTTCGACCCCTTCGCCGCGCAAATACATGACGCCCAAATTGGCCTGCGCCCGTGAGAGGCCCTGATCGGCGGCCAGGCGGTACCAATTTGCAGCGACCTTCAGGTCTTTGGGAACACCGAGCCCAAGACGATAAAGCTGACCAATGTTGCGCTGTGCAGCCGCATTCCCGGCGCGGGCCAACGGAAGCCATTCGTTGTAGGCGCGCTCGTAGTCGCCTTGCTGGTAGGCCAGCGTGCCGTCGGCGAATTCAGCATGAGCGGGCTGGGCGGCAAAACTGACGCCGGTCGCAACGAGGAAGAGCGCGGACGTCCCCAGCAGCGCGTGGCGGCGCAGCAATTCTCGACCTGGCAGCGACGAATGCATCAGTTGTCAGCCAACTTCCATGTGCCGTCGGTTTCGCGACAGGCGGTGCCCGCCGCTTGCTCCGTCACAGTACCCGTTACCAGAGTCTGAGTGAACTCTCGACAATAGGTTCCGCTGGCTTTTTGAAACGTGCGGCGCGGTGCAATAATCCCATGGCTACCACTTTGCGGATTCCGCCAAGTGCTTTCTGTGCCGATCGGAACGGTCTCAAGGGTGGTTTGGGTGGTGCGTTCCAGCGCGAGCTGGTCAGCAGCGGTGATCGCTTTGCCCGCCTCGCTGGCCAGCAGGTCGGGGACGATCAGGGTGCTTTCGCGGACCAGCGCGACCTGCGTCGGTGCCGACGCATCGGCGGTTGCCGCTGCGGCGGTCTCGCCCTCACCGCCCACGAGGTCGCCCAGTCGGGATCGCTCGTCGCGATTCGCGCAGCTGGCGATGACAACAACGATCATCGCCAAAACTATCAGCCGCACCGGTTTCATTCTTGGCCCTCGGTCACACGCATAGGTCGCGGTCGGAGTATCAGATGGAAACTCTACTCCAAGGTTAACCGCAGTCCCTAGACGCTTATTATGACAAAATATTTAGCCTGTCGGCTAAGCCATGCCCAGCAATTGCCGGGTTTCCGCTGGGGTAGCTGGTTCGCGACCGAAACTGCGCGCCAAACGCGCAAATTCCTTGATTACTGCGCCACTTGTCGGCTGCCCGAGCTCCAAATAGGCATAGTCACCTAACCCAACGGCGATGTTGCCACCTTGTTCGCACGCCAGCGCCGCCGGACCGAACAGGTTGCCGATCTTGTTGGAAGCCGACCAAACGATGTTGCGGTCCCGCGGCAAGAAATCGAGATGGGATTGAAGCCCGCGAATGGTGCCGGGATGCCCACCGTAAATACCGCTATCGGTGAGGGAGAACAGGAGATAGACGGGCTCATCAACCAAACCCATCTCCAGAAACGCCTCAATTGTGCGGGTAAACGGAACCGCCCAGGACACCAGTTCAGGCTTCACGCCGAGCGCGCGCATCCGCGTTGCGAAGAACTGCAGCGTGCCGATCGTGTTGACGTAGGCGAGATTGTCGGAAGTGTAGGCATTGGCCGCGGGGTCGAAGCGGTCGACATTGGTCGACCCCATATCGATGGGGGCAAAATCGGGTTTCAGGATCGGATCGTTCTGGGTCTCGACGATATGACGCAAGCGCGCCTCATCGCCTTTGATGGTCACCTGGCCAAGGGTGGGATGCACCAAGATGTCGCAAGCGGCCCGAATCCGCCGGAGGGCGTCGTTGTACATTTCGGCGTCATGACACGGCGAGCCGTCTGGATTGCGCACGTGGTAGTGAACGATTGAGGCGCCTTCGGCGCGGCAATCCGCGGCGGCCTGGGCGATTTCTTCCGGCGTCCAGGGCACATGCGGATTTTCGTCACGCATCATGTATTCGTTGATCCGCGCCTCGATGATGATTTTCTGCTTCATCCGACCTCTCGTGTTCGTGATGCCATCATAGCGAACCGGGATGATTCGGTCTGCCGACCCTTTGTAGATTTACGGTGAACAGATCCATGGGAGCATTGGCGATGACGTCAAAGAGATGGAAAAGGCTTTTGGTCGGCGGCGTGGTGAGCGCTGTGGTCGGAATCGCGATGAGTGTCACGGTGGATCGACCCGCCGCCTATGCTGACTCGGCAAAGCAGTCGGTTGTGCTTGAGCTGTTCACCTCGCAAGGCTGCTATTCATGCCCCGCCGCTGAAGCTTTTCTTGGCGAGCTGATCGACGAGCGGACCGACATTATCGCTTTGGAATGGCACGTCGATTATTGGGACCAGTTGGTCTACCGCGGCAGTTCCTGGAAGGATCCGTTTTCGGACCCGTCCTTCACGGCACGCCAGCAAACCTATGCGGCGCAACTGCAGGGGCGCGGCTACGGCTATACGCCGCAAATGGTGATCGACGGCAAACGTGAGGCTGTTGGCTCGAACCGCGACAACGTTTTTGCGGCGATGAAAGCAGCGGCGTCCGATTCCAAACTTGCCGTCACCGCGAACACCAATGGCGACGGCACCCTGGCGATTGCAATCGACGGGGACCAAGAGGGGAGCGCTGCGGTCTGGGTCGTCACGTACCTTAAGTCGCACGTTACGCAGGTTGTTGGCGGCGAAAACAAGGGCAAGACGCTGGCCAACCACAACATTGTACGCGGGGTCGAACGCGTCGGGGCATGGTCCGGCGAGGCGGTCCGCGTCACCGCACCGATCACCCTTGGGGCCAATCAGGGGTGCGTGGTGCTGGTCCAGGCGGACGACCAAGGACCCGTTCTGGGTGCGGCCCATTGTGCACAGGATAACGGGACCGACGTCCGTTCCTGATCCTGCATCGGCCGCCGCAATGCGATAGGGTTCGAACCCTTCTCGAACCTAGGCGGCGACGGTGACAACGGCAGCACTGATCTTTGATCTTGATGGCGTGCTGGTCGACAGCGAACGCCTTATTGGCCATACCGTCAGTGCGGCGCTCGAGAGCTACGGTATCGACCTAAAACCGAGCGACTATCACCAGCGCTTTCACTACATCCGGCTTGAGCATATGGCTGACGCAATTGCTGCCGAACACGACGTTCGTTTGCCCGAAGACTTCGTGCCGCAACTTCGCAAACGCCTCAATGAATCCTATGCAAGCGACCTGAACGCCGTGCCGGGTGTTGAGGCGATGCTGCGCGCAGTGACGCTGCCGGTCGCGATCGCTTCGGGAAGCGCTCCCGAAGGCATTGACCTCAAGCTTCGCCAAACGGGTTTGTATGACTTCTTCGCGCCACACATTTACAGCGTCTTTGAGGTTGGTGGGCATCGAAAACCGGCCCCGGACGTTTTCCTTCATGCCGCGGCGCAACTCGGCATCCCGCCCGCCAACTGTGTCGTGATTGAAGATGCCGCCGCCGGGGTCACGGCCGGCATCGCCGCAGGGATGCGGGTCCTAGGCTTCACCGGCGGCGGTCATGGCTACCCGGGGCTCACCGAGAAATTGCGAGCCGCCGGTGCCGATGTGGTCTTCGACGACATGAGCGCGTTGACCAAACTGCTCTAGCCCGTTGGCAGCGCGTTAGTCGACCGACACGCCTTTGTCTTTGAGCAACGCGAAGAGCGCGGGGTCGACGTTTTTCTCGTGCGCATCTTTGAGCTGAATAAGCGACGCCAACGGGGCTTCGATGTGATGGAACAGGCGCCACCCCTCTGCCTTGCGACGCAGCAAGGTCGTTGCCCGCACGGTACCGCCGATTGGCCGCGGATAGAGCCGATTGTTGTAGATGTAGACGTTCCAGCTCAGCGTATAGAACGCATGGGCGACATCCGGCGCGATTTCACGCGCACGCAACTCTGAGAGCCGAATGAAGTGTTCCGAACGCCGTGGCTCGCTGACGTGCCAGTAGCGGTCGAGTGCCTCCCAACCGATGTGTGCCGGCGCTTCTTCGGCGACGTAGATGGGTTCGGGTTCGTCTGCGTCCCACAGCGCTTTGACGGCATCCATCTCCCAGTCATTCCAGTGCGAGACATAGCGCTCGAGGACGGCGCCAATTTCAGTTTCGAGGTTGGTCATGGAAACTCCTTGTGGCCGATGTAGGGCCATGGTTGCGCGGGCGGAGACGAAATGGAAACATGCCCGCAGCGTAACGGTTCGAGTGGCCTAGTGTTCGTCACCTATCTTCGCCCGTTTCTGGCGGTAATCGCCATCCTGGCGCCGCTGGCTTTCATCGGCAGCGCGAGCGCGCAACAAAATCCGTCCCAGTTCATCGGCGCACTTGGCCAGCAAGCCATTGTTGTTCTGCAGTCCACGTCGGGCAGCCTGGAACAACGAGAACAGCAGTTTCGGCAGATTCTTGCGCAGAATTTTGACGTCCAATTCATCGGCCGGTTCGTTCTCGGTCGAAGTTGGCGGTCGGCAACACCGCAACAACAAGCCGACTATTTGGCGTTGTTCGAAGACTTTTTGGTGTTGACTTATTCGCGCCGCCTCGGCGGCTACACCGGTGAACGCCTTGCCGTGGTTAGCGAACGCGCCGCGAACGAGCGCGACACGGTGGTCCGCACCCAGATCGATCGTCCAAGCGGACCGCCGATCACCGCAGACTGGCGCGTACGCGCGACACCGGCGGGATACAAGATTATCGATATTGAGGTCGCGGGGGTGAGTATGGCGTTGACCCAGCGATCAGAGTTTTCTTCGGTTGTCAGTCGCAACGGCTTGAATGGGTTGATCGAAGTATTGCGCGCGCGCTCGGCGAAACTCTCATCGACCGCGACGAGGAGTTGAGGTGGTTATGACCTTACATCTTACTCGACGCCTTATTGCCGCGCTGACGGTCATCGGCGCTATCTGCCTCTTCAGTGTTCCAGTATTCGCCGACGTTCGGCCCGGATGGGACGCCTACCAGCGTGGTGACTTCGGTCAGGCCATGACGCTATGGCGCGGCCTTGCCGACGACGGCGATGCCCGGGCGCAATACAACATTGGCATCTTGTACGACCAAGGTAAGGGCGTTGCGCGAGACGCCACGCAGGCGGTCCAGTGGTGGCGGCGGTCGGCAGAGAACGGCTATGCCCCGGCAATCCACACACTGGCGAACAGCCTTATTGCCGGAGACGGCGTCCCGCAAGACTATGTTGAGGCGGTGCGTTGGCTGACGCTTGGCGCCGAAAAGGAGTTTTCTCGGTCGGTCTATACCTTGGGCAAGATGTACAGCTACGGGCTGGGCGTCGCCTCGGACAAAGCCCGCGCGACTGACCTCTTCGAGCGCGCCGCGGAACTGGGCAACGCGCGCGCGCAATACAATCTTGCCCGCGCCTACCGGGACGGCGATGGCGTCGAGCAAGATTTTGCGCGAGCCGTGCAGTGGTATCGTCAGGCGGCACGGCGCGGCGATGCCCCCGCCCAAGCCGCGCTTGGCCAGCGCTACGCGCGAGGCGAAGGTGTCCCTCAAGACAATGTCATGGCGTTGTACTGGACCTCTCTTGCGGCCGGTCAGGGGCTTGGTCGGGCGATTGCGACACGCGAAGAGATGATTGCGACGCTCAGCCCCCGTGAGATCGAACGCGCCGACCAGTTGGTGTCCCAGTTCCATCCCCTGCCGACCGACGAATAGGCGCCGCCATGCGACGATTTTATCTTTTCGTTCTGTTCGTCGGCCTGTGGTCGACGACGGCTTTGGCCCAGAGCCCGACCGCCCAACAAGTCGCCGGGCAGATCACCCAAATCCTTGCGCAATCAACCACGTCAGGCGCACGCAGCAACGCGATGGCGCAGGATCTACGCGACCAACAGGGCGGGATTCAGGCTGTAAAGAAGATCGATGAGGTTGCCAAACTAACGGTGGTCTCGCTGGTAGTCGGCGCGATTGCGGCGGACTCAGCCAATACCGGCGATATTGTTGTCGCGGCGATCAACGCGGCGCCGGCATTGCGGAACGATATCGTGACTGCGGCGGTCCAGAGCTACCCCGCTTTTGCGCCCAAGATTTACGGCGCGATCGGTGCGGCGCCCCAACCCCCGGCCACGCTGGTCGCAACCCCGGCCACGACAACCATCACCGCCGACAACACGTCCACTGCGCCGCCGCCACTACGCAACGAGGACATGGTGCTGGACCCGGCCCCGGTGGCGACGGCGAACAACGATCCGCTCGAAACCATCAATCGCGGTGTTTTTGCCTTTAACGACGTTCTGGATCGATTTCTGTTGCGTCCAATTGCCTTGGGATACGGCACGATCACGCCCGCGCCGGTGAAACGTTCCGTGCGTAACTTTTTCAGCAACTTGCGCGCGCCGATCCGGTTGGCCAACGACATCCTGCAAGTCGATGGTACCGGCGCCGCGAACACCGGCGGCCGATTTCTTGTCAATTCTACTGTCGGCATCTTGGGATTGTTCGATGTTGCGGATCGGCTTGGCTGGGCGCATCAACCGGCCGACTTTGGGCAAACCCTCAACCGTTACGGCGTTGGAAGTGGGCCCTATATCGTGATTCCCGTTTTGGGGCCAAGTACAGTGCGCCACGGGTTTGGCCTTGTGGTCGATTCCTTCATCGACCCCCTGACCTACATCCTTGATCCCTATCCGCGTGCCGCCGTCGGTCTCACCGAGGCGATTGTCGGTCGTGAGGCGCTGATCGAACCGCTGGACGAGTTGCGGGCTGGGTCGGTCGATTACTACGCGGCCCTGCGGGCGGCGTATTTTCAGGGTCGCGCGACAACCCTTGCCAAAGGCCGCGTTGCCGAAACAAGCGCGGCAGATGACGCGTTCGATACCTTCGAGTAACGTGCGGTATGAACGTCATCCACTTTTTGGTTGCTGGCGCCATTGCGGTGGGCGGGTGCACGGCACTCCACGAGCCCCTCGAAGAAGCCAAGCCGATAGAGTCGATTAGGCTCATGGGGGATTTTGCCCAAGTCGGTCATTGCGTCGAAAACGCGCTTCGTCAACGCGATCCCGTCGGACATTACGCCTTCGAACCGAAGAATGCCGAAGGGGTTCTCGACGGCAATGACGAATGGGAAATCGTCTTTCGTCAGGAAACCCCTACGTCCCTTCGGGCCGCGATCAAGTCCGAACTCACCAATGTCGGCACACCCAAACGACCGGCTGGATTGACGCTTCTCCTCGCCACCTGCGCGGGCGATTCTTAGGCCTTAAGCGTCAGCCAGAAACGCGTCGATGGCCGTTTCCGCCTCGGGTTCTGAGAGCGACGGGCAATGGCCACGCCCCGGTACGATCGCTTTGCGCATATCGGGCTTGCGCCGCGCCATTTCCGCAAGAACGTCTTCATCCAGAATGTCCGAGACCGCGCCCCGAACCACCAAGACCGGTTTGTCCTTCATGGCGTCCCAACTGTCCCACCAATCCGGCGGCCGTTTGCGAGACCGAAAGACCTTGCCGTAGACCGGATCCATGTCGGGCGCGATTTTGCCGTCACGGGATTTGTAGACCCGCTTCGTGCGATCAAGCCACTCGGCATCGGTCAACGTGATGCCCGGTTCGGCACGGTCCTTTTGCGCAGCGGCGGCCTCTTCGAAACTATCGAACACCATCGGCTTACCCATGTTGTCGTGCAGCCGCTTTTGGCCGCCGGCGCCAATGACGGGCCCGACATCGTTCATGACGACGCCGGCAATCGCGTCCGGACGCTCCAGCGCAATATGCATCGTGACGATCCCGCCGAGCGACGTCCCGATGATGACGACGCGATAGAGACCTTCGTGAGACAAGAGGTCGAGAACATCGTCGCGATCGACATGGTAGGAGTAGTGTTCCCAATCCGGGTCGTAGTCGGATTGTCCGTGGCCACGCCAATCCATACACAGGACGCGGCGTTCCGCGCGAAGCCGCGTTGCCAATTCTTCGTACTGCTTCGAATTGCCGGTGGTGCCCGACAAACACAGCACAGGCGTCTTCCCGTCCGGACCGGCAAAGTCCCTGTAGTACAGGCTGAGGCCATCACGGGCAGTGAACCGTTTCTCGACAAAGGCCGGCATTATGTTCTCCCTGGTTTGGCATTCAGGTTGGGGTAGCGGCTCCCAAACCCGGTCCGAATATGAACAACCGCCTGGCGTTTTTCATCCGTCACAACGGCGCAGGCCTTTTCTAGAGCGGGCTTGAGTTCGGCAGCCGTGTCGACCTTGAACCCAGCACCGCCATTAGCCTCAACGAACATTTCGAAGGCGGGGGATGGCGTGAGACTTGAAAGCGGTACCGGCCCGTTTGCCCGTGCCGCATAGCCATCGGGGATCATCTGCATCGTGGCGCCCCGAACCGCGCCCCACATTTCATTGTTGAATACGATGGTAAGCAACGGCAGATCGTTGGCCGCCGCAATGAGGTGACAGGCCGCTGGATTGTTGAAGATATACGCACCGTCGCCCAGCGCGGCGACAACCAGTTTGTCGGGGCACGCAAGCTTCATTCCCAGTGCACAGCCCATACCCCAGCCAAGCGCGCCCGCCGGCGGCACCCCAAAAAAGGAACCGGGTTTACTCAACCGAAGTTGCGGGCGCTGCAACGGGTATTCGCTGACATAGATCGCATCGGCACCACAAACCTCGCCCACGATCCGACTGGCCCACGCCGGATCTATGGGTCCATCTGCAGCCGCACCATCCGACGTTGCCGCGCGGTAGGCATCGAAGACCGCCTGGTGCTGGTCGGTGAGACGCTGTCGTCTGGTTTCGATCGCGGTGCGCGACGCCACATTCTTGGAGACCTTGTCGTCCAATGCCGCCGCCAACGCTTGCATCCCCAAATCGGACGCCCCTTGTAATGGGATGTCAGCGGCAAAGCCGCGGATCGGGATATGACTGAAGGTCGGGTCTGCGGCCAGGGTAATGACGGTGGCATCGCTATTGGGCGCCTGGACATCCGGCACCCAGGGCGCGTCGCAATCCACTAACAAGATGACATCGGCATTCGCAAGATGATCGCCGTACGCAAAGCCAAGATTCATCGGGTGGTCGTCAGCGATGTTCATGAAGCGGCCCATCGGCTGGATCACCGGCAGCGCGAATCGCGCGGCGAGGTCTTCCAGTGCGGCGACGGCAGCAGGGTTCTTGCCAACTGTCGAGGTGACAATCAACGGTGCCTTCGCAGTGGCCAATGCCTGGGCTGCCTGATCGATCAGGGCCGGGTCGGGGATTCCTGGTGGGGCAGCCGGCAGGCGCGATTCGGCATGGAACGAATAGGCCGCATGCTCTTGCGCCAATGCTTCACGGGGAAGGGTCAAGTAGACCGGGCCGGTCGGGGTGCTGCCAGCCATTTGTAGCGCGCGATCGATGGTGGTTTCCACGTCCGATTCGTGGCGCAGTTCGTAATCCCATTTCATGTATTCGCGCAGCATCGCCGCTTGGTCGTATGAATCTTGCGCCCAGTGAATGAACGCCGAGCGCGCACCGTAGCGACCGCCTTCGGCAATGGGATTGCGACCCGCCATCATCAGGATGGGAATGTTTTCGCGCGATGCGTTGATCAATCCGCCCGCGGCATTGGCGGTCCCAACGTTGACATGGACCATCACCGCTTGCGGGCGGCCGGTCTGAAGGTAGTAGCCATAGGCCATCGCCACGGCGGCGTTTTCATGCGGGACGGTAATGGGCTGCGGTGCGTGTCCACCCGTCGCTTGCGCCTTGGCAAACCCTTCAACGATCGATGGAAAATCGGTGCCGGCGTTGGCAAAGAAATAGTCGACGCCCCGGTGGGCCAGCAACGCGAGCAAAACCTCTGCGGACGACGCGTTCTCAAGCGTGATCTTTGGGCGCGCGCTCATAGAGACTTCAACGGCAACAATTCGCGGCGCACATAGTCGGCGAAAGTGTTGGGCGCGCGCCCGAGCAACCAGCGCAGGACATTGCCGTTGCCGGCCAAACCATTGGTGTCGTAGTGAGCGAACATACGGGCGCGAGTTTCAACAATGTGCGGTGGCATACCCGCCGCCTGGGCCTTGGCACGAAACGCGTCGAGCGAGTCTTGACCTGCGCGCACCGGGTGACCCAGAACTTCGGTCAAGACCTGCGCCTTGTCTTCGCACGACAACATGGCTGGGCCCCCTAGCTCATAGATGGCGTGATAGTGCTCGGGGTGACCCAGCACCGTCGCTGCCGCCGCGCCGACGTCTTCAAGATCCACCAGCGACAGTTTCGCTTTGGATGAGAACGCCAGTGTGTGTATGCCAAGCTTGGAAATACCCTCCCAATCCCCAGCGACCATTTGCATATACGACGTCGGCTGCAAAATTGTGTAGGGAAGCCCTGATTCGATAAGGGCTTCTTCAACGAAGACTTTGTTCCAATGGTGCGTCAGGTCCTGCACTTGGGGGTGGAGGACCGAGTGGTAGACGAAATGCATGACACCGACGGCCTGGGCGGCGTTGATGATGCGTTTGCCGAACGCGACTTCATCGGGATTCATATTGGGCGGGATGTGGTAGACGGCCTGCGCGCCCCTCATAACCCGAGCGACGTCTTCGTCGCTGGCAAGGTCTGCCGTGACCGGCGACGCGCGGTCGTAGTGCGACAACGGACCGCTGTATTGAGCTTGCCGGGTGACGAAACGCACGTCATGGCCGGCCGCGACTAGCGCCGGGACAATGTACTGACCCGTTCGTCCGCCGGCACCGGTTACCAATACGTCCACGACCGCCCCCTGTCTCGAAAGCGATATCGAAGCACAGGTGACGCCATCCGCATAACCCGTGGCGTGCCCCTGCCCGCACCTCGTGCTAAGGGAACGTATGGCCTTCGACAACCTCCGACCCCAAACAGCGCGCACGACGGAAAACACCCGCGTACCGGAAAGTGCGATCGCCTACGGCGAAGCAGCCCTGGAAAAATCCCGCGCGGCAGCGGCGTTGCTATCACCAACGATGGATGTCGCGTTCGGCCCGCACCCTGACCAGCTACTCGATATCTATGGGCCGAGAGGCCACGCGCCCGCGCCGGTTCTCATGTTCTTCCACGGCGGCGCTTGGGCCCATGGCTATAAAGAATGGAACGGGTTCATGGCGCCAGCGCTGGTCGACCTGCCGGCCGTGTTCGTCTCTGTCGGGTATCGATTGGTACCCGAGCATCGATGGCCGGCACCGCTGGACGACGCCTTTAGCGCGTTACGCTGGGTGCATGCCAACATTGCCGACTATGGCGGCGACCCCGCTCGAATTCATGTCGCGGGGTGGTCGGCGGGCGGGACGCTGGCAACGCTTCTCACGCTTCGCAGCGATCTCTATGCGGCGGCGGCGTTGCCACAAAATGTGATCCGCAGTTGCATGGCGACCAGCACGTCGTTCCAGTTTCGCAATAGCGATCTTGCGCCCGGCACCCGCGGCATCACCTACCGCGACTTCCTGTTTGCGGCGAACGACGACGAATTTGCGGCCAGTCCCATCAATCACGCCGCAGGGCCGCACCCGCCGTTTTTCATCGCCCGGGGTGAGAACGACTTCGCGCATGTCCGAGAAACCGGTGACCGGATGGTGCCCGCGCTTGAGGCCGGCGGCACCACCGTCGAGAGCCAGATCTATGCCGACCTCGATCACTACGGCATGAACTTGGCGCAGGGTAATCCCGACCATAATTGGGTGAAGACGGCGCGAACCTGGCTGGTGTCACGCTGACGGCGGCTTTGGCGTCTCCGTCCCAACAATCCCAAGATCCGAAGGCCGCAGCTGGAGCGACGGACGCTCAATAATGGTGTCGTACCACGCGCTGAGACGAGGATGACCGGCACGCCAGTCGAACGTCGCATCACCTTCATCAATCAGGAGTTTCTGTAGGGGCCGCCGGAGGTCGAGAAACGACAAGCCGCCCGCAAAACAGATATGGCCGATATGAAACACGTCCGAAAACCCGGTGGCGGCGCGTTCCATTTCATCGAGCGCGGCGAAAATGCGCCGACGATTTCGCTGCATGCCGATCATCACTCGGTCTTCCGGCGGCTTCAGCGCATCGATCGATAGACCGGAAACAGCGTCGAACAGTCCATCGCCCAACACCATTTCGGTTAGAGCGCGCCACCGGGTGTCGTCCCCCGGGAAAAGATGCGGCGCCGGGCCGAGCGAATCGAGGTATTCGCACGCGAGCAATCCGCTGAAAAGCGTTAACCCGTCATCAAGGACCAACACCGGGTGTTTGCCCAGCGGCGTGTAGCCCCAGATGATGTCGTCGGGACCCACCGGATTGTTCACGACGAATTCCAGTTGATCGAGAACGCCGGCTTCGTGCGCCACAACGAGAACCTTGTGGATGTAGTCATTCCCGCTAAAGAGCAGCTTCATCATGCGGCGATGGTCTCACCCTCGATGAGGGCAATGACGTCGACTTCGATCATTGCCGTTTTGCTACCCAGCCGGCTGATCTCGACAAAGGTGCCGGCGGGATAGGGCGCCGTGAAGTATTGCTTCTTGAGCGCCAACCAATCTTTGCGCGCATTCTCGATGTCGGTGACGTATGTCGTGGTATGGACGATCTTGGACAGACTCGATCCGCCCGCCTCCAAGATGCGTTTGATGTTGGCGAAGGTCTGATGGACTTGAGCCGGAAAGTCCCCCACCCCGACGATCTCCCGGTTCTCGTTCACCGCCACCTGACCGGAAATGTAGATCATGTTGCCGACGCGGTACCCGGCGGAGAGGAGTGAGCCTTCGTGAATTTTGTCGTTGTCGGTTTGGATTTGATAGGCGTTGTTGTCGGTCATCGCGCACTCCCCTGGTTGATGCGCCACATCGTAGCGCCTTCACAGCCTAGTGCGGCGGCAAAAGGTACTATCGGCTGGCGAGCCGCTTAGGTCGGTCGTGATAAAAACGGTGCTGACCGATCGTCACAGTGTGAGTCAGGGCTTTGGCCCAAGCCGGATCCACGGAGCGCGCATGATAGTGGGTTGCCCGACCGGTCAAATCGGGACGCAAGCCGGCGAGGACCAGCCCGGCCAAACGGAGCGACTGCTGCCACATGCGACCCGGCGCGGCGCGATCCGAAAGACCGTCGCACGCAAAAGAGAACTGACACGCATTCCGCCGTGCCGATCCTTGGAAGACCACGTCACAAACCGAATTCGGATAACCACGGTGCGCCACGCGGTTGAGCACCACCGATGCCACACCAAACTGCCCAGTGCGCGGCTCGCCGCGCGACTCAAAGTAGATCGCCTGGGCCAGGCATGTTTGCGCCGCCGACGCGCTGACCCGGGGGCTGGTGGCGAGCGCTGCGTAACCACCTGCCAAAAACAGCACGACGATGGCCGCGAACCCTGCCCGGGTCTTGAACGAGAAGTGATCCATTTCGCCAGTCGATCACCGGATTGTGGCGAATTTCAGGTTGCGGCCGCCGCGCGACCTTGACCGAATCATTTCTGAGGCACATCTGTAAGGGGTCAGGGGGAAGACCGATGAGCGATCTCAGCGAAGCGGACTGTCGACACCCCGCCGGCGTCTACATCCCGGTGATTGACCCCTTACGGTGCGAAGGCAAAGAGAAGTGCGCCGACGTGTGCCCTTTTGGGGTTTTCGAGATTCGAAAACTAACCGGCGCAGAGCGCGCGACCCTTCCGTTTTTCACCCGCCTTAAGGTCGCGGCCCATGGCGGCAAGCAATCGTTCGCCACATTGGCAAACGAATGCCGCGCGTGTGGGCGTTGCGTCACCGCCTGCCCAGAGGATGCGATTACGTTGGCGAAAGCGGCCTAGGATTCACCGTCAATCACGATCACCTGCGCCTCGCCCGCGTTCTCGCGCAGCTTGCGAATTTCGGTGTATTCCGGTGAGTTCCAGAGTTCCTTGATCTTCTCGACCGATGGATACTCGGCGATAAGCGTGCCTTCGCTGGTATCGAAGTCGCCTTCGAGAACCGCCGCGACCTTTCCGCGGGCCAGGTATTTTCCACCGAATTTCGGGATGAGTTGCGCAACCGCCTTGCCATACTCTGCAAAGCGGGCGGGATCGGTGACCTTCACGCGAACAAACATATAGGCGGACATCGTCTTCTCCGTTCTTTTGGCAACAACTTAGTGCCGCAGTTGGGCGCGCAACGCTTTGTCGCGCTTGAGGTGCCATTCGCGGCTCATGGCATCCCCACGGGTTAGGTAACGTTCAACGTAAACGAGTTCCCAAGTCCGGCCGCGTGTCGATCGCGCGCCGGTGCCTTCGTTGTGGGTCCGCAACCGCTTGTCGAGATCATTGGTCCAACCGACATACGTCTTGATCGGTCCGTCATCGGCGCTGCGCAGGACGTAAACGAAGCAACTCACCCCTTGGGGTGCACACAAACGAAGCGTTCGACGACCACCGGCATGTCACCCTCAACGGACTTGCCATGCGGCTCGAGGAGGCCCGTCCAGTATTTGGTGTGCACGTCCCGCCACACATCAAGGTCACGCACTGCCGGGCCATCGAGCGCCGTGTAGGACGCATCGATATCTTTGAAGGTCACCAGCTCAAGGCCGACCGTTTGCAGCAGCGCCTTCGGCGTGCCGTCGAAGGTCGTGAGAATGAGGTGTTCGCCAATGTGCGGTCGGAGCTCTGGGGTGGTTGTGTAGAGCCACGGCAATGAGAACGTGCCGACCTTTTCGCCCGCGATCACGAGTTGCGCGATTGTCTCGGAGGTCTCTTGATTCCAACCGATGCAACGAATGCGCTGCGATGGACCGGCATCGAGCCCCGGGATCGCCACCGCACAGGCATCAAGAAATTCTTTGCGTTGGGCGTCGGATGGCTGTGCAGCGGGCATGGCGGTATCCTCATTGGTGAACGGGCGCGCCTAAGTATGAAGGAAGAAATGCGTGATCCGCCACCCCAACGCGGCCGCTCAGCCCTTGGGCAGGGGGATGAAATCATCATCGCCCGGAACCGGCGGGAAACGCCCTTGCGCCCAGTCAGTCTTGGCCTGCTCGATGCGCTCCTTCGAACTTGAGACGAAATTCCACCAGATGTGGCGCGGTTCTCCCAGCGGCGCGCCACCCAGAACCATGACCTGGGCGGGCTCTGCAGTGCTGATCACGCCGGGAACACCATCGGTCAGAACGGCCATGGTGCCTTCTTTCACTTGCTGTTCCCCGATGGCGATCGATCCTTCGACGACATAGACCGCGCGCTCGCCAAGTTCAGGTCCAAGCGACAACTGGCCGCCACGCGCCAACGCGGCGTGGCCATAGAAGAGTTCGGACAGCGTCCGCACCGGTGATCGAACACCGCCGATCTCGCCCGCGAGGACGGTGAGATTGGCGCCGGCTTGATTCAATTTCGGTAACGCGGATTTGGGATAGTGATCGAACGCGGGATCGGTTTCTTCGTGTTCCTTCGGCAGGGCGACCCACAACTGCAACCCGTGGACGCGGCCCCCTTGGGCGCGACGATCGGGATCAGCCCGTTCAGAGTGGACGATACCGCGGCCGGCTGTCATCCAATTGATGTCGCCCGGTTCGATCTTTTGCAAAGACCCCAAGCTGTCCCGGTGCACAACGTCACCCTCAAAAAGGTAGGTGACGGTTGCCAAGCCGATATGGGGGTGGGGTCGTACGTCGAGATCTTTTCCCGGCGCAACATCGGCCGGGCCCATGTGATCAAAGAACGTAAAGGGACCCACCATGCGTCGCTTGGCATTCGGCAACGTGCGGCGCACGGTGAAGCCGCCGATATCACTCTCGCGCGAGGGAATGATCAGGTCGAGAGGGTCGTTCATCGGTGCGCGGTCACGCCGGAACATCGTTGTTGCCAACGGAAATCATGACGATGCTGTCCTCGAGCGCCCGTTCTTCATGTTCTTCTCCCGGTGCGGTGGTCGCGACATCGCCTGGCCCAAGCTCTTGGCCCCCGACCTGCCAGCGTCCGCTCAGGACGGTCAGGTTTTCCCAGCCGGGATGGGCGTGGGGTTGGAATACGGTGCCTGCCTTTACGCGGAAAGCGGCGACATAAGCATTTTCCCCACCCCGCCAGACCTCATACTTTTCCGCCCCCGGCGTCGCCGTCGCCTGCCAATCAAAATCCTTCATCGCACTGAACTGCATTCGAACCTCCATCTTTGGGATATCCTGCCTGCCAAAGACAGACGATCACTACCCACACTATGGATCATAGGTGAAACGGATGAAGACCCTATCTTGTGATATCTGCCCAGAGAGCTTTTCCGCGAACACATTTGACGACTGGTTCAGCCAAATGCAGGCGCACTACATGGGCGATCATGCCGACGTGATGGCCTCAATGGCGGACAAACCAAAATCGGAAGGCGAAGCCTGGCTGGCGGCGGCCAAGAAACGGTTCGCCGCCGCGTAAACCGCGACTTCTCACCTAGCTGGGTTGTTGGGAAAAGTGGTGCCGCTGAGGTGACTCGAACACCTGACCCACGCATTACGAATGCGTTGCTCTACCATCTGAGCTACAGCGGCACGGGACCATCGATCCGGCGCAAACCTACGCCGCACCAGCAGGAGGCGTCAACGTTAGCTGGCGGCCCGAAGAGGCGGTTCCGAACCGGTCGGCGCCTCTGACGCGGCCGCGGCATGAAGCACCGTAACCCCAGGGCTTTCGGCCTGGGACACGGCCTCTTCAACACCCGGCAATATAGCACTTGGCGCGGCTTCGCTGATGTCGGACACACCGGCATGGGTGCCCCAGCGTAGCGAATCGAACGTCGCGCAATGACCGCAATGGGCAACCCAGGCGTCATGGGTGTGGCCGCAAACGTTACACGTCCAGGCCGGTTCCGGCGCCGCCGCGATCCGCTCCATCCACGGTCGCGCCGCGGCCGGCCCATGGGCTTGTTCTTCGATCTCAGCCTTGAGGCGGATGATCGGCGCCGTTGCGTCGGGATCGTCGGCCAGCGCCCCTAAGGTCTTGGTAGCCCGTTCGGTCTGACCCGCCGCCAAAGCCGCCGCCGCCTGGGTCACCCGCGCGTCATCATTGTCGGGGGTGGACGCGACGAGGTGGTCAACGCGCGACAAATAGGCTGCCGCATCGTCGTTCGCAAAAAGCGCACGATGCGCGGCCGCAAGTTCAGGGTGGGGCGCCGTCTGCCAGACTTGCTCAAGGAGGTGGAGCGCGCGCCGACGCTTCCCCGTGGCGCTCAGGAGATCGACGGCAAACAACGTGGCAGGCAAGAACACTGGTTCCAGCGCATGCGCCTTAAGTGCTGTTTTGCGCGCCGCCGCCACTTCGCCGGCATCGCGCAGGCCGCGCGCGATGTGAAGCCCCGCAATGGCCTGACGCCGGCGTCCCTCGTTCTCACTCAATGTGCGGGCCGCGACCGCCCGCGCAACAACCCGTTCCGCCTCGCGCCAGTTCCCGGCGCGTGCCTCCAGGTCGAACAACGCAAAGAGGACCCAGGATGCCTGCGGGTTGAGGGCATAGGCACGCCGCGCCAGGGTGAGGGCGCCAGCGTGATCACCGCTCCGATTCGCCTGGCCGACGAGACCGCGCAGTCCCAGGAATTCAAGTTCCGGTCGTTTCAGCATGGCTGAGAAATACCGGCGGGCCGCTTTGTCGTCGCCGCTGAGTTGGGCCGACTGGGCCGACAACAACAAGGTCAGGGGTGTTTCTGTCAAATAACGCTCGGCCTCGCGGGAAAAACGCATGGCCGCTGCCCGATCGCCGGCAGCGACTGCAACCATGCCGCGGGTGAGGGCGAGTTGGCCGCGATCTCGGCGTCGTCGCGTCCGCGCGTGGGCGAGTTCCGCCGGACCCTGCCGGACCCAGCGCCAAATCTGATAGAGCAACGCCGCCGCGGCCATCAGCACCACCGCAGCGCCAATGCCCAACCCGACCGGCATTTCGATTCGGTATCCACGCCAATCCATGCCGAGTTGTCCCGGTTGATCGGCGAGCCACGCCGCCAAACCACCCACGATGATGAGGAAGACGAACGCGGAGACGGCGCGAGCCATGCGTTACCCTGCCCCGCCGATGGCCAGCACCAAGGTGCCGAGATCATCGAGCGCTTGTTCGGCACTGAGCCGTACTTGCGCGCGCGCCAGCCACGTATCGATCTCTGGCGACCGATCGGCAAGAACGCGAACCTCTGCGACGGCGCGGGCAAGATCGCCTTCTTGCAAAAGGCTTTCCGTGCGCGCCACAACAGCTTCTGCCGAATCACCTTCGATTTGGCCCGTTCGACGGACCGTGACCAGCGAGGACATCCGATCCAAGGTCTGGCCGACCCAGGTCGTTTCACCGGGAGGTGTGCCACGCGCGGCGCGCCCTGCCAGTGTCGCAAAGGCGCGTTGAAGCCCGACCACCGTCGGCAACCCGGTCTGTGCGACATCACTCAACCGGTCGAGCGGTGCGGTAAGTTGCGGCGCTTGCAGCGTTATGGACAAGGCCCGGACGGTCTGGAGCTCGGCGTCAAAGGGGCGACCGCTCTGGGCCGTCGCGCGCAGGTTGCCGAGGGATGCCACCAACGCCGACCGGCCCACCGACCGATCCAACGCAGCCTCAAGGGCGCCGGTGCGCGATTGCAACCCATCCACGGTGTCTTCGAGCGCCAGGTCCCTGCCCTGTGATTGTTCGAGCGCGCCCAGGCGTGCCTCGACCAATGTCAGGGCGGCCTTGAGATCGTCGGCGAGTTTGGTCTGTAAGGCATCGACCGTCGCCGCAAGTTGCGTGCTTTCATCCCGGATCGCCGCAAGCGTTTCATCGACCCGTGTCAACCGATCTTGTACGGCCCCCGCTGACTCGTCGCTCGACCGATCCGCTTGTTGCAGTTCCATGGTCGCCAACCGCGCCTCAAGAGCGGCGAGGTTCGCGGTACTGCTTTCAAGTGAGGTGGTCCTTTCGGTGAGGGCGCTGAGACCGCTGATCTCGGCGCGAAGTAGATCGAGCTCATTGACCAGCACTTCAACCCGGGGGTCGGCGCCGCGATCCGCGATCCGCGCAACCGATTCGATTTCGCTGCTGAGTTCTTCGGTCCGTCGTTCGATGGTCTGCAGACGCGAAAAATCGGCCGGATCGGCACGGCCGGCAGCAAGCTCGGCGATTCCGGAAAGCTCCGCCAAACGGGGCCCGAGGTAGTATTGCGCAAACGGCGCCGCGAATAGCCCCGCGACAAAAACCACAATCAAGCCGGCGAAGAGCGCCGAGCGCGATAAACCCGGCCGCACCGGCCGCCGCCGAACCCGCCGACGTACCGGCGGCGGATCGGCACGCGTGGGCGCCTGGGCGTTCTGGTCGCTACGCGCCCGCATTTGGCGCGGCGTCTGCGTCATTCAGCGCCTTTCATCATCGTGTCTTTCCGGTCAACCAAGTCCAGCAGGGTTGCCTGATCGGTCCGCCCGGCGATCTCAACATCGCGCCATGGCAAAGAAGCCAGCGCGGCGGCAACGGCCGGACTCAGGCAAAATGCCGTCACCGTTTGCGTCGCCCGCTCTAAGCCCGCCATGGTCAGAATCCTAACAAACGTTTGCGCCGTCCGGGGAGAGAAAAACAGCGCACCGTCGATTTCATTTGCCTCAAACGCCACCACACAATCGGGCGGCAGAATCTCAGCGGGCCGCGCGTCGTACAATACGTGCCGCAAGACCTGATAGCCGGCGGCGCGCAGATCGGCACGCAAGTCGCCCCGCACGTTTTTTCCAGTTATCCACAGCAAGGTTCCTTCGTTTGGACGCACCGTCTCGCGGACCAGGGCCCCAAGTGCCGCGACGTCGCCTGACGCGGCCAGAGTTATGAAACCGGCCGCTGCCGCCTCGCCCGACGTCCCACTCCCAACAGCAAGGACCGGGATATCGCGGCGCTCTGTTTTGGCACTCAATGCCCGAACGCCGTTGCGGCTTGTGATGAGAAAAGCGCGAACGCCCTCAAGATCAATCTCGGCGTCGCGCTGAACAATTTCCAGAGCGGGCGCGATAAGGCAAGCATGCCCGCGCGTCATCATGTCCGCCGCAAGCTCGTCCGCATCCGGCTGCGGCCGGGTGATCAGCACCCTCATCGGATCGCCTCCAAAATGCTACCGGCCGAGGCTAACAATTCATGCCCCAGGTCGGCACCCATCGCCGCGGCGTCGACACCATCGCCGCGACGTTCGCCGGTGATCGCTTGTGCGCCATCCGGTGCCACCACCATGCCCCGCAGCCACAACGTATCCCCTTCGTGAAGGGCATAGCCTGCGATCGGCGTTCGGCACGAGCCGTCGAGAACGAAAAGGAGTGCGCGTTCAGCGTCCGCACTGCGCTGTGTATCCCCATCGCCTAACGCGGCGACCAACGAGATTGTGTCGTCGTCACCATCGCGGCATTCGATGGTGACGATTCCTTGTGCGACGGCAGGCAGAAATTCTTCGGGCGTGAGCGTGGCTCCCGCGACATCGGCGCGCCCCAAACGATTCAAACCGGCACGCGCCAAAATCGTTGCGGCCGCCACACCGTCCCGGAGTTTGCCAAGGCGGGTGTCGACATTGCCCCTGAAATCAACGATGCGCAGATCGGGCCGTCGGTGAAGAAGCTGCGCCCGTCGCCTTAGCGACGACGTCCCAACAACCGTGCCTTCCGGCAGGGCACTGAGGGTCGTGCCTTCCGGTGTCACTAAAACGTCGCGCGCATCTTCGCGCGGAAGGGCGGCCACCAACGCAAGACCCGGCGGCAGGACCGTGGGCATATCTTTCATCGAGTGAACCGCCAGATCGATCCGGCCATCCAACAGGGCCTCTTCGATCTCTTTGGTGAAGAGTCCTTTGCCACCGATCTCTGCAAGATTGCGGTCTTGAATACGATCGCCGCTGGTTTTGATGACGTCGATCGCAATGCCGCGATCGACAAGGTCGGGAAATCTCGCCAGCAGACGGTCGCGCACATCGTTCGCCTGGACGAGCGCCAACGGCGAACCGCGCGTTCCTATTCTGAGGGGTGAGGCACCTTGCCGCGTCACGAACACGGGTGTAGAGCACTTGGGCCGCTCTTTGTAGGGAAATCGACCAGTCCGTGCCCGTTCTTGGAATTGAAACAAGCTGCGATGAAACCGCCGCGGCCGTAGTCGAGGCCGATGGCACCATCCGCGCCGATATTGTCCTCTCGCAGATCGACGATCATCGCCCCTATGGCGGGGTCGTTCCGGAAATTGCGGCGCGCGCCCATGTCGAACACCTCGACACCATCATCGTCCGCGCGATGTCCGAGGCCGATCTTGGCTATGCGGATCTAGACGGCATCGCCGCGACCGCAGGCCCGGGTCTTATCGGGGGTGTCATGGTCGGGCTCTTGACCGGCAAGGCGATCGCCGCCGCGCGAAACACGCCCTTTGTTGCCGTAAATCATCTTGAGGGACACGCGCTAACGGCGCGCCTCACCGACAACGTGGCGTTTCCTTATCTGCTGCTGCTGATATCCGGCGGCCATTGCCAACTGTTGGAGGTGGCTGGCGTGGGCGCCTATCGCCGGATCGGCACGACGATCGACGACGCGGTCGGTGAGGCTTTCGACAAGACAGCAAAGCTGTTGGGCCTGGGTTTTCCCGGCGGTCCCGCCGTCGAAACGGCAGCAGCGCAAGGCGACCCCAAAGCGTTTGCCTTACCGCGACCGCTGGCCGGCACCGAGACGTGCGACTTTTCGTTTTCCGGCTTAAAGACCGCGGTCTTGCATGCGGTTCGCGACGCCGGGCCGCTCAACGATCAACGCCGCGCCGACATGGCGGCCTCCTTTCAGGCGGCCGTTGCGGATGTTCTGGCCGACCGCAGTACTCGAGCCATGGCCCAATTCGCCAGTCGCCACCCCAATGCCCGCACCCTTGTCGTGGCGGGGGGCGTGGCCGCTAACCAAGCTTTGCGCAGCCGGCTCGTTACCGCCGCGGCGACGCAAGGGTTCTCGCTAGTGGTGCCGCCACCACGGCTGTGCACCGACAATGCCGTGATGATCGCTTGGACAGGGCTTGAACGCCTGCGCCTGGGAATGACGGATGGCTTCGATGCGCCACCGCGCGCGCGTTGGCCCTTGGACGCCGCGGCTGCGGCGGCGGGCGCGAAGGCTTAAGCTGAAGTTGCGCGAGATCGAAATAGGGAGAGGTTTATGTTGAGCGAAGAGCAGATGCCCGAGCGGGTTGAGGTGCGCAATGCATTTCCCACGCCCATCGCAATGGCGATGCTGCCGGACGCCGAAGCGCTCAACAAAAAACTCAAAAAGCTGATTCTCGCGCGAGAAAAGAAAGAAGCGCCGCGCGACACGTATGACAGCAACATCGGTGGTTGGCACTCTGAGCGAAACTTCCCTGAATGGGGCGGCCCGGGTGGCGAGCAGATTATCGAAAGCGCCCGTCTCCTTGGCGACCGCATGACGGCCAGCCGAACAGGACGGCCAGCCGACATAGAATGGCAAGCCAACGCGTGGGCCAACATTAACCGCACCGGGCATAGCAACGAATTTCATGTTCACCCCGGCTGCTTCTGGTCCGGCGTCTATTACGTCGATGACGGCGGCTGCGCCGATGATAAGTCGTTGGGTGGTGAGTTCGTGATCATGGATCCGCGCGGCCCCGGCCCGTCGATGTACGCGCCGTCGCTTTGCTTTCACGGACCCGGCGGCAATTCGGTGGGCGCGACGGAACTGCTCAGCCCACGGGCGGGCGTCATGTTGATGTTCCCGTCTTGGCTTTCGCATGGCGTGCGGCCGTATCACGGCGACGGCGATCGCATTTCGATCGCCTTCAACCTCGCTGTGGCGGCTTAAGCGATGGCGATCCGAAAGTTTGGTGTGATTGGCGCCGGCGCATGGGGCACCGCACTAGCTAATGTTGTCGCCGCGAACGGCAAGGCGTGCGTGCTATGGGCGCGTGAGGAAGAGGTGGTCTCGGCCGTCAATACAGACCACCAAAACCCGATGTTCTTGCCGGATGTCGAGATCAACCCTCACGTCCGGGCGACCAGTGATCTGGCCGAAGCCTGCAACGCCGAAGCGCTTTTGTTTGTAGCGCCGACGCAGCATCTACGCGCGGTTGCCGACGCCGCCGCGCCACACATTCGCGACGGCCTGCCGGTGATCCTGTGCGCTAAGGGCATTGAACTCGAAAGCAACGCGCTGCTGAGCCAGGTTTTGCACGAAACCGTTCCACACGCTTTGCCTGCCGTACTTTCTGGCCCGACCTTTGCCGATGAAGTTGCCCGCGGCCTGCCGACAGGCGTCACCTTGGCTTGTGCAGACGATGCGGTGGGCAACGATCTTGCCGAGAGCTTGGGAAGCCCGACCTTTCGCCCTTACCTGTCGACCGATGTCGTTGGGGCGCAAATAGGCGGGGCGCTCAAGAACGTCCTCGCGATTGCCGCTGGGATCGTCGCGGGTCGATCGCTCGGGGAGAACGCCAAGGCCGCCGTGATTACGCGGGGGCTGGCCGAGATGCTGCGCTTCGGTGAAGCCCTAGGCGGCAACGGGATCACCTTGATGGGGCTAAGCGGACTAGGTGACTTAGTCCTCACCTGCGGTTCATCGAAATCGCGAAACCACACTCTCGGCCTCGCCTTGGCGCGGGGCGAAGCCGCACAGGATTTCTTGAGCGCCCGCAAGTCGGTTGCCGAGGGGGCCTATACCGCCGCAGCGACCATGGCGATCGCGCAGGAGAAGAAGATCGACCTGCCGATCTGTGAAGCCGTCGATGCCGTGATCAATAGAGGTGTCGGCATCGATGCCGCCATAGAGGCGTTGCTGAACCGGCCGTTCCGCGCCGAAACAGGCTAAGTCGAGCGCGGCGGCCTGCCGCTGGCCGTGATGCGCCGTCTTCCGCTACATTGAGCGGCATCCAAACTGGGAGGAACCAAAAATGGCCTACTACGCAATTTATTGCGCCGACAGTGCGAACGGTACGGCGCTTCGCAAAGAACACCATGAAGCACACCTAAAACACATCGGTCAGTTCATGGACAAATTGATGCTGGCTGGGCCGTGCCCGCCGATGGCAGGGAACGACAGAGAAGCCAGCTTTCTTGTCGTCGAGGCCGCGGATGCCGCCGCCGCGCAGGCGATCGTTGAAGGCGACCCGTTCCATGCCGCGGGTGTTTGGGACAGCGTCATTGTGCGCGAGTTCAAACCTGTGGTCGGGGCCTGGGCGCCCAAAGGCTAGGTATGGCGCTGTTCGCGATCTTCTGCCTTGATCGACCCGACCGGCTTTCGGTCCGCAAGGCGAAGCTGGACGAACACCGCACGCACTTTCAGAAGGCCGGCGGCGCGGTGCGTGCCGCCGGCCCGATGACGGCCGACACCAGCGATACTCAGTGCGGCAGCATGATCGTGTACGAAGCCGACACGATTGACGACGCACGCGCCTTTATCGACGCCGACCCCTACACCCGCGCGGGGCTTTTCGAACAGATCACAGTGCGGCAGTGGCACTGGATGTCGGGCGCCGACAAACCGGAGAACTAGATGGCCTATTGGTTGATCAAATCCGAGCCCGAGACCTGGTCTTGGGATGATCAGGTCAAGAAAGACGTCGAGCACTGGGACGGCGTTCGCAACTTTACGGCGCGCGCCAATCTCAATGCGATGAAGAAGGGCGATAAGTGTTTCTTCTACCACTCCGGCGGTGAGCGGCAGGTGGTCGGCATTGTCAGCGTCGTTCGGGAGGCCTATCCCGATTTCACCGACGAAAGCGGTCGGTTTGTCATGGTCGATGTGAAGACCGAGCAACCGATGAAGACCCCGGTCACGCTCAAGCAAGTCAAGGAAGAGCCGAAGTTGGCTGAGATGGAATTAGTCCGCTTGTCCCGGCTGTCTGTCCAAAAAGTCGATGCGAAGTCGTGGAAACTTGTTTGCAAGATGGGCGGCGTAAAACCCTGAACCAGCCGTTCGACTATCGCCTTTTCCCGGGCGCCCCTGAGGGCCGTACCGAGCTTTGCGCGGCTGCGGAAATCGCTGTCGGTACATCGCGCGTCTTTAATTTTGGATCTGGCGCTAACGCCTTCGAGATGTTTGTCATGCGCCCGCCCGCCGACGGACCGCAGGGGCCTGCCGATGCCAATGGCTTGGTCGCCTATGCCAATGTTTGCCCGCATGCTTGGGCGCCAATGGACTGGACGCCCGGCGAATTCCTCGACTACGAGCAACGCTTTATTCACTGCACGACCCATGGCGCAAAATTTCGGATCCACGACGGGATGTGCGTTCATGGGCCATGTCTCGGTAAACCGTTGACCCCCATTCCGATCGTTGTTGAGGACGGGATGGTGCGGATCGAGCCGCCCGCAGAAGAGGCCGGCTAGCCGACGAACCCTTGATAATGCTCGGCGATGTCGGTGACGGCCGAGGCGATCAGCGCGCGACCGGCCTCAGGTGTGGCCAGCGCCGGGTCGGACCCCATCCGACCGTCGGGATAGGTCGCCCGGTAATTCTCTGCCGTTCCAATATTGCGCGACGTGGGCGCGGGCTCGAGACGTTGGGCGGGATTCATCACCACCGGGCGGGCAATCTGGGTGACCGCTATTTCGCTGGGCGTGGAATGCAACCCTTCCCCTGTGCTGTACCACGCCTCGCGCAGCTTCTTGGTGCGCGGCCCGGCCCACCAATTCACAAAGGTATAGGTGGCTTCCGGTGTGGCCTTGCGGTTCACCAGCTCTTTGAGCGTGCTATTCAAGACGCCAATATTGCCGCCATGCCCATTGATGAAATAGAAGCGACGAAACCCGTGTCGGTAGAGCGACGCCGTGTAGTCCTCGATCAGCGCAACCATCGTTTCTTTGCGCAACGTCATTGAGCCCGCGAACGCCATGTGGTGTTCGGCCAATCCAACCGGGATCGGTGGGGCTACCAAGATGCCCTGGGCGTCGCCGACGGCTTCTGCGATCGCCTGGGCACAAATCGCGTCGGTTCCGATCAACGCCGTGGGGCCATGCTGTTCGATCGACCCGATCGGGAGGAGGATTCCGGTGGTTCGTTTGAGGTATTGCTCAACCTCGGGCCACGTACAATGTTCCAGCTGCATGACGATCAACATATAGATGGCGCTTCGCACCGCCTAGCCGGGCCTTGTCTTGTGCTGACGCAATGACGCGCGGATAATTTCGTCCCACGATTGACCGGATAACACCGGATTTGGAGAGCCGCATGACCGACGTTCACCTTCATCCTGTCCCTGAGGCCTGGAAGACGCGCGCTTGGTGCGACGCGGCGCGGTACGAAGAGATGTACCAACGGTCGATCGATGACCCAGAAGGATTCTGGGGGGACGAAGCCAAGCGCCTGGAATGGATCACGCCTTGGCAGAAGGTAAAAAACACCTCATTCAACTCACCCGTCTCGATCAAATGGTACGAGGGTGGCCAGCTCAACGTGTCGGCGAATTGCATTGACCGCCACCTCGACTCACGGGGCGATCAAGTTGCGATCATCTGGGAGGGCGACGACCCCACCGTTTCCAAATCCATCACCTACCGCGAACTGCATGAGGAAGTCTGTCGGTTTAGCAATGTGCTGAAATCGCGTGGCATCAAGAAGGGCGACCGAGTCACGATCTACATGCCCATGATCCCCGAGGCCGCCTACGCGATGCTGGCCTGCACGCGGATCGGCGCAATCCACTCCGTCGTCTTTGGTGGGTTTTCGCCGGACTCGCTCGCCGGTCGGATTCATGATTGCGATTCGACTTGTGTGATCACCGCCGATGAAGGTGTGCGCGGCGGCCGTCCGATCCCCCTCAAAGCCAATACCGATAAGGCGCTCGAAAAGTGCCCCGGCGTCGAAACAGTCATCGTCGTCGAACGCACCGGTGCCGATGTGCCTTACGTCGACGGGCGGGATGTTCGCTACACCGAGGCGCGCGCGGCGGCGGCGCCCACGTGTGAGCCCGAAGTGATGGATGCGGAAGACCCCCTGTTCATCCTTTACACGTCGGGTTCAACAGGAAAGCCGAAAGGCGTTTTGCACACAACGGGCGGTTACTTGGTTTTTGCCGCGATGACGCACCAGTACGTTTTCGATTACCACGACGGGGACATTTATTGGTGCACCGCTGACGTCGGTTGGGTGACCGGTCACAGCTATATCGTCTATGGCCCGCTGGCGAATGGCGCGACAACCCTGATGTTCGAAGGTGTGCCGAACTATCCTGATTCGTCGCGCTTCTGGCAGGTTGTCGACAAGCATAAGGTCAACACGTTCTACACCGCGCCAACCGCGATCCGCGCCTTGATGCGCGAGGGGGACGGCCCGGTCACCCAGACCGACCGATCGTCGCTTCGGCTGTTGGGATCGGTCGGCGAGCCGATCAATCCCGAGGCATGGGAATGGTACTACCGGGTTGTCGGCGACAGCCGGTGCCCCATCGTCGATACCTGGTGGCAGACCGAGACCGGCGGGATTTTGATTACGCCGTTGCCGGGCGCGACCGACCTCAAACCCGGTTCCGGGACCAAACCGTTTTTTGGAATCCAACCGGCGTTGGTCAACCATGAGGGCGGTATTCTCGACGGCGAAGCCGTGGGCAACCTGTGCATGTTGGATTCGTGGCCGGGCCAAATGCGGTCCGTTTACGGCGATCACAAGAGGTTTGAAGAGACCTACTTTTCGCAATTCCCCGGCAAGTATTTCTCGGGCGATGGCTGCCGACGTGACGCAGATGGAGACTACTGGATCACCGGCCGTGTTGACGACGTCATCAATGTGTCCGGGCACCGCATGGGCACCGCAGAAGTCGAGAGCGCCCTTGTTGCGCATCCGGTCGTCGCCGAGGCGGCGGTTGTCGGCTATCCGCACGACATCAAAGGTCAGGGCATCTATGCCTACGTGACGCTGACGGTCGGTACCGACGCGACCGACACGTTGCGAAAAGAACTGTTGCAGTGGGTGCGCAAGGAAATTGGCCCAATTGCGACCCCTGATCTGCTGCAATGGGCGCCCAGTCTACCGAAGACGCGCTCGGGCAAGATCATGCGGCGCATCCTGCGCAAGATTGCCGCCAACGAGCATGATCAGTTGGGTGATACATCCACCCTGGCCGAACCGGCCGTGGTTGAGGATCTCGTCGAGAACCGAATGAATCGTTAGCGACTAGAAGTCGACCGCAATCCCTTTGCGTTCCCAATCGCCGTAGCGCGTCGGCTCGAGCCCCTTGGGTCCACCGGTTTCTTTCGGTTTCGCTTTGCCTTTTCCGACCTCCGGCTCGACGTTGTCCTGCTTTGCCTCGGTTGTCGTTCGTTTGGTGGCCGCTTGATCTTTGTCCACGGTGGTCGCCTCGCGTCTCAGGGGGCTGTAGTATCGGCTTTTCGCTACCCGCCGGAAACCGAAAACGGGTAACGCAAGGGAACCATGAGTTACGCTCGCACAGCCACGCTTCTTTCAAGCGCGATTGCCATGACCATTGTCCTCGGTGCTGCGCGTGCCGATGTGACCTGGGCCATGATCCTGGCGGCAATCGTCATCACGATTCTTGCCGGGAGTCTCGTGCTTGAGCAACGGTTTGCCCACGTACGGCAGACCCGCCATCGCCTGACCGGATGGCCAGCATTGCCAGTCCAGGCAATCGCGAGCGACCTCGCGAGACGCGCTGAAATGGCATCACCCGATCTTTTTCTGGTGAACACCGAGACACCGAATGCGTTTACCTCGGGCCGCAAAAGGCCAGGCTCGATTACAGTCACCTCTGGCCTGCTCGCGTTGCTCTCTGAAAAAGAGATTCGTGGCGTCCTCGCCCATGAGATTGCCCACATTGTACAGCGCGATGCCCGATTATTGCCCGCGACGGCAATAGCATTCGGCTTGTTGGGCGGTGCGGCGGGCGCAGCACTTGTGGCCGCATGGACATTGCCTCGTGCTGACCTCTGGGTGCTACCGGTCATGGTGGCCAGCGGCATGACCGCGGCATTGTGCCAAATGGCGGTTTGCCGATCGCGTGAGTTCAGCGCCGATCGTCTCGGCGCGAGGCTGTGTGGCAACCCACTATGGATCGCCGCCGCACTTGAGCACATCGATTCGCTCGATCTCGGTAAAGCCGCAAGGACACCGCGAACATGGGCGCTTGAGACTTTTCATTTTGGCCCACGACGCGATCGGATTCTCAGTTTGTTTTCGACCCACCCGCCGAATGGGGCACGAATCTTCCGGCTGCGCCGGCTCGCTGGCCTTTCGGACCCCTGGGACTAGGTGGCACCCGAAGCCCGGCGCAAAGGGCGTTCACGAACCGCAGGGTTGCCATCGCGTGATATCGCTCTTGGTCTTGTTCGTGCCGTACTGGACGACCAACGGTCACTGACCGATACCCTTGATAACGGAATCGCCAGCCAAGAGAAGGCGAGCGCCGAGGATCGCGCCTTCGGTCGATTGATCGCCATGACCACGCTACGCCGGCTGGGCGAAATCGACGCGATGATCGCTGCCTTGCTTCAGCGCCCCTTGCCCCGCAAAGCGTCGGACGTGCAGCAGATCTTACGCCTCGCGGCAGCGCAAATCGGTTTTCTCGGGACCGCGCCCCATGCCGTCGTCAATTGCGCGGTCGAGCAAGGGAAGCGCTGTCCCGGCCGGTACGGGCCATTGGTGAATGCCGTCACCCGGCGTCTGACGCCGGTGGATGACCAGGCGCAACCGAGCGACACCGGTGCCAATCTGCCCGACTGGCTGTGGCAATCGTGGGTCGATGCCTATGGGCAAGAAAACGCCAACCGCATCGCGGTCGCCCACCTGACGGAACCACCGCTTGATCTCACGATCGGCGCGACCGACGAAACCGATCGATGGGCCAACGTGCTCGACGGCCAAACGATTATGCCCGGGACCGTTCGCTTGCCGCGCGCGCAAAACGTCCCGACTCTCGAAGGGTTCGAAGAGGGCGCGTGGTGGGTTCAGGATATCGCTGCATCATTGCCCGCCCGGTTTCTCTTGGCGCCACTCAGTGATTCGCACGGCGCCACCATCGTCGACCTCTGTGCCGCGCCGGGCGGCAAGACGGCGCAGCTGGCGAATACCGGCGCTAGCGTGACTGCGGTCGATGTTGATCCCGGTCGACTTGCGCGGGTTCAGGACAACCTAACCCGCCTGGGACTATCGGCCACGCTGATGACGAGTGATGCGCGGACGTGGCAACCCCCTAGCGGCGAGTTTTTCAACGGCGTGCTTCTTGATGCGCCCTGTACGGCGACCGGCAACATTCGCCGGCACCCCGACATCCCTTGGCTCAAGCGTCCCACCGATGTCGCGCAAGCGGCAGCTTTGCAACGCGAACTCCTCCAAGCAGCATGGCGGTTGGTGCAACCCGGCGGCTATCTCGTTTACGCCGTGTGTTCGCTTCAGCCCGAGGAAGGGAAAACACAGATCGTGGATTTTCTTGCCAAGAACGATGCGACGCGCGCGCCCATCACGCCCGCTGAGACGTATGGGAACGTCCTGCCAGATGCCGATGGAGACATTCAGACGCTCCCGTACATTCTGGGCGATCGCGGTGGCATGGACGGCTTCTTCATCGCTCGGTTGCGCAAGCCGGCATGAGGTCGTTGCAGCCGAGTCTTGAAGTTGTTACGAAGGGACATGTCCCAGCCCGTTCGGGTCGCCCCGTCAATTCTCGCCGCTGATTTCGCCCGTCTCGGCGAAGAAATCCGTGCGATCGAAGCGGCCGGTGCCGATCTCATCCATATCGACGTAATGGACGGGCATTTTGTCCCCAATCTGACGATTGGCCCGGGGGTCGTCGCGGCCCTCCGGGCGCATACGACGTTACCGTTCGATGTGCATCTGATGATCGCGCCTGTCGACGCAATGGTGCCGGCTTTTGCTGAAGCTGGCGCGGATATCATCACCGTTCATCCTGAGGCCGGCGCGCACGTTCACCGCACCGTCCAGTTGATCAAGTCACTCGGTAAAAAGGCGGGCGTCGCCTTGAACCCCGGGACCCCCGCCGAAGCGATTGAGAATTTGCTGGCGGAGATCGACCTCGTCCTGGTGATGTCTGTGAACCCCGGATTTGGCGGCCAGAAATTCATCACCTCACAAGTTGCCAAGATTGCCCGCCTGCGCGACATGATCGCGCGCAGCGGACGACAGATCGACCTTGAGGTCGACGGCGGAATCACGCCTGAAACGGCGCCCCCGGTGATTGATGCCGGCGCCAACATCCTCGTTGCCGGCACGGCAGTGTTCTCGGGCGGCGCAACAGCCTACGCACCGAACATTCAAGCACTGAGGTGCGGCACCTAGTGACGGTGGACGTCACTGCGACCCCAAATCCGCCAAGCGCGCCGGCGCCCGCCGTGCCACGCTGGCGGCGACAACTCGCAACAACGGTCTTTCGCACCAATCTCTACCAAGCCTCGTTGCGGCGTGGCGGTGATCCGACGATTGCATGGGTGCCCCCACCCGTCATCGCGGGATCTGCGATCCAAGCCAACGCCATGTTCCAGGGCCGCTACACCTTCGACGGTCATACCGTTGAGAGCGCCCGCGAAGCGCCTTGGCGCATGAACGACCTCTCGCCGGCGTGGATTCTGCGGTGCCACGAGTTTGGGTGGCTCGCCGATTTTGCAGCCGCAGATGGGCCGACGGCGCGCCGTCAGATACGAGAACTGATTCGCCGGTGGATCGTCGACTTCGGCCGTTGGTCCGCGCTTGCGTGGCGGCCCGACGTTTTAGGCATCAGGCTTGTATCTTGGCTATCGCATGCCGACTTCATGCTGGTCGACGCTGAACCCGATTTCGGCGAGACGTTCCTGCGACTGATCGGCGAGCAGTACCGCCATCTTGGTCACGCGCAAGGGTTGGCGGAAAGCGGCACGCAGCGAAGCATTGCGCGCGCCAGCTATCTGACGGCGAGTTTTGCCCTAGGCCGGCGGGTGGCGACCTATGAACGGCAACTCGACAGACTGATTGCCGACGCCACGCCTGTCGCCGAGGGACGATCAACGCGATCACCCTCAGCGTTGCTGCGCACGCTTCCGGCTCTAGTCGTTGCCCGCGATGCGATGCGCGACGGCGGCAAGCCACCCTCAACCGCGTTAGACAAAATCGTCGACCAACTCGGTGCGGCATTGCGCCTGCTTAGCCACGGCGACGGCAGCCTCGCCGTCTTTCACGGTGGCAAGGAAGAGGATCCCGAAAACGTATCCTCGGTCTTGGCCAGAACATCGAAACGAGAGATCACCCCGGCGCTCGGTTTCGCCAAACTCGAGCAAGGGCGTCTTCGCCTGATCGCCGAAACTTTAGGACCAGCGCCGCAGGACGAAGATGGATTCGCGTCTGCACTGGCGATCGAAGTATCGATCGGCAAGCAGCGGCTCATCGTGAATTGTGGTGCCCCCGATGGCGCCGCGGGTGCGTGGCGTGCTGCGGCCCGCGCAACCGCAGCCCATTCCGCCCTCATCATCGATGACCGAAACCAGGAGGGGGGCGACAGACAGAATGGCCTTCCTGATGTTCTGCGGGGTGAGGAAGGCGATAACGCCTGGCTGGAGATCGCCGCGAACGGGTATCGCAACGCATTTGGCGTCCGTACGACACGCCGATTTCATATCGCTAAGGACGGCCACGAGCTTGTTGGCGAGGAACGGATCCACCCGCTTGGCCCCGCGACAACCGATGCCAACCCGGTCGTCCTTTGCGCGCGATATCATTTGCACCCGAAGGTCACCGCTTCCCCTCTGGGTGACGGACGTCAGATCTTGTTGCGGCTCGGGAACGGAACGGGTTGGGTCTTCGAAGCGGCTGACTCACCGGCCCACATTGAGGACAGTGTATATTTCGGAGACGGCGGCAAGCCGCGGCGTACGAAGCAAATCGTTATCACGCGACCGCTTGAGGGACGCTCGTGCCAGATCATGTGGCATCTCATGCGGATGGACGGTCGGGCTTAGCCTAGAGCTGCCAACGGCGCAGACCCGGGATCTCCCGGTGGCGCCAAATTCCCTTGATGTCGGCCAACGTGCCGCCGTCGATCAACAAGTCGGCGAGTGCGCGATCTGACAAATCGACATAGGTCTTGTGGGCGACGGCGCCAATGACGGCATCGAATGTGCCGTTTAGGTCGGAAGACAGCGTAATACCGTAGAACTGTTCGGCTTCCGCCGGATCAGCAATCGGATCATGGACGGTGACGGTGTGCCCAAGGTCCTCCAGTCGCGCGACGATGTCGACCACGCGCGTGTTGCGCAAATCCGGCACGTTTTCCTTGAAGGTGAGACCGAGGACGAGGACGTCGGCATTAGCCTTTAGATTTTTGGCGACAGAATCGGCAATGAACACGCCCATCCCATCGTTCGTACTGCGACCCGCTAAAATGATCTTCGGGTCATGCCCAACCTCGACGGCCTTTGCCGCGAGGTAGTAGGGATCAACACCGATACAGTGACCGCCAACGAGGCCGGGGCGAAAATCAAGGAAGTTCCATTTGGTTCGCGCCGCATCGAGTACGTCATGAACCGATAGGTCCATCTTGTGGAAGATCGTCGTGATCTCGTTGACGAACGCGATGTTGATATCGCGCTGTGCATTCTCAATAACTTTTGCCGCCTCGGCCGTACGAATGTCGCGCGCCCGAAATACACCGCCCGTCGTCACCGCACCGTAGACTTCAGCCAAGGTATCGGTCACGGCAGGTGTTTGTCCGGCAATCACCTTGGTAATGCGATCGACCGTATGTTCACGGTCGCCAGGATTGATGCGCTCCGGCGAATAGCCCAGGAAGAAGTCGGTGCCACACACGAGCCCTGACGCAGCAGCAAGTATGGGTCCGCAGATATCCTCCGTCACGCCGGGATAGACCGTACTTTCAAAGACGACGATCGCGCCTTCGGCAATATGGCGCCCCACCATGTCTGAGGCCGCTTCGATCGCTCTCAAGTCGGGTTGGTTTGACGCATCCACCGGCGTGGGCACTGTCACGATGTAAACGTCGTTTCCGTCCAGTGCGTTTTGATCGCTTGAAAAGACCGCGGGACTCGACCGAAGGTTCGGTTCTGAGACTTCGCCGGTTCGGTCATGGCCTGACACGATCTCGGCGACGCGCTGTCCATCGATGTCAAAGCCGACGACGTCAAACTTGCGCGCCAGTGCAATGCATAGAGGCAGACCGACATAACCCAATCCGATGACGGCGAGCTTCATCCTAATTCCAATCCCTAGAAACGCATCCGGTCCGACGTGCGGCCCGGACCCAACGTGCACGCCTTTCTCGGAAGGCGCGAAGCACTACTGTGATGCAACCGCCTTGTCCCCGAATTGATGGAACTCGTCGGAGATCTTGTTCAAGTGTTCCGCGCTGTACTTCTTCAGCCTGAACAAGCCTTTTGTCCGCGTCTTGATGATACATCTCTCGTCGATCCCGCAATCGGCAAAGAGTTTCGCGATCCGTTTTCGCGTCATGTAGTGCTGGAACTCATGGGAGCCGAACCAATCATAGGCGGTGTGAACAGCATTCATGTAGCCAGCCTCTCTCCCGGCCCTACGCGCCATAAAGAGCGGCGCCAGGAAAAAGGAAAAGAACCAGGCAACCCGATGCGGCAGCCGCTTCATGACCAGTCTTATCGGCTCCATCCCAATCGTGGCAGGCGTCCACATGTAGAAAGATACCCCGAGGTCTCCGTTTTCGTTCAAGCAATGCCAAGCATTCTCCAGCGTCGCCCTAACATCTGCGGTGTGCTGAATGACACCGATGAGGTAGATGAAATCCGCTTTGATTTTCACGTGTCGCATATCGTCTTGGAGAATCTCGAAGACCTCATCTTTGAGAAAAGCCTTTTGGTACTCGACAGACGGAAGCGCTAGCTCCACAGAGACAATCTTCGCAGGTTGCGATAGTTGAGAAATCGCCCAGGGGTGTCGGCCGTTGCCGGACCCGAAATAGGCGACTGTCTTGCCCAAAAAATGGTCCGCTGTGATCCCGAGATCGAGGAACAACCGCCTATGGAAGTTCTTCAGGCTGTCGCGCACAGTCCGCTGAGTCCACTGCCAGGCGAAGGACTCCACACTGTCTTGAGCTTGCGTTTCCGTTTCTGAGTTGTTCATCGCTAGCTGGTCTCAATAGAACCGTCGGTCGGCGGGGTTCTCATTTCTTTCTCCCGCGCAATCAGGCTCGGATTTCTCTCGCTGCCCCGTCTTTGGTCGTGACGTTGCGCTTTCGGCCTCGACGCCACGACACATCACGCCGCCGCGCATCCCCACTTGAGGCGCCATCCGTTAGAGGGCGTCGTCAATATTGTCAACGCTGGCCACAGTTTGGCCGGCGCTTCATAGACCTCTGTTGAGGGTGGCACCTTCCTCCACCCACTATAGTGATCTACAAACGCGCACCGGATCATCCTCATCGGATAATCCCTGGAGAAGCATTCGGCGTAACGCGAGATGAACCAGACAACCACTTTCGGCCTTATTTGCGGCGCGCCCGTAGCGGGCCCTAGCTGCATGCGTAGAAGTTGCCAGGGCCCTCTCGTGTTGGCCGATGCCGGCACGGCCCCGCGCCAAGACAAGATTCTCTAGACGGTCAGACCGATGTGTGGATTCGCCGGATTCCTGGAACTGGAGCACCGCACATCAACTGAGGGTCTTCAGGGCGTCGCCCTTCGCATGGCAGAACGCATGCTTGCCCGCGGCCCCGATGCGGACGGGGCCTGGGCCGACAAAGAACAAGGCATCGCCTTCGGCCATCGACGGCTATCGATCATCGATACTAGCAATGCCGGGGCGCAACCGATGGCGTCCGCAAGCGGGCGTTGGGTCATCGTATACAACGGCGAACTGTACAACACCGAAGAAATGCGGCGGTGCCTCGGCGATCAGGCAAGTGCATTTCGCGGCCATTCCGACACCGAAGTTCTCCTCGAAACCATTGATGCGATTGGTGTCGAGGCAGCCGCAACGCGCGCCAACGGTATTTTCGCCTTCGCCGCTTGGGATCGTCGCGACCGCAAACTATGGCTTGTCCGGGACCGGCTCGGCGTTAAACCGCTCTACTGGGGTCGTACCGGCGCAACCATACTCTTCGCATCGCAGCCAAAGGCCTTCTTGGGCCACCCAAACTTTCGGCCTGAGATTGATGGCGACGCGCTCAGCGCCTACTTACGCTACGGCTACACGCCTGCGCCGCTCTCGATATACAAAGGCATCCGGAAGCTTCCCGGTGGCTGGCTTGCCGAAATCTCCGCAGACGGCCGCGTTGACGAGCGCTGTTGGTGGGACATCGGCGCCATCGCCGAGGCGGGCCAGGCGGCCCCAGAACCGCTGGACCTGGACGCCCTATCCGCCCTCATCAACGACGCCGTGGCGCGCCAAATGGTTTCGGATGTCCCGCTTGGGGCATTTCTTTCGGGTGGCGTCGATAGCGCAACGGTCGTCGCGGCAATGCGCGCGCAGGAGAACACGCCGATCCGGACGTTCACCGTCGGTTTCGATGAGGCTGGATTCGATGAAACCCAAAATGCCCGCACGGTGGCGCAGCTTCTCGGTACCGACCACACGGAGTTACGTCTAACGGCCAACGATCTGCCTGAGCTCTTCGCCGGCGCACTCGAAGGACTCGACGAACCGATTGCCGATGTTTCTTTGATTCCGACGTTTGCAGTGTCGCGCTTGGCTCGCGAACAGGTAACCGTCGTGCTATCCGGCGATGGCGGCGATGAGATGTTCGCTGGGTACAACCACTACGACATCGCAACGAAAGCCTGGAACCTTGCGCGACGTTTTCCGGGGCCGGTAGGGCACGCGATGCGCGGCAGCATTCGTGCACTTGGTCCTTTGCTGCGGACCCTGCCGCTTGGGCCGCCGACGGCGCAATACAGCGCGGACCGGTTAGCCAAGGTTGCCGAGTTGCTGCCCGAAGACGATGCAATTTCTCTTTACCGTCGCCTGGTCAGTGTTTGGCCAGAACCCGATCAGGTTTCCCCGCGCTTTGCCAGACATGGCGACGCGACGCTGGCGTCGACGCAGACCCCGGCGCTCGCACTGCCAGGACGTTTTCAGTGCTTCGATATGTTGGGCTATTTGCCAGAGACCATTCTTGCAAAAGTCGACCGCGCCAGCATGGCCACCAGCCTTGAAGCGCGGGTGCCCTTGCTCGACCACCGCATTGTTGAGATGGCTTGGCGCATCAGCCCTCAAGACAAGAGACGCTACGGCGTTGCTAAATGGCCGCTGCGGGAAGTGCTCAATCGCCGTCTTCCTCAACTGACAAATCAACCAAAAATGGGCTTCGGCGTACCGCTCGGCGACTGGTTGCGCGGACCGTTGCGCAGTTGGGCGGAAGACGCCCTGACGGGTAACAACGTGCAAACCGGTGGGCTCGTTGACGCCGATGTGGTCGGGCGGTATTGGCGCGAACACCTTTCCGGCAAACGCAACTGGCAGCATCGATTGTGGAGCATTATCGTACTGACGCACTGGCAGCGTCAGTGGCTCGGCTCCTAGCTTGGCGCTCTAGCAGTCCATCGATAGCGACGAACAGGAAGAATACGGCGGCTATGGCCTTCACCAAACATCGAAGCCCCGCACTTTCCGACCTACAACAACGTGCCGCGGCACTCATCGCGCTCTGCGAGACCGCACTGGGCGTTCGGCTCGATTCGGTCGCGGCCTGCACGTTGGATGCTGAGATCGTGAAAGCAATGGTCAAAGCGGTGATTACGCATGACCGAACGCTCCTGCGCATCATGCGCGATGAGATTGCCGCGGATGTCTTGGAACTGCCCTACGTCATGGTTCACTACCATGAGGACCAATGGGATGAGGGCATTTGGCATCGTGACGACAGCGATCGCGATCGCAAGATGCATTGGCTGCCACTACGGGCGTCCGGCACTGCGATTTCATTTCTACCGGACGCGCCGCTCGGCCTAACTAAAGCGGTCGCGCGCCTATTGCGGGTGGTGGGTATCAAGCGTGTGATGACGCCCCGACTGGATGCGGGCGAATACCTCGTGTGGCCCAGCACCACATTTCACCGTGGCATTCTCAATCGCGGATCGGCCACTCGAATCAACTATATCGTGACGGTCCGCGCCGGTGCCGATAGTGCTGCTGTGGCGGCGCAGACGCTCGAGTTGGACGATGCCACCGTGATCGACTACTGCCGTACCGCCCATGCTGCGATCCTGGCGTTGGCAGCGGGAGATGGATTTGATCCTGGCGCGATTCCCACCCAATACGAAAACCTATTCCGCACCAGCCTGCATGCCCTTGTGTTGAAAGAAGGCCGCCTCGGAACGCATACTTTCAGTTCGGCAATGCAACACGGCATGGAGCAAGCGGCCTAATTGGGATCTCGTCGCTAGTTCGGCTTGGTTGCGGCGAGCCGGCGATACACTTCAGTGAATCGAGCGACGACCGTTTCGATTTCGTAATGCGCGGCAATGCGGGCGCGCGCAGCGTGCCCCAATGTTTGCCGTTCATCATCGGGCAGCGCCAGCAACTTGGCCACTGCGGCAGAGAATGCACCCTCGTCGCCAGGGGGCACCACACGCCCACAGTCACCCAAAATGAGGGCGGCATCGCCGACATCAGTAACGACTGCCGGGACGCCACAAGCCATCGCTTCCCCTAAGACGTTGGGAAACCCCTCGCCGAAGCCAGACGCCAGGCAGAACACATCCAACGACGGCAGGATGCGTTGGATGTCTCCGCTCACGCCGAGAGCATGGAATCGACCAACCAATGCAGCCGGTCCGGGGTTCAAGGTCTCGGTATCCTTGCCGACAACGACGACGTGGAGCCGCGGTTCCTTCTTCGCAAGACGTTCGACCGCTGCAAGAAACGTATCGTAGCCTTTCATCGGGTCGAGACGGGCGACAGCACCAACGACCAACGCGTTAGCGGGAACCCCTAGCCGCGTACGCACTTCTGCGCGGGCGACCGGGTCGGGGTGAAATTGGCCGAGGTCGAACCCATTAGGAATGATTTCTGTATGGCGCGGGCGATACCCAAAGGCGCGATGCCAATCGAGTCCGGCGTGACTATTGGCGAGCACGAGGTCCGGCCGGTGCGATAGCCACGCGAGCAACCGGCGTACGATCCGCGTGCCCATCCCGTACCGTTCAAGGGCCATGTCCGTACACCGCAACGTCCACACCAGGTCCGCCTGTACCGCGGCGCCGTGCGCCATAGTCGCGAGCAGATCGGATTGGTAGAGCCAACTCTGCACGATGTCGGGGCGTTCCGCGGCGACAATCCGGCGAAGGCGCAACAACGCGCGCGGCATATCGCGCGCGTCCGACATGCCGATTTCCTCCACGCGGGCACCCGTCTCGCGCGCGGCATCATTCAGGACACCATCACCCGTCAACGTAACAACCGTATTCTCGAAAATGGCCGGGTCGAGGCCCGCTAACAGTTTCACCAGCATCCGCTCGGCACCGCCGACATCAAGCGTATTGATCACGTGTAGCAGTTTGATTCGCTTGCATTCAGTCGAGCTCACGCCAGGCCTCGCGCCATTGTAGCCACTGGATTGCGGTCCACACTTGTTGGAAACCGGTTCCGGTCGCACAGAAATTCGTCCACGCCGAGGTGACGACAGCCGGATCGAGAACGCCATCTCGGCGAAGGGCATCAGGCGCAAGCATGGCCTCTGCCCAAGGTCGCAAAGGACCGCGCAGCCAATCGGCAAGCGGCGCGCCAAAGCCCATTTTGGGCCGTTCAATCATTTCTTTGGGCAAAGCTCGGGCGAGCAACACTCTCAGAATGCGCTTGCCGACGACTTCGGAATCACCCCATTTGAGCTGCGGGGCGAGGCGCCACGAAAACTCCACCAAGCGATGGTCAAGAAGTGGCACGCGAACTTCCAGGCCAACAGCCATAGATGCTCGATCGGTTTTGGTAAGAATGTCGTCCGGAAGGTGCCCGCCCTGATCGACGGCCATCATCGCTTCGGCCCAAGGAAGCGCGTCATAGCGATCAAGATTGACCGCCCCGGTCTCGGCAGCCTGCCAGTCGCGATCCGCGAGCGGCGGCTGCGGCCATGCCGCCATCGCGCCCCGATACGTATCCGCCCGACTGTTCGCGAGATAAAGCGCAAGACGACGAAGGCGTGCAGCACCACCGTCGCTTCCACCCCCGCCCGGCAGTCTGCTCCCGAGTAGCGTACCGAGCGGGCCGGCGACCGCGGTGAGCGTGCCGGCGACAAACCGACTTCCACTGCGCCCCAACCGGTTGCGTAGACGTTCGACTCTGGCGCCATGGAAATAACGCGGGTAACCCCCAAACAACTCGTCTCCACCATCGCCTGAAAGCGCAACCGTAACCTCGCTACGCGCCGCACGGCATAGCAGTGCTGTTGGGAGCGCAGACGCATCGGCGAATGGTTCGTCGTGAATTGACGCCAACGAATCGACGAACGTCATGGCCTCGTCGACGCCAAGGGGAAGCCGTTCGTGGTCGACCCCAAGATGTCGGGCGGCTTCAGCCGCCGCCGTACTCTCATCTCCGGGGCTCCCTGGGAAGCCAACGGTAAAAGTGCGGGTCGGTGCCCAATTGCGCATCACGGAGGTGATCAACGCCGAATCGATACCGCCAGAGAGGAAGGCGCCAATGGGCACATCGGATTGCAGTTGGCCGCGGACGGCGTCATCAAGCAGCGCTTGCAGCTCTTCGGCCGCAACGCCTAGGTCGTCAATCTGCCCATCCTCCCGAGACGCCGCTGCGTCTTCAATACGCCACCAGCGGCTCGTTGTGACCTCCCCGGCATGCCATCGGAGGAGCCCACCAGGCGGTAACTTGCGTGCGCCTTTGATGATTGTGGCCGGCGCGGGCACACAGAGGTAGCGGAAATAGTCCGCCACGGCGCCAGGGTCTAGGGAGTGGTCGAGCCACGGCAGCGGACGCAAACCGGACAGATCCGACGCAAAGGCAAACTGACCGGGCGCCGTGGCATAGACCAACGGTTTGATCCCCAAGCGGTCACGGGCAAGCCACAGCGTGCGTTCTTTGCGATCCCACAGCGCGAAGGCAAACATCCCATTGAGCCGCGGCAACGCCGCTTCCAAACCAACGCGGTCGATCAATGCAAGCATCGTCTCGCTATCGCCGGTCCCGCGAAAGGACACACCCTCAGACTTCAGCTCGGTGCGCAAGGCCTGATGGTTGTAGATCTCGCCGTTGTAGCTCAGCACGTAACGCCCCGAGAGCGAGTGCATCGGTTGGCTACCGGCTGATGTCAGGTCAAGAACGGCAAGCCTGCGATGGCCCAACCAAATGTCGGCATCCGCATCGGCCCACTCGCCTTCGCCGTCAGGGCCGCGCCGCGCCATCCGCGCCAGCATCTGTCGGGTTACGACGGCGTGGTCGGGATCGCTGCTTTGTCCGATCCAGCCGACGATGCCGCACATTCCGTTTACTCCGCGGGCTTGGCGCGGGCGAGCACGCAGTAATGCGTGGCCAATAGCCGCCCGTATGTTTGCACGCCGAGAATTGTGAGGGCCGCACGCTCAATCCCCGTCTTCCAGCCGGCCGTGTAGGGCGAGAAGGGCGCCGACGCATAGTGGTGGCGGGCCGCCACCTCAAGCCCCGCTTCGCGCAACACCGCTTCGAATTCTTCACGGGTCCAGAAGTGGAGATGCCCGACGGGATTGGCGCTGCGGTCGCGCCCCGTGAGCCGGTAATAGGTGTTGGCCACCAGGACGCTTTCCAACGGAACCTCAACGACCAGCCATTCACCTCGTGTCTTCAGGTCGTTGAGCGTGGCGACTGGATCGGGCACGTGCTCAAGGACGTGCGATGCGACCACCACATCATAATCGTGCGCGGTCTCGGGCAATCCCTGCGCGGGGTCGAAGTGGTGATAGGAGAGACCGGACTGCGCGAATTTCTCTTGAGCGAAGCCAACCCCGGTCGCCGAAACATCGTAGCCATCGATTTCCTCGGCCACACCGTTCTCAAACATCCAGTGTGTGAAGACGCCGTTCCCGCATCCAAAGTCGAGTGCGCGACCGAACGGCAAGAATTCTCCGGCCACGGCCTTCAGGGCGGGCAGTCGGTCGCGGCGCGCAGAGTCCAAGGCGTACTGAAAATTGTAATCAGCATCGGCCCAAAAGCGCTCATAGTAGTCGGCCGCCAAATCACCCATAGCGTTTCACCATGTTTGCAGCGCGAGCAAGACCGACCAAACCACTTGTTGCTTTCGGTCCCAGCACGACCATGAGCGCTGCAGCGACGCTTCTTAGCGGCGCACCGCGTGCGCCGCGCGCCCATGCAGACCATACGCCGGCTCGACCGGCGGCGCGACGATAGATCGCGAGCTTCAGCCAGCGTTCGGCAAGCTTCCTCGGCGCGTGGCGCGCGAACAATTCCGCGTAGCGGCCGAGCTCTTCCTCAACACAGCGTGCATTTTCCTCCGCCTTGGAGGGTTTCAGCCAATCGCGACTAACCGCATTACTGCTTTCATCGTCATAGATGCGAAGGACTTCGGCCGAAATATGGATCGCGGTATCGTGCAGCCAGGCGATATAGGAAATGTTGCCGCATGACTTTCGCGTGCCGATATCGACGTAAGGCTTGGCACGAACATAGTCACCGCGAAACATCGGCAGATACTCCCCGGCGTAGCGCTCGGAGATGAATGCCGCAAGGTCCATCAGACCCTCAAAACCCGGGTGGCGCATCGTCGGTGTGCCAGCGGTGTTTCGACAGCCGGCAAAGCACAAGTTCGCTTCGACCGGCCACTTCGACCACATGCGCAAGAATACGTCGGGCCAATCCGCTACGAGCGTATCGTCGGCATCCAAAATGGTAACGACGTCGCCGCGGCTGGCGACGATGCCCGTGTTGCGGGCCGCGCACATCCCACGATTGTGCTCGTGCGCGATGAGACGAACCTCGGGATAGGTGGCAACCACGTCACGCAGTGCCGCCCCGTCGCTGCTGCCGTCATCCACAACGACGACATCCATCGCGGTTCTGTCTGCGGGCGCAAACACCGAAGCGAGGGTCGCGTCGATGGTCGTTGACACGTTATAGGCGGGAACGACAACCGAAAACGTAGGCATATCGCTCAACGGACGAAGTGCTCTTCGTAGAGGCGACGACTCTTGGCCTGTGCGCCGGCAAGCGCGTCTCGATCACCGAACCGGATCATCGCTGAAGTGAGGGTCTGCTCGAACGCCGTCGTATCGAGTCGAGCGGCCGCTTCCGGCGCGGTATCGAGCGCACGATAGAGGCGACCCGGACGGTATCCATCCCAGATCGAAAGAGGTGCACGAACGAGAGCACCGTTATCGCCGTCTCTAACCATTTCCGGAAGGGCATAGAGGTCTGTTGCGATCACAGCAAGCCCGTGGGCCAACGCCTCCAGCGCAACCATGCCGAAACTTTCGACATAGGTGGGCAAGACCAGTACGTCGGCCTGGCTGAAGAACCGTTGCCACAACGCGGCGCGGCCGAGCCCCGCCGGATGAACCGCAACGCCAGGTTGTTCGGCCAGAGTGAGACGATCGTCGGGGAGATGGGTGACCATATCGAGTTGGGCGGTGGGAAGCGCAGCACACACGTCTCGAAATGCGCGAAGCAATGCCGCGCCGCCCTTGATCTCAAACTGAGTGCCTACAAACAAGAAACGCGGACCGTCCCATGGGTCGCGGGTCGCCCGCGGCGGTTGAGCAGCCGGCGCCTGTGCGATTTGGGGGTAGTGGACTTGGGATTTGGCGCCAATCGCGGTGCCGAATTCGAGAACCAGAGAGCGTTGACACGCTTCGCTCATGCACCGGATGGCAAGGCATCGGGAACTGAGCAATATCCGGCGGAGCAAGATGCGCCACATCGGGAGTGCGGCAAGATTATAGCCTGTGAGCGCATAAGGCGTGTCGAGGTCGACCACAAAGGGACCGCGATCGACGACCCCGCCAAACAAATACACGGCGCAATCGGCGGGCAACGCGCGCGGCCGCCGCTTCACATTTGGCAACGGTAGCCGGCCCAGAAAACCTGAACGCTGGGCCTTGGGTCGGGCACGCGCACCGGCAAGCGCACCTGTCGTTCGCTCCGCCAATTCTGGATTGAGCGCTCGGTCGCGAGGCCAGCGGCGGATCACATCGAGTTGACGTTCGCGCAGGACACCATGCGGGTAGAACCAAACAAGCGGCGCGGTCACGACCGCGATGGTCCCGTGCTTGTGGGCTTGGTTGCGACGTAAATCACGGATGGATAGATCCCCGCCCAAACAAAGGGTGCCATGAGCGCCGAGGCAAGACGCAAGCGCTCAAGCAAACGCAGGATATTGCCCAGCCGGCGATAGGCGATCGCCGCCGATTTGCCACTCAGAATTTCCTTCACCTTCTCGAGATAGACGTTGCGCCACGCGAGGCCCAGTGCATTGAAGTCGCTTTCAAGTTGGTGTGGGTGGACGAATTTCAGATGATCGACAAAGTCTGCTTGGTCTGACTTCCCCTGCAGCCTGACGAGGAACCGCAATAGCGGCTTCGGACAGAGGGGTGGCATCACCACGCCGACATGAGACTCGTAGGGCCAGAGATAATTCGGTGCCTCGAGATAGAGTACGCCGCCGCCGCGCAAGACGCGGGCTATTTCAGCAAGAACCCGGCCGACGTCGGCGACATGCTCAATCGTCGTCAGGCAGATCACGAGGTCGAAGGTTGAATCTTCGAACGGCAAATCCTCACCAACGCCGTCGACGAATGTCGGCACGCGAGGCATGCGGGCAGGATCGAGGCGCGCTGCCATTCCCTGTGCCAACGCAATTGCATCGGCATCCAGATCGACTCCATAGATTTCGGCCTCGGGGAAGCGCTGCTGCAACGCGAATGGTTTGAACCCGGTCGAACAACCGACTTCCAAAATGCGCCGCACCGGCTGAGCCAGCGCCGGGCCGATTCGGCGGAACGCTTCGTCAAACTGGGCGTCGGCAGCGATCAGGCATTCTTCCATGTGACCGTCGAGGTCACCGCCCGTACCTTCGTGATTGATGTGCATCGCATCGCGTGTGTGATTGATCCACGTCTCCCATAATGCGGCCAAGTCAGCGTCGCTCCGTACCGGAAACAGGCGATCGCCGACCTGGGCATTCGACCCCCCACTTGGGTTCATTGTGTCGCCACCCTGCATTCTTTCCGCCCTAGTCTCTGGCTACTTTGCGTAGCAACCATCGATACGCCCAAGCCGCGCCCAAGACGTGTGTGATATTGATCGCCGCGAGCGGTGCCAAAAATCCGACTGAACCCACGAGGGCGGCGATCAAAGCGATCTTCACCGTGAGTTCCACGCTCATGATCGCGACCAGCGGGCGCAGGCGCAACGTAACAAACGCAGCCGCAATGGGCAGTTTAGTGATCGCCAGCCAGAACGCGGCACCGCCGGCAAGCATATAGCCGTAATGGGCGAGCGGGCCATGGGGAACGTTATCGGCGCCGACCCATAGCGTAACGACAGCCTGACCTGCAAAAGCGTAGACCACACCAAATGTGACGGCGGCGAAGATCATGAAGCGGTCGATGCGCCGGATTGAGGTCGCAAGCTGGTCATGCTCACCGCGGACGTCATGCTGAATCATGCGCGGCTGAAGGGCATCGGGAAACCGACCCAACGCGACGACGACAACTTCGGCAATCTTCCAAACAAGCGCGAAATCGGCGGCGAGCAACGGGCCGCCGATAAAGCTGATGATGAGAACATCGGCCTGTAGCGTGAGCGAGAGGACGCCGTAAAGCGTAAAATCGCGCCCGCGGCGGGTCAGCATGCCTGCGACGCGGCGGCGCTGGGCGCGAAAATTTCGCCACCAATTGAGGCTGTAGCCAAGGCGGCGCCAAAGTACGCCAGCCGCAACAAGGGCAACCACATTGCCCACCAGCAAGGCGCCGGTGACACTGGCGAGGCCACCGCCGCCGAGGAGCATCGGGACAGCCAGCGCAACGAAGACAAGCTGGGCGCCGATGCCGAGAACATTGGACCACGTCTGCTGTCGCGTCACGTTGAGGCCGACGCGGTCGATCGCCAGGACCCAACTCGCAACAACGTTGAGCGCAAAAAGAGCGAGCGCCGGCCAAAGGCCCGCAACTCCGAGCGTATCCTCGCTGAGCAGACTCGGAAAAAGAGCCAGAATCGCGAGGGCCAAAGCGCCGATCGCTGTTGTATAGGTGAAAGCGGCGGTCCGTGCGGCCGCCCAAACTTCGGCGAACCCGACACGGTCGTCGTTCGTCGCCATCTCGCCCAACGTTCGTGTTGCGCCGCCTGTCAACCACAACGCGCCAACCGCGAGATAGGTGGCGAGAGCGAGGAGCACCATAAGGATGCCGAAACCCGCCCGCCCGATGGTCTCAAGATACAGGGGCACCATCGCGAGCTGAACAACGGCATTCACCGCGATCTGGACGTATCCCGATGCGAGCGCACCGCTATAGTCTCGATCGCCGAGCATTTGCCCGACGGCAAGGCGAATGGAGGCAATAGTCCGCAAAATCATGCGCGAGATGCGGACTGGCGCCACAGCTGAATCACATAGAGCTTGAAGACCATCTGGGCCATGCGCGCCGTGGGACGCTTCTGAAACGTTTGCCAAAGTTCGCGGGCGGCATCGGCGTTGAGAAGTCCCTCGAGATCCTCGAAGGCCGAAAAGGCAGCATCGACTCGGGTGCGCCACGGCCCCATTAAGAGATCGCTTTCTTGGATATTGGTGCCAAAACCGCGCTTCGGCGCGAACAGCAATGAGTCGGGAACTCTCCCCCTCAACGCTTGCTTTAAAATCCACTTGAGACGAGACGGATCCCGCAGATTGGCCACCTTGCGTCGAAAGGGCATTGCAAGCGCGAGGTCGACAATTTCCTGATCCAGGAACGGACTGCGTGTCTCAACACCTGCGGCCATGGCCGGCAGATCGCCTGCGATCGTGACCGAATGAGCGTTCTCGCTAAGAAGAGCGGTCACGGCCGCCTCGTCTATATAGGCGCGAGGCTGCGCGCCGACCGGGAGATGCGACACCCATTCCTTCACCAAGCGCAAGGCATCGGGGCGGGGCGCACCCAGCATCGTCGCCCATATAGATTTCGCGCTATGCCGCAGCAACGCCGCGCGGCGCTGTCCGGGCGCCGCCGACAGGACAAGCGCGCCAAGGCGCAGTTTCTCGGGCAGCTGGGCAAGCCGCGACAACGCGCGCCACGCAAACCGAAGCGGTGCCGGAACAAAAACTTCGAGCCGGCTTAGCAGCGCCTGCTGCATATGACTTGAGTAGCCGAAAAATAGTTCGTCGGCACCATGTCCCGTCACCACAACTTTGATGCCGTCAGCCTGAATAGCACGACACAACTGGAGGGTATGGACCAGCGGTAGAAGAGCGATCGGTTCGCCGTGACGTGCGAGTAGTTCTTCTAGGCCGTCGTGATGGCCATCGGCATCGAATAGAACCTCTTTGTGACGCGTGCCGAGCGTCTCGGCCATGGCGCGGGCGCGCGGCAATTCGTCGTCGGTGGCGTCTCGACCCAATACGTAGGTGCGCAAGTCTTTGGCGCCGGCCGCCACCATCGACTGAACCACTGCCGAGGAATCAACGCCGCCGGAAAGCAACGCGGCAACCTCGACGTCGGCCTCCATGCGTAACGCCACCGACTCGTCCAGCGTGTCTGCAACTTGCAGCGGGGTGGGTTCTCGCTTATCAAACGACGGATGCCAGTAGCGCCAAATCCGGTCAACTACGCCATTTTCAACACGCATGGCGTGGCCGGCAGGTAGGCGGCGGATGCCGCGATAGATCGTCCAGGGGTCCGGAACGTGGCGCATGCTATCGAGCAGATAGAGCGCCACCGCGTCACCGTCGATCGTTCTGTCTACCGAAGGCAGCGGCGCCAATGCCGGTATTTCCGAAGCGAAGGCAACGCCGCCGTCCCAAGGCGCGTAGACCAACGGCTTCTTGCCGACGCGATCACGCGCCGCGGTCAGGCGTCCCGTCCTGGTGTCGTAGAGTAGGAAAGCGAACATGCCGCGCAGATCCACCAACATGTCCTCTCCCTTTTCCTCCCAAAGATGCAAGATCACTTCGGAATCGGAATCGGAACGGAAACGATGGCCGCGACGTTCGAGGTCGGCGCGTAGAGCGCGCCAGTTGTATATCTCGCCGTTAAAGCTCAGCCAGAGCGTCTCGTCTTCGTTGGTCATCGGCTGGCGACCATGCGGCGACAAATCGAAGATCGACAACCGAGTGTGTCCGAGCGCAACCCGTCCGTCGGTCGAGAGCCACTGCCCTTCTTCGTCAGGGCCCCGATGGCGCAATGACGCTGTCATTGCAGCGATGTTATCGCCTAGGTTCGGCCCGGCTGTCCGGGTGACAATCCCGGCTATACCGCACATGCTTCGATAACCATGGTTCGATTGGAACTCGTATGACGATAAGGCGAAGGCTGTTCGATCTCGCGCGCCGGCTTTCCAATCGGTTGTTCGGGCGAGACCTGATGCACCGCTCTCCCTGGGCCTTGGGCTTGTGGCGCGGTTGGCGCCGCATCGTTGCAGCGGTGTCGCCAACCTATCGGCGCCAAGCGCGGTTTGAGCGCGAAAACCCTGAGGCGCCGTGGCTTGTCCCGGCGTCGATCCCGTTCATCGAAGACCTGTTGCGGCGGGGCATGCGCGGACTGGAATGGGGTGCCGGTCGATCGACGGTGTGGCTGGCCCGTCAAGGCGTGACGCTCGTCAGCGTTGAAGGCCGGCGACCTTGGCGCGACACCGTGCAACAACAATTGGACGACGAGGGTCTCTCCGACCAGGTCACCGTGATTGTCGCCGAAGTCCATCAAGACTATGCCGTCGATCCAGCGACGATCGAAGCCTACGCCACCGCGCCGACCTCGTTTGCGACGGAAAAGTTCGATTTCATTTTGGTCGACGGTCATTTTCGATCTGCCTGTATCCGACAGGTGCCCGCGTTGCTGGCACCCAACGGTATTCTGGTGATCGACAACGCCGAAACCGCGGATATCCAGAATCTGATCGAGCAGCTGGCGCCTTTCAAGATTGGCGATTTCGATAACGGCATCTGCATCACTCAGGTCTACCGGGCATCGGCCGACGGTCTGCCGCCGCTTGCGTGAAGCGCTGCACTGGTTACACCGGCAGCGAGCATCATGGCGGCCCACCACCATGATTGCCACGCGCCGAAACTGACCACCGCGACGACAAAGAAAGCGGCCGAAAGACTAGCGACCGCCGCGACGCTGGCCCGATCCCGCGCCCTGGCATAACCCCGCCGGCTCAGCACGACGATGAGCCAAGTCAGCGCCAATGCACCGAAAATACCGAGTTCGAGCCAGATCTGAACGGCCGCATTGTGGGTGTGAAGGGGCAGCACCTGCGGCAGGTTGGGTCGACCGTCGGGCAACACCGCGATCTCGCGACCACACGGCGTCATGAAATCCGCATATCCATCGCCGCCCGGCACATGACGCGTCGTGGCAAGACCCCAGCCGGCGATCGGTCGTTCCGACCAACGCTCATGGGCGAAGTTCCAGATGACGACGCGATGAACGATTGACGCCTTGGACTCGATCAGCGGGCAAAGGTGTTCGGTGTAGTCGTAGGGAAGCGCCAAGGGCATCGCCAACACGAACGCAAGTTGAGCCCCCAACAGAAGCCAGCGTAGGACAGGAACAGCAAAAACGGCGACCGCCGTCATGATGGCGACCAAGAGCGCGAGTTGTGCCGACGCCTGTTCAAGGCCGAAGGGCATGAGCGCAGCGACGAGTGAAACAAGCGCCAAGCGGCGCCGCCCGTGCCGCCATAAACCAAGGAAAAGCGGTAGAGCAAAAATGGCATGCGTCGCCGCGCCACGACTATAGCTCGCGGCAAGGGTGCCCTCGGGCACCGGTCGCGCCCAAGCCGACAATCCGCCACCAAACACGAGGTCGGCCAGAACCAGGATGGCCGCAACAAGAAACCCAATCATCGTCGCGCTGAGAAGGCGAGTCCGGTCAATGGGCAGCGTCACGGCGATCGCGGGCACCAACAGCGCACCCATCACAATGAGACCGGCGAGTTGGCCGGTCTTACCGAGCGACACTGCCGGGCTAATTGACCACGTCGCTGAGAGAAGGCCAATAATGAGGAGCGGCCATACAACGAGACCAGCCCGCATGAACGACCGTCCAGTGCCGCGCTCGACAAACCGCGCGCCATGCCACGACCCCGCAATCACGGCCAGCGCGAGGAGCGCAAGGAGTGGGGTCAGCCCCATCGGTGCCAAATAGGCCATCGGCCCGATCAGGACCGGCAAATAGGTCACCAACCGTATGGCAATACCGTTCGCGGGGCTGGGTAACGGGCCAGCAATATGGGGTGCTGAGGGGGTGGCGCGGTCGACCTCGCTCACGCTGTTAACAAACTCAAAGGGTGGCACTCCGGCAATCTATAAGTGCAAGACTCAGCGCCCCGGCGCGGGGTTCCTCGACCGGCTCTTTCCCGGTCGAACATAGCAGACGATGACCGGCCATGCGCCCACGGACCAAGGTCGGTGTGCGACAGAGAAGCCCAACTGCTGTCTCGCACAAGCCGACAAGACTGAAACTTGAACCGTCCTTGTTTTGCGCGCGGTAGCCAGCCATAAGGTTGCCATGACTTCGCCGGCCACAACGCGCCGCCCATGTGCGGCATAGCGGGATTCTTCCAGCGCTCGGCGGATGTCGACGGGCCGCTCGAACGGGTTGCGCAAACCATGGCCGACACGTTGACCCATCGCGGCCCAGACGATTCGGGCGCCTGGGCTGACCCGGTGGCCGGGATCGCGTTGGGGCACCGGCGCCTGTCGATCATCGATCTTTCCGCCGCGGGGCATCAGCCCATGGCGTCGGCCAGCGGTCGCTTCATCGTCAGCTACAACGGCGAGATCTACAATCACACCGACCTGCGCAAAGAACTGGAAAGCCTCGGCGCCACGTTTCGCGGGCATTCGGACACAGAGGTGATTGTCGAGGGCTTTGCGCATTGGGGAATCGCCGAGACGCTGTCACGCCTCATCGGCATGTTCGCGCTGGCGGTGTGGGACCGTGACACGCGCACTTTGACCCTGATCCGAGATCGGCTTGGTATTAAGCCACTCTATTGGGGAGAGTTCGGCAGCACGGTCGTTTTCGGCTCAGAGTTGCGGGCAATTCGGGCGCATCCCCGGGCCGCGCCAACCATCAATCGCTCTGCGGTCGCAGACCTCGTGCGGCATGGGTACGTCACGGGCGTCCATTCCATTTACAACGAAGTGCAGCGCATTCCACCAGGCGGCTTGCTGAGTATCGGGCCGGATGGATCGACGACGACCGACCGTTACTGGGCCGTGAAGGCAGGACCCGTTGACGCGACGGAGTCACCCGAAGATTCCCGAGAACGTATTGAAGCGCTGCTGGGCGATGCTGTGAAACGTCGCATGGTCGCGGATGTGCCGCTAGGTGCCTTTTTGTCCGGCGGCATCGACTCGTCGGCCGTCACCGCCTTGATGCAAGAACACGCCAGCCGGCCGGTCAAAACGTTCACGGTCGGCTTTGGACAACGGGATTACGACGAAGCGACCCACGCGCGTGCGGTGAGCGAGCATCTTGGTACCGACCACACCGAGATCCGGTTCGACGCCGATGAAGGGGCGGCGCTCATCCCCAAGTTGCCGGAAATGTATGACGAACCCTTTGCCGATTCGTCGCAGATCCCGACCTTCCTCGTGTCGCAGGTGGCGCGCCGCGACGTGACGGTTGCCCTTTCGGGAGATGGCGGAGACGAGGTTTTCGCAGGCTATACCCGTCATCAGCTGGCGGCCCGGTGGGCGCGCATTGACGGCATCCCCACACCGCTGCGCCGCTTGGTTGGCGCGGCGCTACGCGCAGCCTCGCCGGATACGCTGGACCGGTTCGCGCGCCTGTTGCCGGCAAACCGGCGCCCGCCCCAGGCCGGCATGCGGCTTCACAAGCTCGCCGCCATCCTGGGCGCCCCATCGCTGGACGCGGTGTACGAGTCGCTCACCCGGTACGGCGATCATTTTGTGCTTGGCGTGAACCAGGAGCCGTCAACCCGCAGAGGGCCGGTGTCGGGTGACCCGGTTCTTTGGATGCAAACCTGCGACCTCAACGGCTACCTGCCAGACGATGTGTTGACCAAAGTTGACCGCGCCAGCATGGCGGTCGGGTTGGAGGCGCGGGTCCCCATCCTCGATCACCGCGTGGTCGAAGCGATGTGGGCGCTGCCCACGAACCAAAAAATCCGCGACGGCACCTCGAAATGGTTACTCCGAGAGATCCTCTACCGACATGTGCCGCGCGATATTTTCGATCGCCCCAAGCAAGGGTTTGCGGTGCCGGTGACCCGCTGGTTGCGTGGCCCGCTCCGCGACTGGGCGGAAACGCTGTTGTCGGAAGACCGGCTCAAACAAGACGGCATCTTCGATCCCAGCGCCGTACGGACACTGTGGTCGGCTCACCTTTCTGGCCGGGTGGATCATGGCGGCGCTTTGTGGGCGACGTTGATGTTCCAGGCATGGCATGAACACATGCACGCGACCTCATGAGTGCCCCGCGGCTATTGATGGTGCTGAACGACGCGCCATTTTTTGTCACGCACCGGCTCCCCGTCGCCCTCGCCGCCCGCGACGCCGGCGTTGAGGTGCACGTCGCGGCGCCCTATGAGGCCGCAGCGGTCGACGTTATTCGGCGCGCGGGGCTTCATCATCATGATATTCCATTGAAACGCGGCGCACGCCGTGTCGGCGGCGAACTCGCATTGATTGCCGCGCTGTGGCGCATTGTGGGTGCGGTCAAACCAGACCTCCTGCACGCCGTCACGATGAAGCCTGTCTTATATGCCGGTCTGGTGGCGCGGGTACGCCGCGTGCCCGCGGTGACGCACGCCATCACCGGGCTTGGCTATCTATTCTTGATTGACGGCCTAGCGGCGCGCATCCAGCGCGCCATCGTCAAGCGGCTGTATCGTTTCGCCTTGCGCCACCCAAACGCCGTCGCGATCTTCCAAAACCCCGACGACCTCGACCTGTTTCGCACGAACCAGCTTGTTGACCCAGCGATTACCGTGATGATTCGAGGCTGCGGGGTCGACATGAACACCTTCGCCCAACAGCCCGAACCCGAGGGCAAACCGGTTGTGGTCTTTCCGGCCCGAGTCTTAGGCGACAAGGGCGTCCACGAATTTGTCGCGGCGGCGCGCCAGCTTCACGACCGTGCAGATTTCATCCTCGTCGGGCGCACCGATCCGGATAACCCCACGGACGTGGGGGAAGATGGCATTCGTGCATGGGAACGCGAGGGGATTGTGACCTGGCAAGGCTTCTCCAAAGACATGCCGGCCGCCTTGGCGCAAGCCAACATTATTTGCATGCCGTCTTACCGCGAAGGATTGCCACGGGTGTTGATCGAAGCCGCGGCCACCGGGCGCGCCATTGTTGCGACCGACGTGCCGGGATGTCGGGAGATCGTGCGCGATGGCGACAACGGCCTGCTGGTGCCGGCTCGAGATGGCCCAGCGACGGCGGCGGCGGTCGAGCGCCTGCTCGACGATCCATCTCTGCGCGCCCGTTTTGCCGCCCGGGGCCGCGCCCGCGCCGAAGCCGAGTTCTCGGTTGAGCTTTTCATTGTCCAGTCTCTGGATGCGTACCGACGTGTCTCGCCAGCATCTTTCCCGACCCCCTAGTCCGATGCCGGGCATGCCGACGCTGATCTGATATAAGCGGCCATGGTCGTCACCGTAATCGTCATCACGGCAACCGCCTTTGCCGCCTCCTTCCTCGGGACTCAGTTGCTCGTGCGAACGCTGCGCGCGCGCGCCATCTTCGACCTTCCCAACGAACGCTCCAGCCACGTGGTCCCTACACCGGTCGGCGGCGGACTTGTTGTCATCGCGGTTATCGCCGTTGAGTGGCTTTTGATTTGGCTCCTCTCGGTAGGTCAGAACGGCAGCCAGTTCACCTACCCGGTGCCCCTCTTGGTCGGCATCACACTGGGCCTTGCCGCCATGTCATGGCAGGACGACCGGAAACCGTTGTCGCCAATCTTTCGTCTCATCGTGCAGGCCATCGCAGTCCTGATCGGCATCGCCGCGCTGTCTGCCCACGGCCGTATCTTTCAAACGATGCTGCCCTACGGGCTGGACCTCGTGCTGACCGCTTGGGCCTGGCTTTGGTTGATCAACTTGACCAACTTTATGGACGGGATCGACGGGATCACCAGTGTTGAAGGGGGGAGCATTGGGATCGGCGTCGCGCTCCTGGCCCCCTTCGCCGCAGCCGCCGGCCTCGCAATCGGCATCGAGGTGCAGGCAAATCTTTCTCTCTATGCGGCTGTGCTGGCCGCCGCTATCGCGGGTTTTGCTTGGTGGAATTGGCAGCCAGCGCGGATTTTCCTGGGCGATGTCGGCGCCATCCCCCTGGGGTTTCTATTCGGTTGGATGTTGCTGGAAATCGCCGGCGCCGGTCTGTGGGCCGTGGCGCTGTTGTTGCCACTCTATTATCTGATGGACGCCACCCTCACGCTCGGGCGCCGGGCCATTCGGCGTGACCGTCTGATGGAGGCCCACCGCGATCATTATTACCAACGCGCCGCGCGACGCCTCGGGTCACACAAACGAGTTGCCCAGATCATTCTTGCCCTGAACGTCGCGCTTCTCTCGCTTGCTTTTGCGAGCATTGTGCAACCCGTACATCAGGCAATTTGGCTCATCGTCGGCGTGGTATTGACGAGCGGGGTGCTGTGGTACTTTGCCCGCGACGCCGCGCCAAACGCCTGAACGCATGACCACCACGAATAATCGCCCCTTCCTCAGCCTGTCGCGCGTCAGCGTGGTGGCGCTCCACGACCTCCTTCAAGCGACCATCGCGTTCGAGCTGGCCGTGTGGCTGCGCCATCAGACGCTCGGAAATGACCAAGCCTTCTTTTTCGATTGGCCCAATACGCTGGCGTTTGTGGTCATCTGCGCCATCGTCTTTTGGCGTGTCGGTCTATACCGCGGCATCTGGCACTACGCCTCGTTCACCGACCTGATCACCATCGTTAAGGGTGTGACGCTCGGCATCTTGGTTTTCCTGCCGGTGCTGTTTCTCGTGACCCGGCTGGAGAATTTTCCGCGCACCGCGCTGATTTTGGTGTGGCCGCTTCTGGTGGTGCAGCTCAGCCTGCCCCGGCTGGCTTACCGCCTCATCAAAGACGGCAACCTCCAAGCCGTCTTTGAGCGCAGCCAAGACGATCGCGTGCCGGTCCTCCTGGTCGGTGCCGGGAGTAGCGCCGAAGTCTTTATCCGCGAGATGGGACGGCCCGGCGCGCCCTACCGGGTGGTCGGCATCGTTGATGACAAGCCGGGCCGAATCGGGCGCGATATCAGGGGTGTTCGAGTCCTGGATAGCCTTCAGAACCTGTCGGATGTCGTCGCCCGCCTTGATCGCAAAGGACACAAGCCGCAGCGATTGCTATTGGCCAGCGAGAAGATCTCGGGCGATCCGTTGCGCGCGTTGCTGTCCCGCGCCGACGGTTTGGGCATGACTATGGCCCGCCTGCCCCGCCTAACCGACTTCCGCGGCGACGCGAGTGGTGCCGAGATTGCGGTGCAACCGCTCGCGATGGAGGACTTGCTGGGTCGACCCCAAAAAGTGCTCGATCGCGAGGCGATGCGGCGGTTGGTCGGTGGCAAACGTGTGTTGGTGACCGGCGCCGGGGGCACCATCGGCAGCGAATTGGCGCGCCAAATCACCCTGCTTGGCCCGCGGCACATCACCCTGATGGATAACGGAGAACACGCGCTCTACCAGATCGACCTCGAACTACAGACAACGCATCCCGAATTGAGCCGACGCGCGGTCCTCGCGGACGTTCGCGACGAAGAACGTGTCGCGCACGTTTTTACCGACGAGACCCCCGATTTGGTCTTTCACGCCGCCGCCTTCAAGCATGTCCCGCTTTCAGAACAGAACCCCCATGAAGCTGTTCTGACCAACGTCATTGGGTCGCGCAACATCGCCCGCGCGTGCCGCAGCCACGGCGTCGGCACGATGGTGTTGATCTCGACCGACAAGGCCGTGAACCCCTCAAGCGTCATGGGGGTCAGCAAGCGGCTGGCGGAGATGTACTGCCAGGCATTGGGCCGTGACGCCGGCACAAGCGAAACGCGTCTTGTTGCCGTGCGATTCGGAAACGTCTTGGGGTCAACCGGATCTGTCGTCCCGTTGTTTCAAAAACAAATTGCCGCCGGTGGGCCCGTTACGGTCACCGACCCTAACACGACACGGTTCTTTATGACGACCCGGGAGGCTGTCGAACTCGTCTTGCAGGCTTCGGCGATGGACGCCGCAGACCACGTCCCCGGCACGGTGTTCGTCTTGGACATGGGCGAACCGGTCAAGATCGAAGACCTCGCACGTCAGATGATCCGGCTTGTTGGCCTTCAGCCGGACAAAGACGTTGAAATCCAGTTCACCGGTTTGCGCCCCGGTGAGAAGCTGCATGAAGAATTGTCTCATCAAGCCGAGGGCCTGACGCCGACAACCCAGCAAGGCATCTTGCGCGCGGCACCTCGGACGATGCCGTTGGCAGACCTTGATCGTGAATTCGATGCGCTCCAGGACGCGGCGCGGCGCGAGGACCTGTCAGCGGTCGTTAGCCTCATCCGTCAAACCGTCCCTGAGTTCACACCCCACAACGTCGACATCCCCGCCGTTGCCCAATAAGAAACGCCGCTTGAAGGAGATCCGGCCCGCATGAGTAGTACCCCACCCATCAAACGCGCTTTGCTGTCGGTTTCAGACAAAACCGGCCTGGTTGAATTCGCCCGATTCCTTGCTGCGCAAGGTGTTGAGATTGTTTCCACCGGCGGGTCAGCTAAAGCGATCGCTGACGCGGGAATCGCGGTGACCGAAGTTTCGAATCACACCGGATTTCCCGAGATCATGGATGGCCGGGTCAAGACGCTACACCCCAAGGTGCATGGCGGATTGTTGGCCATGCGAGACGATGCGGCACACCAGAAAGCCATGGCCGACCATGATATCGCGCCCATCGACCTTGTCGCGATCAATCTTTACCCATTCGAAGAGACTGTCGCGGCCGGCGCGGATTTCGCGACGACCATCGAAAACATCGACATCGGCGGCCCCTCGATGATCCGCTCGGCAGCAAAGAACCATGCCTATGTCACGGTCGTCACCGACCCAGCCGATTACGCCGCCGTCACCGACGAAATGGGTGCCAACGAGAATGCGGTGACCGCCGAGACGCGTGTCGCACTGGCGGCCAAGGCCTTTGCCCGTACGGCTAGTTACGACGCCGCGATTGCGTCGTGGTTTGCCGGACAGCGTGGCGAGACGTTTCCGCAACGGTTCATCGCCGCAGCCGAACGCCGCCAAGTCCTGCGCTATGGAGAAAACCCTCATCAGACGGCCGCGTTCTACGCCGATAGCTCCAACCGACCGGGCGTCGCCACCGCGACCCAGCTGCAAGGCAAAGAACTTAGCTACAACAACATCAACGACACCGACGCCGCCGTTGAGCTTGTCGCGGAACTGAGCGAGGCAGGCACACGGCCCGCCGTCGCAATTATCAAGCATGCCAACCCCTGCGGCGCGGCCGTCGGGACCGATTTGATCAATGCTTACGAAAAGGCGTTGCGTTGCGATCCGGTGAGTGCCTTTGGCGGCATTGTGGCGCTCGGTGGCAACATCGACGAAGCGCTGGCCAAGCGAATCACGGAAGTATTTACCGAAGTCGTGATTGCCCCTGGCGCCGATGACGCCGCAAAAGCGGTGTTCGCCAAGAAGAAAAACCTGCGCCTGCTTTTGACCAACGGTCTGCCCGACCCCGCGGCGCCCGGCATGACGATCCGAACTGTTGCCGGCGGATATCTTCTCCAGGATCGCGACGCCGGCATCATCAGCGCAAGCGACCTTAATGTCGTCACCAAACGCCAACCGAGCGAGTCCGAACTGGCCGATCTGTTGTTTGCCTTCGCGGTGGCCAAACACGTCAAATCCAATGCCATCGTCTATGTCCGTGACGGCGCCACCGTGGGCATTGGCGCGGGTCAGATGAGCCGCATCGATTCAGCCCGCATTGCCGCGCGCAAATCTGAAGATGCCGCCCAAGCCGCCGGTGTTGCAGAACCGCTGGCAAAGGGCTCGGTCGTGGCTTCGGACGCCTTCTTTCCGTTTGCCGACGGGCTCCTTACGGCCGCAGAAGCCGGGGTTACCGCCGTGATTCAACCCGGCGGATCGATGCGGGATGACGAGGTCATCGCCGCGGCGGACGAGGCGGGGCTGGCGATGGTGATGACCGGGATGCGCCATTTCCGGCACTAGTTCGAAATTCCTGAAGACCTATCGAACCGCTTCTGTATCATGCCGGGATTAGCGGCCGGGCAACGGCTGCACGATATATTTTGAGGGAGCGCCCAGATGGCCGTATCGGACCACGTTAATCTCGAACAATTCATGGAAGGGGTAAAAAAGCGCAACCCCGGGGAAACCGAATTTCATCAGGCCGTATATGAGGTCGCGCAGTACGTCTTTGACTACATCCAAGACAAAGAGATTTACCACAAGCAACAAATACTGCGCCGTATTGCAGAACCCGATCGCGTGGTCAGCTTCCGCGTTTGCTGGGAAGACGACAACGGCAACGTGCGCGTTCAACGCGGCTACCGGGTACAGAACAACAACGCAATTGGCCCTTACAAAGGTGGGCTGCGGTTTCACCCAAGCGTCAATCAAAGCATCCTGAAATTTCTGGCCTTCGAACAAACGTTCAAGAATAGCCTGACCGGCCTGCCAATGGGTGGCGGCAAAGGCGGCTCGGACTTCAATCCAAAAGGTAAATCCGAGTCAGAGATCATGCGATTCTGTCAGTCGTTCATGACCGAGCTTTATCGCCATGTCGGTGCGGATGTCGACGTGCCGGCCGGTGACATTGGTGTTGGCGGTCGAGAGATCGGCTTCATGTTCGGTCAGTACAAACGGATCACCAATCAATACACCGGTGTGTTGACCGGTAAGGGCCTTGAGTATGGCGGTAGCTTGGTGCGTACCGAAGCCACCGGCTACGGCACGGTGTATTTCCTCGAAGACATGCTCAAAAAGGCGGGCACCGCGATCGAAGGGAAGACGGCGATTATTTCGGGTTCAGGCAACGTCGCGACGCACGCCGCCGAAAAAATCCTTCATCGTGGCGGCACGCCGCTCACGCTGTCTGACTCAGGCGGCTTTATTCACGATCCCGACGGGCTCACACAAGAGAAGATCGATTGGGTCAAGCATCACAAGACCCACCGTCGAGGCCGTATCGAGGACTACGTCAAAGAGTTCAAGAATGCATCGTTCCATGGCGGCAAACGCCCTTGGATTGTCGAGGCCGACCTGGCGCTACCCTGCGCGACACAGAACGAGATCAGTACCGACGAAGCCAATACGATGATTAAGAACGGCATCAAAGCGGTCTCGGAAGGCGCCAACATGCCCACCGAACAAAACGGCATTCACGCGTTTCTCGCCGCGAAGGTCTTGTTTGGCCCGTCCAAAGCAGCCAATGCCGGCGGGGTTGCCGTCTCTGGGTTGGAAATCAGCCAGAACCAACAACGCCTGTCGTGGGAAGCGGATGACCTGCAGAAGCAACTGCGTTCCATCATGAACAACATTCATGAAAAGTGCGTGGAGTACGGCGATACCGACGATCCAAAATACATCGACTACGTGAAGGGCGCGAACATCGCGGGCTTCACCAAGGTCGCCAACGCCATGCTGGCCTACGGCGTCGTATAGTCTTCGCTAAATTCCTGCGAAATGACACTGCAAAGGGGCGCGTCTCAATCGCGCCCCTTTTGTTTGTCCGTACATCTATTGACGTTGGGTAAGCTTATCTCCAAGGTTTTGTGCAGGGCCGTATCGGCCCCGGGGGAAGAAATCATGAAATCTGTCAGCATCCTTCTCGGACTTTTTCTGACCATCTAGGTCGCGTTCGGGGCAAACGCCAAAGAAGCACTCATTCTAACGGGCGATATTCCGCCAGGCCTCGACTACGACGGCCCAACAGCGGCGTCGCCAGCGACACAGACCGGCATTGCGAACTTGCTCGAGCCGCTGGTCTATTACCCCTTCAGCCACACCAACGACGAAAACGTCCGAATTCTTGATTTCCAAGATTTCGAAGGCCGGCTCGCGGAGTCGTGGTCTTTCGATGCGGCGACCCTGACATGGACATTCAACCTGCGTCGTGGCGTCAAAGGGTGCGGTGGCGCGGAGTTCAACGCCGACGATGTCCTTTATACGTTCGCTCGCGCAAAAAGCGTGAGTGGGAGTGCACCGATTGGGTGGTTTCTTTCCAATGTTGCCTCGATCGCCGGATTTACGCCTGCGGTGTTCGGTAGCGACGACGCGAAGAAACTCGGTGAAGAAGTCACCAAAATTGACGACTACACCGTACAGATCAAACAGGGCGCGCCGAACAAGCTCATGCTGCCGGTGCTGACCATCTTCGGCATCCAAATGCTCGACAAAGAGACGATGGAAGCCAACGCCACTGCGGATGATCCGTGGTCGCACAAATACAACAATGAAGTGAACGCACCTGGCTTCGGTGCATATTGTCTGGAGTCTTGGAAGAAATCCGAAGAGTTTATCGCTGCCGCAAATCCTGACTATTACCGGGGCAAAGCGGACATCGACCGGATCATCCTTCGTCGCGTGCCACAAAGTTCGACCCGCACCATCGTCGTGCGTAGTGGACAAGCCGACATAGCCGAACTGCTCAAGCCAAAAGAGTACACGAACCTTCAATCGGCTAGGGGTGTGAAGGTTGTCGGAGCTTGGGGTAACAAGAACATTGCCGTCGCAATGAATTTCAAAGCAGCCCCTTGGGACAATCAGAAGCTGCGCCAAGCGGTCGCTCATGCGATTCCTTATGATCAGGTCATCGAGAATGCGTTTTTCGGGGAGGCGCGCCGTTGGGAAAGCATCGTGCCGACGACCTATCCTGGGTTCTCAAAAACGAAAACGCAGTTCTCGTTCGATCTCGGCAAAGCGAGACAACTGTTGAGCGAAGCTGGATATCCGGAAGGAAAGGGTCTCGACGCTTTTCCTGCAGGATCGTTTCTTCTGACCTATCCCCAAGAACGTGAATCTTGGCTACAGCCGATCGGGACCGCCATTCAGTCGGCCCTGCGCGAAATCGGCATGAACATCCAACTGAATCCGATCCCCGAGTCGCAATACGTCGATCGACAGTTGGTCAAAAAGGACCTTCAGTTGACGTTGATTGACAGCATCACGCCTTTTGGCGTCGATGCGGGCTATGCCGTTCAACTGTTCTTTGTCTCTCCCGACAAAGGCGGGATCAACAACATCATCAACTACTCCAGTGAAGCCCTTGATGGGATCTACTACGGTCGCATCTTCAACGAATCGGACGACGAAGTTCGCAATCAGGCCCTTGCCGAGGCACAAGATCAGGTAATGGCGGACGTCGCTTGGGCGCCGGTCGTCGAGTACAAATCTTTCGTGGCAACACGCGATACCATTTCCGGGGTTACCTACCACCCGGACAACCAGTTGCGCTGGTTCGAACTAAAGAAGGCTGAATAGCGACCAAGTCAGCCGCCGTGTCCATGTGACGCGGCGGTTGACGGATCGCGGGTACACGATGGCAATCACCACGGTGATCTATCATTCCGTCGAAGGGCACACTCGCTTGATCGGCGAGCACATCGTCGACGGATTGAAGTCGATGCCAGACAGCGATGTCGCCATGGTGGCTGTCGATGCTATCGATGCGGCCTGGGACCGCCTTCACGCATCCGACCTCCTAGTCTTCGGCTCGCCAACTCACATAGGCGGGGTCTCGGCCGAAATGCAGGCCTTCATCGAGAAGACGTCCGGGCCGGTATGGCTCGACCGGATGTGGACCGGCAAACTGGCGGCTGGCTTCACCTGTTCGGCCGGTCGGGGCGGTGACAAATTTCATACATTGGAGCGACTTGTCGTATTTGCGGCGCAAATGGGAATGACTTGGGTGCCGCTCCACCTGCTTGGTGGCCACTTCTCAAGCGAAGGCAGTGAGAACGATTTGAATCGGCTTGCGGGATACATTGGCTTGATGAGTCAAGCCAACATCGATGAGCCCGCTGATCGGTCTCCGCCCGATTCAGACCGCGAAACGGCACGCCTATTCGGGCGTTATCTCGGCGAAGTCGCGGCACGGTGGCGACGCGGTTGTGACGCACTCGGCCCCTTGCCGGTGCCGGGTCACGGGCTCAAACGTCCCAGCCTTTAGGGGCGTGCTGCAACCGCCTCGCGCTTTAGGCGCCGAGGAACTGCATCAACCCACCCGACCCCGGATTGCGAACCAACATGCAGTGTCGTCGGCCCAATCCAGGGAGGTCGATTTCGTCCGCGGGCGAATAGATTTCGACACCGGTGTCGCGGCAATATCGCTGCGCCTCCTCGATGCTTGGCACCTCAAAGGCCTGCGCGAGGTAGCCGATGTTGGGCGCCACAGCAAAGGGCGTGAGGTCCTCAGCTTGATAGTTCAGCGGTTGGCCCAACGCCACTTTGCCGAAGTGATGAGCGCCTTGAAGGAACGTCCAATGGGTGCGCTCTTCGGCGCCGAGCGGCTCGTCGATCACAACCTCCAGTCCAAGAAGGTCGCGATAGATCGGCACCGCTTTGTCGCGCGTATGCACGCCGTGCGCGGATGTCACAACGGGCGAATATCCCGTCGAGGTCGACCCTTCTTCTAAGAAGTACTTTCGCATACGCCCGATCCGGGTCGCTTCATCGGTCGAATCCAATTGGATGAGGTTGACGATAACGCCGTCCGGCCCCTCGAGCAGCGCACCGGTTTCTTGTCCAACGCCGGCACTTAAGGTGTGTTGCTTGGGTGGCCACCAGAACTCGTAGCCCTTTGCGGAAAGGTCGCGATAAGCCGCATGAATATCCGCGACATAGAAATTGAGATTCATCAGACCGATCATCTGACGCTCACGACGCGCGCGAATTCGTTCGCGGCGGGGGTCAACAAAGCCCATCAACATGATGCTGCCGACCGGCATGTCACCCGCCTGCAGCAAGACCGCTTGGACGCGTGTTTCCGGCGGCATGCGCCAATGCCCTGCAAAACGTAAGCCCCGCAGCGTTTCCTCGCCGATCACGTCCATGCCCACGATCCCTTGGTAGAACCCAAGAGACTCGGCCATGTTGTCGACGCCAATGACGGCGATGCTGAGAGGGCTACCACCCGCACCCGGTGCAGCCATGTTCACCTGTTAAGACTCCCCAGAAGGTGGGCAAACCCCACCCCGTCGCATCGCTACTTTGGATCGAATGCCTGGATCAATGCAACCTTGAGGGGAACCAACCCGCGTCTATTCGTCAAGGAACGGCAAGAAGGCTGGCGCCCAGGCCGCCATGTCCGGCGGCAGGTCTTGCCACCGCGTACTCGGATAGGCTTGGTGTGCCGCGACCCCGTGGGGATGATTGGGATCCCAGATCGGTGACCCAAGCAGCGTTGGACGGGTGTTCTTGCCCAGCATCTCACCGGTTGGATACGAGAAATGAGCACGGTAAGCGTGGCGCCACATGTTTCCGGCCTTGAGCATCGAGATCACCCGGTTATGCACCATCTCGGTATCAACGAAAGGTTCTTGGCGAATGATCCCGTCACGGGTGCGCCGATACCATGGCCAGAACAACCCCTGGTCCCGCATCGCGATCCAACATTTGATGAGGTGACCACCAAACCAGTCGATCTCAATGGGGAATGTGTAGTTCTCGTAGTAGTCCGCAGCATCTTCTGGCGTGAAGTACATCACATTCGACATCACCAAATGGTTGATGCGCTCGGGCGCGCGGACCGCAAGGTCGAGCCCCGGTAGTCCGCCGCCCCACATGCCGTAGAAGTCCACCGATTCGAGGCCAAGCGAGTCGAGCGCTTGCGCCAGCACATCGGCATGCCGTGCGACCGTCACGTCTTCGCCGATCGTGTTGTCGGATTCGCCATTGCCGGGAAGGTCGAACGCCAGGGCTGGACGTTTGCCGGCGAGCGATTGGGTCGCGCGGTGAACGATCCGATTATCGCTGGCCGCATCGTGCTGAACCAAGAGCGGCCGACCGATACCTTCGGTGCGCCGGACATGCAACTGTCCACCATCGACATCGACAAAGTCTTGCCACGTACCGTCTGCGATGGCCGTGGGGTTTACCGGCGGGGGTGCCGCGCCCTTGGCATGGTCCGCCAAAACATCGGCGACCCAGCTATAGACCGCCTCCCCGCGCCGATCGCCGAGCCGCTCGACGCGAACGCCCTTCGGCAAGCTCGCGGGCAAGCGATCCAAATAGTTGGACGTCGGGTCCCAGTCGGATGCGCAAATAATGGCCGGGCTCTTCATTGCCGCGACCATGGCCGCACCATCCAACTTGAACGCCGCCCCGTAAGGACCGCGATAGTGGTCGCCCGAGCGCAGGAACTCGATCACCCCATCATGCAGAACCTCAGGGTCGGGTACCGGGCCTTGCATCCGGGTGGCGAGCGAGGCCCGATACCACGGAAAGAAGATCGTCTGTTCGCGCAGCCGCGACCACAACCATGTCAGGTGGCTGCCGTCCCACTGCGGTTCGAACGGCGTCAGGTAATTGGCCAGAATGTCCGCCCGTTCTTCGGCATTCAGCGTGACCAGCCCATTGAGGATCGCGATATGCACGCGGTTTGGGTGGCGCGCCGCAAACGCCGCGCCGACGGACGCGCCCGTGTGAAAGCCATAAACCGCGATCTTGTCGATCCCGAGAGCATCGAGAAACGCCGCAATGTTATCGCCGAAATCCGCCATCTCAGGATCGTCCAGCGACAGGGGATCGGAGTTGCCGTTCCCTGGTGTGTCCGGCGCGATACAGGTGAAGCGGTCCGCCAAGTGCTGCATGAGTGGCAAATGTTCGCGTGACGACTTGGGCGATTGATGCAACAGCAATACCGGCGGGCCACTGCCTGCGCGGCGGTAATGAACCTGCCGCATACCGTCGATCGTGACGAAGTGGCGGCGAATGCCTGCGATTGGTGCTTGGGTACCCATGTCTAACTCTCCAAGAACGGGATGAGCGCGTCCGACCAGGCCATCATGTCACCGCCGATGGTCGCGCGTTGTAGGCCGGTGTGATGCTTGAGGGCTTCGGCCGTACCGGGATGATCGGCCGCGGCGGCGAGTGCAACCGGCACCGGCACCGTGCCCAGCGCATTGTGCGCGTCATACTTCCAGTGCGCGCCGTAGTGGGCTTGCCACATGTTCCAGCACTTGAGCAACGAGACTACGCGCCGATGCACCATCGCCGTGTCGACGTACGGTTCACGCGGTAATACGCCGTCGCGCGTTCGGTTGTACCAGGGCCAAAACAATCCCTGATCGCGCATCGCGTGCCAGCACATCAACAGATAGCCGCCCCACCAATCGGTCTTGATTTCGGGCGTGTAGTTTTCCAAGAGCTCTTGGCGCAACGATTCGGGATGATAGATGAGATGGGTGATGACCAAGTGCTCGACCAACCCAGGCTGCATCTTTGCGAGCTCCAGGCCGGTAAACCCGGACCCCCAGGTGCCGACATAGTCCACTGCATCAAGGCCCATTGACGAGAGCGCTTGCCGCGTGACCGCGGCATAGGTCGTGCAGGTGATGCCATCTTTGTCGGTGCCGATGGTATTGTCCGATTCGCCGTTCCCCGGCAAGTCAAACGCGATCACCGGTCGCTTGCCGACAAAGCCCTCCGCCGCGAGCCGGACGACGTTGTTATCGCTTGCGGCGTCATGCTGCACCAACACAGGGCGCCCGGCGCCGTCAGCGCGCCGCATGTGCAACTGCCCGCTATCAACCGTGGCGTAGTCCTGCCAGGTGCGCCCCGCAATCGGTTTGGGCGCGTCCGGACCGGACACGGTGGCTTGACCCGGATGGTCCCGTAGCACTGAGACGGCGCGATCAAGAAGCTCGCCACGGTCCGTGCCAAACCGTTCGATCTTGATGTTGTCGGGAAGCGCAGGCAATCGGTCGAAATGAGCGAACAGCACATCGGATGAAATCGCCATCAGATGCGCCGGGCAGGTTATTGCCGGGATCGATTCCTCACCCTTAAAGATGAACGCCGCCTTGTAGGGTTTGCGGTATTCGTCACCGGCACGAAGAAATTCCAGCAGCCCATTTTGAATGCGATCGGGCGACGGCAGGTCGTAATCCATGCGCGCGTCGAGCGACTTGGCGTACCACGGAAAGAAGATCGTCTGCTCGCGCATCCGCGACCACAGCCAGGTGAGGTGGCTGCCGTCCCAACGCGGCACGAACGGCGTGAAGTAGTTCTCTAGCGCATCGGCGCGCTCGGCTTCGGTCCAACAGGTGATGCCATCGACAATTACAACGCTGACCCGGTCGGGATAGAGGCGTGCGAATTCCGTCGCGGTCACCCCGCCGGTGTGGGTGCCGAAAACACCGCACCGCTCGATTCCAAGCGCGTCCAGTGTTTGCGCCAGGGCATGTGCATAGTCTTCTGCAAGGGGCTGATCGCCCGGTAGGGGATCGGACAACCCGTTTCCCGGCGTGTCAGGCGCGATCACGGTGAACTCGCCCATGAGGCGCTCCATCAGCGGCACTTGCTCGCGGCTGGATGTTGGCGATTGATGTAGCAAGATGACGGCGGGACCCTTGCCGGCGCGCCGGTAATGCACCTGCCGTTCGCCATTCACGGTCACGAAATGCCGGCGAATTGTCGGATGCGCGGCCTCAATACCCATGCAAGCCTCCCCTGACTTGTTTTGCCGCTACGCTATCAGGCTGCTACCCCGCGGCAAATCCTGACGACACGACGCGCCGCGTCGACTAGCACCAAAGAAGCAACGTCAACGCCTGGGGCGGGCTGTTGAGCCCAGGCCTACTTCCGCGCCTTGCGCTTGGCATAGCGCAGATCGCGCGCGGCTTTTTGCCGGGCCTTCAGCTCTTCTTCCGATTCTTGATTTCTGGCGGCTTCCTCAGCCGCGAGGCGGGCCTCTTCCGCCTCCTGAGCCGCTTTTTCTGCCGCGATCCGTTCGCGCTCGGCGGCCTCTGCTGCTTCTGCCGCAGCTTTTTTCGCGGCCTCTTCTTCGGCGCGGCGGGCTTCTTCGGCCTCACGAACCGCTTTTTCAGCGGCGCGCGCCGCTCGGCGTTCCTCGCGTGCTGCGGCGATTGCGACGCGCTCTGCGCGGCGCTCGGCAACGGCTGGATCGTTCGGGTCCGTGCGCGCCTTGAATTTTTCAAGGACAGCTTGTTTGGCCGAGGAGGCCGTCTTCAACCGATCGTTCAGATTGCCGCCATCGAAGGCGCCCTTGTTGCGTTTTGACTTCGTTGATTTCACAGAACTCTCTTAGCGATGTTCATAAAATCCCTCGTGACCAAAATCGCCTGACAACACCGCTAGAATCCTATTCGGCGCGCCGGCGACCAAGACCACGAGTGCGAGAAGCGTTGTCGGCCGATTGTTACCGTGAGAGCACCCTGGCCCTGCCAGATGGCCTCTCATACGCACTGTACCGACGGCCGAGGTACCAAATCTGCGAAAGCCCGCGAATGACCGCGGGCTTTCTGCGTCTTGAAACTGGAGCGGGCGATGAGATTCGAACTCACGACTTCAACCTTGGCAAGGTTGC